>Ga0190265_10000254_pt1 | contig 46103 bp, 39 predicted proteins | sample Popmic124T_FD_133135 | JGI IMG/M metagenome (GOLD analysis project Ga0190265, IMG submission 133135) | Populus adjacent soil microbial communities from riparian zone of Indian Creek, Utah, USA - 124 T | ecosystem: Environmental > Terrestrial > Soil > Riparian zone | place: USA: Utah | collected... | reverse complement strand
GCTCCTTGCGAGGCGTACGCGGAGGGTAGCAGCCCGTACCCGCAGGGTATCGGCCGTACACGGAGGGTAGCACCTCGTACCCGGCGGGTAGCACCTCGTACCCACAGGGTATCCGTCGCCCCCGGCGGGTAGGACCTCGTACCCTGCGGGTAGGACCTCGTACCCGGTGGGTACGGGCCGCCCCCGCTGCGTACGAGGCGCGAGCACAGGGTACGGACCCGTACCCGCCGGGTACGAGGTGGTACCCGCAGGGTATGGCCGCACGCCCGGGACCCCCTCCTCGGTCCTCCCCCGCTGCGCGGGAGAGGAAGCCGCCTCCCGCCGGCAGCACAAGTTAGCGCCTATGGGGTCTACTTGTCTGGACGCCCTCGATCCCGTACTCTCTGATCTTCGATCTCTTGTCGTTCTGCCGTTCCGGCCGTCCGGAGAGGAGTACCATGGAGGGCTGAAAGCGCCACACGGCAATCCCGGGGAGGGAAGCCATGAGAGCCGTCAGCCCGCCGTTCCTCGCTGTTGCGCTGGCCATCGCCGGCCTGGCGCCCTTGACGCCAATACACGCCCAGTTCAGCGACACCACCCGGGTCACCGCGGTCCAGATCCCCGTCCAGGTCATCGCGGACGGCGCTCCGGTGCGCGGGCTCACCATCGCCGACTTCGCCGTGTACGAGGGACGGAAGAAGCGCGACGTCGTCGGCTTCGATTCCGTCGATCTCCAGACCCTGCCCGCGGACGCCGATGTCCCGGGCGCCGCCCGCCGGTGGTTCCTCCTGGTCTTCGACCTCGCCTTCTCCGATCCCGAGGGGATCCTGCGGGGGCGCGACGCGGCCATCGGCATGCTCGACCTCCTCCACCCTTCCGACCTGGTGGGGGTGGCCCGCTACCGGCGCAGCGGGGCCGAGCTGCTGCTCGGCTTCACGTCGGACCGCGACCAGATCGTCAATGCCCTGCACGACCTCGGCCTGCCGGACATGATGGACCGCACCGATCCGCTCAAGATCATCGTGGTCGAGACCGGCGACGACGGCGACGAAGGAGGTGGTGGCGGTGGCGGCTCGGACAATATGAAGAACAAGCCGCCGAGACCGCCCCGGCCGCCCCGGCCCCCCGGCCTCCCGACCATCGGCACCTCGAACCCGTTCGCGGACCTGACGGACCCGATGTGGAAGGCGCGCAAGGATTCGGAGGCCGCCGGGCGGCAGGCCCAGAAGGTCGCCATCGACTCCATGTCCGACTCCTTCTCGGAGCTCGCCCGGCTCATGCGCGGCATCTCCGGCCGCAAGGAGGTCGTCCTCTTCTCCGAAGGCTTCGACACGACCGTGCTCCAGGGCACCGCCGACAAGGAGGAGCGGCTGCGCATGGAGGTGGAGGGGACCGAGGACGGCTCGATCTGGCGGGTCGACTCGGAGGAGCGCTTCGGCAGCTTCGAGGCGCTCGCCGACGTGGAGCGCATGCTGGAGGAGATGCGCCGCTCCGACTGCCGGGTGCACGCGGTGGACCTGGGCGGCCTGCGCGCCGCAAACCCCGAGGAGCGCATGGGCGGCCGCGACAGCCTCTTCCAGATCGCCCGCGACACGGGCGGCGACCTGTACGAGAACTTCAACGACCTTTCCGTGGCCGTGGGCAAGATGCTGGAGCGCTCCGGCGTCACCTACGTGCTGACCATCCAGCCCGAGGACCTGAAGGCGGACGGCTCCTATCGCCCGCTGCGGGTGGAGGTGAAGAAGGGGAAGGCGCCCCGCGGCGCCCGCGTGATCCACCGCCCCGGCTATTACGCGCCCCGCCACTTCGCCGAGCGCGGCAAGCTGGACCGGACCCTGACCACCGGCGCCCGGCTTCTGAGCGACGGCGATCCGGGGTCCGTGGCCACGTCGGTGCTCGCCACCCCCTTCCCCAAAGAGGGTGGGCTCGCCCAGGTGCCGGTGCTGATCGAGGCCGACGGCCCCGCCCTGCTGGCGGACAACGGCCCGGGCGATCTGCTGGCCGAGATCTACATCTACGCCCTGGACGAGAAGGGGAGCGTGCGGGACTATCTGGCCCAGGCGCTGTCTCTGGATCTGGCCAAGGTCGAAGCCGAGCTGCGCCAGGGAGGCCTGCGCTTCCTCGGCTCCCTGAAGCTGCCGCCCGGCCGCTACACCCTGCGCGTCCTGGCCATGAACGGCCGCACCGGCGCCTACGGCTTGCGCACGGCCAGGCTGGAGATCCCGGAGATGGGCGCGGGCCAGCCGCTCCTCCTGCCGCCGCTGTTCCCCGAGGGGCCGCGCCACGGAGTGGTCACCCGGCAGGCCGCGGCCAACGGCGAGGAGATCGCCTTCCCCTTCACCCAGGGCGAGGTGGCCTACCTGCCGGCCTCCAGGCCGGTGCTGGAGCAGGAGAGGGAGGCTCCGGTGGCGCTGGTGGGCTATCATCTTCCGGGAGATCTGAAGATCCGAGCGCAGGTGATGACCCCGGACGGCCGCGAGGTGGCGTCCGGCGGCCTGCGGGTGCTCGACCGCGAGAGCGGCGGAGCCGATGGCGCCGAGCGCCTGCGCGCCGCCTTCCGGGCGCCGAAGATTGCCCCGGGGGAGTACCTGCTGCGCGTCACCGTGAGCGGAGCGGGCGGGGAGCGGACCAGCACCGCGCCCTTCGTAGTAGCCGCTTCGGCGGGTAGCTGATTTTCTTTGCCGTCTGTTTGGAGAGGAGTTTCAAGCGGGGGCATGAACGCATTGCCGCGGTGAGCCGCGGGAGGGAATGTCTATGACCGCCGCTTGGAGATCTGCCGTCTTCCTTGCCGCCGTGCTCTGCCTGGCAGTTCCGCTCGGAGCCCAGGTCCCGCCGACCTTCTCCGACACGACAGAGGTCACCGCCGTCGAGATCCCCGTCCAGGTGCTCCTCGACGGCAAGCCGGTGCGCGGACTCACGGCCGAAAACTTCGCCGTCTACCGCGACAAGAGCCGTCAGCCGGTCACCGGCTTCGACATGGTCGACCTCGCCAGCCTGCCCGGGGAGAAGGTCGACGAGGTCCCGGCGCCGGCCCGGCGCCACTTCCTGCTGCTCTTCGACCTGTCCTTCTCCGAGCCGAAGTCGATCCTCCAGGCGCGGGCCGCGGCCAAGGACCTGCTGACCGGCCTGCACCCGGCCGACCTGGTGGCGGTGGGGACCTACGCCGCCTCGCAGGGTCCGGAGCTGGTCCTGGGCTTCACCTCCGACCGCTCGCAGATCGAAAGAGCCATCGACAGCCTGGGCCTGCCGCAGCTCGTGGACCGCGCGTCCGATCCCCTGCGGCTGATCCTGGCGGACATGCGGGAGGACGCCAAGGAGGCGGCGGACATCGTCCAGGAAGCCTCGGAGGCGGAGCCGGGCACCAGGAGTGAAGTCGCTGCGGGAGCGCTCGCGAAGGCCACGGGCGACCTGGCGGTCCTGGAGCAGATGGAGCGGGCCGAGCGCGAGATCGACCGGGCGGACGTGGAGACGCTGAAGCGCAAGGTGTCCTCCCTGACCCGCTCCTTCACCGACCTCGCCAAGTTCCTGCGCAGCGTCGAGGGGCGCAAGTACGTGGTCTACCTCTCCGAGGGCTTCGACAGCTCCATCCTGACCGGCACCCGCGACCAGGACGAGCGCGACGAGGCGGAAGCGTCCGGGCAGGCGGGGCGGGTCTGGGAGGTGAGCTCGGAGCAGCGCTTCGGCCACGGCTCCGCGACCGGCGCCTTCTCCGCCATGCTGGAGGAGTTCCGGCGCGCCGACTGCATCATCCAGGCCGTCGACATCGGCGGGTTGCGGAGCGCCGGAGCAGGCGGGAATGCCCTCGGGTTCGAGCGCACGGGAGGCAGCGACAGCCTCTTCCAGATGGCCCGCGACACCGGCGGCGACCTCTACGAGAACTTCAACGACCTGTCCGCGGCCATGGGCAAGATGCTGGAGCGCACCGGGGTCACCTACGTGCTCACGATCCAGCCGGAGCAGCACGTGGCCGGCGCCTACCACGCGCTCAAGGTGGAGCTGAAGGGCGTCCCGCGGGGCGCCCGGATCGTGCACCGTCCCGGCTACTACGCGGCCAAGCCCTTCGCCCAGCGCAGCCCGACCGAGAGGATGCTCCTCACCGCGGGACAGGTCCTGGCGGGAGAAGAGGGCGGCCTGGTGCGGACCTCGGTGCTGGCCGTGCCGCTGCCGGGGCAGGACGCTGCATCCGGCACGGCGGACGTGCCGGTGGTGATCGAGATCGAAGGGTCCTCCCTGCTCCACCTGCACAAGGGGGACGACGTGCCGATCGAGATCTACGTCTACGCCTTGGACGACAAGGGGCAGGTGCGCGACCATCTCGCCCAGGTCCTCGCGCTCGACCTGGCCAAGACAGAGACCCGGCTGCTCCAGGCCGGCCTCAAGTTCTACGGCCACCTGGAGCTGCCCCCGGGGAGCTACCGGGCGCGGGTGCTGGTGCGCAACGGCCGGACCGGCGTCCATGGCCTGCGGGTGGTGCCCCTGGAGGTGCCCGCGCTCGCCTCCTCCGGACCGGTGCTGCTGCCGCCGTTCTTCCCCGAGTCCAAGGGGGAGTGGCTGGTGACCCGCGAGGCGCCGCGGCCCGGCCGGAGGGAGGCGCCGATCCCGTTCCGCCTGGGGGACCAGCCCTTCCTGCCGGCCGCCATGCCGATCCTGGGAGACCGGGAGACCCGCTTCGCGCTGCTCGGCTACAACCTGGCGGACGAGGGGGACCTCCAGGTCCGCTCCCAGGTGCTGACCGCGGACGGCCGCGAGGTCGAAGCCGGAGACGTCGCCCTGGTCGGCAGCACGCCCGGGGAAGAGGGCGGGGCCGACCGCCTGGAGCTGAGCTTCCGTCCCTCCGAGCTGCAGCCGGGCGAGTACCTGCTGCGAGTGACGATCACGAACGCCGCCGGCAAGGCGGGCACGTCCACCACGCGCTTCGTGGTGGCGGCCGAGGCCCCCGGAGAGAGGAGCTGACCATGAGAAAGACAACGGGATTCCTGCTCGCCTGCCTGGGCCTCTGCCTGGCCGGGGTATCCGGAGCATCCAACGCCCAGACGCCGACCTACTCCGACGTCACCGAGGTCAACGTCGTCGAGATCCCGGTCCAGGTGCTGCTCGACGGCAAGCCGGTCCGCGGCTTGAACGCCGACAACTTCGCCGTCTATCAGGACAAGAGCAGGCAGGCCGTCACCGGGTTCGAGGTGGTCGATCTCTACGCCCTGCCCGCCGACCAGGCCCAGACCGTGCCCACACCGGCCCGGCGCCACTTCCTGATGCTGTTCGACATGGCGTTCTCGGAGCCCAAGGCGATCGTCCAGGCGCGCGCGGCGGCCAAGGACCTGCTGACCGACCTGCACCCGTCCGACCTGGTGGCGGTCTCCACCTACATCGCCTCCCGGGGCTCCGAGCTCGTCCTCGGGTTCACCTCGGACCGGGAGCAGATCGAGGCGGCGATCGACTCCCTGGGCCTGCCGGAGCTGATCGACCGCAACCCCAGGGACCCGCTGCGGCTGGTCGTGGAGGAGACCCGGGCGGAGATCGGGGTCAACGCCATGATGGACGCCGAGGGCATGACAGGCGGCAGGACCAACATGAAAGCGGTGGCCGACCAGATCTTCCTCGAGCAGATGGAACAGGCCATGCGCGCGTCCGAGCAGGCGACCGTGGAGGTGCAGAAGGACAAGATCGAGGCCCTTACCCGCTCGTTCACGGACCTCGCCCGCCTGATGCGCAGCGTCAGCGGCCGCAAGCACGTGGTCTACCTCTCGGAGGGGTACGACAGCTCGCTCCTCCTGGGCACCACGGATGAGGACTCGGCGCAGGAGACGGAGGACGCGCGCAACGCGGGGGAGGTCTGGAAGATCGACTCCCAGAAGCGGTTCGGCAGCTCGGCCGCGGCCAACGACGTGGAGGCCATGCTGGAGGAGTTCCGCCGCGCCGACTGCACGATCCAGGCGGTGGACATCGGCGGCCTGCGCGGCGCCTCGGGGAGCCGCGAAGCCCTCGGCTACACGCGCCAGGGGGGCAAGGACAGCCTCTTCCAGCTCGCCCGCGACACCGGCGGCGAGCTCTACGAGAACTTCAACGATCTCTCCGCGGCCATGGGCAAGATGCTGGAGCGCACCGGTGTCACCTACGTGCTCGTCATCCAGCCCGACACGCCGCTGGACGGCGCGTACCATCAGCTCAAGGTGGAGCTCAAGGGCGTGCCCCGCGGCGCGAGGGTGGCGCACCGCCCCGGCTACTACGCGCCCAAGCCCTTCGCCCAGCGCAGCCGCTTCGAGAAGATGCTCACGACCGCGGGCCAGGTCCTGGCCGGCGAGGAGGGCGGGCAGGTCCGCGCCTCGGTGCTCGCCGCGGCGGTTCCCGGCAGTGAAGGGACCGCGGACGTGCCGGTCATCGTGGAGATCGACGGACCCTCCCTCCTCCATCTCCACCAGGGGACCGACCTGCCGGCCGAGATCTACGTCTATGCCATGGACGACAAGGGGCAGGTGAGCGACTTCATCGCCCAGACCCTCACCCTGGACCTGATGAAGGTGGAAGCCCGGCTGCTCCAGTCCGGCCTCAAGTTCTACGGCCATCTGGAGCTGCCGCCCGGGAGCTACCGGGCGCGGGTGCTGGTGCGCAACGGCCGCACCGGCTTCCACGGCCTGCGCGTGGTGCCGCTGGAGGTGCCTTCGTTCACTGGAGCGGGGCCGGTGCTGCTGCCGCCGTTCTTCCCCGAGCCCAAGGGGGAGTGGCTGGTGACCCGTGAGGCGCCGCGGCCCGGCCGGAGGGAAGTGCCCCCGCCGTTCTGGCTGGGCGATCAGGCGTTCCTGCCCGCGGCCCGGCCGATCCTGGGAGACGAGGAGACCCGTTTCGCGCTGCTCGGCTACAACCTGGCGGACGAGGGGGACCTCCAGGTCCGCTCCCAGGTGCTGACCGCGGACGGCCGCGAGGTGAAGGCGGGAGACCTCTCCCCGGTCGCCCTGGTGAGCCGCGCCCCGGGGGAGGGCGGAGCCGACCGACTGGAGCTGACCTTCCGTCCCCCCGCGCTGCAGCCGGGCGAGTACCTGCTGCGCGTGACGGTCACCGACGCGGCGGGGAAGGCGGGCACGGCCACCACGGCCTTCGTGGTGGCTGCGGCGGCACCCGGCGAAAGGAGCTGAGCGACTGGAACGCCGTTAGTTGCTGCAGTCCATCGGCAGGAACCACTCCACCGGCTTCTTGTAGAGGTCGGCCAGGTGGCAGAGCTCGACCGGGTCGATCCGCCGCTCGCCGCTTTCGACCTTGGACACGAACGACTGGGGCCGCCCGAACACGTCCGCCACCTCTTCCTGAGTGAGGCCGGCTTCTTCCCGGGCTTGCCGGAGGCGCTCCACGAGAGACTCGTACTCCTCGGAATGAAGCGTTGCCACGACCATCCTCCTCTCAAATCGACCGATACTGCCGGGTCGTTGCGGGGAGGATGCAGGGATGATGCCTATCGGCTGACCGGCCCGAGGTCCACCATGGCGCCGTCGGCCATCACCACGAACGGCCGCGGCTCGACCGAAAGCCCGCCCTCGCCGTCGTGCCCGACCACCTGCACGATCCCCATCCCGTAGCCCATCGGCCCGCGCTCGTAGTAGTGCACCCGCAGCCGGTAGGGGGCGGCGGCCCGGTCCGCCGGCCCGCGCACCGTGAAGCACTCGGGGCCGTAGCCCGCGGTCACATCCGCGTACAGCTCCCCGCCCGATGGCAGCGACTTCTGGCTGTAGTAGGCATGTCCGCCCTTGCGGTCGTGGACGTGGAGGTCGACGTCGTTGGCGTCGGTCTCCCAACTGAGGACGAAGCGCAGGGAGGGCTCGCTCTCGAGGCGGGCGCCGCGCTCCTCGAGCCGGGCGAGCACCTCCTGGCGCCGGGCCGGCTCCTCGCGCAGCCAGGCCGCGGCCACGAGGCCCATATCCTCCAGCAGGACCCGGTGGACGGCGCCGAAGCGCCTGTCCTGGTTCCGCTCCCCGAGCCCCGTTTCGAGCGCCTCGAAGGCCTCCTCGAAGCGGCCGGCGCGCACCAGGGTCCAGGCGAGGAGGCGGTGGCCCGAGAGGTGGTCGGGCCGGTCCAGGGCCGCCTTGCGGTAGGTGTCGATCGCAAGCTCGAGCCCCGCCTCTCCCAGCCGCTCGAGACGCTCCCCGGCCAGCCGCCGCAGGTCGGCGCGGCCCGGGAAGAGGTCGATGAGCGAGCCGTAGGCCCGCGCCGCCGCCGCGTCCTCGCCCGCGGCCTCCCACGCTTCGCCCAGCGCCAGCAGGGCCAGCACGTCGCCCGGCGCCTCCGCGATCCAGGTCTCGGCCAGGGAGCGGGCCTGCGCGGTCCGGCCGGCTGCCAGGTGCTTCTTCACCTCGGCGAAGCGGCCGGTGTAGGGCTCGACCCGCCTCTCCTTCTCCTCGGCCCGGAGGGTCCGCCGCTGCTCCGGGGCGATGGCGATCATCTCCTCGACGTCCCCTTCCTCGCCGCCGACCCGGAGGGGTGCGTCGGCCATGGGAGCGGCCACGCTCGGCGGCACCTCGACCGGCGCGGGCCCCCCGGCGATGACCCCGCCGGGCACACCACCGGGCATACCGCCAACGACACCTCCCTCCACACCACCTTCCACGCCGCCCTCGACGCCCTCCTCGACGCCGTCCACAGCCACGGGCAACACGAAATCGTCGAAGTCCTCGGGAAGCTCGGGTTCCTCCTTGAGAGACTCCGCCACGACGCCCGCCGATGAGGGCAGCGACCGCGCGCGGGCGAGCACGTCCAATCCGCCAGCGCCGACGGTCAGGATGTCGGCGAGAGCGCGCCGGTCGAGGCCGTAGCGCGCGTAGTCGAATTCGGTCTCGAGCACCAGCATGGAGGTAAACGGGCTCAGCACCCGGTGCTTGACGCTCAGCTCTGTGATCTGGCGCCCGAGCCCGCTGCGCACGTCGCTGTCCTCGGCCAGGGCCGTTTCGCGCAGGTGCAGCAGCTTCTCGATACGGGCCTGGACCCAGGCGCGTTCGAGCAGGGCGCGCTCGGCGGACGCCGGCTTGCCGAGCGGCACCGGACGGCCTCCCAGGGAGAGGCGCAGCGGCCGCCCCTCCGGCAGGTCGGCGTAGACCAGCGTCTCGTCGCCGGGCTGGACGCCGTCGAGGGTGTCGGGCCAGACCCAGGTTGCCCCTTCGACCGCCACCGCGATCCCGGAACGGCAGGCGAGGGTCAGCCGGCGGGCGATCTCGGCCAGGGGAGCGCCGCCATCGATGCGCTGGCCGTCGCGCGGCAGGTTGCCGGTCGTCAGCCCGCGCAGGACCGCCTCGTCGCGCAGGCCTCCGACGGCCAGCACGTCGAGCCGCTCGACCCCGCTCGCTGCGAGGGCGCGCACCGCGGCCTTGAGCGCCCGCGTCTCGGTCTCGCCGGCCGTGGCCACGCCATCGGTCACGAGCAGGACCCGCGGATGCTTCCGGCCGCCCTGCTCCAGCCGCTCGGCGAGCCAGGCGAGCGCCCCATGGAGGTCGGACGCCCCGAGAGCCCGGCGGTCGGCGAGGCGTTTCACCTCCGCCGCGCCGAAGCCGCTCGCCGCGCCTTCGAAGATCGAAGCCACCTCCTGGTCGAAGGCGGCGATCCCCACCGGCGTCGCGCCGCCCGCGCCGTCGCGCAGACCGGCGATCAGCTCGGCGAGCCGGCTCACCTGGGAGGCGTAGCCCAGGGCCCGCGACGCGCTCGAATCGACGAGCACGTAGAGACCGGCGATCTCCTCCGGCGCCTGCGGCACCGCATCCGCGGGAGCGGAGACGCGCACCACGGCGAGGTTGGCGTGGCGCAGCCCCGGGCGGTCCCCGGCCTGCTCCTGGCCGATCTCGAGATCGCGGTCGGGCGTCCAGCTCTGCTTGTGCAGCTCGACCACGCGGCGCTCGCTGACCTCGCCGCCGAGGTTGCTCGCCGCGCCGGCCGCGGGACGGTCCCCGAGCAGCACGCGCACGTCGAGCCGGCCGACCTCCGAGAGCCCGAGGAGAGGGATGACGTAGGGCTCGTCCGCCCGCGCCAGGGCGTGAGAGTAGGAGACGATCAGCTCCTTGCGCCCCCGGGAGGGGATCGGGAAGACGCGGGCCGAGAACTCGTTGCCGGCCTCCTGCTCGAGCAGCGCCGGGTCCTGCTTGCGGTGGAGGAAGTCCTCGTAAGCCCGGCGGGCGCGCTGGCGCTCGACCACCTCGCCCTCCTGCCAGGCCTCGCCGATCTTCATGGCGAAACGCGAGATGGCCGCGCCGGGCGGCAGGACGATCCGGAAACGGCCCTCGATCGTTTCGTCGCGGGGGTTCTCGAAAGTCAGGCGCAGCTCGGTGAACGCGAGAGGCGGCTCCAGGACGCCGTTCGCCTCCAGGGCCACCAGGGAGAGGCCCGTGCCGTCCGACGCCGTGAGCTGGATCGGAGCGGCCGGAGCGGCCTCCGGCCGGTTGGCGGAGTCCTTCGCGAAGCGGAACGAAGCGGGCCGCGGATCGCTCGCCGCGTCCATGGCGAGACCGGAGAGACCCACGGCGGCGACGGCAAGCAGACCAAGGAACGTGAAGGCTCGTGACATTCGGGGCATGGGAGGACCTCCTCATCCCCTTAGACACGCGAGGTCCCGAAAACGATCCCGGCTACCTATTGGCGGCGCGCCGGGGGCGGGGAGTCCCGCGGATCGATGTAGTAGGGGTAGGTCGCTCCCGGGTTGTGGCGCTGATGGATCTTGGAGTAGCTGCCGTTGTGCATCTCCAGGAAGCCCATCTTCTTGTCCTGGACCCAGGCGGCGCCGGTCTCCAGGGCCTCGGCCTGGGTGACCGCCAGGGTGGTGAGGCTCGTGAAGCTGATCGGAGTGTCGGTGTTCTCCGTGAAGTAGAAGAGCACCGGCAGGGCTTCCTCGGGCTCCTTGCCGCAGGGGAGGAAGAAGTACTCCTCCTGGAAGCTGAAGACCGGGAACCACCGCTCGTCCCAGCCCACGATCGCGAGATCGCGCAGGCCGCGGTACTCCTTGATCGCGTCTTCGAGGCTCAGCCAATGGTGGTACAGAAGGAAGTCGCCGGCGCCGCCGGTGCCGTTCCTCCAGCCATAGAGCCAGCGGACCTCCCGCGGGAGCCGGAAGGGGAGCTCGCTGGTCCTCTCGTCGATCTCCGCCTCGGAGAGGCCGGGCTGGAGCGCCCTGGCCACGACCGGGTTCTCCGCCTCGGACCAGGCCCGGATGCGCTCCAGGGCCTGGATCAGGGTCTCGCGGGAGGCATGCTTCCGCGCGCTCTCCCGGGCCGCGCGCATCTCCGGAAGGCCCCGGTTGAAAGAGGATGGATCACACCCTCCCAGCGCCGCTCCCGCGACCGACAGCCCAGCGATCCGGACAAGGTCTCGCCTCGACAGCATGGGGACACCTCCGATTCCAGCGGTCCATGCTCAGAAGGGATTGTCCCGTCACTCTACATCGATTCACGCCCTGAGCAGAGGCAGGCGCCCGCCCGTCCATCCCGGGAAGAGCCTGCCATCGTCCCGGATGCCCAGGTGCTTCCCCGCCAGCTCGCAGAAGACGGCACGGAAGTCGGTGGTCACCGGCAGGTCGCGGCCCTCATGGAGGACATCCGGATCGAGCCCCGGGAAGCTGCCGTGGACCCTGCCCCCCTGGACCTGGTTGCCGAGCACGAACAGGCAGGAGCCGTGGCCGTGGTCCGTGCCGCCCGAGCCGTTCTCCTTCACGGTGCGGCCGAACTCGGTCATGGTGGTCAGGAGGACGCCGTCCTGGTACGAGGGGCCGAGGTCGGTCCAGAAGGCGTGGATCGACTGGGAGAGATCGCGGGCCTGCCGGGCGAAGCTGCCGTTGACCGTCCCCTGCTGGACGTGGGTGTCCCAGCCGCCGGACTCCGCGAAGGCCACTTCCAGCCCCACGTCGCTCTTGACCAGGAGCGCGATCTGCCGCAGCGCCTCGCCAAGCGGGCTCCGGGGGTACTCGGCGCCGTTGGCCGGACGGTAGCGGGCGATCTTCTCGGGGGTGAGCATGTCCATGGCCCGGAAGGTGTCGTCCGCGGTGTCGCGGAGGACCGTGTCGGAGGTCTGCTTGTAGAGCGCTTCGAAGCCCTGGCCTGAGGCCGGGACTCGGAAGTCTGTGAGGTCGGTCACCGCCACGGCGGGCTCGTCGCCATAGAGGGAGCGCGGCAGGGCCGGGGTCATGGACACGGCCCGGAACGGAGTGCCTTCATGGCCGAGGAGCCCCACCGCCCGGTTGAGCCAGCCCGAGGGCGTGCCCTTGCGGCCCGGCGTGCCGCTCTCCATGTAGTCCTGCGCGTCGAAGTGGGACCGGGTCGAGTCCGGCGAGCCCACCGCGTGGACGATCCCCAGCCGCTTCTCCTTCCAGAGCGGCACCAGCGGCTCGAACGCGGGATGGAGCCCGAAGTCGACCCCCAGGTCGAGCAAGTCCTTCGCGGTCATGGCGAGGCGCGGCCGGAGAGCGCGCAAGTCCTTGGATAGCGGCGTTACCGCCATCAGGCCGTCCATGGCGCCGCGCTGGAAAATGGTGACCAGCACCTTGCGCCGGCCTTGTGCCGCCAGCGCTGCGCGGGTGAGGAACTGCGGGCCTGCCCCCAGGGCGAACAGGGCCACGCCGCCCGCTTTGAGGAAGACTCTGCGTGTGAACATGGTCGTTACCTCCGCTGGAACTCGGGAGACCCCAGGATGACGCCCACCACCTGCTCCGGCGCCTCAGACGTGCTCACCTTCGGCTCCATCAGGGCGAGCGCCGGCTTCAGGTCGCGGCCGGGCAGGAGGCGCTCGGCGTAGAACCGCAGCGACTCGCCCGTCTTCTTGCCGCCGTTCAGCGCGGCGAAATCGAAATCCACCCCCCGCACCCGTCCGCCGGCGAGCTCCAGGCCGAAGTTCATCCGGCTCAGGAGCGAGCCGGTGTTGACCCAGGCCTCGGCGCGGTCGGGATAGCCTGTCGGCGCCTGGTAGGCGTAGAGCTTCTGCCCCATGTCCGCGATCCAGCGCAGGGTCTCCCGCGGGTCCTTCACCTCGGCATCCAGGCCGCGGAGGGCCGAGGCCGCCAGCTCGAAGGGGGACTTGATCTTGGCGCCCAAGGCCTCGCGGCTCCAGAATTCGGGCGATCCGGCGATCTCCTGAAGCACTGGCTTCACCTGTCCCCCGCTCTTCAGGTAGACCGCGGCCAGACGCTCGATCAGGGCTTGGGACGGCTTGTCCGACACGAAGCGCACGGCGAGCTTGGTGGCCAGGTGCTTCGCCGTGGAGGGGTGGACGGCTAGCAGGTCGAGCACCGCCTCCCCCTCCTCTACTCCACGGGCGGAAAGCTTGCGGCCGAGCACGGTCTTGGCCCCGGCGTCGTGGGCGGCGGGCCGGAAGAGGAACTCCCCCTCGCGCGGCAGCACCGTCCAGCCGGTGAAGGCGCGGGCCACCTCGACGACGTCCTTCTGCGTGTAGCCGCCGTCCACTCCGAGGGTATGGAGCTCCATCAGCTCGCGGGCGTAGTTCTCATTGAGGCCGCGCCTGGCGTTGGACCGGGCGTTGTCCAGGTACAGCAGCATGGCCGGGTGCCTGGCCGTGGCGCCCAGCAGGTCACGCACCCTCCCCAGGGCGTTCGGCCGGATGGCGTCGCGCTCGTAGGAGAGGAGATGGCCGCGGCTCTGGTTGTCGGTCATCGAGACGTTGAAGTGGTTGAACCAGAAGTCGGTCATGACCTCGGCGAGCTGGTTCTCGGACTCCACGGCGCGCCAGAGCTTCTGGGCCGTGAGCTGGCTCGCCAGCTCACGCTGGGAACGGTAGCCCTGCTGGCTGGCCCAGCGCATCACCGCCTCACGCCGCTCTTTCTTGTCCACCTCCTCCTTGTTCTCCGGGATCACGCCTGCCCGGCTCGCCTCGGCCCGCAGCATCCCCGGGCGCGGATAGGTGCGCGCGATCTCCGAGGCGGACATCTCCAGGACCGGAAGGCTGTCCAGCCGCCGCTCCAGCTCCCGGTCGGGGAGATCCGCCGCGAGCTGGCGTTCCAGCCAGCGGTCGAGCCCCATCTTCACGACGGCATCGACCTCCCCCGGCCGCGGACCGTAGGCGAAGCGGTTGAGGAGGTGGGCCGCGGCCTCGCGCTCGGTGAGCCCGGCTTCCTTCCAAGGCAGGCGGGTCGACGGTTCCCGCGGTTCCCGCTCGATGGCGGGCAGGGAGAACGCGATCGTCAGAATCGCGGTGAGGGTCAGGGTTACAGCTCGCATCGGGTTCCTCCTTCTCAGGGGTAGGAACACCCGGAGGAGGGGTTTCTTGCGGGCCCTCACCCCCCGGCCCCCTCTCCCACCGCACATCCTCCCGCCCGGGAGAGGGGGAGACTTGCAGGGGAAGTACGACCGAGGGATCGGGAGGGGGCGTCCTCTCCCGCGCAGCGGGGGAGGATCGAGGAGGGAGTCTCAGCGGCTCTCGGCCGGCCCGGCTTCCTTCCGGGGAGCCGCTTCCCCGGCGGGCGGCACCTCGCAGAGGATGAAGACCCCGTGGGTGTAAGGCGGATCGAAATCGTTCGTAGCCTGGGCGAGGTCGAACCAGAGATCCCACGCGAGGTCCAGCTCCTCGGGGGTCATATCCTTCAGATTGAGGTCGTCCTCGCTCAGCAGCTCCATGGCTCAGGTCTCCCTGGAGAAAGGATCGGGCGGCAGCAGGCGCTCGGCGAGCTCGCCGACGCGCCGGTGCGCTTCGGGGAGGTCCAGCCCGCCGAGGTCCGTCGCCTGAAAGGCCCGCATGTAGGGCTCCGCAGCCCGGCGATAGGTTTCGAGGCGTGCGCGATCCTCCTGCTGAAGGCGATCCGCTTCCCGGGCCAGCTCGACCACCACATCTTCGCGCGAGCCGCCGGCGAGGGCAACCCGGACCGGCCGGCGGTCCGAGCCCTGGCCATGGAGAGGAGCGAGGGCCAGGACCCGATCGGGGTCGGTCGTCCACGCGATCTCCCGCTCCGGAGGGAGCAGGCGGGCCAGCTCGCCGATCACCGGATAGTCCTTCGCCCTCTGCGTCTGCTTCATGCGGATGAGCGGCTCGACCCCTACCACCAGCATCGATTCGCCTTGCGAGCGGAACAGAGCGGCCAGCTCATCGGGCCGGACCCGCGGCGGGCGCGTCACGAAGTCGCAGCGAATCCGCCGGCCCTGCGAATCGAAGAGCTCGAAGTGGCTCGACCAGCCGCCGGAGAGCCAGCGGACGTCGAGCGGAGCGCTGGGCCGATAGCGGGCACCATGGCGTGCGAGCACCTCGAGCGCCCGCCGGCACGCCTCCGGAGTCTCCCGCAGGATCCAGTCGCCATCCTTGCTCATCAGGGTGATCCGGTAGAAGACCACCGCCTGACCGGAGGCGAGCACCGCAATGGGACCCTCCGCGTTGAGCTCCTCGGTCAGATCGAAGTAGAGGTTCCTCACCGGGACGACTATAGCCCGAGAGCCTTACTCCCCTGCCACCGAGGGGCGGGCGCCGGCAGGGCACAGGCGTCGGTGGCGTGAGGGTGTATCCTTATCCCGTCATGCGCACGACGATCGACGTTCCGGATCACCTGCTCGCCGAAGCCAAGGAACTGGCCGCGGAACGACGCCTCCCGCTGACGCGGCTGTTCGAAGACAGCCTCCGTTTCTACCTCAGCCAGCAGCGCCTACGCCAGATACAGGACGTGCCCTCGCCCCTGCCGCTTCTGCGCGATCCGGTGCCGGTCGCGGGCATCGACCTCGATGACACGAGCCGTCTCTGGGAAATCGATTGATTCTCTGCGACGTCAACGTGCTGCTCGGGGCGATGGTTGCCGACCCCCGCTGAGGTGTTCCGCTTTGTCGAGGCCCTGACCTCTCAAGCCCATGTGCGCCGGATCGAACCCGGCCCCCGCTACTGGACGATCTTCCGAGACCTTGTGCTCGAAACCGGCATCCGTGGCTCGGACACCACCGACGCGTACCTGGCGGCCCTTGCCATGGAGCATGGCTGCGAATGGTGGACGATCGATGGGGGCTTCTCGCGCTTTCCCGGGCTCCGCTGGCGCAACCTCGCCGCGTGAAGGTCCGGCTAAAGTAGAGGCAAAGAGCCTTCCTCCCCTGCGACTGAAGGTGGTAGGCGGCGTCCTCTCCCGCGCAGCGGGGGAGGATCGAGGAGGGGGTCCGGGTGTGCGGCCATACCCGTTGGGGACGCACCGCTACCCGGCGGGTACGAGCCAATACCCTGCGGGTACGGGCTGCTACCCTCCGCGTACGCCTCGCAAGGAGCGCGTACGGCGCAGAACGGCAGGGTATGGGGTCGTACCCGCTACGCACGCTTCCTGCGCGCTCCGTACAGCGTAGAACCATCGCGTGCAGAGTACGGCCTTCGGGTATGGTGCTCTACCCGGCGCGTGCGCCCCGCCCGGACTGCTTCCGAGGTGGCGGGCGGCGGCGTCCTCTCCCGCGCAGCGGGGGAGGATCGAGGAGGGGGTCCTTCAGGGCCTTCGGCCGCCCCGACTTGCGAGGAGCTACTCCCGGCTCCATGGCTCTGATCTCTGAAGTTTAACGGGCAGCCGGCCCGAGCATCTTGATGATGTGCCTGGCCAGGTGCTCCTTGATTTCACGGTGACGCGGGACCGGCTGGGAAACGCCTGTATTCAGGTTGCGATACCAATCGTGCTTGGAGCCGTGGCGGATCAGCTCGCAACCCATCCCCTCAAGGGTCCGGATCAGGTCCGCCCGCTTCACGAGACGAGAAGCTCTCCGACCTTCCTCACTCCAGGGATCTCGCCACCGGTGAGATCCTGATACAGGTCCCTCAGGTGCTCCTCGAGATCCTCGAGGGACTCGCCCTGAGTCCAGTAGTCCGGGTATTCGTCGAGATACCCCAACCACGCATCGTCCTCTTGCCAATAGACGATCTTGATCCTCTGCATGGTGCCATTCTAACCGAGGACAAGGGCTGGAGAGGCGAGTCCCTGCACCCGAAACGGGAGGTGGCGTCCTCTCCCGCGCAGCGGGGGAGGATCGAGGAGGGGGGCCGCTTCCTCGCTACAATAAGCTCTCCATGTCCAAGTCAGCCCAGAGGCTCCCATGAGCGGAGCACCCCGCAAGGAGATCCCGCTCCCCAAGGGGGACGACGACTTCGAGGATCTCGCCCGGGCCCTCTTTAGCGCCGTCTGGAAGGACCCTGGAGCCAAGCTCCACGGCCGCCCCGGCCAGGGGCAGCACGGAGTCGATGTCTATGGAGAGGACCGCGTCGGAGGCACAGGGCTCAACGGCGTCCAGTGCAAACAGCACGGCTCGGCCACTCCCCTGAAGGACAGGGATCTCGTCGCCGAGCTTCGGGAGGAGGTGGAAAAGGCCAAGAGCTTCAAGCCTCCGCTTCGGCGCTTCACCTTCGCCACCACGGCCCGGCGCAGCGCGGTCCTCCAGCAAGAAGCTCGGGATCTGACGGAGCAGAATCAGAAGGATGGCCTGTTCGCCGTGGATGTCCTGGGATGGGAAGACATTGAGGACCTGCTTCGGCAGCACCCGGATGTGCTGGCGTGGTATCTGGATGAGAGGGTGAGGGATCGTACCCCCCGCCTCGACCTCGGCCGCCTGCCCATCGCCGGCCCTCTCCTGATCGGCCGCGAGACCGAGCTCGCCCGCCTCGACGCCGCCTGGGAGGACCCGGGCCTCCACGTCCTCACCTTCGTCGCCTTCGGAGGCATGGGTAAATCCGCCCTGGTGAGCCACTGGCTTGACCACATGTCGGCCGATGGCTGGCGCGGCGCCCGGCGGGTCCTGGACTGGTCTTTCTACAGCCAGGGAACCGAGGAGCGGGTCACCTCCGCGGACCGCTTCCTCGATCACGCCCTGTCCTGGTTCGGAGATCCCGATCCCAAGGCCGGCGCGCCCCGCGACCGTGGTCTGCGCCTAGCCGATCTGGTGCGCCGGGAGAAGACCCTTCTTGTCCTGGATGGCGTCGAGCCGCTCCAGCATCCCCCTTCGTTTCCGCTGGCGGGGCGGCTCAAGGACCCGGGCCTCGCGGCGTTGCTCAGGGGACTGGCCGGTCTCAATCCCGGCCTGTGCGTGGTCACCACCCGCGAGCGCATCACCGACCTGGAGTCCTTCTCCAGGACCGCACCCCAGGAGAATCTGGAGACCCTCTCCCCGGAGGCCGGAGCGGAGCTGTTGAGACGGCTCGGTGTGAAGGGGAAGGCTGCGGAGCTTCTTGCCGCCTCCAAGGAATTCGGCAACCACGCCCTGACGCTGACGCTCCTGGGAGGCTACCTGAGCCGGGCCTGCGGGGGAGACATCCGCCGACGTAAGGAGGTGGACCTCGCCGGAGCCGACCAGCGCAAAGGCGGTCATGCCCTGCGGGTTATCGGCACCTACGCCAAGTGGTTGGGGGAGGTTCCGGAGCTGGCGGTCCTGCGGCTGCTGGGGCTTTTCGACCGTCCGGCCGGACCCAAGGATCTGGCGGCACTACGAGCGAATCCGGCCATTCCGGGGCTGACCGAGCCGCTGATGGGCCTGGGAGAGGAAGCCTGGCAACTGGCGCTCTCGAGCCTCCGGGAGCACGGCCTCCTCCTGCCCGCCGATCCCCATCAGCCGGGCATCCTGGACGCCCATCCCCTGGTTCGGGTCTTTTTCCAGGAGGAGCTTGAGAAACAACGACCGGAAGCCTGGCGGACTGAGAACCTGCGCCTCTACGAGCACCTCCAGAAGGAGGCACCGGATCTGCCCGATACGCTGGATGCCATGGAGCCGCTCTTCACCGCGGTGATCCATGGCTGCCGGGCGGGGCGGCAGCAGGAGGCGTTCGACGAGGTCTACCGGCGGCGCATCCAGCGGGGCAAGGAGTTCTTCAGCACAAAGAAGCTCGGTGCCTACGGCTCGGATCTGTCAGCGCTTTCCGGCTTCTTTGATCGTCCCTGGGACCAGCCCTCGGCTAGCCTGAGCACGCGCCATCAGGCGCTTGTCCTCAATATTGCCGGGTTCGACCTGCGCGCCCTGGGTCGGTTGGCAGAGGCGGTTCAACCGTTGGAGACGGGTTTGGCGGCTGACATCGATCGCGAAGATTGGAAAAACGCTGCCATTGCCGGCAGCAACCTCAGCGAGCTGACCCTGACCCTGGGTGAGGTGGAGCGTGCCTTGTCCTTCGGGGAGCAGAGCGTCGATCTGGCCGACCGCAGCGTCGACGCCTTCCAGCAGACGGTCAACCGGGTAAGGTTGGCCGATGCCCTGCACCAGGCGGGCCGTTGGGAGGAGAGCGCTGGGGCCTTTCGCGAGGCCGAGGCCTTTCAGGCGGAGGAACTGTCGCACCCCCGGCTTACCTCGCTTCTGGGCTATCTGTACTGCGACCTGCTGCTGAGCCGTGGGGAGCCGGAGTATGGGATCGTTCCGAACGGTCTCGCCGCGGACCCGGAGGCGGCGCGGCGGTTCCGCGAGGCGTGCTGGGAGGTGCGGGAGCGGGCGGAGCAGACAATCAAGGTGGCTGAGCGCAACCACTGGCTCCTGGATATCGCCCTCGACCACCTGAGCCTGGGCCGAGCCCATCTCGGCTTGGCCTTGACGGTCCTGCGGCCGGCGGCTCCCGGCGAGGAGGCGGAAGCGGATTTCGCCAAGGCCGCGGAGCACCTGGACCACGCCGTGCAGGGCCTGGGCCAGTCGGGCAACGAGGATCACCTCCCCCGCGGCCTCCTGGCCCGAGCCGCCTTGCTGCGGCTCCGGGGCTACCTCCCCGCTGCCGAGTCGGACCTTTCCGAGGCGCTGGAGATCGCCGAGCGGGGCTCGATGCGCCTGCACGAGTGCGACGCGCACCTGGAATGGGCTCGGCTCTGCCGCCAGCGGGGAGACCGCGACGGCCTGGAACGGCACTTGGCGCGGGCGCGGAGGCTGGTGGAGGAGACGGGGTATGGGCGGCGGAGGCGGGAGGTGGAGTGGTTGGAACGGCAGCTGGCTTGAGGCTCTATGTTGCCTGCTCAAGAAAGGCGTTGACCTGCTCGCGACGCACGCTGGGGAAGTTATCCAGAAACCCGTCGACGCTGTAGCCGCCCTCGAGGTAGTCGACCAGCGTCCGCACCGGTACCCGGGTCCCTATGAACACGGGCGTTCCTCCCAGGATCTCCGGGTCTGAAATGACGACGCTGCCATCGGCAAGAGCAACAGGGCGATCCTCAGGCACGGAGCACCTCTCCTTCCACGAGCCAGAGTCTAGCATCGCGAAGGTGGCGCCAACGCCCACCTGGAGACCCCCTCCCCTGCCCTCCCCCGCTACGCGGGAGAGGGGGACCCCCGCCCACCCGGAGAACGGGAGCGGGAGATCCGGCGGCAGGCGCTCGGTCTCCAGCTCAGTATCCTCTCGTATACCGTATGTCCCCCTCAAAGGCGCGACTCGCACTCGTGAATGAGCGATTCGCCCGCGAAGATGAGCTTCTTGCCCCTGAGGACGAGCCTCTCGCCCCAGAGGGCGAGCCACAAGTCCCAGAGGGCGAGCCTCTCGCCCTCGAGGGCGATACACAAGTTCTCGAGGGCGATGTACAAGCCCCCGAGGGCGAGCCGCAAGTCCCGGAGGGCAAGCCGCAAGCCCCGGAGGGCGAGGCTCTCGCCCCCGAGGGGGCACTGTCCTAGTTTGAATCGACTTCCGCTGCGGGCCGGTTAAGCAGCTCGACCAGCTCTGCGACGGACCAGACATGGGCGGTGACACCGGCAGCCATCGCGGGAGTGCAGCGGATGGTCTGGTGAAGGCGGCAGAAGTTGTAGAAGCAGAGGAAGAGCCCAAGCGCTGCGACGTGGTTCCGGAGCTTCTTGGAATGGGCGTTCGTGAGGCGGGTGTAGCGCCTCATGCCCATGCGCAAGGTCAAGTTGTGGCGCTCCACGTAGGACGTAGAGACATGCTTTGGCTCTGGGCATCCCGTGACCGCGTGCTTCTGCGTTCCCAGGCACTCAGCCGGGCTATACCGATGATCCCCCTCCGAGGTCGGGCCGTAGACCTTGATAAGCTGCGCGAAGTCGATGTCCCCGGCAAAGGCATCTTCGACGGCGCTTAAATACATTTTGTGTCCATCGACCGTCAACTGCACGCGGTTAGCCAGACGGCTAGCGAGATCCTGCATGAACTCGGTAGCGCATCCGCTGTCCCGTGAGCCCACCAGAAAGCAGGGGATCAACTTAGTATCGGCACAGATAGCTGTGAATGCCCAAAGACTGCCGAAACCGAATACACCTTTTTTGTCTTGAGGCACATTCTTATCTTTTGCATAACATACAGCCCACACTTCGTCGGCCTGTAGGCGCTTGCAGGGGAGATTCCGGAGAGTCTCGTCCATGTACCGGATGCATGCCTCCCCGAGTTCAAGCGAGAGCTTCGCAACGGTGTCCTTGCTCACGTCCAGCATTCGGGCCGTGGCCCTCACGGACAGACCTTCAACCAAGCCGGAGATGATCGCGGAGCGCTTCTCGGTGCTGAGGACGTTTGCCATACTAGACATTATGCTTGCCTTGTCTTGCAAAGTCAAGCCTGCTCAGTGGTTCCGGATCAGTCCGGCGCCGTCAACGAAGAGTGACATGCGGTTCGAGGCTCAATTCGAGAGAAAAACAGGCCCAAAACAGGCCCAAAACAGGGGTAAGACATAGGGAATTCACGGCACTATAGAGGGTTTAAAGGTCTATACGGTGCCTATACCGGGTGTATACTATCCGTACGTGGAGGTGCCTTATGGCGCTAGAGAAAGAACTGACAACTTACAACAGCAAGCTACACGAGTTGAAGGCAGAGCATGAAGGCAAGTTCGTCTTGATTAAGGGTGAAGAGATCGTTGACACCTTCAGCAGCTATGACGACGCGATAAAGGCTGGATATGTGAAGTTCAAGCTAGAACCGTTCTTGGTAAAGCAAGTGCGGGCATTGGAGAACGCCCAGTTCGTCTCTCGACTTGTGGACCCGTGCACGTCTAGGCGTGCGTTGGTTGTCTAGTGGCTCACTTCACGCTTCAGCTCAACGCTGATGGCCCGATTCTCAACGCTATCGTCACGGTTAGTGAGGCAAGGGCCTCGGCCTTGAGAGCTGCGGAGCAGCCGATTCCCACTCCTGTTCCGATCCGGGCTCTTGTCGATACTGGTGCCAGCTGTACCTGCATTGACCCGTCCGTACTGGCAGCACTGGATCTGACACCAACCGGCCAAGTTGGACTGAATACGGCCTCTAGCGGGCAAACGCCACACTCCGCGGATCAATATGATGTCGGTTTTGTCATTCCAACCGGCGGTGGCAGTAGTGTGCCGCTGTTCTTGCGGACAATCCCGGTTGTGGAGACCGAGTTGCTCCCTCAGGGGTTCCATGCTTTGCTAGGCAGAGACATCTTGGCGCAGTGCATTCTTATCTACAACGGTGATATCGGGTTCTTCACGTTAGCTTTCTAGTCCTTCTTCCATCGAACCTTTGCAGCATTTACGGCGATCTCCTGGCGCCGTTCAGGCGTCAGTGCCGTGGCTCGTCTCTCCCCGCCTTGTGCCGCTCCTTTGCGCTTTGCGATGGCTGCCGGGCTTGGGTCCGGTTCCTGTGGCACTTGCCGGGGAGCTTCGCCGATGATCTCCAAATACACTTGGTGCGCGGCCTGGACGGGATCGCGAGAACGCTTGGGACGCATCGTCATGCTCCTATCGTAACACTCGGGGCGGTCCCGGAATTGAGACCGCCCCGTAGAGTCTCTACGCTTGCTCTGAGACGTGGCGAGCTACGACAGGCCCGCCGGCCTGTTCATCTCGGGCAAGGACGGGCGCCAGCTCGGAAGCTAGCGATTGGCATTGGCGAAGGGAGCGGAGGGTGGCGACGATCCGCCGTGCTGGCAGGTGGACCAGGGTAAAACGGCCGCACCCCTTGTACAGCGGCCCCTCCGACGTTCCCCGGAAGATGCCGAATGGAGGGGACACCCAACCCCGGAGAGTGACTTCCTGGCTGTCCAGCGCGACACGGACGCTCCCGTGGTGCCACGCGAGAGGGATGGGTCTCCCGGCTCGTGTACGGGCTTCCAGGTAGGCGTCCAGGGCCTTCCCTGCCCACGATCCCACGGAAGCGAACCCTTCCCCTTCTGCGGCCTGTTTCCAGCGGATCGACTGCGCCATGGTCGCCCGCACCGTGAAGGATGCGACCTTCACAGCCTGCCATCCTTCTCCAGGCGGCGGGCCATCTCTCCGCGGGCCTTCAGCCGGGCAGCGTAGAAGTCCGCGGCACGTGCGAGATAGGTACCAAGATGGGGCTTCATCGACCCGTTGCTGGCGGCTTCATACCAGCGCACCCATTGCTCGTGGGTGACACGGACGGTGACGGTGCGGTCTGCGTCGAGTGGCCAGATGCGGCGGCTCTTCTCCTGTCCCATCAACCCTCTCCCCTCTCGCGCTGGCGCTCCTGCCAGTCATAGAACAGGCTTCCGGGGCTCTCCGTAATCGCCTCCTGGATGAGCTTCTGCAACGGCTTGACGTAGTCTGTCAAACCGCACTCCAGAGAGCCGCGTAGAGAGAACGTGAGGGACTCGGGGATCTCCCCGGTTCCCATCGCTTCGGCCTGGGGAGGGTCCGGGAGCCGGAAGTGGATCTCTTCCAGGAACCAGCGGAGCAGTCCTACCAGCTCCAGGACACGTTTCAAGATGCGTTGTGCTTCGGCTTCTCGTGGGGTAGCTGCGGGGATAGACTGCTGGCGGTCGGGCATGGGGCTAGCTCCTGTGCTCGGCTAGGCTCGGCCGGGTGTGCTAGCACTCGGTCGGGCCGCTTCACGTGATGTGAAGGGGGGATGAATTCCCCCCTTCCGCGTGCTAAGCTACAGGAAAACCAAGGGGTTAGGTGGGACGGGGCGGGGAGAAATCCAAACTAGGACAGTGCCCCCGAGGGCGACACGCAAGTCCTCGAGGGCGAGCCACAAGTCCCAGAGGGCGAGAGGCAAGTCCCAGAGGCCGGGAGGCTCCGGCAGAGGCTCTCTTTCCTGCGAAGCAGGGGAGGGTTGGGGGAGGAGTCTTCTCCCGGCCGCCGCAGGGGGCCCCTCCTCTTCCCTTCCCGCACTACGCGCGGGAGAGGGCGCCTCCCTCCCTCCGACAGCCTGAAGTCAACGCCGATACCCCCGGTTCCGCCCTCTCGCCCGGAGAGCGGGAGCTAAGCGGCTTGCACTGGAGGCCGGAGACCGCGCGATCCCACCAAACCCTTTCCCGCGCTCCCTCGTATACCGTATGGCATGTGTAGTACACTGAGACACAGCACACCATGATCGAGCTCGAAGGTCTCTCGAAGACCTACGCCGACGGCACCGTGGCCCTCCAGGGGGTCTCTCTCACCCTCGACCAGGGGATGTTCGGCCTGCTCGGCCCCAACGGGGCGGGGAAGACGACCTTCCTCTCCATCCTGGTGCTGGCCCTGGAGCCGAGCAGCGGGCGGCGGGTGTATGACGGGCTCGACGCGGCGCGGGCTCCCCTGCGCGGCGCGATCCGGAAGCGGATCGGCTTCCTTCCCCAGGACTACAAGCCCATCCCCCACCTCACGGGCGAGGAGTACCTCCTCCATTGCGCCCGGCTGCGGCGGGTGGACATCAGCCGCAACCGGGTGCGTGAGCTGCTCGCGGGCGTAGGCCTGGCCGACGCGGCCCGGCGGGCGGCCGGCACCTACTCGGGCGGCATGCAGCGGCGGCTGGGGATCGCCCAGGCCATCCTCCACTCTCCGCGGCTGCTCGTGGTCGATGAGCCCACGGCCGGGCTCGATCCCGAGGAGCGGATCCGCTTCCGGGGGCTGATCAGCGAGGTTTCGGAGAGCACGGCCGTGCTGCTCTCGACCCACATCGTGGAGGACGTGGAGGCGACCTGCCCGCGCCTGGCGGTGATCGGACGCGGGCGGCTGCTCTACGACGGCACTCCCACCGAGATCCTGCGGCGGGCGGCGGGGCGGCTCTGGCGGGTGCCCTCGGGCATCCCCCTCCCGGACGGCGCCCTGGAGGTGAGCTGCCGGGCGGACCGGCAGGGGGATGTGGAGCGGATCGTCTTTTCCGAGATCCCGGTCGGACAACCGCGCGAGGTCGGCCTGGAGGAGGCCTATGCCGCCTTCCTCGCCCAGCAGGGCCTACGGGCAGATCAATCGGCCCGACTGGAGGAGGCCGCGTGAGACTGACCGCGGCCTTCATCTCCCACGAGCTGCGCACCCAGGGGCGGTCGCTCCGCTTCCGGACGGCCGCAGTCCTCTACGTCCTCGCGGGCACGCTCCCGGCCGTGCTGATCCATGTTCTACGGACGAAAACCGGCTATGTGATCGGGGGCGCCAGCTACGCCTTCGAGGTCTCGAGCGTCGTGCCGCTGCTGACCGCGGCCTTCGCCTTCCTCCTCTCCATGGACGGCATCACCCGCGAGCAGGGGGAGGGGGCCTGGACCACGGTGACCCTGTGCGAGGTGTCCAACACCGGCTACCTCCTCCGGCGGTGGCTCGCGCTCCAGGCCCTGTTCCTGCCGCTCAGCGCTCTCCCCTTCCTGGCCGCGGCCGGGATAGCCCTGGCGGACGGCGCCGCCCGGTTCGATCCCTGGGTCTTCGCCGGCCCCTGGCTCCTCCACGCGGCCCCTCTCGCCATGGTCATGTCCGCCCTGGGGATCGGCGTGGGCACGATCGGGGGCGGTGCTCTGAGCGCGCTGCCTCTCCTGGCCCTGACGCTCGCGCTGGCCCCTGCCCTGCTCAACGGGTTCCTGCACCGCTTCGGGATGCGCTTCTCCGCTCCCCTCCAGTGGGTGGACTTCCCCTTCGTCGCCTGGACGCTCAGCCGCGCCTCCGCGGCGATGTCCGGCACCGAGAAGTACGGCTGGATCTTCCCGATCCCGGCGAGCGAAGCGGGGTTCGACGCCAGGGTCCTCGGGGAGCAGCACTTTGCGGCGGGTGCCCTGCTCGCGGCCCTGGCCGCGCTGTCCCTCGGAGTAGCGACGGTCTATCTCCGGCGCACCCGGCCGGACGTGCGGCCGCAGCGGGTGCGGCCCGGCCATCCCTTCCGCGGCTTCCTCCAGACCTGGGGCCGGCTGCGGGAGCGCTACACCCCCGACCCGGCTCCGGCACCCGCCGACCGGCACGCCCTGGCGTTCAGCCTCCTGGTCGCCGTGGCGCTCTTCGCGGCTCTGGTCGTCCGGGCCAGCCACTATGAGAACCAGGCGGAGGCGCGGTTCGACACCGAGACCAAGCCGTCCGCCCCCACCACGCCCACCTCCATCTTGCCCGGGCTCTGGCGCATCCAGGGCCGGATCGGTCCGGGCTCCGGTGTGTCGATCCAGGTGAGGGGAGAGCTGATCAACCAGGGGCCGGAGCCCGCCGGTCACCTGTCGTTCCAGCTCAATTCCTATCTCGACGTAGAGGTCACCGCCGACTCCGGCCGGGTCACTCCGTCGCGGGCCTCGGGCCGGCTGAACGTGGAGCTGGAGCCGCCGATCCCGCCGGGAGGGCGGCGCGAGCTGCGCTTCCGTCTGTCGGGTGAGCCGGCCTGGACGGTCTTCCCCTCCGCGATGGACAGCCTCAGCTTTGCCGGCAGCTACACCGGGCACGTCGAAGCGCAGTTCGGCCGCGACCGGCTCGACTTCTCCCGCTCGTACCGCGTGCCGTCCATCTCGGGCTATCGCGTGGAGCTCCAGCAGGGCGACCTGATCCCCGTGCCCCGCTACGCAGCCTGGAGCAAGCCGGAGGGGGTCTTCCCCACAGCCCGGGTGGAGCTGTCCATCTCGGGTCCGCAGGGCCTCTTCCTGGCCGATAGCTGCGGCGGGTTCGTTATGTCAGGCGGCGCCCTCTCCAGCCGCTGCCGGCTGCCGCTCGCGGACCTTGCCGTGGCCGGGGGGCGCCACCAAGTGCTGCAAGAGAAGGGGCAGGACATGGTCGTAGCCGTCTTCCCCGCGCACCTTCAGGCCGCACAGCTTCACCTTGGGTTCCTCGCCCGCAGCACCGGCATGCTCGAAGAGGCCTGGCCCGGCACCGGCTCCCTGGGACGCCTCGTGGTCGTCGAGAGGCCGGACCAGTACGTCCATTCCCACGGCGGCGCGCGGTTCTCCATGGGCTGGTACCGCGACCCGACGGAGAGCTTCCTCACCGTGATGGGGAACCTGGTCTTCCTCCAGGAGAGCGACCTGATCGTCCTGCGGCGCATGCGGCCGGAGAGCATGCTGGCCGAGATCCTCTCCGAGCGGCTGGCGAGCCGGCGGCGCGTCGCGCCCGCGCACAACCGCTTCTTCCGGCAGTTCTTCCGCGCCCTGGCCCGCGAGCGGCTCGGCCTGGGGCCGGAGAGAGGTGCCGTGGTCGGCCCCCTGCACCCCGGCGAAGAGGCGCTGGCCCAAGCCTCCGCGCTGTCCGACAGCAACGCGTATCCCTACTGGAACTTCCGGTTCCCGGCGCTGGTGACGGCCCTGGAGAGCCGCGTGGGCGCCGAGCCCCTGAGGTTGGCGGTCGAGGAGGTCCTGGCCCGCGGGGACGACCCCGCGGCCGGTCCGGGGACGGCCGAAGAGCTGTTCGCGAGCATCGCCCGGCACAGCCCGGCCCCGGTCGAGAGGCTGATCCAGGACGGGTTCATGACGGGCGACCTGCCGTACCCGGTCCTGGAGGGGGTCGAGTTCCGGCGCGCGGCCGACGGCGGGAGCACCGGCTGGCGGGTGACCGGCCGGATGGTCAACCAGGGCAAGGGCGAGGCGCTCTGCAAGGTGGTGCTCACCACCGACCTCGGGCCGGAGTCGACCGTGGTCCGGGCCGGCACCGGGGAGACCGCCGGCTTCGCCTTCGCCACCCGCCACCGTCCCCAGGGGGTGTTCCTCGATCCGAACCTGGAGTGCCACCGCCTGGTGCGCAAGGGCGCGCCGAGGGACCGCGTCTATTTCGAGGGGGACGGGAAGTGATCGCGGGACTCGAGCGGCCGCGGCAGTCCCTCCGCTCCTTGAAGCGGACGCTGGACCTCCTCCTGGGAAAGCGCCTCAAGCTGTTCGCGACGGCCGACGTGGTCGTGGTCCTCTGGACCCTGCTCTCGATGATGCTGGACACGGAGGCCGAGCCCCAGGACATGTACCGGCAGGTGGTCCTCCTCCCCCTGCTGATCCTGGGCCTTCCGGCGCTGGCCGGGCTGGTGGAGGTGGAGCGCCGCGCCGGCTGCCTCGACCTCGCGCTCTCGGCTCCGGCCGTGGAGCGCTACTTCCTGCGCCGGGCGGCCGCGGTCAGCGCGCTGATGGCCCTTCAGGGGTCGGTGCTGATCCTCCTTACCTGGTTCCAGGAGGACCGCTGGTTCCCGATCCTGTCCTGCCTGACCCAGGTGCTGGTGGTGAGCGTGTTCCTCGGAGCGCTGGCCCTGTTCTGGGCGGTGCGCCTGAAGAGCGCGGGCGGCGTCTGGCTCGCCTCGGTCGCGACCACGATCGCGCTGCAGCGGTGGTTCTTCCACAACCCGGTGCCGCATCGGCACTTCGGGGTCCACGAGAGCTTCCTCCCGCGCGAGGAGGCCCTGATCGAATGGATCGTCAGCGTCGCGGTGCTCGGTGCCGCGACGGTGCTCCTCTACTTCTATGCCCGGCGCCGGCTCCGGCGGCCGGAGACGATGATCGCCTGATGCGCCTGATGGAGACCACCGGTATGCGACTCCTCACCCTCCTCTCGCTCCTGTTGCTGTCCCTCTCCGCCTGCAGCCCGGCGCCGGCCGATGTGCCCGACGAGCCGCCGGCCGCGCCCGTGCGCCTGGAGACCGTGAAGTGGCAGCCGTTCCAGCCCACCCTGGCGCTGCTCGGCGTGGTCCAGCCCTCGGGCTTCGCCGAGGTGGCGATCCCGGTGTCCGGCCGGCTGGACTACCCCGGCCGCTTCGGCAGCGGGCTCGTCACCGGCGCGGCAGTGCGGGAGGGCGAGGTGCTCGCCCGGATCACCAGCCACGACTCCGAGGCCGAGCTTGCCGAGGCGCGGCTGCGCGTGGAGCTGACCTCGTCCGAGCTGGCCCGCCACCAACGCGCCTTCGACTCGGGCGTCGAGGCCGCGGCGGTCCTCGCCTCCTACAAGGCGGAAGCCGACATCGCCCGCGGCCGGCTCGAAGCCGCCCAGGGACGCGCCGGCCGCCTCAGCCTGCGCTCCCCCGTGAGCGGCCGGTTGATCGTGGACCACCGCATCCCGCCCGACTCCGAGGTGGCACCCGGCACCATCCTCGTCCGCGTGGCCGCCGGAGGCTCCCTCAAGGTCGAGGGACGGGCCGCCGCGGCCGACCGCGGACGCCTCCATCCCGGGCTCAAGGTGCGCTTCGTGGCTCCCGACTCGGAGAAAATCTCGGGCGCGGGGGGCGAGGGGATCATCCGCGAGGTCAGCCCGGTCGTGGAAGCCGGCGGCACCGTGCCGCTGATCGTGGAGGTGACGGACCCCGAGGGGCTCCCGGCCCCGGGCGAGGGAGTCGAGCTGTGGGTGGAGCTGGATGCCCGCTCCCAAGCCGTAACCGTGCCCGAGGAGGCCCTGGTCGTGGCCGAGAGCGGCAGCGCCGTCTTCGTGGTCGAGCGGAAGATGGGCCTCGTGGCCCGGCGCCGACCGGTGGAGACCGGAGCCCGCGGAGGGGGACGGGTCGAGGTCGTGCGCGGGCTCGATCCCGGCGAGAAGCTGGTCGTGAGCGGAGCCTCCTTGATTGAGGACGGGGATCAGGTTCTGGAAGTGAAGGACGCTCCAAAATGATCCGGCACGGTCTCCTCCGCCAAGCCGTCGAGCGGCCGGTCTCGACGCTGATCGGCGCGGTCACCCTGGTGGTCCTCGGAACCTTCTCCCTGTTCCGGCTCCCGGTCTCGCTGCTGCCCGAATTGGAGAGGCCGCGGCTGGAGATCTCGATCGCGGCCGAGGGGAGGGCCCGCGAGGAGGTGATCGACCGTCTGACCCGGCCCGTGGAGCGGCGGCTGGCGGCCCTGGCCGGCGTGACCTCGGTCCGTACCTGGACCGGCGACGGCTTCCTCCGTGCCCGGGTGGAAAGCGAGTGGCAGACCGACGCCGACCGTCTGCGCATCGAGGCCGAGCGCCTGCTCGCCGACCTGGACGACCCCGCCGTGGCTTCGATGTCGATCGAGCTGGCCACCGGGGATGCCGAGCCGATCGTGGAGGTCGCGGTGCTCGGGGGGACCTCCGGCTCGGCCCGGACCGCGTTCGCCCGCAAGCTCCTGGTGCCCGAGCTGGCGCGGCTCGACGGCGCCGGCCGCATCGAGACGGTCGGCCTGACCCCGCTCCATGCCGTGGTCCGGCCGCATGGCGCGGCCCTGGCCGCCCGCGGGCTCACCCCCGCGGACCTGGTCGGGCGTATGCGCTCCATGGGGATCGCCCTCCCCGCGGGGCGCGCCCTGGCCGGGTCCACGGTGCGCCCGCTCCTCGTGCGGGAGGACGTCCCCTCCCTGGACGCCCTGCGCGCCGTCCGGGTATTCGGTCCGGAGGGGCAGAGCTATCTCGGAGACGTGGCGCGGGTCAGTCTGGAGGAAGTGGAGGACGGCACCTTCTTCCGTCTGAACGGGGAGGAGGGGGTGCTGGTGAGGGTCTTCCGGGCGCCGGAAGCGAACGCCGTGGCTCTGGCGCGAAGCGTCAGGGATCGGGTCGAAGAGCTGACCGGGCGGACCGGCTCCGGCCCCAGGCCCCGGGTGGTTTCCGACCGCAGCGGCGAGGTCGTGGCCGCTCTGAAAGAACTGGGGCTCGCGGCCCTGATCGGGATGGCGCTCGGCGCCGCCGTGCTGCGAATCCTGCTCGGCCGCTGGCGCCCGACTTTCGCCATGATGGTCGTGGTGCCGGCCTCGCTGCTCACCTCCTTTGCCGGCTTCCAGCTCGCGGGCTCTTCCCTGGACGTGGTCTCCCTCGCCGGCCTGGCTCTCGCCGCCGGCATGCTGGTGGACAGCGCCATCGTGGTCCTGGAATCGATCGAGACCGCGCGGGCTTCCGGGGACCCCAACCCGGCGGTCACCGGCACGAAGGAGATCGCCCTGCCGGTCATCGCGAGCTTCCTGACCTCCGCGGTCGTCTTCCTCCCCCTGATCTATCTCCAGGGCCTGGCCCGTGCCTTCTTCGGAGTGCAGGCCTTCGCCATCGTGGTCTCTCAGGCCGCTTCTCTCCTGTTCTCTCTGACCGTCACCCCGGTCCTCAGCGGCAACGCACCGGCGAAGAAAGTTCTCGGGAAGAGCCCTGGACAGCGCGCCTATCTGAACCTCCTGGAAAGGGCTCTGGCCCACCCCAGGATCACGGTCCTCGCCGGGACCGCCACGGCCCTGGTGGCGCTGCTCGCCCTGGCCGTCCTCCCCCGTGAGCTGGTTCCAGACGCCGCCTCGAAAGAGCTGGTCGTGCGCTACCGCCTGGCTCCGGACCTCTCGCCGGAAGCGGCCCGGATTCTGGGCGAGCAGGTCGTGAATGTAGGGGCGGGGCTTGCCCCCGCCCGGGAGGGGGCGACATCCCTCGCCACCCAGCTCCTGGAGGACGAGAGCCGGGAGGAGACCGGCCGCGTCGTCCTCTCCTTCTCCAATCCGGACGAGGCGAGGCGGGCTCGGAAGACCCTGACTGCGGCCCTTTCCCGCCTGCCGGACGTCGAGGTCTGGGTCGAGCCCCGCACCAGCGCCTTCGTCGAGCCGATCGAGAGAGCGGGCCGGAGGCTGGAGGTGGTGGCGACCGCGGCCACCCCGGAGCGGGCAAAGGCCCTCGCCGGCCGGGTCCGCGAGCGTCTGGGCCAGACGCCCGGACTGCGGGAGGTCGCGGGGCGCCGCAACCGCCCGCAGCCGGCCCTGCTCCTCACCCGGGACGCCACCCGCCTGGCCGAGCTGGGCGCCGACCGCGGCCGGATCGAGGAGCAGGTGCGGCAGGGGCTCGGCGAGCAGACAGCCGGACGCATCCGGATGGATGGGGTCGAGCCCGAGGTCCTGGTGCGGTCCTCAGAGCAGGACCCCGAGCTGCTCCCCGTGAGTGTCCCCAATATCGTTCCCCTGCGGGCGCTGGCCCGGCTCGATCCCGGCCTCCGGCCCGCGGTCCTCGAGAGGCTGGACGGCCGCCCCGCCGAGCGGATCGTCTTCGAAGGGAGTATGGAGGGAAAAACGCGTGATCCGGAAGCGCTCCTCTCCGGGCTCTCCCAGGCGAATGAGCGGGTCACGCCCGAGGGGCAGGCGCTGGAGCTGAGCCGGGCCTTCTCCCAGCTCCGCCTGGCCCTGGCGCTCTCCCTGCTCCTGGTCTTCCTGACCGTGGCGGCGCTCTACGAGTCGTTCCGGCTGCCGCTGGTAGTCATGGCCACGGTGCCGGTCGCCCTCGGCGGAGCGCTGGGCCTGCTCGCGGTCACCGGCCAGACGCTCAACATCCTCTCCTTCCTGGGACTGATCCTGCTCGCCGGAGTCGTGGTGAACAACGCGATCGTCCTGGTCCACCGCATCCACGAGCGAGCAACCCGGGGCGAGGATATGGACGACGCGATCCGCGCCGCGGCCCGGGAGCGCTACCGGCCGATCCTGATGACGACCGCGACGACGATCGCGGGCATGCTCCCCCTGGCCCTCCTCCCCGGCGAAGGGGTGGAGCTGCAGAGGGCTCTCGCCATCACGGTGATCGGGGGCATGGTGACCTCGACCTTCGCGTCTCTGGTCCTGGTGCCGGTGCTGTATCGAAGGGCGAAGGCATGACTTCGGACCGGCCCCTGGCGCGCCTCGTCCTGACCCTCGGCCTCCTGATCCTGGGGATCGTGGCCCTGGCCCGCCTGCCGCTCGACTATCTCCCGCGGCAGAGCTTCCCGGAGCTGACGGTCATCCTGACCCTGGGCGACACCACCGATCCCGGCATGGTCACCCGCGAGTGGATCGAGGAGATTGAAAGCGCCATCCGCTCCCTCGGCCGGGTCGAGGAGGTCGGAGGCGAGGTGCGGGCCGACGGCGCCCGGCTCACCGTGCGCTTCTCCCCGGGGACCGACCCGGAGCGCAAGGCGGCCCGCCTGGAGTCGGAGCTCGCGGACCTGCGGCGCAGGTTGTTACGAGGATCGGCGGAGGCGGCGGATGGCCTCTGGATCACTCCGGCCTCGGAGGCTGAGGGCGAGCTCTTCGCCATCGTCTGGCTGGCCGGCTCCGGCCGGGCGACCAGCGACCGGGGGGCTGAAGCCGCCGCCGAGGAGCTGAGATCGGTCCCGGGCATCCAGGCGGTGAGGGTGTACGGCACCCGCCGGGAGGAGGTCCGGGTGGAGACTCGTGGCGCGTCGTTCGACCCTTGGGAGGAGGCCGAAGCGGTCCGCACCGAGGTAGAGCGAGCGTTGAAGGCTCCCGCCCTGGGCCGGGTCCGCCAGGGTAGCCGCGAGTGGCCGCTCGTCGTGCCCCCGGTCGACGTCCAGGGAGTGACCGTCCCCCGAGGGGGAGGCATGGTGCCCCTGACATCCCTGGCCTCGGTCCTCTCCCGCTGGCAGGAGCCGCTCGACCTGGTGCGCTACCGGGGCGAGCCCGCCCGCGCCCTCCTCGTCTGGCGAGCCTACGGCGCTTCCTCCCTTGCGGTGGACCGCGCGCTGAGGCACCGGCTGGAGACGCTCCCGGGCGGCATGACCGGGACCGTGGGCTGGAGCGACGCCGAGCCCCTGCGCGAGCTGGCCCTCCGTCTCTCCCTGGCCCTGCTCCTCGCCTCGGGCGCCGCCGCGATCACCGGAGGATGGCTCGCCGGCCGCCGGGGAGCCCTCTCCCTCGGGCTCGCCCTCCCGGCCGCCGTGGCCGCCGCCGCGAACGCCTTCTGGCTCGCCGGGATCGGCCTCAACGTCACCACCCTGGTCGCCCTCGCGATCGGAGCCTCCGCGGTCCTGCCTTCCGCCCTGCTTCGTGTCGCGGGGAAGGCCAGCTTCCGGGCCATGGCCTTCACCGCGGCGGCCGCGGCCGTGACGGTGCCGGTGACCGTCGCGCTGGCCAGCGAGGAGCTGGGACCGCTGCTGTCCGAGCCGGCCGGGGCGTTCCTGCTCGCGATCGTTGGAGCCCTCGCCGCCGCCGCCCTGGTTCCGGCTCCCTCTCCCGCGAAGCGGGGGAGGGCTGGGGAGGGGGTTTCCCTCTCCCTCCCCGTCTCCCTCCGCGATCCGGGCACCATCGTCCTCTTCGCCGCCACCATCGCCTACGTGGCCGCCGCCCTCTTCGGCCCCGCGCTCCTCCCCCGCCCCGCGGACCTCGATGCGGACACCGGCAGCCTCGTCCTGCGCCTGCGGATGCCCGAGGGGACCACCCTCGAAGAGACCGCGCGGCGCATCCAGGAGATCGAGGCCCGCGTGAAGGAGGCCGAGGAGATCGAGGACTTCTGGAGCCTTTCCTGGGAGGGCGAAGGCTTCGTGAACGCCGACGTCCGGCGCAGGGACCGCCGCCCCGACCGCCTCGCCCGCCTCGTCACCCGGCTCCGGTACGGCATCGCGGCCGGCGGCTCCCTCACGATCGAGACCGGGGGAGGTGGGGGGGGCGAAGAGCGGAGCGGGCGCCGGCTGGAGGACCGCGCCGAGATCGACGAAGAGGGCAACACCTACCGGGCCATCCTACGCAGCGCGGACCTCCAGACCCTTCTGGACGGCTACGACCGCGTCCTCAACCGTCTCGCCGCGTTGAAGGTGCGCAGCTATTGGTTCGTCCGCCACGACGTCCGGACGGTCCGCCTGGCGCTCCGGCCCGTCTCGGGTCTATCCCCGGAGCGCGCCGCGGCCTTCGCCACGCACCTCCGCCGCGCCAGCACACCCCCCCGGGAGCTGCGCCTGCCCTCCGCATCCGAAGGCACCGAAAGGGCGTTGCTCGTGGTCCCCGCGGGCGTCTCGACCGACCCGGACGAGGCGCCGCCGATGGTGGCGCTCCTCCAGCGCCCTCTCTTGCTGGACGGCCAGCCGTTCCTCCCCGCGTCCTCCCTGGTGCTCCGGGAGGAGGTCGTGCAGGCGCGGATCGCCCGGCAGTCGGGCCGTTTCGTGATGCCGGTCGACCTGAGGATCCCTTTGCGCACCGAATTCGGCCGGATCGAGTTCCGCCGCGAGATCGACCGCAGCCTGGGCGAGCTCGACCTCCCCACCGGTTCCGACCTGGAACGGCCGTCCCTCGCCCCGGGCCTCTGGCAGAGCGAGCGCACCCGGCTGATCGCTCTGGGGACTGCAGTCCCTCTGCTCCTCTTCGCGGTAGCGGCCTGCCGGCTCGGCTCCCTCCTCCGCGGACTCGTAGCCCTGGCACCCCTCGGCCTGGGACTCCTGGCGGCCACGCCCCTGATCCAGTCCGGCCTCCGCCAGGCGGACGAGCTCACGGTCTTCGCCCTCGCCGCCGCCCTGGCCCTCTCCCTGCCGGCCGTGGTCGAAGGGACCCTCTCCTCCTCTGCCATCCGTCCCGCGAGGCTCTACCGGTCGTTGCGCCAGGAGACCCCCTGGCTCCTTGGCGCGGTCCCTGTCCTGGCGGTCGGGCTGGTCGCCCCGACTCTCGGGCTCGACCCCCTGCTGCTCCGCTGGGTAACCCCGCTGCGGGCCGCCGCGGTGGCAGGAGGAACCGCCCTGCTCGCCTCGGTGCTGCTCTCCCCCGCCCTGCTCCTCCTGGCCCGGGGCGCGGCGGAGCGGCTGCGCCACCCCGAGGAGGTCCGCCGCCGGCAGCGTCCTCCCCAATGGACCGCCGCGGGAGCCCCCGTCCTGGAAGCACACACCCTGACCAAGGTCTACGGCGGCCGCTTTTCTCCCTCTCCCCCGGCACGGGGGAGAGGGCAGGGGAGAGGGGGAATGGGATCAACCAAGGTCACGGCTCTATCCGGGGTTCGCTTCGAGCTGACCCCCGGCATCGTCGGTCTCCTCGGCCCCAACGGCGCGGGCAAGACCACCCTGCTGCGCATCCTGACCGGCCTGCTCGACCCGAGCCGGGGCGAGGTCCGCTTCCGGGGCATCGCGGTCAATCCCGAGAACCTCTCCGAGTACCGCCGCCAGATCGGGTTCCTCCCCCAGGACTTCAACGCCTACCCCGAGCTGACGGCCGAGCAGTTCCTCGACCACTGGGCGATCGAAAGGGGGATGGGAGACCGGGAGCGCCGCCAGGAGATCGAGCGCCTCCTCGACGCCGTGGGCCTCACCGAGCACGCCCGCCGCAAGGTGAGGGACTTCTCCGGCGGCATGCGCCAGAGGGTGGGCATCGCCCGCGCCCTCCTCGGCTCGCCGCCCATCCTGATCGTGGACGAGCCCACCACGGGCCTGGACGTGGAGTCGCGCAACCGCTTCCGCCAGATCCTGCTGGAGCAGTCCGCGGAAAGGGTCGTCCTCTTCTCGACCCATATCGCCAGCGACGTCGAAGCCGCGGCCTCGCGCATCCTCCTCCTCCACCGCGGCCGTCTGGGCTTCGACGGCACGCCCGAGGAGCTGACCGCCCGCGCCCGGGGCCGGGTCTTCCGCGCCCTGATCGGCGACGCCGACCTCGCCGAGTTCAGCCGCCGCTACCGCATCACCGCCCGGGTCCGCACCCTGGAGGGCATCCGGGTGCGAGCCGTGGCACGGCCCGGCGATCCGCTGAGCGGAGAGGTCATCGAGCCCAACCTGGAGGAGGCTTACCTGGCGGAGATCGATCTGGCGGATGGGGCGCGGATGGACATCCGATAGACTCCCCGCCCATGGCAACCTCCCAGCGCCGCAGGACGAGCTTGCTTCTCCGGATGCTGAGCTTCTGGCCGCCCTACATCGGGGCAGGGATCCGGGTGCGGGTCTCGCCCGACCTGCGGACCTTCGAAGTGCGGATGAAGCTCCGGTGGTGGAACCGGAACTATGTGAACACCCACTTCGGCGGATCGCTCTACTCCATGTGCGACCCCTTCTTCATGCTGATCCTGATGAATGCCCTGGGCCGCGGCTACGTGGTCTGGGACAAGGCCGCCACGATCCGCTTCCGGCGCCCGGGCAAGGGGACCGTCAAAGCCACGTTCCACATCCCCGAAGAGAGGGTCCGGGAGATCCGCGCCGCCGCCGACCGCGGGGAGAAGATCGAGCCGGTCTTCACCGTGGAGGTCCTGGACGAGCAGGGAGAGGTCGTGGCCGAGGTCGAGAAGCTCCTCTATGTGCGCCTTGCCAAGCCCTCCGGCGGCGGCTAAGCTACCTGTCCCGATCCTTCGAAGGAGACGTATATGTTCCGACGCGCCCTGCTCGCCACGATCCTCCTCACCCTGACCGCCCTCTCCGCCGGTACTGCCTGGGCTGACACGCTCTACACCATGAAGAGCCACACCGACTCCTTCCGGGTCGCGGGCGAGACGCAGCCGGCCAAGGACGCCACCGTCAAGATCTGGGCGGCCGGCGACCGCCTGCGGCGCGACGAGGACGGGCAGAGCATGATCCTCCGCCTGGACACGAACCGGCTCTACATGGTCGACCACGCGGACAAGACCTACAGCGAGATCACCCTCCCTATCGACCTGCGCAAGATGATGCCCAAGGGGAGCGAAGCCATGGCGGACCAGATCGCCGCGGGCATGAAGGTCACCGTCCAGGTGACCCCCCGCGACGAGACGAAAAAAATCAGCCAGTGGAACGCCAAGCGCTACGATGTGAACGTCCAGAGCGCCATGGGTATGAAGATCGCCACCACCCTCTGGGTGAGCAAGGACGTCGAGGGCTTCGCGCCGCTCAACAAGCTGGCCGCCACCATGGCCTCGCTGCAGCCCGGCTCCGGCGAATGGTCGAAGCAGCTCGAGAAGATCGACGGCTTCCCCGTGCTCACCGAATCCCGGGTGGATGCCCTCGGCGCCCAGTTCGGCACCCGCGAGGAACTGGTCTCGGTGGAGACTAAGGCTGCTCCCAGCGGCACGTACGACCTGCCCGCCGGGTACAAGGCCCAGGCTTACAACCCGATCGCGGGGATGAGCCAGTAGGGAGGGGGGACTGGGAGCGCCGGGCGCTCCCAGTAGAAGACTAATCCCTACTCTGGGAGATCTGCCGCCGGAGCAGCTCGTTCTCGAACGCCATGCCCACCTGGGCCGTGGCGAGCTCGAGGATGTCGATGTCCTCGATCGGGGTGTCCCGGTCGCCGTTGTCCGTGTAGATCACCGAGATCACCCGCTGGGCGCCGAGGACGGGGAAGACCACCACCTGGCCGGTCTTGGGACGGCCCACCATCTGGCGGAAGGCTTCGGGCAGCCCCGACTGGTCGAACTCCACGGACTGGACCTCGCCCGTCTCCAGGCTGTGGATGAGCACGCTCTCCCCCTGCATCTCCAGCTTCATGGCGCGGGTCGACTCGGCCAGCGGCCGGCCCCGGGCGTCCACGCCGAAAGCGCCCAGCGCGACCAGATGGTCCCGCTTGACCAGGAAGAGGATGGCGCGCTCCACCGACTCTGACACGATGTGCATCAGGTTCAGGGCCACTGTGGCGGAGATCAGGCCCGAGCGCAGGTCCCCGAACACCCGCCGCAGCCGTGCCACTCCGGAGCGCTGCTCCTCCGCCCGACCGCCGCGGATCAGGTCGCGCCGCGTGTCGATCACGTTCTCGACACAGGCCACGACGGCTTCCACGTCAGGGGGCATCGCCGCCAGCACGCCGGCCTCGTAGGCCTTGACGAAGGAGGTCCCCGGGTCCACCAGCGCGATCAGCGACGCCTTGGGCCGGGCGCGGTGCACCGAGGCCGCCTGCTCCAGGGAGACGCCGCCGCCCGAGCGCAGGTCGAGCAGGATCACCGGCTGCGGTTCGCCCGGATTCGTGGTGCCGGCCTGGGCGAGCGTCGTCACCTCCACACCCGCCACCTCGTGGTGCAGGGCCTCCCCCAGCCGCTCGGCGAAGCCGTGGTCGGTCGAGACCAGGTGCAGCTTGAGCACCTCGGCCGCGTGCTTCGGGAACTCCCGGAGCTCCAGGTCGTCGGCCTCGGCCACCATGAGGCTGCCGCCCAGAGGCTGCGGCGCCGGCTCCATGATCATCGTGGGGTTCGTGGCATCCCCGGCCGCATACCCGCCGCTCGCGTTCCGGGGGTCCTCGCGTCCCTCGGCCCGGTCGCGGTTGCGCTCGTCGAAGATCCTCGCCGCCTCGAGCAGCACCATCTGCGTGTTGATGTCCGCGTCGGGGAGAACGTCGCTTGGATACAGGGCGATGTCGTCGATCGGCCGCAGGTCGTCGATGGCGAACTCGAAGTTGCCCGTGTCCCAGACCATGACCTCGGAGACCGCCTGCTCGATCTGCTGGGCGATGACCTGGCGCAGCCCCTGCGGGTCGATCGACCCGGAGCCGACCAGGATCTGCCCGAGGGAGCGGCGCTCCGGCTCGACCTGCTGCGAGTTGATGGCCCGCTCCAGGATGCCGCGGTCGATCATCCCCGAAGAGATGAGAAGGTCGCCGAGCTTGGGCGTGCGGGGAGCCTGGGCGCTGACCAGCCGGCCCATGTGGAAGCCAATCATGGCGCGCTTCGTCCCCTGCGAGAGCAGGAGCGTGCCCGTCCGCCGGCCGAGATGGATGAACTGCATCACATCGGCGACGGAGACGTCTTTGAGGCTGCCGGAGATCCCCATGGTTTTCTCTGTCGGTGCGGCCGGGGCTCACTCCCCCCGAGCCAGCTTGACGAGACTCTCCAGCGTGCGGAGCTTGCGGTCCTTGGTGGCGAACAGGCGAGCGGCGAACAGCGCCGAGGCGGCGTGGGCCGAAAGCAGGTCCAGGAGGTCCCGGTCCTCGGCGCGCAGGATCGGCTTGTGATCGAGCAGCTTGAGCAGCACCAGCGCGCCCACGATCTCGTTCTGGACCCGCAGCGGCACGGCCGCCAGGGCCGGCGACTCGGCCGTGGGACCCAGGCGCAGCACGCCGTCCCCGAGCGTCGTGTCCACCATGGGATCGCCGCCGGCGTAGGACTCGCCCATGTAGGGGTTGTCCACCTCGTCGTACATCCCCTCGATGAGGGCGATCTCGTAGGCCGGGAGGTCCTCGCCGGGCACCTCGTCGCGGCGCAGGAGCAGGACGAACTGCTCGGCGCCGAGCAGGTTGATGGCGATCTCCGCGATGGTGGCCTGCACCTCGGCGGGGTCGAGGGTGGCGTGGAGCTGGTACGTGGCCACGTAGAGGTTCATGAGGCGGCCGCCCTGGTGCTCGGAGTCGACCAGCCGCGAGGCGAGCTCCTTGACGTCCGACTCGGCCGTGGAGAGCCGGCGCTCCAACTCGGCGATGCGCTCCTCGGCCGTGCCGGCCTCGCGCACGGCGGCGCCCTGCTGGCTCGCCTCGACGACCCGGATGAGCTCGTTGGCCTTCTCCAGGGTCGTGCGCAGCTCCGCCAGGAGGTCCCGCCCGGGGACGGCGCTGGAGCTCAGCCGCGATCCGCTCTCGGTCATGCTGCGCTCGTTCAAGCTGCGCCTTTCTTCTCCAGACGGCTGATGACTTCCAGGATCTCCTCGCTGTGGAACGGCTTCTTGATGTACTCGGTGGCTCCCGCCTCGAGCCCCCGGGCCGTGTCCTCCTCGCGCCCCTCGGTGCTGATGATGATCACCGGCAGGTCGGCGCGGGCCGCGTCGGAGCGGAGCTCGGCGAGGAACTCCAGCCCGTTCATGTTGGGCATGTTGATGTCGAGCAGCACGAGGTCGATGTCCGCGTGGTCCTTGAGCCGTTCGAGGGCCTGGCGCCCGTCCGAGGCATAGACGAGCGGATACTGGCGGAGCATCACCTCGTACATCTTGTGCATCAGCTTAGAGTCGTCGACGACGAGCACTTTCCGTGGCTGCAAAGCTCTCTCCCGGACCCAGATGATTGGGGCAGTCCAGGGGGGAGTGTAGCCAATGGGACCGGGCGTTTCAAGGAAAATCCGAAAGCGCTCCTGCCCGCCACAAGCTCCGGCCTTCAGGGGAATCAGGGAAGGGGAGGAAACCGGTGGAGCAACTCTGCGCGGGTTGCGCGAGAACGGCACGCACCTCGCGCGGCAGCGGCCCCGTGATGGACACCTGCCGAGGACGGCCCGAAGGACGGCCCTCCTTCGTCTTGAGCCCTCTCAGGGCGTCAGGAGGGTGACCGTCGGGAAATAGGTCCGGAACCGTCCCCCGTCGGCTGTCGCGAGCGGCCAACCCATGACCTGAGCATGAGCACCGATGAAGAAATCGGGCAGCGGTAGAGAGGGCGCGTCGTGACCGGATTCCGCGCGTCGCCGCTCCCGGTACTCCTGGTATGCCTTCGCACACGGTCCCGCGGCAGCAACCGGGACGTCAAGCAAGGAGGGTGACGCCCCAACTCCGGATCCGATCGGCAACAGTCTCCGGTTCGGAATCACCTACGCAGATCTCCGCGAGGCTGACCGCATTGACCGCCGCTCCGTCCTCCGACACCCCCGCGGCGATCGTGCGCCGGGCCCACTCGAGGAAGGGCGACTGATCGGTGAAGGCGTAAATCAGGACGTTCGTATCGAGGAGGATCATGGCTCCCGGGTCATGGCCCTCAGGGAGTCCCAGGTCATCTTCGGCCGCAGAGGGGCGGCGGCAATGGCCTCGAGGCAGCTATCCAGGCTCATCCCGGGTCCCGGTTTCGGACGTTCGAGGCGAACCAGGAGCAGGCGGCCTTCACCCTCGCTCTGGATGTCGAAGACATCTCCGGGCTTTGCCGCAGGAAGGACCACTCGCTGCTTTTGCATCCACCGTCGAAATCGCCATGCTCGAATTGTCCCACCGAATCAAGGCGAGAACAAACTCCGAGGGCGGGCCAGTGGGCGAAAAAGCTCCCGGTGACCGAGGCTTCCCGGAACCCCGCGGAGCCAGCATACCGCCGAACATGGTATGGCAGTGGCAGCAGCATGGTATGCTGCCCCCATGATAACGACCATTGACAAGGCGGGCCGCGTGGTTATCCCCGCCGAGGTGCGAAAGCGCCTCGGTCTTACTGCTGGGACGGAGCTCGAGATGGTGATCGAGGGCTTCGCCCTCCGCCTCGTTCGAGCGGTGGCCGGCCCTCAGCTTGTCCGACGCGGCGAGCGTCTGGTTGCCCGCCCCCGGGCAGCAGAGGGACAGCGGACCGAGGTCGATGTGGCACGGTTGATCGAAGAGGAGAGGGACCGGTGGCCGGCTTGACGGGTACATTCTTCGACACAAGTGTGCTCATCGCCGGAACGATCGATTTTGGCAACAGCTCGCAACACGCCTTGCTGCTGATGGATGCGGTGGCGGACGGCCGGATCGAGCGCCCGCTGACGGCTTGGCACTGCTGCCTTGAGTTCTACTCGGTGACAACGCGCCTTCCGGAAGAATACCGGCTTGAGCCGGAGGCCGCCCTGCGGCTCCTCCGGGAAGAGATCTTCGCGCGTTTCTCGATCCACGACCTCCAAGCTGATCTCCGTGAGGAGTTCCTGGTTTCCGCCGCAGGAGAGGGAACGGCTGGCGGCAGGATCTACGATGCGCACATCGCTGAGATCGCACGGCAGGCAGGAGCGCGGCTCGTGGCCACCGAAAACCGTCGCCATTTCACCCCCCTGCTGCGCCACGGAATCCGCGTGCTGGTCAGCGCCGAGCTGGTCGACGAGATCGGGCGCTGAGCGAGCACCGCAGGTCGCCTGCCCAGGGCACGGCTTCCGCGCAGCCACGCAGGCAAGGAATGGAACCAAGCGATAAATGTCTGGAGATGTGGATGGTGGACCAACTGCGCGGGAGTTGGAACCCTCTGCTGTCCTGGCTGCGGGAGGTCCAGGCGTGGGGGCAAGACGGGGAGCTTGGGCGGTGGACCTGCTGACCAGCCGCCACTCTCGCCCAATAGCCGCGGGGCGGCACGGGGACCTTCAGACGGCTGCACGCCTTCGACAGACCCCGGCCTGACAGACCCCACTCTTTCGCGAGTTTGTCGACCGGCACAGACCAAACGTGCTCGAAGAGTGTCGGACGGTCGAGGTGGACGTAACGCCCATTCCGACTCCACCCGGCGATCTGAATGACTCGCGGAAGAACGACGGCCGCCTTCTTCTCCTGCGGCGGCTCGACCCCGAACTTCGCCAGAGCCTCTCTGGCCCTCGCTGGGCTGCTTGGATCGAACTTGCTCCGTTGCCTGTGGTTCGGCGGGATCAGCCCGACCTGGACCATGCGCTTTCCGCATGCTCGGGGTCCTTGCGAGCTCGGCCAGCACCTCGCGCGAGCAGTAGTCGTCGGTCGCAAGGAGCTTCATCAGCCGGACGAAGGTCCAATCGTCCGTCTTCAGCAAATCGCGGCGGGCGCCAGCGATCTCTTCGATGGGGCTCGCTTCCCATCGCACTCCCGCTTCGAACAGAGCCTGCAGGGCCTCCACAGGTGGATCCTGGCGGAACGGCCACGCCGCTCGCGAAAGCTGCATTGCCGCCGCCTGTGAGGGATTCGCGGGTGGCGTCGAACGGGGCCAGGAGCTCGACGGTCTTCTCGTTGCGCGCACAGCGGTAGAGCTCCTCGTAGTCGTCCAGCGAGGGGTCGGGCTTCAGGCGCTCGAGGATGGCAACATGCCCGCCGCTGCATGCGGCGTAGACGGCGCTATAGCGGTCCTCCTCGTCCTCCTGGTCCCCGAGGCCCCACCGCAGATCTGGCACCGCGGCATGCGGATCGGCGCCAGCCCACAAACAGAGCATCACCCCCTTCTCGTTGCCCTCCCATGCGTGGTGCGCGAGGGCGAATGTCGAGCTCGGTCTGGATCTTTGGGTCCTGCAATCGGTGCCGCTTCGCGAAGCCGAAGAGGGGCTTGTTGCTCGTGTGGTAGCCCAGGGCGTAGGCGAGTGCGTGACCAGCAGCGAAGTCGACGCCGAGGCGGCGAAACCGCTCGTAGAGCTGGGAATCGTAGGTGGCGCAGAGCGCGTCCAGATCCACCTGTCGAAGGTCGGCACCCCAGTCGAGAAGCAGGTCCAGGAAGTCCATGCGGCGCAGCCGCAGTGCCTGGTCGAGAGGGGACTTCGGCTCTGCGTTCAAGTCATACCCGTTCGCGACGAGGAGAAGCACAAGCGAGTGATCCTGGCGCTCGAGCGCAATCTCCAGAGCCGTGCGGAAGCGGCGTGGTTGCTTGATCAGTGAGCCGGATGCGAGCTGCATCGGCCTGCTGGCCTGTATCCAGCGCTCCACGTCATAGAGCCGGCCATCGAGGCAGCACCGGTGGAGCTCCTCCAACTCGGCCGCATTCGTGGTGAACCGCGCGGGAGCGCGTGGACCTCGCGGGTCGGGATCGCTTCGCGGATCGACGAAGGTAGTCGGCACGTCGCCGCTGAGTCTACTGCCCACACGTCATGATTTGGACGGTCGAGTCACTGTCAGCGGCGCCGCCCCCACAGTGCAGGATTCCGGCTTGTGTGGAAACACGCCACGAAGACGACCGTGTCGCCGAGGACTCGATAGAACAGCCCATACGGGAATCGATGAACGAGGGCTCGGCGCGTCTGACGAACGACCACCGGGTAGGCCACGGGCCTCTCCAGAACCAACTTCGCGGTCACAGTGACCTCGGCGAGAAACTCTTCGCCGAGGCCCTTCCGCTCCTCTTCGTACCTGGCATAGGCGCGATCGATGTCATCCGCAGCCGCAGGCCGATAGATGTGCTTCACCGTGAGCGCGCCCGGGCTTGGGCGACAACTTCATCCCACGAGAGCCCAGTTGGACCTTCGGCCTCCAGCTCGTCAAGTCGTCGATCCAGCTCCTCTCGCTGAGAGTTCGTCAGGGGCAGGGCTTCCGGATCCTGGCCCAGGCTCTCCCAAAGTCGGTCGAGGAGCTCAAACTTTTCGTCACGGCTCAGATCTGCAACGTTGAGAGCGGATGCTTTCCCCATGGCGGTAGTATCCCACAGCGGGACGGCGTCCCGCCCACCCTCGCGAGCTCCGACCTGGTGGAGACGGCGACCTTCCCCCCGACCTGCTGACGCAAACGCCCCCTCTCCTGCGAGCCCTCGTGGTCGCGCCGGAGCAGCTCTCGCGCCCTCCACACCCGTCCCGAACTCCTCCGTTGTCGGAGCCGCGTGGGACGACCACGAGTTCGTCCACCACCTCGGCCATCGTGCGGACGGCAAGCTCCCCCGCAGATCGGCTCCGCTGACGCTCCGCCGAACTGCTCACACCCTCGCTTTACTCAGCCTTATCGAGGACGGCAACCTCCTGGACTACAAGGCCGAGTGTCCGCGCCAGAGACTGCGGCCGGCCGGGATCGGCCGTCCTCCGTTCCTCCGGCGCGCCCACCCATCTCCCGAGCCGCCCGCCCTCTTTTCATTTCCCCCGCCCCTCTCCTGCGAGTCTTCGTGGTTGCGCCGGAGCAGCTCTCGCGCCCACCGCACCCACCCCGAGCTCCTCCGTCGTCGGAGCCGCCGTTGAGCCGGCCGCGAGCTCGCCCGTCACCGCAGCCACCGTGCGGACGGCAAGCTCCCCCCGCAGATCGGCTTCGCTGCGCTACGCCGAACTGCTCCTCCCTCTCTTCGCCCAGCCTCGGCGCCGACGGCAACCTCCTGTCTAAAAGGCCGGGTGGGACGCGCCGAAGACTGCGGCCGGCAAGCCGTCCTCCGTTCCTCCGTCGCGCCCACCCAATCCCCGTCGCCCGCCCTCTTCCATTTCCCCCGCCCTCGGGCCCCGCAACGTGCCGTGGCATTCCCGAGCTTTCCCCCACCCTCCGGCCCGGGAGCTGCCCGCCCCCGCCACCCACCCCACCACCGCCCGCCCCGGACCCACCCGACCCCGTCCAAACCTCCTTCCCGTGGCTGCCTTTCTACGCGGGTGAAAACCAGGAAACGCACCCGGCCAACATCGAGCAAACGCAAGCCCGGCGGGCTTTTGCTCGCCTCAAAAAACGGAACTGGTTTCGTTTTTCCTACTTGAGCCGGCCGCGGGGGGGAGGCCGCGACGGATGAGAGCAGCTAAACCGCTGCCGGCCAAGCCTTTGCGCGACGCAGCCCGGTCAGGAAGGGCAGTCAACAGAACGGGACTTTTGTTAACTCGCCTTAACCGCGGCGAAAGCCCTTGACAGCAGTCTTACAAGTCGTCAGCATATTGCCGTGATGTCGACTCCGCAGGAACTGCCCAAGAAGCTCCCCCCGAGTCCCGACGAGCTACGCCGCGCGCTCTCGATCCTGACCCCTGCTCAGCAGAGCCTGTTACTGCGCTTTCACCAAAATCTAAATCAGGACGAGCGGAGCATCCGGTCCCGCGAGGATCTCTGCAAGGAGTTTGGGATCTCCATGACCCACCTCCGCGTCCGAGTCGCTCGCCTGAGGCACAAAGTCATCAAACAGGTAGAAGCTAAGTACCCGCCAACATAAATACAGACACGTAATTTCTGGCCCCTTGTGCGGTAAACTTTTCCGTAATGGAGGAACGCACCGGTGCCGAGAAAGAGCCCCTATACGATTGAGTTGACCATTGAGG
>Ga0190265_10000253_pt1 | contig 46247 bp, 44 predicted proteins | sample Popmic124T_FD_133135 | JGI IMG/M metagenome (GOLD analysis project Ga0190265, IMG submission 133135) | Populus adjacent soil microbial communities from riparian zone of Indian Creek, Utah, USA - 124 T | ecosystem: Environmental > Terrestrial > Soil > Riparian zone | place: USA: Utah | collected... | reverse complement strand
GGCCACGACTCCGACGCCGACCTCAGCCTCGGCGAGGTCGGCCGCGAGGGCGTCGCGATCGACACGACCGAGGACATGGAGACGCTGTTCGACGGCATCCCACTCGGCGAGGTGTCGGTGTCGATGACCGTCAACGCGCCGGCGGCGATCATGCTCGCGTTCTACGTCGTTGCGGCCGAGCGCCAGGGCGTCGCACGCGAGGCACTGTCGGGCACGATCCAAACCGACATCCTCAAGGAGTACATCGCCCAGAAGGAGTGGTGCTTCCCGGTCGAGCCGGCGATGCGGATCGTCACCGACATGATCGAGTGGTGCACCGCCGAGATGCCGCGCTGGCACCCGGTCTCGATCTCCGGCTACCACATCCGCGAGGCCGGATCGACGGCCGCGCAAGAGCTCGCGTTCACGCTCAAGAACGGCCTCACCTACGTCGAGCGGGCGATCGAGCGCGGCGTCGACGTCGACGCCTTCGCGCCGCGCTTGAGCTTCTTCTTCAACGCCCAGATCGACTTCTTCGAGGAGATCGCCAAGTACCGCGCCGCGCGCCGGATCTGGGCGACCGAGATGCGCGACACCTACGGCGCGAAGGACCCGCGCTCGCTGTTGATGCGCTTCCACACCCAGACCGCGGGCGTCTCGCTGACCGCGCAACAGCCGCTCAACAACGTCGTGCGGACGGCGATCGAGGCGCTCGCCGGCGTGCTTGGCGGGACCCAGTCGCTGCACACCAACTCCTACGACGAGGCGCTCGCGTTGCCCACCGAGGAGGCGGTCCGCGTCGCGCTGCGCACCCAGCAGATCATCGCCGGCGAGACCGGCGTGACGAACACCGCCGACCCGCTCGGCGGCTCCTACTTCGTCGAGGCGCTGACCGACCGGATGGAGAGCCAGGCGCGGCGCTACTTCCGCCGCATCGATGAGCTCGGCGGGATGGTCGAGGCGGTCCGCACGGGCTTCCCGCAGCGCGAGATCGCCGACGCGTCTTACGTGTTGCAGCACGAGATCGACACCGGGCGCCGGCCGGTCGTCGGGGTCAACTGTCATCGCGATGAGAGCGAGATCCCGCTGGAGATCCTGCGGATCGACGAAGCGCTCGAGCGCAAGCAGCTCGACCGACTCGAGCGGGTGCGGGCGAAGCGCGACGACAGCGCGGTCGCGGCGTCGCTGGCGGCGCTGCGCCAGGCGGCGGACACCGACGAGAACCTGATGCCGTACCTGATCGAGGTCGCGCGGGTCAGCGCCAGCGAGGGCGAGATCGTCGGCGCGCTGCAGGAAGTGTTCGGCAAGTACCGCGAGACGCCGGTCTTCTGAGATGGCGGCCGCCGCCGACAGCGCGACGCGGCTCGATCTCGTTGCCGAGGCACGGCGTCAGTGGGAGCAGCGCTGGGGATCGCGGCCGGCGCTGCCGATGGCCGCAATCACCTCGATCATGCGCGTCCAGCAGTTGCTGATGGCCGAGCTGAACACGCTGCTGAAGCCGCTCGACCTGACCTTCCCGCGTTACGAGGCGCTGATGCTGCTCGAGTTCTCGAGTCGCGGATCGCTGCCGCTCGGCAAGATCGGCGAGCGGCTCCAGGTCCACCGCACCAGCGTCACCAACCTCGTCGACCAACTCGAGCGCTCCGGATTCGTGCGGCGCGTCCCGCACGACGAGGACCGCCGGGCAGTGCTGGCCGAGATCACGCCGTCGGGAAGGCGTGCCGCCGCGGCGGCGACCGAGGCGATGCATGATGCGGAGTTCGGCGTCGCGGGCACGGGCCGCGACGACCTCGAGTCGGTCGTCGCGATTCTCGACGGCGTACGCCACCGCGCCGGCGACTTCTAGCCACGGTTGGCTTTCGCAGGTTCGGGTACGGGCCTGTCTAGCCCTGAAGGACCCCGAACGAGAGAGGTGCATCCACGATGGCCGAGGTGCAGGAGCGCGAGGCGAAGCTGATCCAGTATCTGAACGAGGCGTACGGCAAGGAGCAGGAGCTGGTGACGGCGCTCCAGGCCCACATCTCGATGACGACGCGCGACGCTTACAAGAAGCGGCTCAAGGAGCACCTCAAGGAGACCAAGGCGCAGGCGAAGGGCCTCGAGCGGCGGATCAAGCAGCTCGGCGGCAAGGCCGAGAAGATCGACCTGCCAGGTCCCGACTCGATCGGCGAGGCAGCGGCCAAGGCGCAGGGCGTGGCGCAGAAGGCGGTCGCCGCCGCGAAGGGGCCGTTGCACATGCTGCGCGGAACCGGCGAGGCCGAGAAGATGCTCAAGAACGCCAAGACGGAGTTCTTCAACGAGGCCGAGGAGATCGCGAACTACCACGCGATCGAGACGCTCGCCGAGGCTGTCGGTGACCGTGACACCGCCAAGCTGGCGCGCGAGTTCCGCCGTCAGGAGGAGCGGATGGCGAGCTTCCTCGAGAAGACGATCGCGACGTTGACCAAGGAGGTCGTGCGCGAGGAGATACCGGTCAGCCAGCGCAAGGGGGGAACGAGGCGGACGCCGAAACGGCGGACGCCGACCTCCTCCCGGGCTAAGGCGAGCAGCACCGGCTCCTCAACCTCGCGCGCCAAGTCGAGCCCGCGAGCGAAGAAGTCGACGGCGACGCGCAGCCGCTCCGCGAGCGGCGGTCGCGCGAGAGCGAAGCGCTCCTAGACCTCCTGCACCTGCAACAGGCTCGTCGTGCCCGGCGCGTTGCTCGGCAGGCCGGCGGTGATCGCAACGCGCTGGCCGGACCGGACCCAGCCGAGATCGAGCGCGCGGGCGACGGCGTCGGCGATCAGCTCCTCGGTTGTGTGGGTGTGGGGCATCGGGGCCGCCTCGACGCCCCACATCAAGCTGCAGCGACGGACGACCTCGTCGTTCGGCGACAGCGCGTAGAGGGGAACGTCGGGGCGGTGCGCCGAGATCAGCCGCGCCGAACGACCGGAGAGCGTCGGGCAGACGATCGCGCTGAGCCCGAGTTGGCGGGCGGCCGCGCAGGCGTTGTAGGCAACGGTGTAGGCGGGGTCGCGTGCGTCACGGGCGACGCGGTGCTCGTTCCACTCAGCGATCGGCGCCGCCGGCTCGGTCCGCTCGGCGATCGAGGCCATCATCGTGACCGCCTCAACGGGGTGGGCGCCGACGGCCGTCTCCTGGGAGAGCATCAGCGCGTCGGTACCGTCGAGGATCGCGTTGGCGACGTCGGTCACCTCGGCGCGCGTCGGCCGTGAGGATGTGACCATCGACTCGAGCATCTGGGTCGCGGTGATGACCGGGCGCGCGTGCTCGCCGGCCAGCGCGATCACACGCTTCTGAACGAGCGGCACCTGCTGCAGCTCGAGCTCGATCCCGAGGTCGCCGCGCGCGACCATCACGCAGTCCGATGCCATCACGATCGCCTCGGCGCTGCGCACCGCCTGGGGCTTCTCGATCTTCGCGATCAGCGGCAGCTCGGTGTGCTCGCGCACCTCCTCGACATCCTCGGGACGGCGCACGAACGACAGCGCCACCATGTCGACACCGATCGACTCGCCGAAGCGCAGCAGCTCGAGGTCGCCCTCCGGGACCGAGGGCAGCGCCATCAGCTCACCGGGGACATTGACGCCCTGGCGCGAGGCGACCGTGCCGCCGAGGTCGACGCGCACGTCGACCTCTCCATCCAGCGCACGCACGCGCTCGACGCAGAGACGCACGGATCCGTCGGCGAGGAAGATCTCATCGCCGGTCTCGACCGCCTCGCTGAGGCCGCGCCAGGCGACCGACATCCGCTTCGCATCGCCCTCGATCGTCTCGCCGCAGACCAGTGTCAACGTGTCGCCGGCATGCAGCTCGACGACGTCTTCGCGCAGCGGGCCGATCCGCAGCTTCGGTCCCGGGAGGTCCTGAAGAATCGCCACCTGACGCCCAGCGCGGTTGGCCGCGGCGCGAACCCGATCGGCGGTCGCGGCTTGCGTCTCGGGCGTCCCGTGGGCGAAGTTCAGCCGCGCGACGTCGAGGCCAGCCTCGACCAGGCGCGCGAGCGTTTCGGCGTCGTCGGAAGCTGGGCCGATGGTGGCGACGATCTTCGTCCTACGCACGCCATCCACCGATCACCCGAAGAAGACCTCGGCCGTCTCATACAGAGCCGGGTCGAGCAGCTTCGGTTCGCGCAGCGCATCGTCGAGGCTGACGCGCACCATGTCGGTCGCGTGCAGGCCGACCATCTGGCCGAAAGCGCCGTCGGCAACGGCGTCCATCGCCGCAACGCCGAAGCGGGTCGCGAGCACGCGGTCGTAAGCGGTCGGGGTGCCGCCGCGCTGAATGTGTCCGAGGATCGTCATCCGGCTCTCGAAGCCGGTCCGCCGCTCGACCTCGCGCTCGAGCTCGACCGCGATTCCGCCGAGCCGGACGTGGCCGAACGCGTCGACCTGCTTGTCGTCGCCGACCTCCATCCCACCGGCGGGGGTGGCGCCCTCGGAGACCACGACGATCGAGAAGGTACGGCCACCGGCGTGGCGGCGTTCGATGCTCGCGCAGACGGCTTCGATATCGAACGGGCGCTCGGGCACGAGGATCGCATCGGCGCCGCCGGCCATCCCACTGTAGGTGGCGATCCAACCGGCGTGGCGGCCCATCACCTCGAGGATCATCACGCGGTGGTGCGACTCGGCCGTGGTGTGCAGACGGTCGATCGCGTCGGTGGCGATCTGGACAGCGGTCTGGAAGCCGAAGGTGAAATCGGTGCCGCCGAGGTCGTTGTCGATCGTTTTCGGCACGCCGACGATCGGGATCCCCTGCTCCTCGTGCAGCCGGCGCGCAACTCCGAGCGTGTCCTCACCGCCGATCGGGATCAGGGCGTCGACGCCGTGCGCGGCGAGCGTCGCGACGATCTGCTCCGCGCCGCCATCCTCCTTGTAGGGGTTGGTCCGCGAGCTGCCGAGAATCGTCCCGCCGCGCGGCAGGATGCCGGCCGTGCTCTGGGGTGTCAGCTCGGTGACGCTGCCGGCGATCGCGCCCGCCCAACCGTTGCGAAAGCCGACGAACTCGTGGTCGCCGAGCTGCGCGCCGCGCCGGACGATGCCGCGGATCACGGCGTTCAGTCCGGGGCAGTCACCACCCCCCGTGAGCATGCCGACGCGCACGACCTAGTTCCTGTCCTCCCGGATGGTTCTCATGCTTTCGATGCTACCCCCGCGCGCGCAGCGCCAATCAGCGCTGAGACGAGCTTGCTGCGCTCGTCGGCCTCGGGGTGCCAGAGGACGCCAAGCGTGAAGTCGTGCCCTGGATGCTCGACTGCCTCGACGATCGCGTCGGGAAGGGAATGGCCGGTTGCCTTCAGGCCCTCGCCAAGCTCATCGACGGCCTGGTGGTGGTGGGACCTAACGCTGATCCGTTCGGCGCTGGCGGCGCGCGCAGCGAGCGAGCCCGCCTCGAGCTCGACTTCGTGCTCGGCGAAGTTGCCGGGTGTGGGGAGGTGATGGTCGTCGCCGACGACGTCGGGCAGGTGCTGGATCAGCGTTCCACCGCAGGCGACGTTGACCATTTGGCCGCCCCGGCAGATGCCGAGCAGCGGCAGATCGCGCTCCATCGCGCCGTAGGCGAGCGCGAGCTCGAAGCGGTCGCGCTCGGGGCGAGTCGGACCGGTGTGCTGGTCTGGGGTCGCGCCGTAGGTGGCGGGGTCGACGTCGGCGCCGCCGATCAGGATCAGGCCGTCGAGCTTGTCGAGCAACTCGTCGGGCTTCTCGGCAGCCTCGTCGTCGGGCGGGATGATCAGTGCCAGCCCGCCGGCGAGCTGGACGGCGTTGACATAGGCGAGCGGCACCAGGACCGCCTCCTGATCCCAGTGACTCCAGCGTGCGCGCTCGACGGCGGCGCAGATTCCGATCACGGGCGTCATGAGTTGAACCGTACTCCCGGCGACGTGCGGGGTTTGACCTGACTGTGAACGGCCGCCCGCTGGCCTAGGATCGCCAGCCATGGACCTACGCAAGGAGAAGGTCGTCGTCGAGACCGACCGCTACCGCGTCACCGGCTCGATGACGCTCCCCGCCGAGGGTTTCCGCAGCCGCCTCTCCGACCACGTCAACCGCGACGACCTCACCTTCTTCACGATCGAGGATGCCGAGCTGGCGCCGCTCGACGGTGGCGACGCGCGCACCGTCCCGGTCCTGATGCTTGCTCGCGCGCACGCGCGGCTGGTGATCCCAGGCGACTGATGGCTAGCGCGGACGCGGTCGTCTGCCTCGTCACCGCGCCGCCAGACCGAGCGCACGACATCGCCGAGGCCTTGGTCGCCAAGCGCCTCGCCGCCTGCGTCAACGTCGTCGCCCAGGTGAACTCGATCTACCGCTGGGAGGGCGAGGTCACGCGCGACGACGAGTCGCTCCTGATCGCCAAGACGACTCACGCCGCGGTTCCCGCGATCGAGGCCGAGCTGCGCCGCATCCACCCCTACGAGACGTTCGAGCTGGTGGCTCTCGACGTGGCGGCTGGAGCCGCCCCGTATCTCAGCTGGATCGGCGAGTCGGTCGACGCGAGCTGAAGCGGTGAGGGTGGGATTCGAACCCACGATACGGTTTCCCGCATACACGCTTTCCAAGCGTGCTCCTTAAGCCACTCGGACACCTCACCGGGGTTCGGCAAGACTACAAGCCGAGGTCTTGCACGCCGCGCTCATCCCAACCGAGGTGGTGGGCGATCTCGTGGCGGACAGTGCGGGTGACCTGTGAGCGCAGGAGCTCCCAGTCGTGGCCGAAGTCGCGCTCGAGGGTGTCCTGGTAAATGATGATCCGGTCGGGGTAGTTGTCGCGCGCGACGGTGTCGCCGTAGTAGTGGCCGTAGGCGCCGTGCTCGCGCCCGCGGCGGGAGACGACGACGGGGATGTCGTTGAGGACCTCCTGGAACTCGTCCGGCAGCTCGTCGAGTGCTTCGGCGACCAGCTCGTCGAAGTTCGTCGGCGCGGCCTCTGGCACTGGCAGCCTGGCGAGCGTCTCACTGCGCTGGATGATCCGCTCGATCTCGGGCTCACTCGGACCGTCGCCCATCAGCGCGACGGTCGCCCAAGCGGTGAAGAGGACGAGCGCCGTCGCACCCATCAGCAGCGTGATCAGGTCCTCCGCGCCTGACAGCTCCGGAGGATTGAGCAGGAACAGCAGCATCCCGACAATGAACGCCGCGGCGGCCGCGGCCTTCAGTGGTTGACGCAGCGAATCCCTCACAGGTCAAGCGTAGTTGGGAGCGCAAACCGAATCGACTGACTGGCCAGTCAGCCAGTCCGTTAAGGTGCCGGTTCGTGGAGCCCCAGATCGAGCAGGACGCGCCGGCCACAGACTTCGATCGCGCGACCGCGATCGTGCCACTGGGCGACGGCCGATTCGCCGGGGAGGTCGAGGACAACTGGGGCGCCCCGCCCGGGCCGAACGGGGGCTACCTGGCCGCGATCCTCACTCGCGCCCTGGAGCAGGTTGTCGTGCCCGACGGCGACCGCCAGCTGCGCACGCTCACGACGCACTACCTGCGCCCCTCTCAGCCCGGCCCGATCGAGGTCGCCGTCGAGATCGTCCGCGCCGGCAAGCGCTTCTCGACGGGGCGGGCGACCGCATTCCAGAACGGCAAGGAAACGATGACCGCACTCGGCGCGTTCTCCACCGCCGGCCTGCCGGCCGCCGCAACCTGGTCGCCGAACCTCCCTACCGTCGCGCCGGCGCCTACCCGCGACGCGGACACGATCCCCTCAGACGGCTATCGGCCTGACAGCAACGGCTGGCTCGAGACGACGGCCGAGATGCCGTCGATCGTCTCGCGCGTGAAGATCGCTCCGCGACTTGGCGGCAAGCCATTCTCCGGCCGCACGCTCGCGCCAGGCGAGCCCGCCGAGACCGGCGGCTGGATCGCGTCGCCAACTCCGCGCCGAATCGACGCCGCCTACATCGCGCTGCTCGCCGACGTCTGGTGGCCGCCATCGCTCGAGCCGCTGAGCACGCCGGCAATCGCCCCGACGATCGACCTTACCGTCCACATCCGCGCTGACCTCCCACCAGAGGGCCTACCCGACCAGCCGGTCCTCGGCCACTTTCGCACCACCGCCGCTGTCAACGGCACTATGGAGGAGGACGGCGAGCTCTTCCTCGCTGACGGCACCCTGATCGCCCAGTCGCGCCAGCTCGCACTGCTGGCGCCGTTCGGCTAGGCCACAGCCCGCGCGCCGAGAAGCCGCGCAACACGAACCAGCGTTGCCTCTGGCTCCTCGACGATCTGCTTCCAAGTGACGCGCATCACCTTCAGACCACGGGCTTGGAGATCGGCATCACGGCGCCGGTCGCGCTCGAACGCAGCGCGAGTCGAGTGGAACGCGAAGCCGTCGATCTCGACCACCAACCGCTCTTGCCGCCACAGCATGTCGACCTCATAGCGGCCAACCTTCACATTTGTCCTGGGTAGCGGCAGACCGGTCCGGCGCAGCAACTCGAGCATCCGCACCTCCGCCTCGGACCGAGTCAGGGACGGCTCCTCGAGCTTGTCGACCAAGCGTCGCAGGACCGGTGAGCCGGGTCGTCCACCCCGACGCTCCAAGACCGATCGGAGATCGCCCATGCTCACTAGTCGCTGGACGAGCGCTTCGTTGACCGCACGTTCGATATCGCGATGATTGGTCTCCCCTGCCAGATCGAGCAGGGTGCTGGCAGGGGCTGTGACGGGAAGGCCGTCGCGCAGTCGCAGATCCGCGGCTACCAGTCTCCCCACCCGGTGGCGTCGCACCCCCGGGCGCATTCCAGCATCGCGCCCTAGGATCGTCACGCTTACTGGGCCGCTCGACGGAGACAAGAGCTGCCACTGGACGGCGGCCGTTCGGTGGCTCAGGACCGACCCGGGTCCATACGCGAGGAGCGCTGCGATCTCCCGCACCAGCGGAGGGCCTGCCGAGTGACCCACTTGATAGACGCCACGGCGCACGCGATGCAACCGTCCCCGCGCGAGCCGATGCTCGATCGCCCCCCGTCCTAGCCCCACGGCTCTCAACTGCTCACGCGAGATCAACCCTCGCTGCAACCGAGCGACGGCCGCCACCGCCTTGTCGCCACCGGCCTCGATCCTCACCGCACCGCCAAGCGTGAGCACAGCGAAGCCATTGGACGATTGCCCATGTATGTCACGGGCAGTTGCCCAGGTTCCGTGGGGACTTACCGATGTGGGCGAAACGCCATGTCCTACATGGTCAGCCGCCCACTGGCGGGACGGCTTGCGTATCGGGGGCGAAGGCACGGGCGCAGCATGCCGCTACGGCGCGGCAGAGGCGAGTGGTTGTCGCGACGCCGTTGCGACCGCGCGGTGAGTCGTTACGCCGTGGCGGGCTCTTGGGCGAAGACGTTGACGGGGGTTGTGTCGCGGTCGTCGAGGGGGACGACGATCGACTCGGGGATGACTGGAGCGCTGGAGGGGCGGTGACCGCGGAGGCGCTCGTGGCTGCAGACGACGTAGCACCACTCCATCAGGCGGAGGCGGGCAGTGGGATCGATTGAGACGATGCTGGCGCCGATCAGGTTGTCGTCATCGACGCGGCGGGAGGAGCGGACCTCGACGCGAACCGGGACGTCGTGCTCGGTGCCGGCGGCGTCTGGGAGGCGAAGCTGGACGAGCGGGCGGGAACCCACCTCCAGCGGCGCGTCCATCACCAGGCCAAGGCCGGTGGCGCTGGCGTCGACAACCCGGCCGAGCACTGGATGCGAACCGGCGAAGGTGTGAGCGGACGCGTCGACGCCCTCAAAGCGGTAGACGAGGCGGCGCTGACGACGGGCGGCGGCGAGGACCAGGGTGCGCAGGATGCGGCGTAGCTCGATCAGCGCCAGCAGCGGCACGATCACGGCGGCAATGCCGGGCAGTGAGGGGATCAGCGCCGGGCCGAAGAGGTCGATCAAGCGGACCGCGATCCCGGCCGACAGCACGACGGCGCAGAGCGCGACCAAGCGCAGCTTCGCGACGGCGCGCCAGCCGCCTTCGTCGACTCCCTGCTTCGGCGTCACCTTGAAGGCCGTCTTCCCCGGGACCACCGCGCAGCGCAGGGCGCGCGTGTAGATCTCCATCGTCAGCAGCTCGAAGTGGGTCGTCTCGGCGATCCGCATGTAGCCGCGCGCGAGCGCCGAGCCAGCCGAGAGGTTGAGGATGACCGACGGCGCCCAGAGTGCCGCCAGCGCCACCACGCTTAGCTTCATCGGCAGCGCGCCTGTCCAGAGCACGATCGCCAACGTCGTCAACAGCAGCAGCCGCATCGGCGGCGCGAGGTAGGCGAACAGCGAGGCGAAGTAGGAGAGCCGTTGGCCGCGCTCCAGGTCGCGCGCTCGCAACGGCGACTCCGGCAGCGTGAAGACGGCGAGATTGCCGCGCGCCCAGCGGTCGCGCTGGAGGAGATACCCGTCGAGGTCATGCGGCGCCAGGCCCTGAACGAGCACCTCGTCGTGGTAGCGGCTGCGCCAGCCGTGACGCTGGAGGCGGATCGTCGTGTGGAAGTCCTCGGCGATCGTCTCGGTCGCCACGCCGCCGATCGACAGCAGCGCCGGCCGGCGGATCAGCGCCGCCGAGCCGCACCAGAAGGCCGCCCCGTGACGGTCCTTGCCGGGGCAGATCACGCGGTAGAAGAGCGACTGCTCGTGGCGACCGACCATGTAATGCTGGACCGAGTCGTGGTTCGAGAAGTCGTGCGGGCTCTGGACGACGGCCATCCGCTCGTCGTCGAAGTAGCCGACGAGCGCGTCGAGCGCGTCGGGCATCGGGACGTGGTCGGCGTCGAGCACGAAGACCAGCTCGCCGGCGGTGCGCGGCAGCGCGGCGTTGAGGTTGCCGGCCTTCGCGTGCGAGTTGTCGGGGCGGGTCATGTAGCGCGCTCCGGCGAGTCGCGCGAGCTCCTCCATCTCGGGCCGGCGTCCGTCGTCGAGCAGGTAGGTGGTGTGCGGATAGGTCAGCGCGCGGCAGCCGGCGAGCGTGGCGAGCACGACCTCGACCGGCTCGTCGTAGGTGCAGACGTAGACGTCGACGGCGTGCGGCTTGGTGATCGGGGGCCGCACCGCCTCGGGTCGCGACCAGGAGAACCAGGCGAGCATGCCGAGCGCGTAGAGGCCATAGACCTCGGTGACGAGCAGCATGGCGAAGACGATCGGGTTGGCGCCGCGCCCGCTCCAGCCGATCCGCCAGGTCAGGTAGCCGACCCCCCAGGCGAGCGCGACGATCGCCAGCGTGCGCAGCAGCGCCGGGCGGCGGTCGAAGAACGCGCCGAGCCGCGTCTGACGGCGACCGTCGTCGATCGTGCCGCCGAGCCGCCCGGTGATCCACGGCACGCCGAGGACGAGCCGGAGGCCATCGTAGGCGGTGCCGTACAGCCGTCGCGTTGCAGAGCGCATTGACCCTGTGATCGGCACTTGGGCCGATCGCTTTAGGACTGGTTGGTCAGACCAGCTCGGCGAGCAGCGCGATCACGACGCGATCGTCGAGCTGCCTGCCGGCGACACGGCGCAGCTCGCCGATCGCCGTCTCCTTTGACGCGGCCGGCCGATATGGCCGCTCGGTGATGATCGCGTCGTAGGTGTCGCAGGCAGCGACGATCCGTGCCGCCAACGGAATGCCCTCGCCGGACAGTCCGTCGGGGTAGCCCTCACCGTCCCAGCGCTCGTGGCTGGCGCGGACGATCGGGCCGAGGTGGGCGAACGCCTCGACACGCTCGAGCAGCTCGCCGCCGACGACGACGTGCTGGCGCATGACCTCCCACTCCTCACGCGTGAGCGCCCCTGGCTTGAGCAGGATCTCGCTCGGCACGGCGACCTTGCCGACGTCGTGCAGCATCGCGGCGTGGCGGACGTCGCGTGCCTGCTCAGGGTTCAGGCCCATCCGAAACGCGACCTTCTCAGCGAGCACGGCAACATCGTCGCCGTGGGCGGCTGTCGGTGAGTCCTTCGCCTCGACCGTGCTGGTCAACACACCGAGCACATCCATGAACGCTCGCTCGAGCTCTCCGACCAGACTGGCGCGGTGAAGCGCGACGCCGAGCCCAGCCGCAATCGCCTCGACTAGCGCCGCGTCGGCATCGTCGAATGCCTCGCACTCAACGGCCTCCAGGTTGATCACACCCCAGATCCGGTCGTCGGCGACGATCGGAACAGCCAGCTCGGAGCGCGGATCGGTGTTGGCGTCGCGCTCGACGTAGTCGGGATCGAGCCGTGTGTCGTTGACGAGGGCAGTCGCGCCGGAGCGAGCGACACGTCCGTTGACGCCGCTGTCGAGTTCCTGCTCGACGAGCAGGAACTCGGTCATCACCTCGGCCAACGGCCCGGCGCCAGCCACCAGACGCAGCACGCCGTCGTCATCGAGGCGATGGATCGACGCGAGATAGAACGCGAAGGTCTCGTGCAACTCATCGACGACAAGCTGAACCATCTCGTCGCTGTCCTGGGTGCCGGCGACGCGCGCCGACAGTCGAGCGACCAACCGCAGCTGAGTGCGCAGGTAGGCGAGCCGGTTCGACGAGGCCATCGTGCGGACGCGCGGACTAGCGCGGTGACGGCGTAGCGCATCGGCGCGACGGGCCCGCTCCTCGTAGTCGGGACCGGGCATCGGGTCGGTAGGGATCCGCTCTGACGACACAAGGTGCCAATCGGCTCAAGGTTGGCTGCGCTTGAGGAGAAAGTCGAGCGATTTAGCCCGTATGTCCAGGGATTTCTGCCACTTGGCAGGCTCCCACCGCCAGTTGGCGATCTGACCGCTCGGCAGGTCGCTTACCATCGTCGGTTCGATGGCTGTGGCAATAGCATCAGCGCTGGACAAGGACATGGCGGGCGAGCCGCTGCTGCGCGGCGTCTCGTTCAAGCTCGAGCGGCGCGACCGGATGACGCTCTCCGGCCGCAACGGCAGCGGCAAGACGACGCTACTGCGGATGCTCGCCGACCAGGGCTCGATCGACGGCGGCGAGCTGTCGATCGAGAAGGGCGCACGGGTAACGCTGCACGACCAGCGCCCGTCGCGCGAGCGCGATATGACCGTGCGCGAGTACGTCGTGTCGGGCTGCGGCGACATCGCCGCGCTCGAGGACGAGCTGACCCGGCTCGGCGGCGAGATGGCCGAGCGGCCCGACGACGAGTCGCTGCTCGAGCGCTACTCGCGCGCCCAAGACCGCTTCGAACACGCCGGTGGCTGGGACTGGCGCCGGCGCGCGCTGGAGCCGCTGCACGGCCTCGGTTTCCGGGAGGACCAGCTCGACCGGCGCCTCGACACGTTCTCCGGCGGCGAGCTGACGCGCGCCTCGCTGGCCCGCGCGCTCGCCGGCGCGCCCGACCTGCTGCTGCTCGACGAGCCGACGAACCACCTCGACATCGAATCGCTCGAGTGGCTCGAGAAATACCTCAATGAGCTGGACGCCGCCGTCGTCCTCGTCGCCCACGACCGCTGGTTCCTCGAGGCCGTCGGGACGTCGGTGCTCGAGCTGGAGGCCGGCAAGGCGCGCTTCTTCTCTGGGCCGTGGCACGCCTGGCGGCGCGAGAAGGCGGCGCGCGAGCTAGCACTCGGCCGCTCGATCGACAAACAGCAGGCCGAGATCGCGCGGATGGAGCGGTTCGTCGAGCGCTTCCGCGCAAAGGCGTCAAAGGCGAAGCAGGCCCAGTCGCGCGTGAAGAAACTGGACAAGATGGAGCGCGTCGAGCAAGACCCGCGCGACAGCGCGGGGCTGTCGTTCAAATTCGCCGGCGCCGAGCGCTCCGGCCGGGTGGTATTCGAGCTCGGCGGCGGACGGATCGACGTGCCAGCGCACGAGGGAGAGGACGATGGCGAGCGCCGCGTCCTGATCGAACCCGCCGAGCTGTGGCTAGAGCGCGGCGAGCACGTCGCGCTGGTCGGCGCCAACGGCACCGGCAAAACGACGTTGATCGAAACGCTCGCCGGCCGGCGCGAGCTGCCCGCCGGCAAGCTGAGCACCGGCCACAACGTCGAGCTGAGCTACCTCTCGCAGCACGCCGAGTGGCTCGGCGAGCAGGGCACGGTGCTCGACGCCGCCCAGCGCGAGACCCAGCTGACCCCGGGTAAGGCGCGTGCCCTGCTCGGCCGCTTCCTGTTCTCCGGCGACGACGCGCTGAAGCCGCTGTCCGGCCTCTCCGGCGGCGAGCGCCAGCGGCTGTCGCTGGCGCTCCTCGTCAACTCGGGCGCGAACCTGCTGATCCTCGACGAGCCGACCAACCACCTCGACGTCGACAGCCGCGAGGCGCTCGAGGACGCCCTCGGCGGCTATGACGGCACCGTCCTGCTGGTCTCGCACGACCGAGCCCTGCTCGACGCCGTCGGCTCGCGAACGATCGCGATCGAGGACGGCGCGCTGCGCAGCTATGAGGGCGGCTGGGCCGACTACGCGCGGATCCGCGAGGAGCGGCGCAGCGCCGAGTCCGAGGAGAAGGCAGCCGGCAAGCGCGCGGCCGCCGACAAGCGCAAAGCCGACAAGCCAACGGCCCCCAAACCGGCGGCGAATGGCAACGGCAAGGCGCTCTCGAAGAACATGCGGCGCAAGATCAGCGCGATCGAACGCGAGATCGAGCGCAGTGAGGCCGCGCTGAAGGACCTCGAGGAGGAGCTTGCCGATCCATCAGCCTGGTCGACACCAGAGCTGTCGGAGCAGTCGACCGCCCGCCACGCCGAGGCAAAGCGGGCGGTCGAGCTTGCTTACGAGCGGTGGGACGAAGTCACCGCTGCGACTGCTGGTTAGCCGAGCAGCTTGGCCTTCTGGGCCTCGAACTCGGCGTTGGTGATCGTGCCGTTGGCCTTCAGGCCCACGAGCTTCGACAGCTCGTCGGCGGTCGACGCGCCACCACTGGTCGTAGCCGTCTGGCGGACGTAGTCGTCGAAGTGCTGCTTGGCCTACAGAGGGGCCCGTTGTCCCAGTGCGGGAAAACCACACAGCGACGAACTTAAAGCTATTCCTGTCCCGGTTTGGGTAGGCAGATTGATGCAGAAGTTGCGCAACTCGACACGGAGCCCAGCTTGAAGGCGCAAAACGCCAGCCTGCCGGTGGGGGCCCGGCACCTTGCAGCAACCGTGGCGACCTTGGCCGTGCTCACGGCAGTCGCCACAGGAGGCGACAGCCTGGCGCAATCACCGACGGTGTCAACGCCGTCGGTGAGCATCGACGCGGGCGGGGTGAGGGTCAACGCGCCCGCGCTGAGCATCACGGCGCCGACGCTGCCGGTCGCCCCGGCCCCAGCGCCCATACCGACCCCGTCGGTGCCGACACTCCTTCCAACCCCGAAGCTCCCTCCAGCCCCGAAGGTTCCGACCGCACCAGTCGAGCTGCCATCGTCGCTCGACACGCCGCTCCTGCCGCGCGTCGATGGCGGCGGCGTGGTCCGGGATCGTGCGGAAGTGGTCGACGGGGCCGGCGGTGCCCCGAACGGCGAGTCGCTACGGTCGCTCGGCTCCCTCGTTCCAACGACGGTGTCTCGATCTGGCGCCGCGGCCCCTCAGTCGGCGGGCGGGCCGAATGTAGCCGCACAGACGCTCGGTCAGGCCGGCCTGGCCGCGTCAAGTCTCCCGAGCCGCTCCGAGCTGGCGAAGCTTCCTCCGACCAAACGCCGAGAGCTGATCCGACGGGCGATCGACACGCCGTTGCGCGAGCGGCGCCTGCGTCAGCTCCGCATGACAATCCAGCGATACCGCGGCTGCCTGCGGGCGTTGCCGGATCGCGGCCGCCGTGTGCTCGAGCTGCGAGCCGGCCTCCCTGGCGGAGATCCACTATCGCGGCGGACGATCGGCCGCCGGATTGGGGCATCGCCGCGCGCCATCGTGAGGCTCGAGCGGTCGTCGATGCGTCGCCTGATCGACGCCGGCGACCGCGGGCTCTGCGTTGGCGGTTCGGCCGCGACAGCCTTCGGCGGCCTGGCGGAGGACTCCGACGGACCCGCCGCCCTCGTCCCTCGTGGGAGTGACAGCGGCGGTGGCGTGACTACCCTCGCACCCGCGGGCGACGTGCTAGCCGATGCCCATAGCGGCGGTAGCCCCTCCCCCTTCCTCGACCTCGGTGACGGCGAGCAGGGTCCGGCCGAGACGCTCCTGTTCTTCCTCGCAGCGCTGCTCGCTGTGCTCGGTCCTCTGGCCGCGATCGCGATCGCTACGCGACGGCGGGCCGACGACGCCGCCACGCCATTGCGCGATGCCGGGGAGCGACCGCTGCTCTTCCTCGACGTCGACGGCGTGATCGTGCTCGATCCCTTCTCGGACGGCGTACCCCCTGGCCGGATACGTGCGTCGCCGGTGGGCCTCAGCTATGTGCCCGATCGGGCTGGGGCGCTCGTGCGCAAACTCGCAACTCGCTTCGACATCGTCTGGGCCACCGGCTGGGGACACCGCGCGAACGCTGGCCTGTCGGATCGGCTCGAGCTCGCCGAGCAACTGCCGGTGCTCACCTTCGGGAAGAAGGCGCGCTTCGGCTCCTCGAAATGGAAGATCAAGCCGGTCAAGGAGTACGCCGGCAATCGGCCTGCCGCCTGGCTGGACGACAACTTCGTCGCTCGTCACGAGCGTTGGGCAGCCCACCGCACTGCGCCGACCCTGCTGGTCCGCGTCGACTCCCGTGTCGGGCTGACCCCTGAGCAGGTGGAGCGGCTCCTCGACTGGGCCGATGGTCTCGCGCGGTCGCAGGCGGCGCAACCCAACGGCGATCGCCGGCTTCGCGCCGTTTAGGGCCAAAGGCGGAGAGGGAGGGATTCGAACCCTCGAAGGACGTTGCCGCCCTTAACGGTTTTCGAGACCGCCCCGTTCAACCACTCCGGCACCTCTCCGAGGTCCGCCCTGGGACGGCCGCACAGGCTAGCGGAGGCCGGTCGCGCTAGCGCATCGAGCGCGAGATGACCATCCGCTGGATCTCGTTGGTGCCCTCGTAGATCTGGGTGATCTTGGCGTCGCGCATCATCCGCTCGACCGGGTACTCGTCGACGTAGCCGTAGCCGCCGAGCACCTGGATCGCGTCGATCGTGACCTGCATCGCGATGTCGGAGGCGAACAGCTTCGCCATCGAGGTGTACTTGCCGAGGCCGGGCTCGTTGCGGTCGGCCATCGCACAGGCCTTGTAGACGAGCTCGCGCGCGGCGGCCGTCTTGGTCTCCATGTCGGCGAGCTTGAAGGCGATCGCCTGGTGCTCGATGATCGGCTTGCCGAAGGAGACGCGCTCCTTGGCATAGGTGGTTGCGTAGTCGATCGCGCCCTGCGCGATACCGACCGCCTGGGCGCCGGCGCCCAGCCGGGTCCGCTCGAGCGTCGAGAGGGCGACGGCCATGCCGCGGCCCTCGTCGCCGATCAGGTGGTCGGCGGGCACGCGGACGTCCTCGAAGACCGGCTGGCCGGTCGGCGAGCCCTTGATGCCGAGCTTGTGCTCGAGCTTCGGCACCGAGAAGCCCTCGCGGTCCTTCTCGACGATGAATGCCGAGAAACGCTTGTTCTCACGGTCGGTGACGGCGAACACGAGATAGAAGTCGGCAATCGTCGCGTTGCTGATCCAGTTCTTGGTGCCGTTGATGACCCACTCGTCACCGTCGCGGACAGCGGTCGTCCGCATCGCGCCAGGATCGGAGCCGGCCTCGGGCTCGGACAGGCAGAAGGCGGGCGACCACTCGCCGGAGGCGCAGCGCGGCAGCCACTGCTGCTTCTGCTCCTCGGTGCCATGGAGCTGGATCGGCAGCGTGCCGAGCTCCTGGATCATCAGGATCAACGACGAGGACGCGCACGCCTTGGCGACCTCCTCGACCGCGATGTTCAGCATCAGCGTGCCGGTGCCGGTGCCGCCGAGCTCCTCGGGGAACGGCAGCCCGAGCAGGTCGTGGTCGGCGAACGCCTTGCGGATGTCCCACGGGTACTCGGCCTTGGCGTCGATCTCGGCGGCGCGTGGCGCCACCTCACCCTTCACGAGGTCGCGGATCGTGTCGCGGAAATCTTGGAACTCCTGGGGGATCGTGTAGGCGTCGGCGCCCGGCGTCGTGGTGGTGGTCATAGGGCGAGACGATACGTGAGCGCCGTATCCTCGGCACATGCGCCAAGAGCTGCGGCCGTTGTTCGACCGCGTCGTGATCAAGGAGCTCGACCCCGACCGCATCCGCCGGTCAGGCCTTGTCGTGCCTCCGGGGACCAACGAGCCGCCGCCCCAGCACGGCATCGTGCTGGCGATCGGCCAGGGACTTGACTGGTGGGAGTCGGTCGGCGTGAAGATGCCAGTCAAGCCGGGTGACCACGTCGTCTTTCCCGCGTCGGCCGGCGTCTGGATCGAGGTCGAGGAGGAGCGGCTGCTGGTCTGCCGGGTCGGCGAGCTGCTCGGCGTGCTCGACGCGGTCAAGGACCCCGCGCGGGTCTGAAGGCGGCCGATGCGCCTGCTGTTCGTCTGCCTCGGCAACATCTGCCGTTCCCCGACCGCCGAGGGCGTGATGCGTCACCTGCTGGTCGAGGAGGCACTCCTCGAGGCGGTCGAGATCGACAGCGCCGGGACCGGCGATTGGCACGTCGGACATGCGCCAGACCACCGTTCAGCCGGAGCCGCCGCCAGCCGCGGGATCGAGCTGACGGGCCAGGCGCGCCAGATCGCGCCCGCCGACTTCGAGTCATACGACCTGATCCTCGCGATGGACCGCTCCAACCACGACGACCTGCTCGCGCTCGCTCCGAACGAGGACGTGCGCGAGCGGATCAGGCTGCTGCGCGAGTACGACCCGGAGGCCGTCGCCGCCGGCGCGCTCGAGGTTCCGGACCCCTACTACGGCGGCGAGGACGGCTTCGAGGACGTCCTCGACTTGGTCACCCGTGCCTGCCAGGGGCTGCTCGACGCCGAGGTTCGGCCGCGAGTCTGATTCGTTCAGCGCCGAGAGGCGAAGAAGGCGCGCAGCAGGTCGGCCGACTCCTCGGCGAGCAGGCCGTCGGCAACCTCGGGCCGGTGGTTGAGCCGCGGCTCGGCGAGCACGTCGAAGACCGAGCCGGCGGCGCCCGTCTTGGGGTCGGTTGCCCCAAACACCACGCGCGGCGCGCGCGACAACACGATCGCCCCGGCGCACATCGCGCACGGCTCGAGCGTCACGTAGAGCGCGCAGCCGTCAAGCCGCCAGCGTCCGACATGCTTGGCAGCCTCGCGCAGCGCCAGCACCTCGGCGTGCGCCGTCGGATCCTCGCGCAGTTCGCGCTCGTTACGCGCCGAGGCGATCACCTCCCCGTCGAGCACGATCACGCAGCCGACCGGCACATCCTGGTGCTCGAGCGCGCGCTCGGCCTCGCGCAGCGCCAGCCGCATGAAGTACTCGTCGCGCGGGAAGAAGACGCTCACCGCGCGACCAGGCGGTGGCCCGCCCGACGTGCCGCGGCATCGGCGAGCGCGAGCGCCCCGGTCCGCTCCGCCAGTCGCAAACCGGCGGCGCCGAGCGACAGCGGCGACGCCACCCCGCCGTCGATGATCCCGTCGTCGATCAGCTCGAGATACCAATCGACGGTGTCGCGCACGGTCGTGTCGTGAGGGCGCGGCTTGTAGCCGAGCTCGCGCTTCGCCTTCGCCGACGAGTAGCACCAGTTCTGCTCCATCAGCACCATCGTCTCGGCGGAGATCGCCATCGGTAGGCGCAGCGCCTCGACGCGGCGGGCGAACGCGCCAACGCCGTAGGGCAGCACGCCGAGCGGGTAGCGGATCCCCGACAGCTCGCCGACCTTGACCATCAGGTCAGGCCAGGTCGTGTTGTGGCCACCGAGCACATAGCGCTCGCCCGGCTTGCCGCGCTCGGCGGCGAGCACGTGTCCGTCGGCGACGTCGCGCACGTCGACGATCGTCGTCTCGCCGTCGACCACCGCCGGCAGCCGCCCGCGCAGGTAGTTGCCGATGATCCGCGTCGAGGTCTCACCCGGCTGGTCGCGGTCGAGTGGCACGCCGAGCACGTAGGCCGGGTTAGTGACGATGACCTCGACACCGAGCCGGGCGCCTGCGGCGAACGCCTCCATCTCGCCCTCGTGCTTGGCGTCGGGATAGGTCAGGCCGAGGCCGCCACCGCGATAAAGATCGTCCTCGCGTCCGACCTTGCCGCGCGGAACCGGACCGATACCAGCAACGCTGGAGGTGACGATCACGCGTTCCACGCCCTCGGCGGCCGCCGCCTCGACGGCGATCCGCGGCGCGAGCGCGTTGATGTCCTGGACGTACGCGACTGGCTTCGACGCCACGACGCCTGCCGTGTGGAACAGGACGTCGCAGCCGCGCACCGCCCGACGCATCGCGGCGCGGTCGAGGATGTCCGCCCGCACCATCTCCGGCTCGAGCCCGCCCAGCCGTTTCAGGCGGTCCGGATCGCGGTAGGTGATCCGGACGTCGTGACCGCGCTCGATCAGCTCACGCGTGACATGACCGCCAACGAATCCCGTCGCTCCGGTGACGCAGGTCCTCAAGTCCTACCCCGCGAATACCGATTGGCCCAGGGCAACAACTTGCCTCCCCCGCAGGTGTTGTCCTCCACATACACTGGTGATTGGACCGTAACCCATGCCCCGAGCCTCCCTCCTCATGGCGACGCTGGCCGCGCTCGCCCTAACGGCCGTTACGGCGAATTCGGCGGTGGCCGACCCGGCATACGTGCCGGGCGAGCTGATCGTCAAGCACGAGGGGTCGGCTACGACTACCACCGTCGCCGTCGAGGACGGCACATCGGTCAAGACCGCCGCGCGCGAGCTGAGCGACCGCCCCGGCGTCGCCTACGCGCGCCCCAACTACATCGCCCACCTGAGCGCCTACACGCCAAACGATCCGGGCTTCCCGCAGCAGTGGAACCTCGCGGCGAGCGCCGCCGGGATCAACATGCCGGAGGCCTGGGGAATCGCCCGCCAGGGCGGGTACTCCGGCGGCAAGGGCGCGATCGTGGCCGTACTCGACACCGGTGTCGCCTACCAGCGCTTCCGCCGCTTTCGCCGCGCTCCAGACCTCAACCGCTTCGTCAGGGGCTATGACTTCGTCGCCGACGACCGCCACCCCAACGACCAGAACGGGCACGGCACCCACGTCGCCGGCACGATCGCCCAGAGCACGGGCAACGCGACGGCGGCCGCTGGCATCGCCTACCGCGCACGGATCATGCCGGTGCGCGTACTCGACGCCTCAGGCGCCGGTGACACGCTGGCAATCTCACGCGGCATCCGTTTCGCCGCCCGCCACGGCGCCGACGTGATCAACCTCAGCCTCGAGTTCGACGCCGCCGTGCGCGCGGCACAGATCCCCGACATCGTGTCGGCGCTCGAGTACGCGCGCTCACGCGGCGCGATCGTGGTCGCCGCGGCCGGCAACCAGGGCAGCCCGCAGGTTGCCTACCCGGCGCGCGCCCGCCATGTCGTCGCGGTCGCCGCGACGACCGCCCACGGCTGCCAGGCCGAGTACTCGAACAGCGGCGTGCACGTCGACATCTCCGCCCCCGGCGGCGGCGCCGACGCGGCGAACACCGACACCCCATACGACGTGCAGACCTGCCGGCCCGATCTGCGCGGCGAATTCATCTACCAGCAGACCTTCGTCGGCAGCGTCGCCAAGTTCGGGCTCCCGCCCGGCTACGAGGGCACCTCGATGGCAGCTCCTCATGTCTCCGGCGTCGCCGCGCTGCTGATTGGCAGCCGGCGCATCGGGCGCAACCCGAGTCCCGCGGCCGTCGAGAAGCGCCTGAAGGCGACGGCGCGCGACATTGGCACCCCCGGCTGGGACGCCAGGTACGGCTGGGGCCTGCTCGACGCCGCCGCAGCGCTGCGCTAGCTCCGCCGAGCTAGGTCGTCCGGATGATCAGGACGCTGCATGGCGCGTGATGCGAGATCTTGTTCGGCACTGAGCCGAGCAAGAACCGCTTCGCGCCGGTCATTCCCTTGTTGCCGACGACGATCAGATCGGCGGTGCGCTGCTCGGCGACGTCGAGGATCGCGTCGGCGGGGTCACCCTCGCGCGCGAGTGTCTCGACGGTGACGCCGGCGACCCTCATCGCATCCGCCTCCTCCTCGAGCAGCTGCTCGACATCGGCGCGCGGATTGACCATCCACTGGAGGTCCTGCGGCACTTCGAGCCGCTCGGAGCGCAGCCGGCTCTCCGGCACCGCCTCGTAAGCGCAGACGAGATAGATCCGCGCGCCGACCGAGCGCGCGAGCTCGGTCGCCTGGCGCACCGCCTCGGCGGCGGTGTCGGAACCATCCGTGCCGACGACGATCGAACCGATCACAGGGCGATCATAGGCAGCGGCGCTGCCGCCGAGTGAACGCCGTGTCAATAGGATCGGCCGCCATGCCGCGCTTCTGGATCTGGATGCAGGTGATCATCGTCATCTGCGTCGTCGCCTCGATGGTCATAGCTCTGACGAAGCTGTACTAGGGACCGCCGGTCCCGCCCGATCGTTGGCCTCGAGCCGCTTGACCCAGAGCTCCTCGACGAGGATCGTGATCAGCGAGAGGATCGGCACAGCGACGATCAGCCCGACGAAGCCGAACAGCTGGCCGACGATCACCACGCCGCCGGCGATCACCGCCGGGTGGAGCTTGACCGTCCGCGACATCACCAGCGGAATGGTCAGGTTGCCCTCGATCTGCTGGACGGCGACGTAGATGACGATCACCAGCAGCGCCTTGCCGGGCGAGTCGGTGAGCGCGAACAGCACCGGCGGGATCCCGCTGGCGAACGCGCCGAAGTATGGGATCACCGAGAACAGCGCCGTCAGGACCGCGAAGAAGATCGCGAAGTCGAGCCCGATCAGCGTCAGTCCGATGTAGAGCAGCACGCCGGAGACCAACATGTCCGCGGCGACGCCCTGCATCCAGCCAACCCAGGCTCCGCGCAGCCGGCGCATGATCAGGTCGGCCTGCTCGCGGTGCGCCGGTGGCGCCAAGCGCCGCAGCCCGTCGATCAGCGGGTCGGGCCGGATCGCCATGTAGTAGGCGGTGATCAACATCAGGATCAGCGCCCCGAGCGCACCGACTACGCTGAGCGAGATCGAGGTGATCGGGCCGATCAGCTTGCCCGGATCGTCGGTGTAGTTGTCGACGAACTTGTCGACCTGATCGGAGATCTCGCCCGGCTCGGCGCCGGTCAGATCGTGGACCTGGTCGCGCAGATCGTCGACGATCCCCGGCACGTCGTCGGCGAACTGATTCGTCTGATCGATGAACGGCGGCACCAGCACCCAAAGCAGTCCGGCGACGACTGCCAACCCGGCGAGCAGCGCCAGCAGGGCGCCGATCGGGCGCGGGATGTCGAGCCGCTCGAGCCGGTCCGCGATCGACGAAACGGCGATCGCAATGATCACCGTGATCAGGATTGCCAGCAGCAGCGTCAGCAACTGCTGGACGAGCAGACCCGCGACGATCAGCACCGCACCGAGCAGAACAGCCCGATAGGCAACGTGGCCGGCGGAGCTCTCGCTCATGCACGATCGCTACCCCGGATCGGGGATCGCGAAGCGGGACGGTTAGACGAACAGCGTCAGGTCCGGCTCGCGCTCGCCGCGCAGCACGTTGATGTCCACTTCGACACAGGCGATCCCGCGGGACTCGGCCAGCACCCGCGCCTGCGGCTTGATCTGCTGCGCCGCCAGCACGCCGCGGCAGTCCTCGGTGAACGACGGGTCGGCCGCGATTCGCGCCAGGTAGCGCGTCAGCTGCTCAACCGCGTCGATCGTCGCCACGCGCTTGATCTCGACGGCGATCCAGCCATCGTCGGAGTCGCGACACATCAGATCGACCGGCCCGATGTCGGTCGCCCACTCGCGTCGCACCAGCCGGAACCCCTCGCCGAAGTGCTCCGGCGCATCCGCCAGCAGCTCCTGCAGCTCGCGCTCCATCCCCTCCTTCTCGAGCGCCGCCGCCTCGCCCATGTCGTGCGTGACGTCGGAGATCACCTCGGCGATCGCGATGTCGAGCCGGTCCTCAGTCTTACCCGCATGCTTGCGCACCACGATCCGACCTTGCTCCTCCTCGATCACGGTCGGCGGCGTCATCCAGTTCTGCGGCTTGACCGACGATCCACCGTCGTGCCAGACCGAGACGCCGCCGTCGTCTTTGATCATCAAGAGGCGCGTGGCCTCCGGGAGGTGGGTGGTCAGGCGGCCTGTGTAGTCAATCGAGCAGCGGGCAACGATCAGGCGCACGACCGGGCAAGTTACGGCCGCAACCGGACCGAAGATCAATACGCTAATCTATTAGCGAATGCTTTTGCCATTCGACAGCAGCTCCCTCGCAGGGCTCACAGCGGAGCTGGACATCTGGGCCAAGCGACTCGACGAGCGGATCCTGCCCCACCGCTGGGAGGGGCGGCTACGCCGTTCGCTGGAGGCTGAGGCAGTGGCGGCGTCGACCAGCATGGAGGGCGTACCCGTCACCGTCGACGACACGCTCAAGATCTTGGCGGGCGACACACCAGAGTCGGTCTCCGAGAGGGATCAGGCGCTGGTTCGCGGCTACCGCGACGCGATGAAGTACGTACAGCGCCGGGCCGATGACGGCTCGCTGCTCTGGAACCGCGAGCTGGTAGTGGGGGTTCAGGATCGGGTCGCCGCCGGCGAGCGGGCGATGGGCGCCGGTCGACTGCGGACCGGCGCAGCGTGGGTCACCAACGACAGCAGCGGACAGACCGTGTTCAAGCCGCCGGCCCCAGACGCAGTTCCCGACCTCGTCGACGAGATCAGCGGAACGATGGAGACGGCCGACTGGCATCCGGCAATCGCCGCCGCGTGGGCTCACGTCGCCGTAGCGGCTGTTCACCCTTTTCGGGATGGCAACGGACGGACGGCCCGTGTCTTGGCGTCCCTCGCGATGTACCGCGGCGACTTCCGCCACCCCGCATTCACAAGCCTCGAGGAGTGGTGGGGCAAGCATCCCGACCGCTACTACGGAGCGTTCGATTGCCTGGGGTCAGAGTTCGATCCAGCCACGGACGTGACGCCCTTCGTCTCTGCTCATGTAGCCGCTCAGCTGAGCCAGGTGCGAGCGCTGGCGTTGAGGCAGCGATTCGAGGGAATGCTCTGGACGGCCCTAGAGAACCTCCTAGAGGACGCTGGACTGACCACCCGACTCGCGAACGCCCTCTACGACAGCTTCAACGACCGGGACGTCACGACTGGGTACTACGCAGCGATGATCGACGCCAGCGCCGCGACCGCCCGCAACGACCTAGTCGCGGCCAATGCGGCCGGCCTTTTGGAGCGGGAAGGCCGGACTCGTGGACGGCGCTACCGGAGAGGACCCAAGCTGGTCGAGGGCATCGCGGCGGCGCTTGGTGTGGACGCATCCCCAAAGACCGTCGTAGACGAGTTGATCCGGCGGGCGGACGCGGCCATGGATTGGCCGAGAACAACGGACCTCTAGGCCTGCCCGCTCGGTGCAACAGCGGCGTACCGAAACACCCATCCGGCCAACATCGACAGATCCCGCTTGACGCACACGGGTCCAGGGCATATTCCATGGTGTACATGGGCGATGGGATCGACGGGTGGAATGACGCCCATGGGATAGGTGGCGGGCGGCTCGACCGGCGGCGCTTCTTCGGCGTCGGCGGCGCGGCGGTGCTGCTGTGCACGATCGACGGCAAGCAGGTCGCGGTGCGGACGGCCGCCGACGTGGAGAAGGTCGACGCGGCGATGGCGTCGCTGCGGCGGCCACGCTCGGCAGGGAAGAAGCAGGCCCGGCGCGATCCACTCGACTCAGCATCCTTCCCCAGTCCCCAGCCTCAGCCGGGCGGTCAGAAGCGCGAGTACTGGATCGCCGCGCGACCGGTGAAGTGGAACGTCGCCCCGAACGGCGGCGACCAGTGGATGGGCAGACCGGCGCCGCGGCCGAGCCGCTTCACCGCTCTCGTCTACCAGCGCTACAGCGCCGGCTTCGCCGAGCCGATCGGACCGCCAAAGATGCCCGGGCCGACGCTGCGCGCCGAAGTCGGCGACACGATCGTCGTCAACTTCCGCAACATGGCCACGGGCCGCTTCGCGCAGCCGCTCACCGTCCATCCGCACGGCGTCCGCTACACCCCGGACTACGACGGCGCCTATTTCGGCGACTTCACGCGCGTCGGCGGCTTCGTCGAGCCGGGCGAGGAGTTCACCTACGTCTGGGAGGCCGTCCCGGAGTCAGTTGGCGTCTGGCCCTACCACGACCACGGCCCCAACCACACCTTGAACACGTTTCGCGGGTTGTTCGGAGCAGTGATCGTCAAGCCGAAGGGCGCACCGATTCCCGACGTCGAGCGCGTCCTCTATCTCCACAGCTTCTCGCCGCAGGTGACCGGCATACCGCGCCTGCTGCACTGCATCAACGGCCGCACCTACGCCGGCAACACGCCGACGATCCGCGCCAAGGTCGGCCAGAGCGTCGAGCTGCACGTGATCGGCGGCGACAGCAACTTCCACACCTTCCACATCCACGGCCACCGCTGGCAGGACTCCGGCGGCGCGAACGTGGACAACCCGTCGGTCGGCCCGAACGAGACGATCACCGCCGCGTTTCGCGAGGACAACCCCGGGCGTTGGCTATACCACTGTCATGTCTTCACGCACCAGGACGCCGGGATGGCGGGCTGGTACCTCGTGGACCCCTAGGAGAGGAGAACTCCCGATGCTCCCGTTCCGCACGCTGCCAATAGCCATCCTGATCGCGCTGCTGGCCTTCCCGACGGCCGCCTCGGCCGGCACCTACCCGCCCGCCGGCAATCCCGGCAAGGGCGGCGGCAAGGTCCGCAAGGGCAAGGCCAAGACCTTCACCGTCTGCAAGCAACGCAAATGCAAGTACCGCTCGATCGGAGCAGCGGTGCGCAAGGCACGCGGGGGCGACACCATCAAGGTCAAGAACGGGACCTACAAGGAGGGCGTGAACATCACCGGCTCGCGCTACGACGGCCTGAAGCTCGTCGGCAACGCCGGCAAGCCGCGCTAGGTCGTGCTCCAGGGCAAGGGCCTCAAGGGCGCCAAGGCGCAGAACGGCGTCCTGATCAACAGCGCCGACGGCGTCACTGTGAAGGGCTTCTACGCGCGCAACTACAGGGCGAATGGCTTCTTCGTCGTCAACGCGGTCGGCTACACGCTGACCAAGCTCGTCGCCGGCCACACCGGGGTCTACGGCATCTACGCCTTCAACTCGAAGGGCGGGACGATGTCGCGCTCGGAGGCATTCGAGAACAACGACGCCGGCTTCTACATCGGGCAGACGCCGCCGCAGACCAAGCCGAAGCGCTCGATCGTCAGCAAGGTGAAGTCGCACACCAACGTGCTCGGCTTCTCCGGCACCAACATGCGCTACGTGACGATCAAGGACAGCGACTTCTACAACAACGGCAGCGGCATCGTGCCGAACGCGCTCGACTCGGAGAAGTTCCCGCCGCCGGACCGCAACGTGATCTCCGGCAACCGCATCTTCTGGAACAACTTCAACTACTACGCGGGCGCGCCGTTCACGATTCCCGCTTCGGGGCCGGCCGGGCTGGCGGGCTACCCGATCGGTGTCGGCGTTCTGCTGTTCGGCAGCCAGAACACAGTTGTTGAGAAAAACAAGATATTTGGTAACTGGCTTGCCGGATTCGGTGCGATCCAGCAGATCCAGCTTGCACTCCAAAAGGACCCCAAGCTGCAAGAGGCGTCGATTCTACGCGGCAATACGGTGCGCAACAACGACTTCGGCCTCGGCGGCGGCGACCTCAACGGCCGTGACATGTTCTACGACGGCAGCGGAACCGGAAACTGCTTCGCCGGCAACGTCGTGCGCAGCCCGAACGTACCTGCGGACAACTCGACGTTCGCGGCATGCCCCCGTCCCGCGGCCAACACGCCGAACTCGGCCGCCCAGCAAGAGGGGCTCTCGTGGGTCCTCGGCGTCAACAAGAGCGACCCCTCGACGTTCGAGAAGTTCTGGATCAAGCATCCACACTCGATCCAGAAGGGGATCAAGCCGCTCGAGAGGTACTCCCGGTGAGGGGTAAGGCAATCGCCGCCGCGGTGCTCGTGCTGGGAGGCGCGGGCGCCGCAGCTGCGGCAAGTCCGACCGCCCACACGGCGAAGACAAGGACGGTGAAGGTCGCGGACAACTTCTACTCACCGAAGAAGCTGACGGTCGCCAAGGGCACCACGATCAAGTGGGTGTGGTCGAACCGCAACGCCGACAGCCATGATGTTTATTTGAACAAGAAGCCTAAGGGGGTCAAGCGCTTCCAGTCCGCACCGGCCGCAACGTTCTTTAGCTTTAAGCGCAAGCTCAGGAAGGCCGGCACGTATAAGTTGCTGTGTACGTTCCATGAAGGCATGACGATGCGAATCGACGTCAAGAACTGATCTACCTCCCGATGGCCGCTCAAACGCGCTTCTTCACGGATCTCGCCCTGCGCAAGCTGTGGGAGACGAGTAGTTTCAACTCCCATGAGCGACGAGCAGGCAGTTCTGACCGAGCGCCGCGGGCGCGTATTGCTGATCACCCTCAACCGACCGGACGCCCGCAACGCGGTCAACGCGGCGCTGGCGCAGGGCATCGCCGCGGCGCTGGATGAGCTCGACGGAGACGGTGATCTTCAGGTAGGCGTTCTGACCGGTGCCGGCAAAGGTTTTTGCGCCGGCATGGATCTCAAGGCGTTCGTCAGCGGCGAGAGCCCCCACGTCGAGGGCCGCGGCTTCGCCGGCATCACACAGCGTTCGTCCGACAAGCCGCTGATCGCCGCGCTCGAGGGATTCGCCGTCGCCGGCGGGCTCGAGGTCGCGCTGTCCTGCGATCTGATCGTCGCGGCGCGCGGCACGAAGCTCGGCATTCCCGAGGTCAAGCGCAGCCTGGTCGCCGCCGCCGGGGCGCTACTGCGCCTGCCGCAGCGCATCCCTTACCACGTGGCAATGGAGCTGGCGCTGACCGGCGACCCGATCACCGCCGAGCGTGGTCACGAGCTCGGCCTGGTCAATCGGCTGGCGGAGCCCGGGGCCGCGGTCGACGCTGCTGTCGAGCTCGGCGAGGCGATTGCGCAGAACGCGCCGCTGGCGCTCTCCGCATCGAAGCGGATCGTCGTCGAGTCGCCCGCCTGGGATCCGAACGAGGCCTGGGTCAAGCAGGGTGAGATCGCCGGACCGGTCTTCGTCTCCGAGGACGCCCGGGAGGGCGCGACGGCGTTCGCCGAGAAGCGTGGCCCTGTCTGGAAAGGCCGCTAGGTAGGAAGCCCAATCGGGCAGCTCACGCCCGTCCCGCCGAGCCCGCAGTAGCCGGCGGGGGTCTTGGCGAGGTACTGCTGGTGGTACTCCTCGGCGTAGTAGAAGTCGCCGGCGGGCTCGATCTCGGTCGTTATCTCCGAGCTGTGGCCGGCGGCGCCGAGCGCCTCGGCGTAGCTCGCGGCCGAGGCGGCCGCCGCCTCGCGCTGCGTATCCGAGGTCGTGTAGACCGCCGAGCGGTACTGAGTGCCGACGTCGTTGCCCTGGCGCATCCCCTGCGTCGGGTCGTGGTTCTCCCAGAACGCCTTGAGGATCTGCTCGTAGGAGATCTCCTCCGGCCTGAAGACGACCAGCACCGCCTCGTTTTGGCCGGTCCGTCCGCTGCAGACCTCCTCGTAGGTCGGGTTGGGCGTGATCCCGCCGGCGTAGCCGACGGCCGTCGTGTAGACGCCGGGCAACTGCCAGAACACCTTCTCGGCGCCCCAGAAGCAGCCCATCCCGACGATCGCCCGCTCGGTTCCTTCCGGGAACGGCCGACCGATCGGCGTGCCGAGGACAAAATGCTCGCCCGGGGTGACGATCGGCGTGTCACGGCCAGGGAGCGCATCCGCAGCGGTCGGCATCTCGGGCTCGCGGTGGGACAGGAACTCGAACACGGAATCTCCTCGGTCGCTGTCTCTGAGACTAGCGACGGCCCAATGGTCCCGTGTGTCAAAAGACGAACGCCCTCCGGCGTAAACCGGAGGGCGCCGCAAGAACCGCTATCTGCAGACCAGCGGCCGGTCAACAAGTCCGGCCTGCCGCCAGCGTCAGCAATCCCTTCGCAAGAGTTCAAACGTTAGCAGCCATAGCAGAAATAGCAAGATAGAGCTTCGTCAAAAATCCCCTCGGCAGGACTCGAACCCGCGACCTTTCCTTGCGAAGGGAATGCTCTATCCACTGAGCTACGAGGGGACGTCCCCTCACGAGGACAGACATAGCCTATCCGCTATGTCGGACATCGCCCACGACCCGCCGTAGCGGCACTTTAGGGGGCGAGTCGTTCTACGACCCAGGCTCCGCTGGAAGTGCGGCGGAAGCGGAGACGGTCGTGCATCCGGTCGCGGCGGCCCTGCCAGAACTCGACGCTGCGCGGCTCGACTAGATAGCCGCCCCAATGCTCCGGCCGTGGCGGGTCCTCGACTCCCTCGTACTCGGTTTCGAGCTCCGCGAAGCGCTGCTCGATCGCGTCGCGCGACTCGATCACCTCGGACTGCGGGCTCGCCGCCGCCGCAATTCGCGACTCGCGCGGGCGCTTCGCGAACGAGGCGTCTGACTCCTCGGCACAGAGCTGCACCACGTCGCCGTCGACGATCACCTGGCGCTGCTGCTGGTACCAGGGGAACAGCAGCGTCGCGCGCGGGTTCTCCCCCAGCTCGCGCCCCTTGCGCGAGCGGTAGTTGGTGTTGAAGCGGAAGCCGCGCGCGTCGAGTCGCCGCAACAGAACGGTCCGCGCGCCGGGTGTGCCGTCGCCTCCAGCGGTCGCGAGCACCATCGCGTTTGGCTCCGGGATTCCCGCGACAAGTGCCGCCTCGAGCCATGCCTCGAACTGCTCGAGCCAGGTCGCCGCCAGGTCGTTCTCGGACAGGCTGCCGAGCTCGTAGGACTCGCGCAGCTCCTCGATCCGCTCACTGGTCATAGGGTCCAGGGTAAGGGGTAGGCTGCCGCCTCGTGACTGGCGCCCTGTACCGAGTCGGTCGCGCCTGCGCCAAGCACCACTGGCCGGTGATCGCGATCTGGGTGATCGCCACGATCGCCCTGGCCCTGGCGGGCCGGGCGGCCGGCGACGCCAACAACGACAACCTGTCGTTGCCCGGCACCGGCTCGACCGAGGCGCAGGATCTGCTCGACGAGAGCCTGCCAGATCAGGCGAACGGCACCAACCCGATCGTCATGAAGCCGGACAAGGGCAAGCTCACCGACAGCGCCAACAGCAAGGCGATTGGCCAGACCGTCGACGCGCTGAGCAAGCAGCCGGACGTGCGCAGCGCGATCAGCCCGCTCAGCAAGCAGGGCTCCTATGCGCTGAGCAAGGACGAGAAGATCGGCTACATCGTCGTCACGCTCGGGCCAAGCCCGAGCGAGCTCAGCGAGAGCGACGCCGAGGACGTCTTCGACGCCACCTCCCCCGCCTCCGACGCAGGCCTCGACGTGGCCGCCGGCGGTTATCTCGGCGATTCGCTGTCGCAGACCAACACCGAGAGCAGCGAGGCGATCGGCCTCGCCGCCGCGGTGATCATCCTGCTGTTCGCATTCGGCACCGTGACCGCGATGGCACTGCCAATCGTCACGGCAGTGCTCGGCCTCGTCAGCACGCTGGCGATCCTCAAGCTGCTCAGCCACTTCGTCGACATCCCGAGCGTCGCGCCGACGCTGGCGACGATGATCGGCCTCGGCGTCGGGATCGACTACGCGCTGTTCCTCGTCACGCGCCACAAGCAGCAGCTGCGCGAAGGCATCGAGCTGCGCGAGTCGATCGCGCGCTCCACGGCGACCTCCGGCGGCGCCGTCGTCTTCGCCGGCAGCACGGTGATCGTCGCGCTCGTCTCGCTGCTGGCATCCGGGATCCCGCTCGTCGGAGCGATGGGCTGCGCGGCAGCGGTGGCCGTCGTGGTCGCGGTGCTCGCCGCGATCACGCTGCTACCCGCGCTGCTCGGAGCACTCGGCCCGCGGATCGACTCGCTGCGCGTCAGGCTCGGCAAGACCCATCCCGACGACCACGAGCCGCACGGCTGGCGCCGCTGGTCATGCGGCGTGTCGCACCGGCCGTGGCGGTCGCTGCTGGCCAGCAGCTTCGTGCTGCTGTTCATCGCGATCCCGACGCTCAACCTGGAGCTCGGTGCATCCGACGACGGCGAGCTGCCGACCGACACCACCGCGCGCCAGGCCTACGACCTGATCTCCGAGGGCTTTGGTCCTGGCACGAATGGCCCGCTGCTACTCGGAGTCGAGCTTGGCTCGCCGGCGAAGTCCGCACCTGGGGCGAACCCACCTTCGCCCGCCTCAGATCCACGCTTGAACGACCTCGAGGACGCGATCCGCAGGACGTCGGGGATCGACTCGGTCTCGCCGGCGACGGTCGACAAGGCCGGCACCGTCGCCGTCTTCACGGCGACACCGACGACAGCCCCCTCGGATCCGAAGACGGGCGACCTCGTCGAGAACCTGCGCGACAACGTGGTTCCGAACGCGATCAAGGGCACCGACCTGACCGTCTTCGCCGGCGGCCAGACCGCCGGCTACATCGACCTCGCGGCGCGAATCGCCGACAAGCTGCCGCAGATGATCGCGCTTGTCGTGATCCTCAGCTTCTTCCTACTGCTGCTCGCCTTCCGCTCTGTGCTGCTGCCGATCAAGGCCGCCGTGGCGAACCTGCTCTCAGTCGGCGCCGCCTACGGCGTTGTCACCTTCGTCTTCCAGGAGGGCCACGGCGCGACACTGATCGGGCTCGACGGCGCTGTCCCGATCGCCAGCTACGTCCCGCTGCTGATGTTCACGATCCTCTTCGGTCTCTCGATGGACTACGAGGTCTTCCTGCTCTCGCAGATCCAGGAGCACTACCTCGAGGACGGCGACACGCGCAAGGCGATCGTCGACGGCTTGGCGAACACCGGCCGCGTGATCACCTCTGCCGCGCTGATCATGGTCTGCGTCTTCTCGAGCTTCGTGCTCAGCGGCGACGCCGTCGTCAAGCAGTTCGGTGTCGGGCTCGCCGTCGCGATCGCAATCGACGCCACCCTTGTCAGATGCCTATTCGTCCCCGCCGCGATGACCCTGATGGGCGACAAGTGCTGGTGGATCCCCAGGTGGCTCGACAAGATCCTCCCCCACGTCAACATCGAGGGCGGCGACTTCTTCGAGAAGCAGGCGGCCCCCAAGCCCGAGCCGGTCGCCGGCTCCTGATCAGTTTCCGCCGCGGAGGCGGACCTTCTTCGGCTACGCAGCTAGGGCGGGCTCGAGCGATGAGGGCGCAACATGATGCTCCTCGGAACAGGTCAGCTTGACCTCTCCCTCTCGCTCTAGCGACCAACGGACGTTGACCAACTCGAGCGCGATCATCGAACCAGCCTCGTCGTACTCGACGATGTGGCCCTCTGGCGTCTCGTACGCCCGCGCAGCCAAGACTTCCCTCGGCCCGCCAACACCCAGGAAGAGCGTGTCGCCGCGAGCGTCGTAGTCGTGGTAGTCGAATGCCGTGCCAGCGATGGTGATCTTCATTGGCTTCTTCTTGGATCGTTGTCCTGAATCGCGACGGTGACTGTCCAACCCGGATCGTCGCCAAAGTCTACGACCACGCGAAGCCATCGTCGCGGGTCAATGTGACGGCGGTAGTACCGCTCCCTAATCGACATGGCGAAGCTAGAAATCCGCGACCGGCAACTGGGTCGCGCGGGTAACGGTTCTGAGCGGACTCCGCGACAGCTCTGCGGTAGGCGCCGCGGCATGTGGTCGGGGCCCGCTCCCGCTAGGCCCCGACCATCACCCGGTGCGATCCAGCCGGAGCGACCGGCCTTCGCACGTTCCTGCCCGTCCTTCGTCCCCCTGGCACTGGAAGCGGAGCAATCCGCCGGCAGATTGTGCGCTAACCAACCGGCCGACCGCCCTTTTTCCCTAACCCCCCAATCGGGGGGTTAGACAGGGGCCATCGTAGACGCACCCATTCCTGGAGTCAATGGGCCACCTAGCCCCAAAACGACTAAGCGGCTCAGGGCTCGGGGCGGAGCTGGGGGAACTGGGTGTTGAAGCCGGGGTAGTTGCCCTGGCCGGCGCAGGGGGGGCGGGCGACGTTGCGGTCGCCGCCGGTGGTGCGGAAGGCGTACTCCTCGGCGAGCTGGGCCAGCTCGACGAGGTCGGGGGTGCCGGTCTGCGCGGGCGGCGCTGGGTCGCCGTTGGAGCAGCTATCGGTGTTGTAGGAGCGGAGCCCGCTGAGGAGGTTGTCGAGGCCGCCGGGTGCCATGTAGGCGTTGGTACGGGTCTGGCCGAGCGGGCGCGGGTAGTAGGCGAGGCCCTGCGGGTTGAGGCTCGAGGAGGCACGCAGGTAGTGGATTGGATCGCTGTCCGGTCCGTTTCGAATCAGCTCGTTGCTGCGGCCGTTGGTAGCCGCGGTCACGTTGGCGAAGAACGAGGCCACCTCACGGCGGTTCTGACCGAGGTTGTCGAGCAGCGGGTTGAAGTTACGCAGAAACGGCTCGAAGTCGGCGAGCAGCGGCGGGAAGTCCTGCAGGAAGCCCTCGAGCGCCGGAACGCCGCGACGGGATGCCGTGACCGTTGGGCCGAGGCCGCGGAAGAAGCCCTCGAACGACGGGCTGAGACGCTCGAGCTGCTTGAAGGCGCCGGCGAACTCGGTCGCGGCCGGCTGAAGCGCCTTGACGACCGGATCGGCGTTCTCGGAGAACTCGGTCAGGCGCGGCAGGGTGAGCCGGCTTTGACGCGAGAACTCGGGCAGCTCCTCCCAGATCGCCGCGAACTCGCGGTTGCGCGTGGCGGTCACCTGGAACAGGCGGTTGGACTGGGTGATCAGCCGCGAGAGCTGGCCGTCGCGCTCGCTGAGCGCGTTGAAGAACTCGCCGGTGCCGCGGATCGTGCCGCTGACCGCGCGCGACTGGGCGTTCAACTCGGCGAGGATGTCGTCGCCAGCCTCAACGAACTCGGGCAGCGTGCCGAAGAACGCGTTGATATCGGCGCCGCGACCGGTCACCGAGGCTGACTGCGACTGCATCCAGGTCTGGAACGCCTGCTGCGTCTCGTCGTCGAAGGTGCGGAAGATCTCGTCGAGCTCGACGGTTGGCGCGACCGACGAAGCGGCGAGCTCGCCGCCGTCGGGGATCGTGCCCTGGCCGCGATCACCCGTCGTCAGATCGACGTAGGTCTCGCCGAGCAGCGACTTCTGACGCAGCATCGCCCGCGCGCTCGAGGGGACAGGTGCGTAGCGCGACCGCATCTCAAGCGTGGCCTCTGTCGTGTTGTCGTCCCCGGACTCGATCTTGATCACCTTGCCGACGGGGACGCCGGAGATCCGGACGTCTGCCTGCTCGGCGAGCTGCACCGCCTCGGGGAAGCGGACCTGGAAGCGGTAGCCCTCGGAGCGCAGCGGAACGACACCGCCGAACGACAGCCACAGGTAGAGCAACACGCCGACGCATGCCATGACGAACGCAACCATCGCGAAGATCTGGAACGGCTTTGGCGCCTGCTTGATCACTGAGATGCCCCCGTTCCGCAACGCTCATCAGAGCTTGGCGCGTTGAGCAGCTTGATCAACGTCGCCAGATACTCGTTGCGAATCACCCCTGTGGTCGGATTTGCCTTCGAGAAAGCCTCCAGGGAGTTGAGCTGGCTGCAGGAGATCATGAGCAGGTTGCGCCGCAATGGACTGATCCCGTCCTGCGACGACAGCACCGAGTTCGTGTTGTGGTTGGCCCATGGCACGTAGAAGAGGAAGCTCTCCTTGCCCTTGCCACTGCCAGGCGGGTCGTAGGCCAGCTCGTTGAACAGCGCGTTGAAGACCTCGGTGAACTTGGTCAGGTTCGGTGTCGCCTTGGCGATGTCGCGCGCCGGACGGCGCAGCTCGCGTGCGACCGGCTGGACCTCCTCCGCGAACGGGCGCAGCTGATCGCGGATCGGCGCCGTCGTCTCCCTGAAGAACGGCTGCATCTGCTTCAACGCCGGACCGAGGTTGCGCGCCGTCGGCAGGAGGTTGGTGAAGGTGCTCTGCATCGTCTGGCCGAGCGTGTCGATCTTCGCCAGCGCGGTGTTGCTAGCGCGCAGCGCCTCCGGCAGCAGCTCGACCGTCTCGGCGACGTTCTCGTTCTGGTTGGCGAAGCGGCGGAAGACGGCGGCATTGGCGCCGACGAAGCGGGCCAGCTCGCGATCGTGCGCGCCGATCTCGGTCATGATCGCCGAGAAGTTGTGCTGCACTCGCTTCAGCTTCTCGCGCCGCTGGATGACGTAGCGGGTCGCCTCGGCGAAGTGGCGCGAGAGCGGCTGGAAGCGGCGGAAGGTGTTGGCCAGATCGCGGCCGCCGCCGTTGCGTAGCGCGCGGCCGGCATCGCCCACGAGAAAGCGGAGGTAGTCCTGGGTATCGGCATCGAAGCTGGAGAGGAACTCGTCGAAGTTGACGTCGGTGTTGTTCTGGTCGTTCGAGAGCGTGGCCTCCTCCTCGACCGGGTCGCCCGACGAAGGGCTGCCGGGGTCGAGCTCGACGACCATGTCTTTGACGCCGGTCTTTGGCCGCAGCAGAATCGATGCGTCTGGGTAGATGCGTGAGAAGCGCTCCTGAATCCGCAGCGTCACGACCGCGCGACCCTCGACGAGCTCGACGCCGCGGACGTCGCCGACCTTGATGCCAGAGATGTTGACCGCCTGGCCCTGGCCCGGAAGGATGCCCTGGACCGACTCGACCTCAGCCTTGACCTCGAAGTTGCTCTGACCGACGATTGGGATCCAAGCCGGCGGGTTGAGCCGCTGGTTGGCAAGGATGTAGCTGCCGACGGCAACGCCGAGCACGATCAGGCCCAGCAGCGCGACTGCCGCTTTGATGTTGCTGCGGAACGCCTTGCCGAAGATCTTCCTCACCGGGATCCTCCCCCGAAGGTCGAGAGCGGCAGCAGGCGGGCGCCCGACGCGCCAGCCGCCGGCTGGGCGCCGATGCCCTTGGGCGGCACCGGTGGCGCCGCGGCGTTGGCGCGCGTGCCGTCGGCCGGGCCGACCGACGACGGTCCGTTGACGTCCGGCACCGGGTTCTTGTAGCAGGGCACGTCGCGGCGTAGCTCCGGCAGCTTGTTCGGATACGCCGGGCTGGTCCGCAGCAGCGGCAGGGTGGCGTTGGCGTGCAACGGCTGAAGCTGATAATTCGTCTTGCCGCTGGTGATGGGCCGGTTGCCGCCAGGAGCGCTGACACGCAGGAACGGGCCGTTGCCGTCGAAGCCGGCGCCCTCACCCGCCTGGGCGACCGCCGCGTACCAGAACTCCTTGTAGTTCTCGACGTTCGACGAGAACTCGCCGTCGTCGACCTTGATGTTTCCGGTCGGGATCAGCACCTCGGTGATGCAGCGGTTGAAGGCGTCTGCCTTCGGCACCCAGTCGCGCTGGCCGTGGGTCACGGCCGCGAGGTCGCGGGTCGCCGGCGAAAGATCCTTCAGCAGCGCCTGGAGCTCGTTCGGCCCGAAGAACGGGATCGCCTGGTCGAGCCACGGCCCAGCGGCGACGGTCAGCGGCGGAGTCTCGCGGACGCCTGGCAGGATCGCGCGTGAAAACTCCGCCGTCGGCGGCAGCGCGGCGTCGATGCTGGAGAGGCCCTTGCGCAGGTTGGCGGAGGTCGGCGCGAGCAGGCGGACGGTCTCCTCGAGCTGCGGCGCGCGCGAGGCGAAGGCGGCCATGGCGGTGTTGAAGACGGGGAAGAGCTCGATCAGCGCACTCTCGTTGCGCGCCAGGCCGCGGCTCGTGCCGGCGATGCCCTTGACGAGCCGCGAAAGGTCGCGCGGCTCGGTGCCCCGCAGCGACTCTGCCCCGATCGACGAGCCCTTGAGCGCCGGCACCGCCGTCACGAAGGCTTTGTTGAGCGCCTGGGCGCCGGTCAGGCCCTGGACGCCGGGGTCCTGGTCGGCGTCGTCGGCGGCGCTCGGCTCAGAGTCGATCGCCTCGCCAAAGCCGATCACCGTGTCCTGGAGGCCACGACGCGTATCGGATTGCAGGGTGGTCAGCAGCTGGTCGAGCTGGACTGGGACGGATGTCTGGGTGACGGGAATCATCCCCCCGTCAGGCAGCTCCTCGGCGCCGGGAGTTCCGGGCTTGAGGTCGATGAAGAAGTTGCCCTCGAGGAACAGCCGCTGACGGATCTTCATCGTCGAGTCGACACCGACCGGACGGCCGGCGTCGGTGATCTCCATCGTGATCACCGACATGTCGCTGTCCTTGTAGCGGCCGACCTCGACCACCTTGCCGACATCGATTCCGGCGATCCGGACCGGCACCCGCGGGACGACGAGGTTGGAGTTCTTGAAGACCGCCTGGATCTTGTAGGTGTGGGTGAACGGGATGTCCTTGCTGAACGCGAAGTACGTCCCGATCAAGATCACAACGAGCGCGATCACACCCGCGCGAACCGGCGACATGCCGCTGCGGAAGCCCCTCATCGGCTAGCCCCTCTCGGCAGCACGCGAACGGTCGGCTCGGTGCGAAGGCCACCGGTATTCGCCGGGTTTCCGATCGACTGCTGGTTCTCGCCGTTGACGCCGCGCTGGTAGCCCTCGTTGCCAGCCTCGCACTCAAGCGTCTGGCCCGGCGCCGCCGTGTTCGGATACGGGTTCGAGTGCAGGTAGCTGTCCTGAAGCAGGCTGATCTGGGACGGAGTCGACCCGGGCGGCGGGGGCGGGCCGTTGGCAGGTACCGCCGACGGACCGCCCTCGCTGCCCGCCGTCAGCGGCAGCGCCATCGGACCGATGCTGAGCATGCTGCCGACGGCATCGCTCTCAGATGCCAGGCTGGCGATGTTGCGGAAGAACAGCGTGCCGTAGTTGCAGGTTGTCTGGGCCGGCGTGAGGAAGGCGAGCGTCGGTCGCAGTGTGCGCATCGTGTTGGCGATCCGCGCCAGGCCGCTCGGCACGCGCTGGTCGTCGCCGAACTGCTCGAGCAGACCGAGGGTGCGCGCAAGGCGGCGATTGAGGGCCGGCGTGCGGCGCAATGCCGGCGCTCCGACCTCGAACGCCGTGCCGATTCCCGGCGCGGCGGCGGCGAGCGAGGCGAATGCTGGGCGGAAGCGACGGAACAGCTCCTCGTTGTTGGCGAGGAAGGGTCGTTGCCTCGGCAGCTCGCGCGTCGCCGTCTCGAGCGCCGGCGGACCCTCGGAGATCGTCTCCTTGAGCGAGTCGCTGACCGAGGCCCAAGCGGTGAAGGTGGTGTCGAGCGCGACCCAGAGGTCGGCCTGCGTCTGAGCGACCGGCGCGACCTCAGCAGCGGCCTGCTCGAGCGCCGGGAAGAAGCGCCCCCAAGCGGTGCGTGGCGCGTTCCAGTTGCGCATCACCGGCTCGAGCTTCTCGACGGCCGGCAGCACCTCCGCAAATGCGCGGTTGATCGACTCACCGCGGCCGGCGAAGCCCGCGCCGTAGGTCTCGAGGTTGGTCCGCGAGCCAACGCGGGTCGGCTCGTCGAACATGTTGAAGAAGTCGTCGATCTCCTTGGTCTGCGTCCCGGACGTCGACTCGAGCGGGATCGTCTCCTTCTCAGCGTAGCCCTGCTGCGAGGTGCCCTTGGTGATCTCGACGTACTTGAGGCCGAGCGCGGAGCGCGGGCGGATGACGATCGTCGAGTCCTTCGGCAGCGGGACGATCCGCTCGTCGAGCTCCAGCGACAGGTTCGCGGCGACGTCGCCGTTCTCCTGCGGGTCGGTCTCGATCACGGTGACGACGCCGATCCGCGCGCCGCCCATGCGGACCTCGTTGCCGCGCACGAGGCCGTTGGCGTTCGGCACGTTGGCGGTCAGCTGGTAGGTCGGGACGAACGGCAGGCCCTCGTTGGCGTTGTAGGAGAGGAAGACGGCGACCATCGTGACGATCACCGTCACGGCGCCGACGAGCACCGGGCTGCCGGAGAGCATCGACCGGGGGCGGCGATTCACCGGTTACCTCCGGGCGAGCCGAAGAAGTACTCGAGCAGTGGCTGGGCGTCCTCGGAGTCGAGGTCGACGCCCGCGATCGCCTTGTTGGGCGCAATCGCCTGCTTGAGCTCCTCAGGCGAACTCGGCCTCGACTCCATCGCCGCGGCCGCTTTGACGGGATCGCCGAAGGTGCTGAAAAGGCCGTCACAACCGCCCTTGAGGGGGCCGCGAGCCAGGCACGGAGCGACGAACCGCAGGCCTCCTCGTACGTAGTGCCCCTTCGTATCGACCCCGTTCACGGTCCCGGTGTAGAAGTAGATGAGCTTCATCAGCTCCTCGATGCCACCGGTATCGTCGAAGCTGCCGAACAGCCCGGCGAGGTTCTTCGACGCCGGGCGGAAGGGCCGGCCGAGGTTGTCGAGATCGGCGATCAGCGGACGCAGCGCCGGGAACAGCACGCGGGCGCGATCGCTGAAGTCGCCAAGCGACGTCAGCGACGGGATCGTCGCGTCGAAGAACGGGCCCATGTTGGAGACCATCTTGTTGATCGCGGGAGCGCGGCTGTCGAGGCTGTTGAGCGCCGGCGTCATCTGGTCGGCCATGCCGCTGAAGCGCGCCATCGTCGGTGTCAGCTCGCGCAGGAAGCCAGGGAAGCGCTCCCAGTTGCGCTCGAGGTCGTCACCGCGCTCGGCCGCCGCCGCCGCGGTCGCGCCGGCCTGGTCGATGAAGCCCGCCGTCTCCTTGCGCTTGTCGGCCCAGGCGGCGAGCACGGTGTCGGACTCGTCGATCAGGCGGCCGAGCAGGCGATCCTGGTCGGCGAGCGTCTTGATCCAGCCGTCGAACTCCTTCAGCGCCGGGTTGGCGCGTCGCACGGCGGCGCGCAGGCGGTCGCCGTTCCCGGCCAATCCCGCGCCGAGCTCGTTGATCAGCAGCCGCCAGCCCTGCTGCTGCGGCAGGCGGTTGATGTTGCGCAGCAGGTCCTCGCCGACCGGCGTCACGTTGTTGTCGGCCGGCAGCAGGTACTGGCCCTCGCCGCGGCCGTCGTCGATCATCGCCAGCTCGGGGGCCGGCGGCTCGCCCTCCTTGCGCGGCCGCGTTGGCACGCACTCGATGAACTGCTCGCCGATCAGCGACTGGAGGCGTATCTGGCACTGCGCGTCCTTGCGGAACGGCACGAAGGCGGGGTCGTCGATCTTCAGGACGACGGCCGCCTGGTTCTGCTCGGTGAGGTCGACCTCGTGGATGGCTCCGACCACGACGCCGGCGATCTTCACGTCCTCGCCCGGGATCACGAAGCTGCCGTTGTCGAAGACCGCGCGGACCAGGTAGTCGCCGTCGTCGTCGCCGCCGGCGGCGATGGTGAACAGCGCGCCGAGCGCGATCCCGGCCGCGACGGCGATCGCGACGGCGCGACCGCTCGTCAGCTTCTTCACGCGCGGATCGTCGCTCACGGCGTGCCCCCGATCGCCTGCGACGGATCGCAGTCCGGGTTGGCGAGCTCGCCCATGTCGACGAACGGCGCCGAGCCGTCGGCCGGCGGCGGCGCGCCGGCGCCCGGGCAGCGGCGCAGGTTGCCGGTGCGGAGGTAGGGGCTCGAGCCGCGCTCGGCGGCCGGCTTCGGCGTCAGGCTGCCGCCCTCGGCGTCGTCGGTGAAGTTGAAGGCGTCGAAGACCGGGATCGTGCGGGCGTAGTGGCCGTTGGCGTCATAGGGCGCCATCGCGCCGCCGAAGTTGCGCAGCCACGAGGTCAGGTCGGGCGCGTACGGGCGGATGAAGCCCCAGACCGGCGTCGAGGCCTGCAGCGACTTCTGCGCGCGCGGGAACGCCTTGTCGGCCATCCGCGCCAGCGGCGGCAGGTCGGTCATCGTGTCGTAGATGTCGTTGCCGGCGCCCGGGCCGTTGAACATCTTGCGCAGCTCGGTGAAGACCGGAACCGAGTTCCCCGTCAGCTTGCCGAAGCGGCGCAGGAAGGACGGCAGCACCTTGGCGCTGGGGCCGGACTCGACGACGAAGCGCTCGAGGTCGTCGATTGCCGGGCCGCGCAACGACGCGAACGTCTTGCTGCCCTGGCGCAACGCGGGCGGCAGATCGACCAGAACCCGGTTCAGCGCCTCGGTGTCGGCACTGAGGGCCCCCACCGTCGTGCCGGTGTTGCTGACCCAGTCGGTGATGGTGTCGCTGCGCTGCTCGAGCGCGCCCATCGCCTTCGACGTCTCGACGAGCAGCGCCTGGAGCTGCTCGCTGTCGCGGTTGACCTCGCGGAACAGCTTGCTCGCCTGGACGAGCGTCGGCGGGAAGTACTTGGCCGACTCGTTGGCCTTCGTCTCCTGCCCCGCGTACCAGTCGGCGAAGCCCTTGATGAAGTGCTGGAGCCCGTCGCGCGTCTTCGGCGTGAAGGTGTTGAAGAACTGGTCGATCTCGACGATCGACTCGGTCTTGTCGCTCTGGATCGTTGCGCCGTCGTCGAGCTCGGACTTGAAGTTCGGCGCGGGGCTGACGTCGACATAGCGGTTGGCGGTGCCGATCAGCCCCTGCCAGCGGATCGTCGCGGTGGTGCCGCTGTGCAGCGGGGCGAACTCCTCGTCGACCGAGACGGTCAGCTCGGCCTGCCCGTCGTCGGTCAGCTCGATCGCGTTGACCTCGCCGACGGCGGTGCCGCCGATCCGCACGATGTCGCCCTTGACCATCTGGCCGGCGTTCTCGAAGACGAACTTGTACTCGTGAGCATCGTCGCGCGTGACCCAGATCGCGAGCAGTGCGATCACCGCAAACGCGATCGCCCCAGCGGCGAGCAGACGACCGGGTCCACGGCTCGTGGCCGCGGCGACGTCGGCGGGCTGGCCAACAGGCGCTGCGGGGGTCTCGTCTGTGCGCTGGGTCAAGGTCTCCTCCCACGGAGAGCAGCGCTGCGGGTCACCCCGGCCTGCGCCTCCGTCCGGCCAGGCATCGTATATGGCGCTGAATAGCGGTGCCAGGGGGAACCCATGTCGCCTCACAGGTTGACGGAGAAGACACCCTCATGCGCCGGTCAAACTTGTTCCTTTCAACTGGATAAGCGGGCGTTTCGTTGGCGCTGGCGGCCGTGTACTTGCGCGTGTATATTGGCCAGACTCCCCGTGGCCCTCGACAGCAGCTCAAGAGCAGCTCGCGCCCCCCACCAGCTCCCCCCCGGCCGGCACGGCTTGGCGCGCAGCTTCGTAGCTCGCAATCAGCGCGAGCGCATTCTCGCCGCTGTGGCCCAAGTGGCCAGCACACGCGGCTACGGAGCGATGAGCGTGCAGGACGTGGTGCGCGAGGCCGGCGTCTCGCGACGGACGTTCTATGAGCAGTTCAAGAACAAGGATCACGCGTTCCTGGCTGCCTACGACGAGGCCAGCGGACGCCTGATGACGACGATCCGCACCGGGATCGACGCCGAGAAGACCTTCGAGGACAAGATCAGCGCCGGCTTCCGCGCCTTTCTGGAGCTGCTGGCCGCTTCGCCGGCGTTCGCGAAGATGTGCATCGTCGAGGTTCTGGCGGCCGGGCCCGAGGCGATCGCCCGTCGCGCGAAGACGATGGAGGACTTCACCGAGATCTTCGAGGTCGCTGCGCAGCAGACGCTCGTCAAGGAGAACCCGCCCTCGCCGCTGATCGCCGAGACGATCGTCGGCGGCGTCTACGAGACCGTCTACCGCCGGATCGCCCGCGGAGAGACGGCGGAGCTGCCGAAGCTGCTGCCTGACCTGACCGAGTCCGCGCTGCTGCCGTACGTCGGCGAGGCGCGCGCGGCGGCGCAGCGCAAGCTGCTGCTCGAGGGTCGTCCGCCGGCCGCGAGCTGACCTCCCCCGCAACTTACGCCTGCGCCGCGCGTTGAAGGTACGGTGCAGTTTGCATAGACGGGAGGCCTTCCGTTAGCGTGCTTGGTCGCGCTCTCGGCGGGGAGATCCTGCCGACAACGACTTTCGGATCAGGAGGAGCAAATAGAGATGCGCAAGCTCGCAGTCCTACCGGCAGCCCTGGTGGCCGCCGCTGTCGTGGCGGCCCCCGCCGCGGCCCAGGTGCCGGTCACGGAGTTCAACTCCACGGCCAAGATCAGCCCGAAGAAGGCCGGCACGAAGAAGAACCCGCAGGGCGTCCAGCTCACCGGCAGCCTGGGATTCAAGACGATCACCCAGGGCATCGAGGAGCCGATCGTCACCGGCGGCGACGTGCTGATCGCCAAGGGCGGCGTCTGGGGCGGCGGCAAGTACGCCAAGTGCTCCAAGGCGACGATGAACCGCAACCAGAGCACCGACGGCTGCCCCGCGAAGTCGATCGTCGGCAGCGGTACGGGCGTGGCGTTCGCCGATCAGGTCGACGCGGCCCCGGACGTGGTCTTCGTCAACGGCGGCAAGAACATGCTGTGGGCGTTCACCACGCTCTACAACCCGGCGCTCGTCCGTGAGCCGGTGCCGATCAAGATCACCAAGACGTCTGGCAAGTGGGCCTACAAGGCCAGCTTCCGCGTCCCGAAGGTGCTGCAGGTAGTGGCCGGCGTGCCGATCACCCTGCGTAGCTTCGACTACAAGATCGGCGGCAAGTTCAAGCTCCCGGGTGAGCGCAAGGTCACCAACGCCAGCAAGTACGCGCCGGACCTGCTCGCCACGACGAGCTGCCCGAAGAGCAAGAAGTACCCGTACGAGGCAACTGCCTTCTACCTCTACAACACAGGGGCGACTGGCAAGGACTCGTACAAGGGAACCGTCGGCTGCAGCTAGCCGCACGGACGCACTGACATAAGCAGTACCCGGGAGCGCCCGCCTATATGGCGGGCGCTCCTGCGTTGTAGGTCCGACGCGCTTCCATAAACCGTGCGTGTCTTAGTTGTCAAGAGAGAACAGACGGTCTATGGTTGCTCCATGAGCAGCAGGCGACAGACGGTGAAGCTGGCGCCCGGGCCGCAGGGCGTACCGAAGGACGAGGTCCAGCGGGTCCAGCGCGAGCGGCTGATGGCGGCAATGGCTCACGTGGTCGCGACAGCCGGCTACGAGGAGACGACGGTCGAGCGCGTGCTCGTCCAGGCCAGCGTCTCGCGGCGTACCTTCTACGAGCTCTTCGACGACCGTGAGGACTGCTTCCTGGCGGCCTACGACGAGGCGATGCAGCGCGTGCTGCGCGTGGTGACCGACGCCTATCTGGACGGCGACGTGCCGGAGCGGAGGATCGAGGCGGCGCTCGAGGCCTTCCTCGAATTCCTGGCCTCTGAGCCGGAGTTGGCACGGATGTGCATCGTCGAGGTGTTCGCGGCGGGGCCGCGGGCGCGCGAGCGGCGGGCGGCGATCATGGAGCGGCTGGCGCAGCTGGTCCAGCACGCGCTCGGCGAGCTGCGCGGCGACGACAAGCTCGACCAGCTGTCGGCGCAGGCGCTGGTTGGCGCCGTCCATGAGCTGGTGTACCTGCCTGTCGATCGCCGCGACTCGGCGGCGCTGAGGGGGATGGCGAGCGAGATCGTCGCGACCCAGGTGGCCCCCCTGGTGGCGGTGGCGCGATGAGCGGAGCGAGCGCCTCGCCCGAGCGAGTCCATGGTGTTTCCGGCGGTGACGGCGAGGGCGCGACCGTACGCTCTCACAAACCCACGGGTACGGGTGATCGGAGAACGCAGGGGCAGCGCGCGCCGCGGCGGCTTGGACAGATTCCTGGTGGCCGTCACGGCCTTGCCCCGGAGGCCGTCGCCGAGTCGCAGCGCGCGCGCCTGCTGGCCGGTATGGCGGCGTCGGTCGCTGAGCACGGCTACGGCGAGACCTCGATCGCCGACGTGATCGCCCGCGCCGGCGTCTCGCGCAAGACCTTCTACCAGCAGTTCGACGGCAAGGACGAGTGCTTCGCCGTCGCCTACGGCGAGGAGATGGACCGCATGCTCGAGGTGACGCTGAGCGCCTTCGAGGCCGAGGGGCCACCGTGGGCGCGGCGGCTGCGGGCCGCGCTGACGGCATTGTGCGGGGCGCTGGCCGGCAACCCCGCCGTTGCGCGGCTGTGCTTCATCGAAGGGCTCGCCGCGGGACCCACCACCGCAGCGCGACGCCGCCAGGCACTGAGCGGCCTCCTCCCCCTCTTCGAGACGGCCCCCTCCGATGCCCTCGCCGACTCCCCTTTCGGCGAGTCGCTGCGCATGGGCCGCATCGGCGACCTAGCCGAGATGCTCCGCCACGAGATCGCCGCCGGCGCCGGGGCCGGTCTCCCCCGCCTCGTGCCCGAGCTGACCTACCTTCTAGCCGTCCCGTTCCTCGGCCCCGAGCGGGCGGCGAGAGAGCTCGACGGCCCGCCGCCCGGGCTGCGGGCGGCGAGCTGATCGAGGAGAGGCTGGACTAGCCGCGCTTGTCCTTGCGTGCCTTAGCGGCGCGCTTCGCGGCCCGCTTGGCGGCTTTGGTTTGTTTCTTGGTGCATGGGGTTTTCATGCGGATGTCGCGGTCGTGTTGGCGGCCGTTGTGGCCGTTCATGTCTGCTTCGGCGGTGTGGCGGCCGGCGCAGATGTTGATCAATGCTCTCCGGGTGCGGGTGACG
>Ga0190265_10000252_pt1 | contig 46352 bp, 39 predicted proteins | sample Popmic124T_FD_133135 | JGI IMG/M metagenome (GOLD analysis project Ga0190265, IMG submission 133135) | Populus adjacent soil microbial communities from riparian zone of Indian Creek, Utah, USA - 124 T | ecosystem: Environmental > Terrestrial > Soil > Riparian zone | place: USA: Utah | collected... | reverse complement strand
CTGGAAGAGGTGGCCGGAGCAGAGCAGGAGAGACGGCTCGGAGAAGGCCAGGCGCTCATCGCCGCGGCGCAACGACCCGGTCAGGGAGCAGCTCCCATCCTCCTCCTCCCGGACGTCGAGCCAGATCTCCCAGGCAGGACCGTCGTCCCAGGTCAGGAGCTCGGAGCTCTCGGTGCTGCGGTTCCGCCGCAACCGGAAGCGCCCCGTCCGGCAGAGGGAAGGGAGGAGCAAGGACGCCGCCGGCCCGGCAAGCTCGATGTGGCTGGGGACCTCCGCTCCCCGGTAGGAGTAGGCCCCCCATCCTCCGGCCGGGACGGGCCCCGCGACAAGGGCGAGGATCTCCCGGTCCGCAGGCTCCGCCAGGTTGGAGATCTCCGTCTTTTGCAGCCGCAGGAAATGGAGCGCTCCCAGGTTGCCGTCGGGCTGTCTCCGTGCGGTCATGATGTCCAGGACGAGCCGCTGGTTCGCCCACGAGGCCTGAGCGTCGATCACATACAGGATCTCGTCGGCGAGGTCCGAAGCGGGGGCCGCTTCCGGAGGAGGCAGACGGCTCAGGATGTCGCGCCAGGTCGGGATTCGGGGGGTGGGGGCGGCAGCCGCGCTTTTCGCCATGGCTCCCTCGGCGACGAGCCGGAGCGGCACGCCGCCCCTGGCTCCTGCGAAGGCACCGAGCTCATCGACCGCGAGGAGCGTCGCCCACACGTGCTTGCAGATCTCCCTGCGGTCGGCGAAGTAGGGGCACGAGCAGGAGCCCCGGAGCTTCTTCGCCTCGCGGACCAGACGGACATGGTAGGGCTCGGAGCCGGAGACGGTCGCCTCAGCCTCGTCGGGGCCGGAGGAGAGGACCGTCACCGACTTGCGCCGGAAGTAGTCGAACCCCCGCTTTCGGACCTGGGACGGCACGGACCAGGCGACGAATGGGGCGATGGCCATCATCGGACGGAATGCTATCAATGTCCGGCAGGAGAAAGGAGTTTTCGAAAGCCGTGCTCGCCCGGAAAGGAATCCAGCCTCCGTCCCCCTCTGATATGCTTCCGCGGCTCGGGCCGTCCCGGGCTCCGTTTCGAATCCGTTTCCCCAGGAACTTTTTCCGGAGGAGATCGTCTTGAAGATCCATGAGTATCAGGCCAAGGAGATCCTGCGCCGCTACGGGGTCGCCACCCCCCGCGGCAAGGTGACCGAGGACCCGGAGGAGGCCGCGCGCATCTGCGAAGAGCTGGGCGGACGCTGCGTCGTCAAGGCCCAGATCCACGCCGGCGGACGCGGCAAGGGCGGCGGGGTCAAGCTCGCCAAGTCTCCCGAGGAGGCCCGCGAGCATGCTTCGAAGATCCTCGGCATGCAGCTCGTCACGCACCAGACCGGACCCGAAGGGCAGCTCGTCCGCAAGATCCTCATCGAAGAGACCGCGGACATCGCCCAGGAGCTCTACTTGTCCATCACCCTGGACCGCGCCAAGGGCAAGCACGCGGTCATGGCTTCAACGGCCGGCGGTATGGACATCGAGGAGGTCGCGGCCAGGGATCCCAAGGCCATCTACCGCGCCTGGGTCGATCACAATCTCGGCATCCTGCCGTTCCAGGCCCGCTCCGTGGCCCGGCACCTGGGCCTGAAGGGGGACACGGCGAACAAGGCCGCGAAGCTGGTGGCCGCCCTCGTCCGTGCCTACCTGGACACCGACGCCTCCCTCGCCGAGATCAATCCCCTCATGATCACCGGCGGCGGGGACGTGATGGCGCTCGACGCCAAGATCAACTTCGACGACAACGCGCTCTTCCGCCACAAGGACGTCGTGGAGATGCGCGACCTCGCCGAGGAGAACCCCATGGAGGTCGAGGCCTCCAAGTTCAACCTGAACTACATCAAGCTCGATGGCAACATCGCCTGCATGGTCAACGGCGCCGGCCTCGCCATGGCCACCATGGACATCATCAAGCTCTACGGCGGCGATCCCGCCAACTTCCTCGACGTCGGCGGCGGCGCCAGCCAGGAGGCGGTCAAGAACGCCTTCCGCATCCTGGTCTCGGACCCCAACGTCCGCGCCGTGCTGATCAACATCTTCGGCGGCATCGCCCGTACGGACCGCATCGCCCGCGGCGTGGTCGGCGCCATCGAGGAGCTGGGCGACGTCAAGATGCCCGTGATCGTCCGCCTGGAGGGGACCAACGTCGAGGAGGGGCGGCGCATCCTGCGCGAGGCTCCGTTCCAGTTCATCGTGGCCGAGGACATGGCCGCCGCCGCCGAGAAGGTTGTGAGTGCTGCGAAAACAGCGGCGAAGGGAGGTGCCTGATGGCCATCTGGGTCGACAACGACACGCGCCTGCTCGTGCAGGGCATCACCGGCAAGGAGGGCATGTTCCACGCCCTCGCCTGCCGCGAGTACGGCACCCAGGTCGTCGCGGGCGTCACTCCCGGCAAGGGCGGGGAGACGGTCGAGGGCATCCCGGTGTTCGATTCGGTCGAGGAGGCCCGCGAGGCCACGGGCGCCAACGCGTCCATGATCTTCGTGCCGCCGCCGTTCGCCGCCGACGCGGTCATGGAGGCCGCCGCGGCCGAGATCGAGCTGGTGGTCTGCATCACCGAGGGCATCCCGGTGGCGGACATGCTCAAGGCCAAAGCCTTCCTGCGCAGTCTTCCTCATGGGCCTCATGGGCCGATCCGCCTGGTCGGTCCGAACTGCCCGGGTGTCATCTCGCCGGGCATGGCGAAGATCGGCATCATGCCGGGCCACATCCACAAGCAGGGCGCGATCGGCGTGGTCAGCCGCTCGGGAACCCTGACGTACGAGGCCGTCTGGCAGCTCACGAACCTGGGCCTCGGCCAGTCCACCTGCGTGGGCATCGGCGGCGATCCGGTCAACGGCACGAACTTCATCGACGTGCTGGAGCAGTTCGCGGCCGATCCCGAAACCGAAGGGGTCATCATGATCGGCGAGATCGGCGGCAGCGCCGAAGAGGAAGCTGCCGAGTGGGTGAAGGCCAACATGAAGAAGCCGGTGGTCGGGTTCATCGCGGGCCGCACCGCCCCGCCCGGACGGCGAATGGGGCACGCCGGCGCCATCGTGGCCGGGGGCAAGGGGACCGCGGAGGAGAAGATGGAGGCCATGAAGGCCGCCGGCATCCACGTGGTCGAGTCGCCTGCCAAGCTGGGCGAGACCCTGGCGCAGGCCCTGGGGAGGTAGGGACCGATGGCCGCGACGGCTGCCGGGATCGAGAGGATCCCCGGAGAGGGCTGGCTCGCGCTCCTCGGGGGCGGCGAGTTCAGCTACGGGGAGACGTTCGACGTGGACGAGGTCTGGGTTGCGAAGACCCTGCCCGGTCCGATCGGCTTCATCCCGGCCGCCAGCGGATCGAACGACTATGCCCAGCACTTCAGTGAGTACCTCTCCGAAGAGCTGGAGCGCGAGCTGGAGGTCATCCCGATCTACCGCAGCCGGGATGCCCGGCGCGGCCGCAACTCGGAGCGGATCGCGGCGGTCCCGGCGGTCTACCTCGGGGGCGGCGTCGCGGATCATCTCCTCGACGCTCTCGCCGGCTCGCCTGCCGCCGAGTCGCTCACCCGGAAGATCCAGACCGGCGGCATGGTGGTGGCGATCGCCGCTGCTGCCCAGGCCGCCGGATGTCTTGCCCGCAGCATCGCTCCGGGCCAGACGATCCCCGGCCTCGGCTGGCTCCCGGAGGGCGTGATCGAGCCGAACTTCGATCCCGGACACGACCGGCGCCTGCGCAAGCTCCTGGACCTCCCCGGAGTCCGCTGGGGCCTGGGCATCCCGGCCGAATCCGCGGTGCTGCTCGGGCCCGGCGGGGCCGTGGAGGTCGTGGGGAACGCCTTCTACCTCGAAGGCTCGAACGGGGAGATGGAGGTTCTGGAAGGACCCCCGCCCGGCGAGCTTTGACACTTCCCCGTAACCCTTAGCTGTAACTTTTTCATGGAGAAGCACGGTATGCCTATGACTCTTGCTATCATCAAACCCGACGCCGTGGAGGCTGGCAGCGCGGGCAGGATTCTTGCAAAATTGCAGGAAGTCGGTTTCACGATACGCGGTACCAAGATGTTGCGTCTGACAGAGACGCAGGCCAAGGCGTTCTACGAAGTCCACAAGGAGCGTCCGTTCTACGGCAGCCTGGTGGAGTTCATGACGAGCGGACCGGTGATGCCGGTGGCGCTGGAAGGGGACAACGCGGTGGCTCATCTGCGGGAGGTGATGGGAGCGACGGACGTGGCCAAGGCGGCGCCGGGGACGATCCGGGCTCTGTTCGGCACGTCGATCGAGCGCAACGCCATCCATGGCAGCGACTCCCCGGAGAACGCCGCCATCGAGCTCTCCTTCTTCTTCTCACGCGCCGAGCTGCTGGCCGCCCAGTAGGAGAAGCCATGGTCTACCGGATTCCCGACGCGGCTCCCCGGAGTCAGATCACTGAAGAGCGGCGAGGACGCATGGTCGGTCGTTTCTGTCATACTTGCGGCAGCATCTACCCCTTGCACCGGACTTCCCACAGCGGGAAGGCGATGTACGGCAAGGACCACATCTCCTCCACCTGCGCTCACGAGGGGGAGGTCTTCGACCCGACGGAGCCCTGGTGGGAGCCGGCGGTCGAAGTCATGCCCCGCGCCGCCGAGAACGCGGCCGAAGGGGCGGAGAGAGTGGTCGGCTCGCCAGCCAAGGGGACCGCGCCCTGACGTCGAGCTGAGCTAGTTCTGGAGGGCGGACCATGAGCGTTCTTTTCGAGCCCCGTGCCGCGTCGGTTCCTTCCGGTGCGGCCGTCCTCTACCGTTCGCTGGGCGCGTGGTACGCGCGCATGCGCGGCAACGTCTTCCTGGTGGCGCTCGCCGCCGGGACGGTGGCGGGGCTGGTGCGGGCCGGAAACCCGTTCGCCGCCTGGGCGGCGGGGCTGCTCTTCGGCTGGCAGGGCGTGCTGGGCGCGTCGATGGGGCAGCTCTTCGGGGCCTGGGCCGTCCAGGGCAGCTTCCTGGAGGGTCTCGGCCTCGCCGTCTCGGTGGCCCTTTCCGGGACCGTCGCCTTCCTCGTCTTCAGCCACGTGCCCGGGATCGGCCGCGGCATCCCCACCCTGCGCTCCTATCTCTGGCTCCTGCTCAGCGCGATGCTCGGCGGGCTGCTGAGCGCCTTCGGCAGCTCGGTCGTCCTCGGAGGCTTCCCCGGACCCCGTTTCTGGACCGGCGCGGCCGAGGGACTGTTCGCCGCCCTGCTGCTCGGCCCGCCGCTGCTCCTGATGGCGGACCGCTACCTGCGCCGCTGGATGGAGCCGATCCCGGGGGAGAAGCCGGCCCGGCGTCACCGCCGCCTGGTCGCCTCGCAGGTCCTGCCGGCCCTGGAGACCCCGGGGCAGGAGACCGTGGTGCTCTCGACTCGCTCGGAGCCCGAGGGCCGCCGGGTCCTCATCCTGGGTGGCGGCATGGTGCTCGGCCTGACCCTCCTGGCCGTCCCGCTCTCGGTCCTGCTGCCCCGGGGCGGGAGCTGGGCCGTCCTCCTCTACGTCGTCCCGATCCTCTGGTCGGCCCTGGAGTACGGCTTGCGGGGCGGCATCCTGGCCGCCTCCGGCAGCGGCCTCCTCTATCTCGTCGGAGCGTCCTGGATCGCGGCCGCCGGCTTCGGGGATGGCGTGGACGTCTGGGCCCGCTGCCCGGACCTCCTGATCCTGTCGCTGGTCGGCGCGTTCGTCGGACGCTCCCGGGAGCACGAGGTGCGGATGCGCGACGAGCTGACTGACTCGAACCGGCTGCTCCGCCGCGACCTGCTGCGGGTGGCCCAGGCGCTGACCCAGGCCGTGGAGGCCAAGGATTCCTACACCGAGGGGCACCTCCGGCGGGTGAGCGAGTACGCGGTGGCCGTGGGGAGCCGGATGGGGCTGCGCGGGCGCGACCTGGAGATGATCCACTACGCCAGCATGCTTCACGACCTCGGCAAGATCGGCATCCCGGAGGAGATCCTGCGCAAGCGCGGCCCTCTCAACGAAGAGGAAGCCGAGATCATGCGCCGTCACCCCGACATCGGCGCTCGCGTGCTGGAGAAGCTCGACCTGCTGCGGGACGCCGCGCCGATCGTCCGCTCCCACCAGGAGCGCTACGACGGCGCGATGGACATGACCCGCCACCCGGGTTATCCCCTCGGGCTCCGGGGAGACGCGATCCCTCTGGGCGCCCGCATCATCGCCGTGGTGGACGCCTTCGACGCCATGACCACGACCCGTCCCTACCGGTCGGCCCTGCCGATGGAGAGCGCCGTCGACGAGCTGCGCAAGGAGAGGGGGCGGCAGTTCGATCCCGAGGTTGTGGACGCCTTCCTCGCGGAGCTGGCCGAGCGCCCCTGGGTACGAGAAGAATCCTGGCATTGAGCGGCCCCCGCTGGGACGAGCTCGACTCCCACATCCACCAGGTCCGCGGCTGCCGCATCTGTCCCCGGGTGGAGCCGCCGCCGGTCATCGCCCGTCCGGAGGTCTGGCCGCGGATGATGCTGGTCGGCCAGGCTCCCGGCCCGCGGGAGCGCGACATCGGCAAGCCCTTCGCCTTCACGGCCGGCACCCGTCTCTTCGCCTGGTTCGCCGCGCTGGGAGCCCCGGAAGAGGAGTTCCGCCGCCGGGTCCTCATGGCCGCGGTGATCCGCTGCTTCCCGGGCCGCGCCCCCCAGGGGGGAGACCGTCCCCCGGCTCCCGACGAGATCGCGAACTGCACCCCCTGGCTGGAGGAAGAGATCCGGCTGCTCCGTCCGCTCACGATCATCGCCGTGGGCCAGCACGCCATCACGAAGTTCATTCCACAGCCGGGGCCGCTCTCGGACCGAGTGGGGCAGGTCTTCCCGGGCTCCAGAGGGGACGTTGAGTTCGAGGTGGTCCCGCTGCCGCACCCGTCCGGCCGGAGCACATGGCTGGTCCGGCCGGAAAACCAGGCCCGGCTCGACCGGGCACTGGAGCTGCTGTCGAAGTCCCGGGGGTGGAGGGAGACGTTCGGAGGGTAATCGGAGGGTAAGATAGGGCCATGAACGCGTCCAATGAGAACGCCGAGCAGGTCGTCCTCGCCCGCTACAAGGAGAGATGCCACCGCGCCGGAGCCATCCAGACCGGGTACGGGATGCGAGCCAAGGCAATCCGATACCTCGCGCCAGAGGCCGAAATCGATCGGGCTCTCCAGGGCATGGTCGAGAAGGGCTGGCTCAAGCCGAACGCCGCCGGGACTTGGTACTTCCTGACCGAGGCCGGGGCGGAGCAGGTGAAGGCGGTTCCGAACGGGCGCTAGCGGGAGGAGGTCAGCCCCGCCGGCTGGAGCGCCCGCTCCACCCATCCCAGCAGTCCATCCACCAGCAGCGCCAGGAGCGCGGCGGGGATCGCCCCGGAGAGGATCATCGCGGAATTGGCGAGCTGCAGGCCGGTGACGATGGGCTCGCCCAGTCCTCCGGCTCCGATGAAAGCGGCGAGGGTGGCGGTGCCTACGGTGAGGACGGCAGCCGTCCGGATGCCCGCCATCAGGACCGGGGCGGCGAGGGGCAGACGGACCTCCCGGAGGACTTGACCGGGCGTCATGCCCAGGGCCGTGGCGGCCTCGACGGCTCGTGGGTCGGCGTCTCGTACCCCCGAGTAGGTGTTCCGGACGATAGGGAAGAGGGAGTAGATCCAGAGCGCCACCACGGCCGGGACGGTCCCCACTCCGAGGAACGGGATGAAGAAGGCCAGGAGGGCGAGGGAGGGGATGGTCTGGGTCATGCCGAGGAGGCGGATGGTCGCCTCCGCTCCTCCCCGGTGGCGCTCCAGCCAGAGCCCCAGAGGGACGGCCACGACGATCCCGGCCAGCAGGGCCAGCGCCGAGATACCGAGGTGCTCCAGGGTCCTCCGCATCAGGGCGCTCCGCTCGTCCCAGAGATAGTGGGTGAGGGTTGGGGATGAGGAAGTCTCCCGCTCCGCCCTCTCCCCTCCCTTGACCAGGCCAAGCGAGCGGAGGGCGTCCCTCGCCACCACCGCTTCGTCTTCCTTCCCCTCCTGGAGACGGAGGTTGAAGGCGCGCATCGTCTCCTCATCCAGGGCACCGGCCAGAAGACCCAGGATAGACCCAACCTCGGGATGCTTCCGGAGCGTCTCCCCTGAGACCAGCGCGGCAGCCTCATAGGGCGGAAAGAAGCCGCGGTCGTCCTCCAGCACCACCAGGTTGTGGGTGATCAGGCGGGCGTCGGTCGTGTAGACATCGACGGCGTCCACCTCCCGGGCTTTGGCTGCCTGGTACTTGAGGGCATGCTGGAAGGGCTGGACCGAGGCGAAATCCAATCCGTAGACCCGCTGCAGACCGAGGAGGCCGTCTTCGCGCCCCACGAACTCGTGGCCGAAGCCGCCACGGAGACGCTTCGAGATGCGGGCGAGGTCGGAGATCGTCTTCAGCCGCTCGCGCTCGGCCAGCTCCTTCGGGACCGCGACCTCGAAGGAGTTCTCGAATCCGAGAGGGGCGACCCACCAGAGGTCCCAACGGGAGAGGAACTCGGAGCGCACCCGGTTCAGGGTCTGCGCCGGCCCACCCTCCGCCTCTTCACCCAGGATCGAGACCAGCCCCGTGCCGGTGTACTCGGGGTAGACGTCGATCGCCCCGGTCTTCAGGGCCTCGAAGCAGACCTGGGTCCCGGCGAGGCCGAGCCGGCGCTCCACTTCGAGGCCCGTCCGGCTCTCCAGGAGCTGGGCGAAGACCTCGCCGAGGAGACGGCTCTCCTCGAAGTTCTTGGAGCCGACCACGATGCGATCGGCGGCGAGGGCGGGGCTGGCCCCCAGGAGGGCAAACAGGAGAGCCAGCAGCAGGAATCTACGCATCCAGCAAGGCCCTCACATAAGGGTCCGCCGGAGCCTCCTTGAGCTCCTCCGGTCTCCCGATCTGAAGGATCTTCCCTCCCCGCATCACCGCGATCCGATCCGCCAGCCGGTAAGCCTCGGCAAGATCATGGGTCACCAGGACCAGCGTCTTCCCGAGCGTCTTCTTCAACTCGACGAATTGCCGGTGAAGCTCCAGGCGGGTGAGGGCGTCGAGGGCTCCGAAGGGCTCGTCCAGGAGGACGACGGGCGGGTCCGCGGCGAGCGCCCGGGCGAGGGCGACCCGCTGGCGTTGTCCTCCGGATAGCTCGGCAGGGTAGCGGGGGGCATGGACGTCCGGCGAGAGCCCCACCAACTCCAGCATCTCCCGGACACGCACCTTGCGGCGCTCCGCGTCCCAGTCCAGGAGACGGGGGACGAGATCGACGTTGCGCTCCACTCTCCAATGAGGGATGAGCCCGCCGTCCTGGGGGACGTAGCCGATCCTCCTCCGCAGGGCGATGGGATCGAGCTCGGACACGGGCCGGCCCTCCACCCTCACCTCGCCCTCCGAGGGCTCGACCATCCGGTTGAACAGGCGGAGTAGAGTGGTCTTGCCGCTGCCGCTCTCCCCGACCAGGGCGAGCGTCTCCCCCTGCGGCACGGACAGGCTCACCCCGGCGAGCGCGGCCGTACCATCAGGGTACGTCTTGACGACGCCTTCGGCTTCCAGGGCGGACACCGGAGTAGTCTAGTGCGGAAGGAGGACGCCGTGCCTCCCCTACAGCCGCGGCCGGAGCATGAAGAGCCCCTGGCGGAGGCTCGCCACGATCACGATTCCGCTCGGCAGGACGTCGAGGCTGTGCGCCCCGAACCAGTTCGCGTTGTTGAGCGTGGGCTCCACGTCGAACGAGCCGACCTCCCGCACCCGGCCCCTGGCGATCTGGCGCAGGTCCAGGATGCGCAAGCCTGCCGTGGCGTTGGCGAGGTAGGCATAGCGTCCGCGCACTTCCAGGTCCAGGTCGCGGGCCCTCGTGGGACCGTCGTAGCGCGTGAAGTTCACGGGCGCGGTCAGGCTGGAGAGGTTCCAGAGGAACGTCCGGGTGTTGTAGCCGGGGCTGTGCTCGTCGAAGGCGTCGGCGAGCAGGAGAAATCGGTGGTCCGCGGTGAGCGCGGTATCCCAGGGAACGTTGAAGGGCCTGTAGAAGGTGCGCGAGAGCGCAACCGGGTTCGCCTTGTCGGTCACGTCGTAGATCACCAGCGAACGGCGGGAAGCCGCGCCGAAGCAGATCTCGTGTCCCAGGAAGCGGCTGTCCGACCCGTGGTAGAGGACGCACTCCAGGTTGTGCGGCTGCGCCGGCCCCGGATCCCAGACGAAGACCTGCTCGGGATCCTCGGGGTCGGGGTTCAGGTCGAGCGCGACGACACTGTTCGAGAACACGTAGGCATACCCGGTCTCCGGGTTGATGGAGAGGCCACCGGGAAAGGGAAGATCGACAGAGGCATCCGCCGGGAAGTGAGCGGGCGGGCCGGCGCCGAGCAGGCGGGTCAGATCGAAGACATCGAGCTTCGGGCCATCCCGGTTCACGACGGCGTACAGATGGTCCCCGAAGGTCGCCATCGCACCCAGCCCCCCTTCCTCGCTGCCGTAGTCGCCGATCTGTCGGGGGCTCTCGGGATCCGTCACCTCGACGATGACGGTCCTGGTGCTCAGGGAGACCAGAGCGAACTCCCGGCCACTCGCCTCATGGTGCCAGCCCAGGACTGCTCTCGCCCCCCTTTCGAGCGGACTGCCCGAGAGGTCGTTCAAGGGCACGAAGCTCGCCTGATCGACCGCCCGGCAGGGATAGGGACCTGCGGAGCCTCCCTCGCACCGCAGCGATCCGCGCGGCTGGGCGGCCAGTACGGAGGGAAGGGCGAGAATGGAGACCGCGGCGAAGAGAAGGAGTTGGTGCTTTCTCATGCTGAAGAACCCAAGCAAGCGGCATTCCAGACCGGCGCCCTCTCCAGGTCACACCCTCGTCCTCGCCGGGAGACGAGCCCCGGTGCCTCAGGGTTGCCTCCCGTCCGGCTTTCTCCCCTAAGCCCAATGAAATCAACGATCTCTCCTCTGGGAGAAGAGCTGGCACGCTTCGTGGAATCAGGAGAAAAGCGAGGGTCGCGTGAAAGGTCGGACAGAGCAGGACAGCGAGCGGCCCCCGATTGACAGACGAACGAACCGAACTCCTCTCCCTCCGGTGCCGGGGCGGGTTTCCCAGCCCTCCGCCCGCCTCGGCCCCTCTTTTTTTCCCGGCTTGAACCCTCTCCCACTCTCCACCGGCAGCCAAGGTGAAAGGGGGAGCGCCGTCCGCACTATAATCAAAACCGTGAGAGTAGATACCGGGGTGGAACCTCGGATCGTCCCCCGGTCCGAGCATCCGATCTCCCGAAGAGACATATCCGCCAACGCCGTCAAGGTCCTCTACCGGCTCCACAATGCCGGATACAAGGCAAGCCTCGTCGGGGGGAGCGTCAGGGACCTGATGCTCGGACGCCGGCCCAAGGACTACGACGTCGGCACGGACGCCAAGCCGAACGAGATTCGCCGGTTGTTCAGCAACTCGCGGATCATCGGGCGGCGCTTCCGTCTGGTCCACGTGTACTTCCACGACGGCGAGATCGTCGAGGTCTCCACCTTCCGGCGCGATCCGGACCCGGACGAGCAGCGCGGCGAGCCCGGCGAGCTCCTGATCACCAGCGACAACGCCTACGGCACCCCGGAGCAGGACGCCTTCCGCCGCGACTTCACGATCAACGCCCTGTTCTACAGCATCGCCGACTTCTCGGTCATCGACTACGTCGGCGGCATCGACGACCTCGACCGCAAGCTGGTCCGGGTGATCGGCGACCCGGACAAGCGGTTCCGCGAGGACCCGGTGCGCATGCTCCGCGCCTGCGAGTTCGCCGGCCGCCTGGGCTTCGGGATCGAGGCGCAGACCCAGGAGGCCATCCACCGCCACCGCAAGGAGCTGGACAAGGCTTCGCCGGCCCGCGTCACCGAAGAGATCGCCCAGCTCCTGCGCTGCGGCCACGCCGGTGCCGCCATGCAGTGGATGCTCGACCTCGGCCTCCTGGAGGTCCTGCTGCCCGAGGCCTATGCCATGGTGGCAGCGGGGGAGCGCGGGCTCGGCAACTTCGGCCAGATCCTGCCGGTCGTGGACCGCATGGTCCGCAGCGGACGCCAGCTCTCGGACATCGGCCTCCTCGCGGCCCTCCTCCTGCCCAAGGTGATCCTGCGGCGCTACGACATCGAGGCTCTGGACCAGAGGCCGATGAGCCGCTCCGCGATCGAGACAATGATCCAGGAGGAGGTCACGCCCTTCCTCTCCCGCTTCACCGTCTCAAACCTCAAATCGCAGCAGATCGTCCAGGCTCTCGTCGGGTTCCAGCGCCTCTGCGAGCCGAGGTGGAGCCTTCCCGAGCGGGTGCGGTTCACCCGCAAGCCCTACTTCGACGACGCCCGCCTGCTTTTCGAGATCCTGGTGGAGGCGACAGAGGAGGGCGGGGAGGCGCTGGCCGAGTGGGACGCCGCGGCCCGCCGACGTCCGCCTCTCAAGACCGCCGCCGAGGGAGAGGCCCGGCCTCGTCCGCGTCGCCGCCGTCGTCGTCGCGCGCCCGCCTGATTCCACTTGTGACGGATTTCACAAAGGGTCTCCGGTTGGCATAGGATAGGCCCGCGTCGCGATGCGGCATCCAAGAGGGGAAAGCATGTCCTGGTTCTCGGATCTCACTCGATCGGCAGTCGGCAAGAAGGTGGTGATGGCCGTCACCGGCATCATCCTCTTCGGCTTCGTCTTCGTGCACATGGTGGGCAACCTGAAGATCTACACCGGCGCGGACCACATGGCGGAGTACGGAGAGTTCCTCCGGCACGTCGGCGGTCCGGCCGTTCCGCCCTACTTCCTACTCTGGGTCGCGCGGCTCGTGCTGCTCGCCAGCGTGGGGCTCCACATCTGGGCCGCCTGGTCGCTCACGCAGATGGCCAAGGCCGCCCGCCCCTCGCGCTACGAGCACAAGGAGAAGAACCACACCACCTATGCCTCGCGGACCATGCGCTGGGGCGGGGTGATCGTCCTTCTCTTCATCATCTACCACCTCCTCGACTTCACCACGGGCACGGTCCACCCCGACTTCGTCGAGGGGCGGCCCTACGAGAACATGGTGGCCAGCTTCAGCATCTGGTGGGTGTCGCTGTTCTACATCGTGGCCCAGGTCGCCCTGGGGATGCACCTGTACCACGGCGTCTGGAGCCTCTTCCAGTCGCTGGGCTGGTACCACCCGCGGTTCAACCACTGGAGGAGCTGGTTCGCCCACGGGTTCGCCTGGCTGATCACCCTCGGCAACATCTCGTTCCCCCTGGCCGTCATGACCGGCCTGGTGCGCTAGGAGACTCCCGCCATGAAGCTGGATGCGCTGCTGGATGCGAAAATCCCCTCCGGTTCCCTGGAGACCAAGTGGCAGGAGCACCGCAACCATCTGAAGCTGGTGAACCCGAACAACAAGCGGAAGTTCACCATCCTGGTGGTGGGCTCGGGCCTGGCCGGCGGCGCGGCCGCGGCAAGCTTCGGCGAGCTCGGCTACAACGTGAAGTGCTTCTGCTTCCAGGACTCGCCGCGCCGCGCCCACTCCATCGCGGCCCAGGGCGGCATCAACGCCGCTAAGAACTACCACAACGACGGCGACAGCGTGTTCCGGCTGTTCTACGACACGGTCAAGGGCGGCGACTTCCGCGCCCGTGAAGGCAATGTTCACCGTCTCGCCGAGCTGTCGCTGAACATCATCGATCAGTGCGTGGCCCAGGGCGTGCCCTTCGCCCGGGAGTACGGCGGCCTGCTGGACAACCGCTCGTTCGGCGGCGCCCAGGTGGCCCGCACGTTCTACGCCCGCGGCCAGACCGGTCAGCAGCTCCTCCTCGGCGCCTACCAGGCCCTCAGCCGCCAGATCGGCGCCGGCATGGTCCAGATGTACCCGCGCACCGAGATGCTCGACCTCGTGGTGGAGAATGGCCGCGCCGTCGGCATCATCACCCGCGACCTGGTCACGGGGAAGATCGACCGCCATGCCGGTCACGCCGTGGTCCTCGCGACCGGCGGATACAGCAACGTCTACTACCTCTCGACCAACGCCAAGGGCTCCAACGTGACCGCGGACTGGCGGGCGCACCGGCGCGGCGCGCTCTTCGCGAACCCCTGCTTCACGCAGATCCATCCGACCTGCATCCCGGCCTCGGGCGACTACCAGTCCAAGCTCACCCTGATGAGCGAGTCCCTGCGCAATGACGGCCGCGTCTGGGTGCCCGCGAAGGTGGACGACAACCGCTCGCCGGACCAGATCCCAGAGGGGGAGCGCGACTACTTCCTCGAGCGCAAGTACCCGTCCTTCGGCAACCTGGTGCCCCGCGACGTGGCCGCCCGCAACATCAAGACCGTGGTGGATGAGGGACGCGGCGTGGGTCCGCAGAAGAACGGCGTCTACCTCGATTTTTCCGCCGCGATCCAGCGCCTCGGCCGCAGGACCATCGAGGAGCGCTACGGCAACCTGTTCGAGATGTACGAGAAGATCACCGGCGAGGACCCTTACAAAGTCCCGATGCGGATCTATCCCGCGCCTCACTACACCATGGGCGGGCTCTGGGTCGACTACAACCTCATGAGCAACGTCCCGGGCCTGTTCGTGACCGGGGAGGCCAACTTCTCCGACCACGGGGCCAACCGGCTCGGCGCAAGCGCGCTGATGCAGGGTCTGGCGGACGGCTACTTCGTCATCCCCTACACGATCGGCGACTACCTGGCCGACTTCCTGGGCAAATCCGTGACCACGGAGACGGACGCCTTCAACGCCGCCGAGGCCGAGGTCCGGGACCGCATCGAGAAGATGCTGGCCATCAAGGGAGAGCGGACCGCGGACAGCTTCCACCGCCAGCTCGGCCGGATCATGTGGGATTACTGCGGCATCGCGCGCAATGCCCAGGGCTTGACCAAGGCGCTCCAGCTCATCCCCGAGCTGCGGCAGGAGTTCTGGAGCAACCTCAAGGTCACGGGCACGCCGAACGAGGTGAACCAGGAGCTGGAGAAGGCCGGGCGGGTCTCGGACTACTTCGAGCTGGCCGAGCTCATGTGCCTGGACGCGCTCAACCGCGAGGAGTCCTGCGGCGGCCACCTGCGCGAGGAGTACCAGACGCCGGACGGCGAGGCCCTGCGCAACGACGAGAAATTCATGTACGTGGCGGCGTGGGAGTGGAACGGTCCCGATGTTTCCAGAAAATCGGGCGCGACGCTGCACAAGGAGCCGCTGACGTTCGAGTACGTGAAGCCGACTCAGAGGAGCTACAAGTAATGGATCTCACGCTCTACATCTGGCGTCAGCCCGGCCCCGCGGCCGCGGGCAAGATGGTCAAGTACGAGGTCAAGGACGTCAACGAGCACAGCTCTTTTCTGGAGATGCTGGATGTCCTCAACGAGCAGCTCGTGTCGAGAGGGGAAGAGCCGGTGGCGTTCGACCACGACTGCCGCGAAGGCATCTGCGGCTCCTGCGGCTTCATGATCAATGGCGAGGCGCACGGTCCGATGCCGGCGACCACGGTCTGCCAGCTCCACATGCGCCACTTCAAGACCGGCGACGAGCTCTACCTGGAGCCCTGGCGCGCCAAGGCCTTCCCGGTGGTGAAGGATCTGATGGTGAACCGCAGCGCCTTCGACCGCATCGTCCAGGCCGGAGGCTTCATCTCGGTTTCGACGGGCAGCGCGCCGGAGGCGAACCTGACTCCCGTGCCGAAGCCGATCGCGGACCGTTCCTTCGACGCCGCGCAGTGCATCGCCTGCGGCGCCTGCGTGGCCCAGTGTCCGAACGGCGCCGCGCAGCTCTTCACCTCGGCCAAGGTCTCGCACCTGAACCTGCTGCCGCAGGGGCAGCCGGAGAAGTACGACCGCGCCCTCGCCATGGTGGAGGCCATGGAGCAGGAAGGCTTCGGCTACTGCTCCAACTTCGCCGAGTGCGAAGCCGTCTGTCCCAAGGAGATCTCCATCGACTTCATCGCCAGCATGAACAAGGACTATCTGAAGGCCAGGTCCAAGGGCGTGATGAAGGTGCCGCTGGAGACGTAGAAGGGCTTCCGCCGGTCAGGAATTCTGGCGGAGCTACTGCGCTGCCACGGCATCAGACTCTTGTTCTACCTGGGCTGCCGGGAAAGCGCTCTCTTCCTCCGCGGGAGCCTGCCATCCGAAGCTAGCGGCGACTTCCTCCAGCCTTTTCTCGTGACGGCTGCCGCGGTCTGCGATTCTCTGCAGACGCTCTGCAACTTCCGGACGGAGCGACTGCGATTGAATCGCTTGCTCGAGTTCGTCAATCAAGGCCCTGACCTCCTTGATGTCGGCCTTGAGGGCTATGAACGATACCTTGAAGTCTGCCGGGCAGTCGGACACGTCGATCATGTTCATCAGCTCTTCGGCCTGCAGCATGGAGGATCGAACTTCCTCGAACGATGACTCGTTGTCGAAGTCGATGGCCGCATCGATTGCCTCGTACTCTGCCATGGCCGTGTTGACGCAGCTCTCATGAGAGAGCCTCTCTATCTTCTCTCCGACCTCCTGTATCTGTTCGGTGTTGCACGCCATCAGGGCCAGGCTTCCCCCGATCAAGGGCAGCAGCAGCTTCTTCATCTCAATCGCCTCCTGTCGGTTTTGACGGTTCTCAAGTCAACGCCTGAACAGTCCGAAACCATACAGGCAGGGCTCATCGTGGCAGGTCACCATGGAAACCTTGAGGGTGTACTTGCCGGTCCACCGGGGAGTCACGCTGACCGTGGGATAGTCGTCGGACGTCAGGTCCGACGAGATGAGGTTGCCATATTCGTCATAGAGCGCCATGTCGAGATCCCGGCAGGACGCGTCGCAGGCCGCGAGCACGCCGTAGGACACCCCTCTGTTCAGGGTCAAGGTCCAGGTGTGGTAGTAGCCTGCGTCTAAGCGGTCGTAGCCGTCGTCCACGGGAACGGCGCCAGCCGTGAACACGATCAGTGTGGCCATGCCCAGTTGCAGATCCACGTAGTCACGGTCCGGATTCCCGGCCATGGCCGCGTGCGGTGCGGCGACGATCGCGGTGGAGAGGGTCAGTGAGAGGATGACGTTGCGCTTCATGGTGCCTCCTTCCGCTCTGTGCCCTCGGGCCAAATCCGTTGGTTCAATGGACGTAGACCCCTCTGGTGATTGAATGTTTAGCGTCGGCACGGAGCTACTTCCAAGGGTCGTTGCCCAGGAAGAACCTCTTGTACTCCAAGAAGTTCTTCTTGGCAATTCGAGGCTCCAGCACGAGGAAGGTGAGCGCCAGGAAAATGGGAGTTCCGATAAGAACTTTCAGTAGGCTGGAGGGTAAATTGTTTGGATCGACAGCCCACCCGCCTAACATGGCGCCACCAACGAAGCCCAAGACTCCGAACCTCCACCCTCTCCCGAGGAGCCACGCGGACAGCGCAAAAGCGAAGCATGAGGTCAGAGCGAACGCATCATCGCTCATGGGCAGAAGGCCAGCCAACCACCTCAGAAAGAGGAACGCTCCTGCAAGCAGAGCGATGCCGGCACAGATGTTTGTTACGATTCCGCATTCTCGGATTGGAAAGATTCGGCCGCCCGGAGCGGTCTTCCAGGTAGCCAACCATGCGAAGGGCCTCGGCGCACGCGACTCACCCTGCGACTCGATGCTCTCTCCACCCCCCGGCCCTGCCAGGTGCTCGAGCAGAAGGCGATGCATGAAGATGTGCCCGCCGCCGACGCGCTGGAGCAGCGCACAGTCGACGGCTGCTTCGAGAAAGCGGTCGATCCTCCACGGAAATCTGCGTTGCAGCGCTAGCATGAAGCGCAGGCAATAATGCTGGATACAGGGATAGGCGTGCGGCAGGGCGGCGCAGGTCGCGAAGAACGTGAACAGACCCAACTGAGCCAACCCCTCCGACCTAGTCGGATTACGCGCATCGGACCAAATGGGGCCGGAGATCCAAAAGAGGTAGATGGATGCCAGCACCACAAGGACACCCAAGAGCAATGTATCGCACGCCGTTTTCGAGGCCTTCAAGTTTGTCTTACGTGGGCCGGTGGAGATACCGCTGATCCCGAACATAAAGAAGAGAGGTCCAGCCGCGCAGATCGCCTTCAATGATGAGCTTCCAATGCGCGAGATTAGCTGCGCATGACATTCTGGCAGGTAGATCAGGTGTACTACAACGGCTATAAGAGCTATGCAGAGGCTTAGACTTAGACCATAGAGAAAGCCGTATACAGTGAAACGCTTTAAGCTTTCTGGGAGGCCAAACTTACTCTCGGCCACGGATCCTATGATCGAGCCGAGCATTCCCCAACCGGTGCTCACGATTAGGGTAGTTGCTACTAAGTCCTCCGAAACCGCGTAAGACAAGGCCATCGTAACAATAGCGAACACACCAACCAGAAGGAATCGCATGCCTCTGTGCGGCGACCAATTGAAGCTGAGGCGCATTCTGATCCGAGCCCCGGCACGGCTAATCGGAACGATGCCTGTCAGAAACAGGACATAGCATTTCGCGGTGGAATCCCAGACATCATCAGGCACCGCCGGTAACCACCAGATGAGTAATGGCAGTGTCGCGACACTAACCAGCAGCGAGTAGAGCCAGCGCCCGCTCTTTAGCCATGCCGGCTGCATCTCTTCGACCAGGAAGATGGTCTGATTGCTTTCGACCATCCGCTCCGCCAGCCACTGCAACCATTTTCTGAGGTGTTCCGGCTGATAACGGCCCGAACGGTTGCGTCGCTCCAGCATTCTCTGGATGTAGGTCTCGAAGAGATGGTGCCGGCGCTGATGCTCATCACCCCTCGCGGCGGCGAATCCCTCCGCTGCGACATCCTGGTAGGCCAGGGTGAGAATGTTGAGCAGGAGAGGGCTGTGCGCCATCTTGCGCAGCTCCTCGTCGCGGTGGATCTCCTCCCGCAAAGCGGCAAGCCGTGGTCCGGCGTGTTCCAGGTACTCCTCGATCTGCCCGGCGGTCAGCGGTTGCAGGACCACCGCAGCCTGCAGTTCGAGACGGCGGGAGATGGCGCGGTAGTCGGGTGTCCTGCAGCAGACGGCGACCGGCACCAAGTGCTCCTTCAAAAAATCATGGACGGCCTCGACGCATGCGAGGCGGTGTTCCGAGCGGACCTCGTCCAGTCCGTCGAGCAGGACGAGAAGCGCATTCCTGTCAACGAGATCCCTGCCCATCTTTTTCGGGATCTGATACTTCGAGAGCAGCTCCCCGACCAGCCAGTCGCGCAGCGGGGGCCTGGAGTCGGACCAGGTTGAAAGATTGAAGACGATCGGCAGCGGCTGCCCCGCGTCTTTTCGCGCTCTCCCGCTCGCCACCCGCGCCAGGTCGAGGAGGATCGTGGTCTTTCCCGATCCGGGATCTCCCAGGATCAGGAGAGACCGTCCCGCTTTCTCGAAGACCTGGGAAATGCGGGTGCCCTGGGGTAGCCGGCAGCCCTCGCGCTCGCGGATCTCCAGGACCATCTCCCACGGGTGCGCAACGTCGTGCGGCTCGGTCTGCAGGCCCAGCTCGAGCATGGCCTGACCGTGGAGGGATTTTTCCAGGACCCCTTCGATCCAGTAGCTCTCGATACGCTCGAGGAGGGTCGTGCGCACGCCCGTTTCCACCGAGCCGGTCCGGGCTCTGGGACGGGGCTCGAAGAGGCGGTCTCCAGCCGAGCGCAGGAAGAGGACTGGCGTCCCCCATTCCATGGAACGGGGGTCTGAAGCGTGGATGGCCTTGCGTCCGTGCGCGAGCGCAGTCTCGATCGGATCGCCGGCGGCGAGCCGCTGATAGAGGGAGCGGCTGAAGGCGACCGCGGCATCGTCCGAGAGAGGGAGCTGCATCGCGATCACCGCGGGAAGCCCGCCCTGCACCAGGGCGGTCGCCACTCCCGCGAACGGATCGAGTTCGCTGCCGGAGGGCGCCCGTGCGGTGACGCAGGCGTTGAGCACCGCGAGCCGGAGGCCCCGGAAACCCTGGAGCAGATGGCTGAGATCCCGCCCGCCGACCGGCTGTGGCTCCCCTCCGGATCGTTCGAAGATCAGTGCGCCCTCCTGGGTGCGCTCGTCGAGCGTCCCATGTCCCATGAAGTGCAGCACGTGGAAAGGGCCGGAGGCGAGGGCGTCATGAAGCGCTTCCAGCCGGGCCGCCTCCAGCAGCACGACCTCGACCTCCGTATGGCTTCTCCAGGCTCCCTGCAGGTGCTCGATCTCCCGTGTGAGATCGAGCTGCGGCAGAGCGGATGGGTTCGCGGCCACGGCCAGGATGCGAAGCGGGGAAGGCAATGGCAGCGTCTCCACGCCGCGAGGGACTTCCAGGTGCCGGACGATGGACACCTGGAGGGAAAGACCGATGAATTCGGATCGGTCCGGCAGGTAGAGGAGCTCCCAGGGCAGCTCCTGCAGGCGGGCGAGCTCACCGCGGCGCACGTCGAGCTGCAGCCGAAGGCGCAGGCCCCGACCGCTCGCCCTGACCTTGTCGAGGCTGGCGTCGAAGAGGCTCCGCACCTCGCCCTGGAAGAGAGCTTCGAACAGCTCGCCACCCAGGCGTTGAGCGATCAGGCGGGCCTGGTTCTTGTCCGGTGAGGCAACGGCGGCTGGGGAGCCTTGCAGCCGGGCATGCCAGGAACAGCGCTGCAGGTCGTCGAGAAGGGGCTGGATCTCTCCGATCCGGAACGGCGCCTCGAACCAACTCGTCCCCTCCCCTGCGGGTGATTTCGCTACCTTCGCGCTGTATCGATCTCTGTCGATCCCGAGCTGTATATGGAAGTCCTCGAAATGCACCAGCACGCGCCTCTCAGATGCTGTTTCATCGGAGGAGACACGTTTCCGGAGGACTTGTTTAGGCTCGTAAGGCGAGCATGAGCTTGGATTCAGGTCGCGAGATCGCGGAAAGCCCTCTCGATCGCGGCTCTGGCTTTCTCCCGCACCTGAGGCTCCACCTCCACGGTGGCCAGCCGGCTGAGAAGGATCTCGGAATCGGCCAGGCCGTGCTCCGCGGCGTCACGTAGAAAGGTGAGGTCCTTCTCACGCCCGGCGATGATTTTGGAAACGAGGAGGTCGTGGACCTCCAGGCAGAGCCCCTTCGCTCCCCGGGTGTTTTCGTTCTGAATGACGACCAGCCGCTCCTTCCAGCCTTCCGGCAGACGGGCGGTCTCTTCGCCGACTCCCTGGGCGTAGTAACCGAAGGTCTCGTGGAAAGGGGACAGCTCGCCGATGCTGCCTTCGATGACGTCGGCGCGCTCGGGGTGGTTGCGGGGAAAGAGGTCCGCCTCGGCGGAGATGAGCATGGACGCAGGGGCCTCGGGGAATTGCCCCAGGATCGCCTGACTGCCGATCACGACGATCTCGGGGTCATCGACGATGACCGCGGCGGCGCGGATGAGGTGCTCGAGCTGCTCCCGGGTCACGGCCGTGGGATAAATCGGTCCCGGGTCTCGCGCCAGATCTTCCAGCGCTCCCGCGGTTTCAAAGCTCCGGCGAATGGCGTGGACTGGCGGAGCTCATCCGCTCGCTCGCTGCGTTCGACCAGGAAGGCTGCGATCGAAAGAGGATCGCCTGCGAGAATCTCGGCCCACTTCCTTGCGTAGGGGGGAGCGCCGGAGGCCAGCCAGGTCCGGACACGTTCACGCGCCATCTCCAGAACCTCCGGCTGGTTCAGCAGGCGCTCCGCGATCACCCGGTGATACGCGACGCTCCTCTCCTCCGCGAGCCGGTGCAGGTCCATACCGTCCAAGGACACTAACATACCCCCTCGTCCATCCCTCCCGAAGCTCTTCCTGATTCGGGGGCGTTGAGCCAGGGTCTCACACGCGGGTCGCCTTTCCCGGCCGAACCAGAACGTCATCAGACCTTCTCTACGGTGACGTGGTGTGCGTATTGAGCGAGAGCGCTGAGATCGCCAAGGTCCGAGGTGAGCACCGTTCCACCCGGCTCGGCCAAGGCGACTACCAGCGCATCGACTGCGGAGCCCCGCCGTGCCAGCCTCCGCAACAGCGCAGCTCGCCGTGCCAGCGGCTCGCCGATCTCTTCGATGACATCGCACGTCTTGAGAAAGCTGTTCGGGAGAGCGTCGCGGCCCGGATGCCCGTGCGAACACTCCACGAGCACGATGGAGGGAACTAGCGGCGGCCACAGACCCTCTTCGCGAAGCGCCAAGATCAGCGCCGCCACCTGCCGAGACCGCTCGGCCAAGCGGCTGACTCCGCCCGAATCGAGGACCAGCACGAAGGTCAGCCTGCCCGGCGTGTGGTTTGTCGCGCAAGGCGCCGCGCGACATCGGCGGCGTGCGTGCGCTGATCCGTCGTGGGTGGCCCCACTTCGTCGACCAGGTCTGCAACGTAGCGGTCGGTTTCGGCGAGCAATTCCAGCCGCCGCAGCTCCGTCCGCACAGCCTTCTGAAGCAGCTCCGAGGCCGGAAGGCCGCGGGCCTTCACCAGTTTGTACAGGTCGTCGGGGAGGTAGACTTGCATGCGGGCCATACACCTAAGTATACACCCTCAACGCCTACGGTAGCGGGCGCCTTGACGTAGAGGGCCTCGTGGTTGGCCTTACCCGCCCGGACCTGATGGATGCGCCGGGCGGCGCTCAGGCAGCGGAGGACCACCGAGACGGCAGGGGGGGCCACCGGCTTGCGCAGCGCGGCCCGGAAGCGCCGGTTGACCTCCTGAACCACGCTCTTCGGCCTCTTTGTCGCGACAGCCGGGACGCAGCCCGTCGGAGATAGCCGCAAGTCGCGTCATCCTTCTCTCAAGGCTCCACGACCGTGGGTTGTACGTCGCAACGCTACCACACGGGTCTGGCGCCAGACCTTCCGGCGGGAAGCGGACTGTTTCGGTGTCGCGACAAGGACCGGCGCGCGAGGAGATTCTTCTTCCCTGTCGCGACTCAGGCTCAAGCCACATCAACGGAACCTATCGCTGACGCGACTTGAGCTCAAGCGGCGTCAGCTTGATCTATCGGTGTCGCGGAATGGCCTATCGTCGCGTCAGAGAAATCCATAGTCGCGACAGGGATAGAGCTTGGTGATGCGACTATAGAGATCGGTGACGCGACTTGGCGTTGGGTCGCGTCACCGGAGCGTAGCGGCGCGTCAGCCGGGCCTATCGTCGCATCGCCGTAAGCTATGGTCGCGTCAGCAAAATCTATCGTCGCGATAGGAAGGTCCTATAGTCGCGTCAGCCAAGTCTATCGGTGACGCGACTATAGGTTGGGTCGCGACAGGAGAATCTATCGTCGCGACAGCGGAGGCCTCGGTCGCGTCAAGATGCCTGTCGGCGGAACGGGCACGCCGCGGGCCGCAGAGCCCTGCGAAATGCCGGGGACGCCGAGCCGGCAGACCGTTACACGCCGGTCACCCCTTCCGGGCAAAGTTCGGTTAGACTCTTCCCGTCTCGTGCCAGTGACCACCCCGCCGGCCCGCCGCGGCGCCGGCTGGAGCCTCGACTTCGGAGGGATCCATCCCATGCGTTTCGCCTCGCGACTCTCGCTCGTCGTTCTGACCGCGCTCGCGCTTTGTCTTCCCGCCTCGGCCAACAACACTGCCCAGGGCCTGCCTTTCTCGCAGGACTGGACCAACATCGGGCTGATCACGACCGACAACAACTGGGCGGCGGTCCCTGGCATTGAGGGCTTCCGCGGCGACGCACTTACCGGTGGCACCGGTACCGATCCGCAGACACTCTTGGCCTCGGACACCCCAGGCGTGATCAACGTCGAAGCAAACGAGACCAACCCCGACACGTTCAATACCGGCGGCGTGGCCGAGTTTCATATCGCAAACCCGGTCGTCGCCCTGAATGGCAGCGGGACAGCGGACGCGCCCTACATCAAGTTCTACCTCAACACGACCGGCTGTACCGGAATCAACGTCGCGTACAACCTCCGCGATCTTGATGGTTCCATCGACAATGCTGTGCAGCAGGTGGCGCTCCATTTCCGGGTCGGCAACAGCGGCAATTTCACCAACGTCGCCGCGGGCTTCGTGGCCGATGCCACCACCGGGCCGAGCCTCGCCACGCTGGTGACCCCGGTGAGCGCGACCCTGCCCGCCGGCGCCGACAACCAGGCAGAGGTGCAGGTTCGTGTGATGACCGCCAATGCTGGCGGGAACGACGAGTGGGTAGGAGTCGACGATATTTCTATCACGGGCACCTGCGGCGGCGGGCTCGCCCTCTCGATCAGCGACGTGACCCTGGCGGAGGGAAACCCCCCGGGCACGACCACGTTCACCTTCGCCGTCACCCTCACCGCCCCGGCGGGCGCCGGCGGAGTTACCTTCGACATCGCCACCGCCGACGGCACCGCCGAGGACGACAACCCTGGCACCGAGGACGAGGACTATGTCGCCCAGAGCCTCACCGGCCAGTCGATCCCGATGGGCTCGACCGGACCGTACAACTTCAGCGTCACGGTCAACCGCGACGCCGATGTCGAGCCCAACGAGACCTTCTTCGTCAACGTCACCAACATCACCGGTGCCAACTCAGGCGATACCCAGGGCCTGGGCACGATCAACAACGACGACGTCACGCTCACGCCGATCCACGACATCCAGGGTCCCGGCGGCAGCTCCCCGATCGTCGGCGCGGTGGTGACCACGAGCGGCATCGTGACCGGCCGCAAGAACAACGGCTACTTCATCCAGGAGCCGGACGCCTCGGTGGACGCGGACCCGCTCACGTCGGAAGGCATCTTCGTGTTCACGTCGAGCGCGCCGCCTGCGTCGGCCGCTCTGGGCAACCTGGTGCAGGTCACCGGCACGGTCGCGGAGTTTGTGCCGGCCGCGGACCTGCTCCAGCCGCCGCTGACCGAGCTCACCTCGCCCACGACCCTCGAGCTCTCGACGGGGAATCCGCTGCCGGCGGCCATCCCGCTGACCGCCACCTTCCCCGACCCGGCCGGCCCCTTCGACCAGCTCGAGCGGCTGGAGGGGATGCGGGCCACAGTCGCATCGCTCACCGTGAGCGGTCCGACGCTGGGCAACACGAACGAGGCGAACGCCACCTCGACTTCGAGCGGAGTGTTCTTCGGCGTGGTCACCGGCGTTCCCCGGCCGTTCCGCGAGCCGGGCATCCAGGCTCCGGACCCGGCTCCCTCGGGCTCCATTCCGCCGATCCCGCGCTTCGACTCGAACCCCGAGCTGCTGCGCGTGGACAGCGACGGCCTCACCGGCGCTCCGATCCTCGACGTCGGCACCAGCGCCGTGGTGACCGGCATCACCGGTCCGCTCGATTACACCTTCCGGCGGTACACGATTCTGCCGGATCCGCCTCCGGCCGCGCCTCCGGTCGCCGCGGGCGGTCCGACGGCCACGTCGGCTTCGGTGCCGGCGGACGGGGAGTTCACCGTCGCCTCCTACAACCTGGAGCGCTTCTTCGACACTGTGAACGATCCGGGCGTCGGCGAGCCGGTGCTCACCGCGACGGCGTTCGACAACCGGCTGAACAAGGCTTCGCTCGGCATCCGCAACCACCTGCAGACGCCGGACATCCTCGGCGTCGTCGAGGTCGAGAACCTCAACGCCCTGCAGGCCCTCGCGGCCCGCATCAGCGCCGACGCGATCGCCGCCTCCCAACCCGACCCCGAATACGACGCCTTCCTCGTCGAGGGCAACGACGTCGGCGGCATCGACGTCGGCTTCCTGGTGAAGACGGCCGTGGTGACCGGCGCCACTCCCCGGGTCACCGTCAACGCGGTGGTCCAGGAGAACGCCGGAGAGCTGTTCGTCAACCCTGACAGCTCGACCAGCTTGCTCAACGACCGTCCGTCCCTGCGTCTCGACGCGGTCGTCAACCACGCCAACGGCGCCAGCTTCCCGGTGACCGTGATCGTGAACCACCTGCGCTCGCTGAACGACGTCAACAGCATCGCGCCCGGCTCGAACGGCTGGGCCACGGACGGCGACCGCGTCCGGGCCAAGCGCCAGGAGCAGGCCGAATCCCTGGCCAACCTGGTGCAGGCGCGGCAGACTGCCGATCCCAACGAGCGGATCATCCTGGTCGGCGATTTCAACGCCTACGACTTTAACGATGGCCTGGGCGATTCCATGAACACCATCACCGGCACTCCGCCGCCCGACAACGAGACGGCCATTCCGGGCGACGGAGTCGACCTCGTCACCCCGGACCTCGACAACCTTGTCGACACTCCGCCGGCTCCCGAGCGCTACTCGTACATCTTCGACGGCCAGGCCCAGAACATCGACCACGTGGTGGTGAACGGGGCGCTGACCACGGCCACCACCGCGCGGCGGATCGAGCACCCGCGGATCAACGCCGATTTCCCGGCCGTGGACCGCAACGACCCGAACACTCCCCGGCACCTGTCGGATCACGACCCGGTCGTCGGGTTCTTCGCGGTGCCCGAATTCACGGCCGGAGACGACTACTTCACCGTCGCTGCGTGCCGGGTCGTGGACACGCGTCCGGGCAGTCCGCTCCAGAACGGAACGCCGGCGACGTTCGATCTGAAGGGTGTGTGCGGCATCCCGGCGACCGCGACGAGCGTCGCAGTCAACATCACGGCGTTGGATCCCACCGGTTCCGGCGACCTGACGATCTACGCCAGCGATGCCACTCCTCCCGCGTTCTCGATGCTGCCGTTCCCCGCCGGCCTCAACCGGACGCTGTTCGCGATCGTCTCGCTGTCGAACGACGCCGAGGGTGAAGTGACGATTCAGCCCGTGGTGTCCGGCAACGGCACGGTCGACCTCCTGCTGGACGTCATGGGGTACTTCGAGTAGGGCTCCAGCCCCCTTGAGGTTCAAGGACGCCCGGTGGAAACGCCGGGCGTTCTCAAACCCTCTGCGCGAGGTGCTGGACCATGGCTTGGCGCCCGCCGTCGATGAGCGCTTTCAGCCTCGGCTCGTCCATGTCGAACTCGGTCGTGCCGTAGCCCAGTGCGGGGACGCGGCAGATCTCCTTCTCGCGTTGCCGGATCTGGGAGTTGTCCTGGGCCTGGGTCATGGTGTCGACCAGGCGGGAGATGCGCTGGACCGTCCGGATCTGGTTCTTCGGCATCGGCGGATTCTGCCTCGCGGCATCAGGCACGGGCAGCTTCTCGTCGATGAGGAGCCCCAGATTGCCGGCTGCCTGAGGGTCGGTGTTGCCCATGACCTCCCGGACGTGATCGTCCATCGTGGCGATCAGCCGGATGGGAAAGTTCGAGAGCACTCCTCCGTCGACGATGATGTTCCCGGTCTTGGCCCTGCCGAGGTAGTTCCCCCATTCCTGCTTCCAGACAACCTCCCGCCAGACGAAGGGGATGCTCATGGACATGCGGACGGCCCATTCGACAGGGCAGTCGGGAGCCGTGCGATGGTTCAGGATGAGCATCTCCACACCGCTGGTGTCGGAGGCGACGAGAGAAAGGTCTTGCCGGGTCTTGCTCGCGAAATCCTTGAACCTGGTGCCTGGCTGGATGCCTTTGGCCGCCAGCTTCTCCCGGATCCATTCCAGGAACTTGTTGCCCGAGAAAAACCCGCCGCACTCGACGAGCGAGAAGAGCTGGCGGTACTGGGGGATCTTGAGGAGGCCATCCAGCAGCTTCCGGTCGAGCCCGGGGATATTGGGGAGGAAGGGCAGGCGCACTTGCTTCAGAGTCTCCATCGTGACGCTCTGCTCCCTCTGCGCCGGTGTGAAATCTTCCTCCACAGGGGAATCCATGAACGAAGAGAACCGCGGTTTGCCATTGGGAAGCTTTTCCGTGGCGGCCGCGAGCAGCTCGCGCGGTGTGTAGCCGGCGGCGATGAGCGTCGCCGTGATCGCCCCGGCAGACGTGCCGATGAGCCTTCGGTGCGAATGCCCGTTCTCGTGGAGGGCCTCGAGCGCTCCCACGAAAGCGGAACCCTTCGCCCCTCCACCTTCAAAGACGATGTCGAACTGGGCCATGGCTTCCTCCTCCCCTGCTGGAGTTGATCCGTTTCTAAAGACGACGGAGAGATCCTCATCCCCTCACGGGTGGAGACGGACAGGGATGGGGAAGTCCATGAGGTGACCCACTCGGAGGGCGACGACCGCCCCCGCGAGGGCAGCGATCGCCCCCAGGAGGGCAGCCGTCGCCCTCGCCGGGGGAACCGTTGCCCTCACGGGGGCAGGCGCTCCCCTCGCGAGGGCAACCGCTGCCCCCATCAGGGCGACCGCTGCCCTCATCGGGGCAATGACTCCCCTCATGAGGTAGTGGGGTGATTGTGTGTTGCTAGACAATTTAGCTGTTACTTGCAATGGTTCACCCGGCGGGAGGAGTGCCTCTCGTCTAGTGCTGGTAAGCTTCCTGAAATGCCAGACAAGGCCGAACCAAAGCTCACATACTGCCGAATGGTCTGGAGACGAGCCTATACCGACTGGAAGGCCGCAGTACAAGCCCGTCTCGTCTGGACTGTCGTTACGGCTATTGTCATCTCGATCATTGCCGCCATTGCCGGAGTGTGGGTAATGCCCGGTCCGGAAGAAATCGGTGCATCTTTTGGGATAGCAATAGCAGCAATTTTATATATCTTGTGGTTTCGGTTCAGAGCCCCAGCGAAGATCTGGACAGAGAACCGGGGAACAATAGAGAGTTTGGAGAGACAGCTTCAGCGTCTAGAAGCGACTGACCTTCCGGCAATTATAGAGGACAGGCTAAGAATGGAAATCGGGTCAACGGCAAGACGTATGGCCCACGAGAAAATCAAACGGGCAGAAGAACTGGTCTCTATATTTGAGAAGGAAGTAGACTCGGAAGACTTTCGGCACGCGACAGACATCAGGATTATTGCAAAGCTTCTACCAGAAATTCCAGAACCGCCTCGCGGGTACGATCCTACTGCTCTCGCCAATAGGATACATAAGCTTCTTTTAGCCGTGGAAAATAGGATTTCATCTAGAACCTAAGTCGTCTGTTGGACTAGTAGATCCGACATGGACCAGGGCTTGAGAGTGATTCCGGCATGCATCGCGGGAGTCATGCGGATCGTCTTGTGCATCCTCACGAAGTTGTAGTAGGCGAAGTACAGGGCCAGCGCGGCGCGAAGGTTTTCCTTCTTTCGGCTGAAGCCGTTGGACAGGCGGGTGAACCGGCGAAGGTGTCCCCGCAAGGTCCAGTTGCCGCGCTCTACGTGCGAGGTGCAAATACGGTCCTCATCCGGGGTGCCTGAGACCATGACCTTTTCCTGTCCTAACAGGCGGGGAGGAGCGTACCGTCTGCCTTCCTCCCCGCCTACGTTCCCGAAGTCTTTGACGACCTGTGCATAGTCAACCCGAGCACCCAAAGCGAACTCTACCGCGTTCGGATATCCATTGAAGCCATCAGTTGAAAGCTGAAAGTCACCCGCAGTAGCTTTGCCGAGCTTCACTATGAAGTCATGGGCATCCCAGGTGTTGCGCCGTCCGAGGTGCCACGCAAGGACCAGCTTTGAATGCCGCTCGATACCGATGTAGCAGTAGGCATCGCCAGCGTCCACGTCCGTGATCTTCCGCCGCTCCCGGGTCCCCTGCTTGCAGCGGATGAACGTCCACAGCTCGTCCGCCTGTACGTCCTTGACCGGCACGCCCTGGATCTTTTCTGCCAGCATGCGCTCGCATCCCTGTCCGACCTGGACCAGGAGCTTTAGGATGGTCGTCTTCTCTACGCCCGTGATGCGCTCGACCGCCCGTACACTTGACCCCTCGCAAAGCAGGTGGAGGCAGAGGAGCGCCTTGTCTACTGGCAAGCGCATGTCCCCTAGAGGCCGTTCCGGACGGGTGGAGAACGTCTTCCGGCACGTCAGGCACCGATACCGCTGGTTTCCCTTCCGGTCCTTCCCAAATTTCTTGGCGGGTGCTTGGCAGGGGGTGCATTCCATGGTGGGGACCGTCGCGCCGTCGGTTTCCATGTCTGTTAATGTAGTCCCATTGGGAACCTAAGTCAAGCGCTTTGCCGAAGTTTTTGTGGGATTCTTTCCCCTTGATTTGTAGTCCCATTGGGTGTAAGCTGCCGAACATGGCCAGACCCAAGATAGAGGAATCTCGCAAGCACTCCGCGTCCATGCGGGTCCGTCTCCTGCCTGAGCACGATGCTTTGATCCGGGAGGCGGCAGACCACGCGCTGCGGCGCAAGGGATCGGGAGACCTGTCCGATTGGCTCCGAGAGACCTTAGTAGCCGCAGCGCGCCGGGAGTTGAAGAGAGAGGAAGGGGAGGGATAGAGAACCTCCCCCGCTCGCCCTGGCGGGCTTATAAGAGGCGTCGCGGAAGGTTCACGAGCAAGAGACCGCGTTGCCAACGGAAGAGCGGATACGGCGGACGGAGGTAGAGCTGTCGCACGGCATACCCCTTTCAGGGTTGCGGCGCGGACCGTTGCGGGGTTATACTTCGGGGTGCAAGTCGCCCGGCGGTCCGCGCCTGGTTGACTGAAGCCGGTGTCCAACCACCGGCTTCACTATTTTATGGGCACAGATTTATCGAAAACTAGGCCCTGGAATGCCTTAGTTTCTGGCGCGTTCTTGTCAGGATTTAGCGGATTTCTGAACAGCTCTTCTCAGGTAGCGCCCTACAGGACTAGCCTCAAGAGCCGCAAGCTCTTTCTCGGTAATTTTGACGGTAATATTGTCAATGTGTGTCAGAAATTCGTCTGACAAATCGAGTCCTTGCTCGCGTAGATCATCCGCAACCTCTCGGGCAATTTCAGAGTTCTCTATAATTATTTGGAGGCGTCGGAATAGGATGTCTCTCTTGATTGCCGGGTTCACTCCAGCGAGTTCAGAGGCTAGCAGCTCGGCTTGCTCCTTCCATGGTGGTGATTCTTCCTTCTTCTAGATTTAGCTCGGCTTCCAGTTCCTCCCAGCGCTCTCTCAGTTTCCGGTATAGCCTGTCGCGGTTTACGTCGGGGTCGCCGGGAAGACGCTTGCCGCACTCTGTAGCAGCGGCCCGCTTAGAGAGAGATCGATTGCGCACTGCTCGGAACGCTTCTCGAATAAGCGGCTCGTCTTCTGGATTGCCCGAGCCTTTAGGCCGACCACGCTTCGCCAAAGAATCCTCCTGAAGGGGCGCAGAGAACTATCGGGGAATTTTAGGCGTAGTTAGGCAGAAAAGCGACAAAAATTCAAAGGGCGGCCCGGACAGGCACCGCCCTTTGAAGCCTAGGCTTGCTCTGAGACGTGGCGTTCTACGGTAGCGGTTCCGGTCTCTCCCCGGGCGTAGACAGGCGCCAGCTCTGAAGCTAAGGCTTGGCATTGCCGGGCGGTCCTCAGGGTGGCGATGATCTGGCCGGTTCGAAGGTTGACCAGCGTGCGGGGCTTCTTCCTGTCCGGTCCGCTACTGTTTCCCCGGTAGTAGGCAAAGGGTGGAGACACCATGCCGCGCACTGTGACCTCGTGACCGTCCAAGAGGACACGGACGGCTCCCTTATGCCACGAGAGGGGGATCGGCCTACCCGCTCGTGTACGGGCTTGCAGGTAGGCGTCCAGAGCGTGGCCTGCCCACGATCCAACGGAGGCGAAGCCCTCCCCCTCCGCTGCCTGCTTCCAGCGGATCGACTGCCCCATGGTGGCCCGTACCGTGAAGGATGCGACCTTCACAGCTTGCCATCCTTCTCCAGGCGTCGGGCCATCTCTCCCCGAGCCTTCAACCGAGCGGCGTAGAAGTCGGCAGCACGGGCGAGGTAGGTACCAAGATGGGGCTTCATCGACCCGTTGCTGGCGGCTTCATGCCAGCGCACCCATTGCTCGTGGGTGGCGTGGACGATAACGGTGCGGTCTGCATCGATCGGCCAGATACGGCGGCTCTTTTCCTGCCCCATCAACCCTCTCCCCTCTCGCGCTGGCGCTGTTGCCAGTCATAGAACAGGCTTCCGGGGCTCTCCGTGATCGCCTCCTGGATGAGCTTCTGCAACGGCTTGACGTAGTCTGTCAAACCGCACTCCAGAGAGCCGCGCAGAGAGAACGTGAGGGACTCGGGGATCGCCCCGGTTCCCATCGCTTCGGCCTGGGGAGGGTCTGGGAGCCGGAAGTGGATCTCTTCCAGGAACCAGCGGAGCAGTCCTACCAGCTCCAGGACACGTTTCAAGATGCGTTGTGCTTCGGCTTCTCGTGGGGTAGCTGCGGGGATAGACTGCGGGGTTAGGTCGGGCATAGGACCAGCTCCTGTGCTTGGCTTAGGTCTCGGGCGTAGGTCGCACTGCGTCCGGGACCGTCTCTCAGTGAAATAGGGAAAGACAATCTCTCCCCTACACCGATAAGCTACAGGAGAATCAACGGCTTAGGCGGTATTCAGGCGGGCAACACACTAAAACCCCACTACCCCTCATGAGGGCAATCACTGCCCTCGCGAGGGCGACGGCTGCCCTCCTGGGGGGAATGGCTGCCCTCATGGGGGCAACGGTTCCCCTCATGAGGGCAACGGCTGCCCCCGCCGGGGCAGCGCTGTCCCTCGCGAGGGCGATGACTGCCCCCGCGGGGGCGATCGCTGCCCTCCCTTCGGGAGACGCTCCGATCCGGGTGGCGAAGAGGGAGAGCCGTTACTCGAACGTCCGGACCGCTCTCACGAGCGCCGCCGCGATTCCGGGCTCGCTCCCGGCGTGGCCGGCGGACTCCACGATCCAGATCTGGGACTTCGGGAGAGCCTTGTGGAGCTTCCAGGCGGTGATGGGAGGAGCGATGACGTCGTAGCGGCCGTTCACGAGCACGGCGGGGATGTCCTTGAGCTTGCCGGCGTCCCGCAGGAGCTGTCCCTCCTCCAGGAAGCAGTCGTTCGCCATGTAGTGGTTCTCGATGCGGGAGAAGGCGAGAGGATCCCAGCCGTCCGTGAAACCTTTCTCGACCTCCTCGTCAGAGCGCTGGAGGAATGCGACCTTGGTCTCGTAGGCGGCCCAGGCCTTGGCGACCCGCTTGCGCGCCGCCTCGTCCGGCCCGTTGAGCATGGCCAGGATTCGCTGCGGCGGGGTTTTTCCAGGTATCTCCGGAACCTGTGACCAGAGGCGCTCGGAGACCTCCGGAAAGTACTCGGCGACGCCGTGGGTGTAGAAGCGCTCCATCTCGTCCTTCGTGCCCAGGTAGACCCCGCGGAGGATCAGGCCGGAGACGCGCTCTGGATACTTCTCGGCATAGGCCAGGGCGAGCGTGGAGCCCCAGGAGCCGCCGAGGAGGATCATCCTGTCGACCCCGACGTGCTTGCGGAGCCTCTCGATGTCTTCGACCAGATCCCAGGTGGTGTTCTGCCGAATGTCCGCGAAGGGGCGGCTCTTCCCCGCGCCCCGCTGGTCGTGGAGCACGATGCGGAACTTCTTCGGGTCGTAGTAGCGGCGCTGGCCCGGCGAAGTGCCGCCGCCGGGTCCGCCGTGGAGGAAGAAGACCGGCTTGCCCTGCGGGTTGCCCGACTGCTCGTAGTAGATCTCGTGGACGTCGCTGACCTTGAGGTAGCCGGAGTCGTAGGGCTCGATCTCCGGGAAGAGCTCGTCCTGCGCGCTGGCGGCGCCGCAGGCGAGAAGGCTCAGCAGGATGGCGGTGGTCGCGAAGGAGCGGCGGCGGCTCATCGGTTTCCCTCCTGGTGGTCCTGACAGCGGCGGAACGATAGCATGGAGGGACGGAATGACTGAGCCGCCCTCACCCAATGGTAGGTTGAGGCGGAGGAGGTGAAGTGAGCCAGGACGAGCAAATAGATTTGCCTCCCTTGTTCGATAAGGCGTTTCGCGCTCTGAAGGAGGCAGTGGCCGAAGCTATCGCCGAGCACTGGCGCGCCGGCCGGCCCGTCCACGTGTGGCGGAATGGGCGTGTGGTCGCTCTCTTCCCGGATGGGAGCACCCAGCCGTCCGAAACAGAGCCGCAGCGATCCGACGAGCCGCAGCCCTGATCCTTATCCCCTGTTCGTGCGCCTGGAGGCCGATCTGCCGCGCGGAGCGGCAGCCAGCGAACGCTACCCGGCGATTGTCAGGCTTGCGAGGCGCTGCTGAGCCAGATTCATATAATCGGCAGGCCTATCTATATGGAGAGAGCTCTATTCATATAGTATGATCTTGAAATTATATAGAAGATCCTCTCGCCAGCCGCTTGGAAGCCGGATCTATATAGACAGGGAGGCTGTCTATATAGGTTCTCTCCCATTCATATATCAAGAGAGCCTGGATATATAACTTCTCTCCCGCTTATATGGATAGACGGCAAGTCTATATAGATTCTCTCGCCATCATATAAGTGGTGGAAAAGTTTATATGGGGGAGCCGTTCCCCAACGAGTTTCGGCTCCCGGACAGGCAGTTTGTCAGGCGCGCCGGGCGATCTTCAGGGTCAGCTTGAGCTTGCCGGGCGCGAGAGGCTCCACGGCGGCGGTGCCGTTCCACGCGCGGCCCTGATCGTCCTTGAACATCCAGGCGCCGGTGGATTCGCGGGTCCACTTGTTCGAGCTCTCCAGGAGCTGGTTCACCTGCTGGAGGAAGGCGTTGGCGGACTGGTCCGTGGCGACGGACCACTGCTTCTCCCAGCGGTCCGCGGTCCCCTGGGTGAGGAGCGGCTCGACCGGCATGTCCTGGGGCGTGTCGACCCTCACCATGCGGTCGGGCAGGGCGGCGCGGGCCCAGTTCAGCTCGGGCTGCCAGTTGTACTCCATGCCCAGCGCGGCGCGCTGAGCGTACCCCCGGCCCAGCAGCTTCTCGATGACGTGCAGCGAGCCGTCGATCCCGGACGAGAGGCCGGCCGTGGTGACGATCTTGCCGTTGTCCACCCAGCGTTGGTCCTCCACGATCCGGGCCTTGGGCGCGGCGGTCCGCAGCTCGTCGATCAGGCCGGCGAAGGTGGTGGCCTCCAGGCCGTCGAGAAGCCCCGCCTTGGCCAGGAAGAAGGCGCCGTTGCAGACCGAGAGCACCACCTCGGCGTCCTTCGCGCTCTCCTTGACCCATGCCATCACGGCAGGGTTCTCCAGGTGGGGCGGCACGCCGCCGCCGGGAAGGATAAGGATGTCCGGCTTCGGCGCATCCGCGAAGGTGTAGCGCGGGTTCACGCTCATCCCCATGTTGGTCGTGATCGGCCCGGGCTTCTCGGCCACGGTGTACATGCGGAAGGCGGGTCCATCAGAGGTCCAGGCGTGGCCGAAGACCTCGTACGGTCCGGTGTAGTCGATGATCTGGACCCCCTCGAACAGGAGGATGGCCACGTCGCGGCGCGAGGCGGCGCGGCGGTCGGACTCGGCCTTGGAGATAAGGTCCATGCCGCACTTCGGGCAGGTGCCCGCAGCGTCATGGACCTCGTCGGCGTGCTCCTCCATGGGGCAGACCCAGGCCTCTTCTGACAGGGCCAGAGCGAGCGAGGCACCGAGGGCAAGAAGAAGACACACGAAGAGCCAGCGTGCGGATCTCATGATGGACCTCATGACGACGCTCCTTTGAAGAAGTGGACGGTTGTTGGACTTACATGCTGCGCAGCGCCACCATGGGGTGGATCTCGGTAGCTCGGCGCGCGGGGACGAAGCAGGCCACCGCGGCCACGCCGAGGAGGAGCAGGGAGACGGCCACGAACGTGACCGGGTCCGTGGGCTCGACCCCGAAGAGCAGGCTCGTGAGCACGCGGGTGAGCACCAGGGCGCCGGCCATTCCGAGGGCCAGCCCGGGGAGCACCAGCATCGCCGCCTGCCGCAGGATCATGAAGCGGACGTCGCCCGGCACGGCTCCGAGAGCCATGCGGATGCCGATCTCATGCGTCCGCTGGCTGACCGAGAAGGCCAGGATGCCGGCGATGCCCGCCGCCGTGATCACCAGGGCGAGGACGGCGAAGATGGCGAGCAGCGTCGTGGTCAGGCGCGACGGAGCGAGCGATTCGGCACGGACGTCCTCCAGGGTACGGACGTCGTGGACCGCCTGCTGCGGATCGATCGCACGCAGGGAATCCCGCACCAGCTTCTCGACCGTGGCGGCCGGCAGGTCGGACCGGACCAGCACGTTGCCAGTGTAGGAGGAGTACTGGGCGAACGGCCGGTAGATCTCGTCGGCCACCTCCTGGTCGAGCCCGTACTGCTTGACGTCGCCCACTACGCCTACGACCGTGCGCCAGTTTTCGCCCTGGTCGAGCGAGATCCTCTGGCCGAGCGGGTCCCGGTCCCCCCAGAAGCGGCGGACCAGGGACCGGTTGACGATCACGACAGGGGGAGCGTCCGCGTGGTCGCCCTCGTTGAAGGCCCGGCCCTTCAGGACGGGGATACCCAGGGTGCTGAAGTACTCGGCGCTCGCGAGCCGGAGGTCGACCGGCGCCGCGGCCTCGCCCGGGACCGGGGCGCGACCCTCGATGAGCAGCGCGTTGTTCCAGGGCACCGAGTCGTTGAGGGGGTAGGTCGTGCCCACCGCTACGGAGGCGACGCCGGGATGCGATCCGATCCGCTCCAGGAGGGCGTTGAAGACCCCCCAGGACCGCTCCTCGCTGTCATACCTGTTCCAGTCGAGGAACACGCCCGCGGCCGTCACGCGCTCGGGCCGGAAGCCCGGGTTGACCTGTTCCAGCTCCCAGAGGCTCCTCAGGGTGAGCCCGGCGCCGATCAGGAGCATGAAAGAGGCCGCGAGCTGGAACACGATCAGGGCGTTCCGCATCCGCAGGCTCTTTCCGCCTGCGGTACCCCGGTCGCCTCCCTCCTTGAGCATGGCCGTCGGGTCGTGGCGCGAGAACGCGGGCGCCACGCCGGCGAGGAGGCCCGTGAGCAGCGAAGCCCCGACGGTGAAGAGGAGGACCGTGCCGTCGACGCCGATCTCGTGGGCGCGCGGGGTGAAGCGTGCCGCAAAGGTGGTGAGGAGGCGCAGGGCGGGGAGGGCCAGGAGCAGCCCGGCCGCGCCGCCGGCCAGGGCCAGCAGGGCGCTCTCGGTCAGGAGCTGGCGCGCGATCCGTCCCCGGCCGGCGCCGAGGGCCGAGCGCAGGGCCAGCTCCCGCTGGCGCTGGACGAGGCGCGACAGGGTGAGGTTGGCCACGTTGGCGCAGACGATCAGGAGCACCAGGCCGACCGTGCCCAGGAGGATCAGCAGCTTGGGGCGGGCTTCGCGCACCAGCTCCTCGCGCAGCGGGAGGAGCGCGGCGTCGAAGCCCTGTTCGGCCGGGTAGTCCTCGGGGTACTCGGCGCGGAGCTGTCCGAAGACCCCGGCGAGGTCGGCGCGGGCCTGGGCCAGAGGGATGCCGGAGCGCAGCCGGCCGAAGGCGGTGAGCATGCGCATCTCTCGATCTGTAGCTGCGTGCTCGCTGGCGCGGAATGGGCAAGCGGTCGTGGGCATGTAGATCTCGTCCTCGGCCGGGTAGCGCGGGACCGGCGGCAGGACCCCGACCACGGTGTGGGTCTTGTCGTTCATCTCCATGGCCCGGCCCACGATCCTGGGATCGGAGCCCCGGCTCCGCCAGTATTCGTGGCTGAGGACCAGGACGGGCTCGGCGCCGGGCTTCTCGTCCTCGGGCCGGAAGGTGCGGCCGAGGATGGGCTTGACTCCGAGCACATCGAAGAAGCTCCACGACACCACGCCGGTCTGCACCCTTTGAGGCTCGCCCCGGTCGAGCAGGGTGAACCCCATGGTGTGGTGCTCCACGAGGTCGGCCAGGACGCGGCTGCGGGCACGGTAGTCGGCCATCTCCATGGGGGAGACGTGGACGTCCTCCTGCCCGGCCAGGGCGGCGCTCTGGCGCAGGATCACGAGGCGATCCTCCTGCGGATAGGGCAGGGGGCGGAGGAGGATGCCATGGACGGCGCTGAAGATGGCCGTGTTGGCGCCGATGCCGAGGGCCAGGATCAGGACCACGACCGCCGCGTAGCCGGGTTGCTTGCGCAGGGTGCGGGCGCCGTAGTGGAGGTCCTGGAGGAGCTGCTCCACCCAGCGGCCGCCACGCTCCTCGCGGCACTGCTCCTTGGTCTTCTCTACGCCGCCGAAGGTGCGCAGGGCCTCGGTGCGCGCCCGCTCCGGGGTCATGCCCCGGCGGACGTTCTTCTCCGTCTCCATCTCGATGTGGAAGCGCAGCTCCTGGTCCATCTCGGTCTCCGCGCGGTCCCTGGACAGGAGAGACCTCAGGGTCATCCGTAGTCCTTGCATGGCGATCTCCTAGGCCGTTTTTTCGGCGATCCTGAGGATGCGGTCGATGGCGGCGGACACGCGCTCCCAGTTCTCGGTCTCGGCATCGAGCTGGCGCCGGCCCTCCTGGGTCAGGCGGTAGAACTTGGCCTTGCGGTTGTTCTCGGAGGTCCCCCATTCCGCGGCGATCCACCCCTGGTGCTCCAGGCGGTAGAGGGCGGGGTAGAGGGAGCCCTGGTTGACCTGGAGCACGTCCCGCGAGACCTGCTGGATGCGCTGGGCGATCCCCCACCCGTGGGCGGCCTCCAGCGCGAGTGTCTTGAGGATTAGCATGTCCAGCGTGCCCTGCAGGAGGTCGGACTTGGCTTTGTTCATGACCGGCGTCTCTCCTAGATTGTCTACAGGAAGGATGCGCGGTCTCCTGTAGATTGTCAAGGGGAGATACGGGGGGAGGGCGGGAAAGGTTGCAGGGGCGGGGATGGCCCGCCCCAGGAGGAGGCTTACTTCTCGGGCACGAACTTGAGCGACACCGAGTTCATGCAGTAGCGCAGGCCGGTCTTGTCGCGGGGGCCGTCGGTGAAGACGTGGCCCAGGTGGCCGCCGCAGCGGGCGCAGTGCACCTCGGTGCGGGTCGAGAAGAAGCTGCGGTCCTCCTCGGTGCCGACGTTCTTCGGGTCGATCGGCTGCCAGAAGCTCGGCCAGCCCGTGCCCGAGTCGTACTTCGTGTCCGAGCTGAACAGCGGCAGGCCGCAGGCCGCGCAGACGTAGGTGCCCTTGCCCTTGTGGTCGTTGTACTCGCCGGTGAAAGCGCGCTCGGTCCCCTGCTTGCGGAGCACGTTGTACTGCTCCGGGGTGAGGACCTTCTTCCACTCTTCGTCGGTCTTGACCACCTTCTCGATTCCGTTGGCTACGTTCACGGTATTTCCTTTCTTCTCCGCGGCCGCCGAGTCGCAGGCGAGGCTCCCGGCGAGCAGGAGCAGGGTGAGCAGAGCTTTGGTTTTCACGTCAGGGTCCCCTTTTTCAGTCCAGGTTCACTCCGTTCTCCCGTAACAGTTCCGCGAAGGCGTTTTCATCCAGGGTCTTGACGCCGAGCTTCTGCGCGTCGTCGGCCTTCGACCCGGCATCCTCGCCCACGACCACGTAGTCGGTGGACTTGCTGACCGACCCGGTGGCGCGGGCGCCCAGGGACTCGATCAGCTCCTGGGCCTGCTTGCGGGAGAAGCGGGACAGGCCGCCGGTGAAGACGAACTTGAGCCCCGCAAACGGTTGTACGGACCTGACCGCCGGCTTGGACTCTTCTTCCTGAAGCGCGAGCTTCTTCACCAGCGCGTCCAGCACCTCGGCGTTGTCCGGCTGGGCGAAGAAGGCCGTGATCTGCTCCGTCATGCGCGGCCCGATCCCCTGGACCTCTTGCAGAGCAGCCTCGTCCGCCGAGCGCACGCGCTCGAACGAACCGAAGTGCCGCGCGAGGTCGCGGGCCACGGCCGTGCCTACCTCGGGGATGCCCAGGCCGTAGAGGAAGCGGGATAGCTCCACCTTCGAGGCAGCCTTGCGCAGGGCCTCCACCAGGTTGTTCGCCGACTTGTCCGCGAACCCCTCCAGCTTCACGAGCTGGTCCGCCTGGAGATCGAAGAGGTCGGGGAGCTGCTTGACCAGCCCCTCGGACACGAAGAGCTTGGCCGTCTCGTCGCCCAGCCCCTCGATGTCGAGGGCGTTGCGCGAGGCGAAGTGGACGATGCGGCCGGCGAGCTGGGCCGGGCACTCGAAGCTGTTGGGACAGACCGTGAACGGACCGCGCTCCGTGAGCGGAGTGCCGCAGGAGGGGCAGACGTCCGGCATCCGCCACTCAGGCGCCCGCTCGCGGTCGGGCTCCTCGATGCGCTCGATGACCTGGGGGATGACGTCGCCGGCCCGCTGCACGCGTACCCGGTCCCCCTCGCGGACGTCCTTCCTCGCCACCTCTTCCCGGTTGTGGAGGGTGGCCCGGGCGACGGTCACGCCGCCGATTTCAACGGGGAGCATGATCGCGACCGGGGTGACCACGCCGGTGCGGCCGACGCTGGGGAGGATGGAGAGGATGCGGGTGACCTCCTTGCGCGGCGGGAACTTGAAGGCGAAGGCCCAGCGCGGATGGCGGGTCGTCCATCCCAGGACGTCCCGGGCCTCCAGGTCGTTCAGCTTGATGACGATGCCGTCGATCTCATAGCCCAGGTCGTCCCGTTTCTCCTCCAGCCCCTTGTGGTACTCGAGGATCTCCTCCACGGCCTTCGCCTTGCGGATGAGGCCGTTGACGCGCAGCCCCCAGTTTCGGAGCGCCTCCAGCACCTCCCACTGGGTCTCGAGGTCCAGCTCCTCGGAGGCCAGGATGTCGTAGGCGTAGAGCTCCAGGGGGCGGGAGGCGGTGAGCTGGGGATCGAGCTGGCGCAGGGCCCCGGCCGCGGCGTTGCGCGGGTTGGCGAACGGCTCCTTGCCCTCGGCCATCAGCCTTTCGTTCAGCTTGTCGAACGCGTCCGCGTGCATGACGACCTCGCCGCGGATGGAGAGGAAGGGGGGCACCGGGCGTTCGCTGTCTCTCAGACGGAGGGGGACGCTCTGCATGGTGCGGACGTTGGCCGTGATCCCCTCGCCCCGGCGGCCGTCGCCGCGGGTGGAGGCCTGGAGCAGGGTGCCGTTCTGATAGACCAGCTCGACCGAGGCGCCGTCCAGCTTGGGCTCCAGCGCGTACTCCACGGGGAAGTCGGAGCCGAGCCCCTTGCGCACCCGCTCGTCGAAGCGGCGCAGGCTGGCCTCGGACTGGTCCGAGTCCAGGGAGAGCATGGGCGCGGCGTGCTCGATCGTGGCGAAGCTGGTCAGCGGCTGGCCCGCGACCCGCTGGGTGGGCGAGTCGTCGGTGACGAGGTCCGGGTACTTTTCCTCCAGCGAGACGAGCTCCCGGTACAGCTTGTCGTACAGCTCGTCGGAAATTTCGGGAGCGTCCTTCACGTAGTAGAGGTAGTCGTGGTGGCGGATGTCCGACCGGAGCTGGGCGATCCGCGCCGTGGCTTTCTCTTGGTCCATCGTCCCCTTGTGCCCCCTGTCCCCCCCTGTTCCCATCATTGGGCGGGTCTTTTGCAGCGCCGATGCTAGCACCGGGGATGGCGTTGGAGTTTCTCCGGAGACATGATGTGGCCATGACCTCTCTCTGGACTCGCGGCGGCCTTACCTGGAAAGAGCTGGGGGTCCGGCTCTGGCGACAGATCTTCGAGGACGAGCTGCTGGGACGCTGCGCCGAGCTGGCCTACTTCTTCCTCTTCTCGGCCTTCCCGCTGCTCCTGTTCCTCACCACCCTGCTCGGCTACCTGGTCGGGACGAGCACGGCCCTGCGCTGGAACCTGTTCTGGTACATCGCCCGGATCTCGCCGAGCCAGGAGGTGACGACCCTCCTGAGCGACACGCTGAACGAGATCACGGTGGCGCGCAGCGGGTGGAAGCTCTACCTGAGCCTGTTCGCCGCCATCTGGATCGCCTCGAACGGCATGATCGCCGTGGGCCGGACGCTCAACATCGCCTGCGGCCTCAAGGAGACCCGCCGGTGGTGGAAGCGGCGGATCATCTCCGTCGTCCTGACCATCGTCTTCGCGGCGCTGATCATCTGCGCCCTGGGCGTCATCTTCTACGGCGGGGCGATCGCCGGTCTGCTGGCCGAGTACCTGGGTCCATTCGTGGCCGTGGCCTGGCACGTGCTGCGCTGGCCGCTGCTGCTGGTCTTCGTGGTGCTCTCCTTCGAGGTGCTCTACAACTACGCGCCCAACCTGGGGGAGGGGCCGAGCCGCCAGTGGGGGACCCCGGGGGCGGTCACGGCCGTGGCCCTCTGGCTGCTGGCCTCGTTCGGCCTGCGCACCTACCTTGGCTACTTCCACGCCTACAGCACGGCCTACGGCTCGGTCGGGGCGATCATCGTGCTCCTGACCTGGTTCTACCTGACCGGGTTCGCCATCCTCATGGGGGGCGAGGTCAACTCGGAGATCGGCAAGGAGCTTTCGCGGCTCAAGGAGCTGGAGGAGGGGAAGGAGACGCCGGAGGAGCGCCGGAGAAAGCGCCGCCGGCTGCTGCGCACCGTCCCCCGGTTGCGCGGCTAGGGAGTCTGCTCCAGCTCCATCTTGAGCGAGAAGAACCGCAGCAGGTCCTTGAGCGTGAGGATGCCCAGGAGCCGGTCCCCTTCGGCAACCATCAGGCGGGAGATGCCGGTGCGGCTCATGGCAGAGAGGGCCGTCATGGCGTCGGTCTCGGGCCGCACGGTGTTCTCGGGGCTGCAGTGCTTCGCCAGGGCGCCCACGGTGGTGGTCTCCCACTCGTCGCGGGGCAGCTCCTTGACCTGGCGGGTGGTCACGCACCCGATCAGCCGGCCGGAGTCGTCGAGCACCGGGTAGAGCTTGAAGTGGTGGCGGTAGACGTAGTCCTGGACCAGCTCGCTGACCGGGATCTGGCGCGGCACCGTGACCGGATCGGTCTGCATGAAGCGGGCGACCGGCTCGCCCTCGAAGGCGCGGCGCAGGAGGAGCTGCTGGTAGGACATCTGCGCGGCGTTGCGCAGGAAGAAGCCGAGCAGGAACAGGTACAGGCCGCTCCAGTTGCCCCGGATCACCATGAGGATTCCCACCGCGATGAGGAGCAGGCCGAATCCGGACCCGATCCGGGAGCTGACGCGGGTGGCCTGGCGCAGGCTCCCTTTCCAGTGCCAGAGGAGGGAGCGGAGGACCCGGCCGCCGTCGAGAGGGAAGGCGGGGATCAGGTTGAACGCGACCAGCATGCCGTTGATGGCGGCGAGGTAGGCTACGACCCCCAACAGGGGGACGGGCAGGCCCGCCCCGCTGCCGGCCGCGCTCAATCCCCATCCCGCGAGAGCAATGGCCAGGCTCATGGCCGGGCCCGCGATGGCCACCCAGAACTCCGCCTTGGGGTGGGGGGACTCGGCCGACATCTCGGCCACACCGCCGAAGAGGAAGAGGGTGATCCCGCGCATGGGGATGCCGTAGCGGCGGGCGACCAGGGAGTGGGCCAGCTCGTGCACCACGACCGAAGCGAACAGCCCGAGGGTACCGGCCACGCCCATCCACCAGTAAACCCCCCGGGGGAGCCCCGGGTGCTGGACCGGAAAGAACCGGCTGGCGAGGTCCGAGGTGGACAGCACGGCGATGATGAACCAGCTCGGATCGAGCCGGACCGCGAAGCCGAAGAGTGTGAAGAGATGGATTCCCCGCCCGAACACAGGGTTGAGTTTAATGCACGCGTGGTGCCGGAGGCCCTCACCCCGTCCCCTCTCCCGCCTCCCCACTCCCCCTCCCCGGGAGAGGGGCGCCACCGCCCACCCTTCAAGCTTGCCGGTCAGTCTCCCCCTCTCCCGGGGAGGGTGTGCTCGGGTGGACCGGGAGAGGGGGCCGGGGGGTGAGGGCCTCCGGCGAGTCCGTGTCCGGCTCGACCGGGCTGTAGAGATCCCGTCGGCGCGCCAGGTCCTCGACCACGGCCTTCTTGAACCCCCTGGGGCCGTAGACGGCCATCATCTGCTCCCGGTACGCGCCGATTTCCACCAGCTCCAGACGCATGCGGATCTTCTGGAACACCCGCGGGTTCTTCTCGCCCGGGACCTGCACGTGGTGGAGGCCGCCGCTGTAGGCCAGCAGCATGCGGCCTTCGCCGATGGACTCCAGGATGTCCGCGATGCCGCCGCGCACCGTCATGGGCCTCCCCTCGGAATCCAGGCCGCTGGCCCGCTTCATCCGCCCCTCGGGGAGGATGACCACCATCGCGTCCGGATCGATCTTCCGCAGCACCTCGCTCCAGGTCTCATCCCGCTCGCGGGTGATGGAGATGACTTTGTGGGCGATCAGGCCGAAGAACTTCCCGACCACGGCGCGGTCGGCGGTCTTCGACGCGATCGGGACGACGCCGTGGCGGGCCAGGCGCCAGAGGAAGAGGTTGGGGCAGCCGCCGGCGAACAGCGGCTCGTACAGGCTCGTGTGGTTCAGGAACGCGACGATCCGGTGGCGCCGCCAGCGGTCGGGCGGCGGATTCCCGATCCACTCCATGCCGATCCGGTAGAAGATCCGGGCGGCGATCTTCACCCCGAGCAGGATCAGGAACACCAGGTAGGAGCGCACGAGGGGAGATTCTATGCCGAACCTCCCCATGGGAGAGCGGTGATACGCTACCGCGTCCGAGGAGACCTCGAATGGCAGAGCCACCCCAGAACCCCGCCGGCCTCTCCAAGGTCTCGGCCATCGTCACCACGCTCAACGAGGAACAGCACATCGCGGAGTGCATCGAATCGCTCCTCTGGTGCGACGAGATCCTGGTCGTGGACTCCTTCTCGACCGACCGCACGCCGGAGATTGCGCAGCGGTTCGACAAGGTCCGGTTCTACCAGCGCACCTACTACGGCTCGGCCGCCCAGAAGAACTGGGCCATGGACCAGGTCGAGAACGAGTGGATCCTGATCTTCGACGCCGACGAGCGCTGCACCCCGGAGCTCCAGAAGGAGATCGAGGAGCTCCTCGCCCGGAACCTGCAGCACGACGCCTATACGATCAAGCGCCGCGTCTACTTCATGAACCGGGTCATCCGCTTCTCCGGCTGGCAGCACGACCGGGTCGTGCGCCTGGTCCGGCGCGGCACGGCCCGCTATCCCAACCGCCGGGTGCACGCCGACATGATCACCCGCGGCCCCGCGCCCGTGCTGCACAACTCCATGCTCCACTACATGACGGACTCGTTCGACGAGTACGCCCGCCGCATCGAGAAGTACAGCTTCTGGGGCGCGGCCCAGAACTGGAGGGAGGGGCGCAAGGCCGGGTTCACGCAGGTCTTCGGCCGCTCGATCTGGCGCTTCCTGCGCACCTACATCTTCCAGCTCGGCATCCTCGACGGCATGCACGGCCTGGTCTTCTGCATGCTCCAGTCCTACGGCACCTACCTGAAGTGGTCGCTGCTCTGGGGCTGGCACGTCAACGCCGCCCGCGGACGCATGCCCAACCTGCCGCCCTTCGACGACAGCGAGAGCACCTGGCGGCCTCTGGAGGAAGAGGCCCCGGCCCCCGAGTCGTAACATTTTTCGCCGCCGGCTCGTAAGACCCCCTGGAGGGTCTTCCATGACAGGACTGGCGCGCGATCTTCGTTACGGCATCCGCATGCTGGCCAAGAACCCCGGCCTCAGCCTGGCCGCGGTGCTGGCTTTCGCTCTGGGCATCGGCCTTTCGACGGCCATGTTCAGCATCGTCTACGGTGTCATCTTTCGCGGGCTCCCCTTCGAGGAGCCCGAGCAGTTGGTGCACATCGAGAACAACAACCCGTCCAAGGACCAGCGCAGCCTGGAGGTCTTCCTCCAGGACTATGTGGAGCTGCGCGAGCGGCAGAAGTCGTTCGAGGACCTGGGCGGCTTCTACATGGGCACCGTCAACCTGAGCGGTGACGAGAAGCCGGAGCGCTACGAAGGGGCCTTCATGTCCGCCAATAGCTTCGGCCTGCTGCGCGCCACGCCGCTGATCGGCCGGGGCATCCAGCCCGGCGAGGACTCCCCGGGCGCCGAGCCGGTCGTGATCCTGGGCTGGGGGGTCTGGCAGAAGCGCTACAACGGCGATCCGGAGGTGATCGGCCGCAAGGTCCGGGTCAACGGCCAGGCGGGGACGATCGTCGGCGTCATGCCGCAGGGCTTCGCCTTCCCGGTATCCCAGGAGGTCTGGGTGCCGATGCGCCTCGACCCGCTGAAGACGCCGCGCGGCCGGGGGGAGACCCTGGAGGTCTTCGGCCGGCTGCGGGACGGGGTCTCCATCGAGCAGGCGCGGGCCGAGCTGGGCGGGATCGCGCAGGCCCTGGCCAAGCAGTTCCCCGAGACCAACGAAGGGCGCGGAGTCGTGATCAAGCCCTACACCGACGAGTACATCGGCGAAGAGCCCCGTGCCCTTATCGTGATCATGCTGGCGATCTGCCTGGCCGTCCTGTTGCTCGCCTGCGTCAACGTGGCCAGCCTGATCATGGCCCGCGCGTCGAAACGCACCCGGGAGATCGCCATCCGCTCCTCCCTGGGGGCCGACCGCCGGCGCCTGATCAGCCAGCTCCTGACCGAGAGCGTGCTGCTCTCCCTGGTGGGAGCCCTCCTCGGCGTGCTGCTCGCCTACGTGGGGATCAAGGTCTTCAACGCGGCCATCGCGGACACGCAACCGCCGTTCTGGCTCAAGATCGCCATCGACCCGGCGGCCCTGCTCTTCGCCCTGGGGGCGACTCTGGTCGCCGGGGTGGTTTCCGGCCTGGTGCCCGCATACCAGGCTTCGCGGACCGACGTCAACGAGGTGCTCAAGGACGAGGGCCGGGGCTCCTCCAGCCTCCGCATGGGTATCTTCACCCGCTCGGTGGTGGTCGTGGAGGTGGGCCTCTCCTGCGTCATCCTGATCGGCGCCGGCCTGATGATCCAGAACGTGCTCAAGATCGACGATCGGATCGAGATCGACACCGCGAACCTGTTCACCAACCGCATCGCCCTGTTCGAGTCGGCGTACCCGGAGG
>Ga0190265_10000251_pt1 | contig 46440 bp, 37 predicted proteins | sample Popmic124T_FD_133135 | JGI IMG/M metagenome (GOLD analysis project Ga0190265, IMG submission 133135) | Populus adjacent soil microbial communities from riparian zone of Indian Creek, Utah, USA - 124 T | ecosystem: Environmental > Terrestrial > Soil > Riparian zone | place: USA: Utah | collected... | reverse complement strand
CTCACCGACGATCCCGGCGCCTGGTGGGTGACTTGCTTCGCCGTGGCCAGCAAGCACCGGCGCGCCGGCGTGGGATCCGCGCTGCTGGAGGCAGCAGTCGACTTCGCCCGCGCGCACGGGGCGACGGCCGTCGAGGGCCATCCCGTCGATGTCGATGCGCTCAGCGCTGCTCGTGTGGGAGGTTCTGCGATCTTTACCGGGACCGTCGCCATGTTCTCTGCAGCGGGATTCACCGAAGTTGCACGCACCTACCCCAGCAGACCCGTGATGAGGCGGCTGGTGTGATGCCTGCCGACCTGAACCACGCCGTCAGGGGATGCCCAGGTCAGAGACCCGGATTCGCCGCGTAGTGCGCGCGCGTGGAGGCCGTCTGAAGGGTCCTCGGCGTCCCGACACGCCGTGAACGTCGCGATGCTGGACGCCGGCGCCCGCTTCTCGGCCTGGTGGTCCGCGTCTGGTCCCGGCCGCCCCGACCTGGCGGTCGTCCGTACCGGCCGCAGCGGTGCATGAAAACGGGCCTGACCTGGGGTGGTGTGGTCAGACCCGGTGTGTCGGGCTGACAGGATTTGAACCTGCGACCCCTTGACCCCCAGAACTGGGGCCCGTCGAATTTGGGCCAGATCAAACGTGTAAGCCCCTCCCCCGCGTTCAGCCGGGGACCGTGCCGTGTGCTGGTGAGCATGACGTGTGGTCCACAGATGGTCCACGAACAACACCCGCAAGTCGTCGGCATCTCACAGTCGACAACGGTCGCGGCCCAGTGCCCCCTGACACACGAGGAGATGCGAGAGCGTGTCGGTCGCGGGTTCCTCTGCTGCTGTGGGTCCGGCTTTCGGGGAACCCTGCCAGCACGGGAAGGCGCCGCACGAGGCAAGTGCCTAGTCCTGACCCAAGATGGTATTGATCGGTGTAGCCGATCAATCTGCGCCAAACGCGTCCTTGTGCAGACTGAATACTCGTACGTACCGTGAATCAATCGCGCGGAACGACTTTCCGCACCGGTCCGCCGGAGGAGCCAGAGGCATGGAGCTGCGCCACCTGCGCTACTTCGCCGCCGTGGCAGAGACCTGTCACTTCGGTAGGGCGGCCGAGCGGCTTCACATGGCGCAGCCGGCGCTGTCCCAGGCAATCCGCCAGCTCGAGGCCGAGCTGGGGACGCCGCTGCTGGTACGCACCACACGGCAGGTCAGCCTGACCCCGGCCGGTCGCTTCATGTACGACGAGGCGCGCCGCGTCCTCGGCGCCGTCGACGACACCGTGCACGGCGTACGCCGGATCGCCGAAGGGCGTCTCGGCCTGCTGCGGATCGCGCTCACCGGCACGGCGGCCTTCACCCAGCTTCCCCGGATCGCCCGGACGGTGCGCACCCAGCTACCCGACATTGCCCTGGAGATCCACGCCGACCTGCTCACACCCGCACAGTGCGACGGTCTGCGCGAGGGCAGGTACGACATCGGGGTGCTGCGCCCGCCGCTCACCGGTGACGGGCTGGAGCTGAGCACGATCGAGCGGGAGCCGCTGGTACTCGCGGTTTCGGCCGACCATCGCCTGGCTGCGGAGCCGGTTGTGGCGATGACCGACCTGCGCACCGAGGGTTTCGTGGTCTACGGCAGCCACGACTCGGCGGTCAACGAGGCCGTCGTGCGCAGCTGCGAGCGAGCTGGCTTCGCGCCGCGTCGCGAGCACGAGGTCCCGGGGACGTCGGTGCTCCTCGCGCTGGTTGCCGCCGGACTCGGTGTCGCGCTCGTCCCCGCGTCGGTCCGTGCCGTGCCGCTGGCCGGTGTGGACTTCCGTGACGTGTCGGACGCCGGGGCGGTCGAGCTCGCGCTGGCCTGGCGGACCGAGGACCCTTCGCCGGTCGTGCACTCGGCACTCGACGCACTCGCCGACAGCGGCCTGTTCACCCCGACGACAACCGAGGTCACATGAAGATCAGCAAGGTGGAGGCGATTCCGTTCGCCATTCCGTACCGCAAGCCGCTGCGCTTCGCCAGCGGTGAGGTGCACGTGGCCGAGCACGTGCTGGTCCGGGTGCACACCGACGACGGTGTCATCGGTGTCGCCGAGGCGCCGCCTCGGCCGTTCACGTACGGCGAGACCCAGACCGGCGTGGTCGCCGCGATCGAGCAGCTCTTCGCGCCGCAGGTCGTCGGACTCAGCCTGCTCGAACGAGAGGTCGTGGCCGCTCGCCTCGGCCGCACCGTCGGCAACCCGGTCGCCAAGTCGGCCGTCGACATGGCGATGTGGGATGCGCTCGGCCGCACCCTGGACCTCCAGGTCACCGAGCTGCTCGGCGCATACACCGACCGGATGCGGGTGTCGCACATGCTCGGCTTCGAGGACCCGGCCGCCATGGTCGCCGAGGCCGAACGCATGCGCGACACCTACGGGATTACGACGTTCAAGGTGAAGGTCGGCCGCACGCCGTACCGGCTCGACACCGCGGTCGTGCGCGCGTTACGTGAGAGGCTCGGGGACGGGGTCGAGGTGTACGTGGACGGAAACCGCGGCTGGTCGCCGGCAGAGGCGGCACGCGCCATGCACGAGATGGCTGACCTCGGACTGCTGTTCGCCGAGGAGCTCTGCCCGGCCGACGACGTGCTCGGCCGGCGGTGGCTGGTCCAGCAGTGCGACGTGCCGTTCATCGCCGACGAGTCCGCGGTGACCCCCGCCGACGTCACCCGAGAGCTACTGGGCGGCTCGGCGACCGCCGTGAGCATCAAGACCGCGCGAACCGGCTTCACCCAGTCCCAGCGTGTCCACCACCTAGCCGAGGGCCTCGGCATCGAGGTCGTGATGGGGAACCAGATCGACGGCCAGCTCGGCTCGATGTGCACGGTCGCGTTCGGCGCGGCGTTCCGCCTCACCGCCCGCCGCGCAGGCGAGCTGTCGAACTTCCTCGACATGAGCGACGACCTGCTCACCGAGCCGCTGCAGATCCACGACGGCGAGCTCGTCGTACGACCCGGCGCAGGCCTCGGCATCGACATCGACCCCGACAAGCTCGCGCACTACCGCCAGGACACCTGAGCGTCACCGCCGACGTACACCACGTACATCCGGAGAAACACCGGCAAGGAGGGAACCATGACCCAATCAGCAACGGCCGCCGCCTCCGGCGCGTCCGCCACCGAGCGATTTCGCTCCGACAAGACCGGCAACGTCGCGAACACCCCGAAGGAGCGCGTGGACCTGCTCGCGCGCGAGGTCCTCGAGGCGGTGCACACGACCATTCGCAAGCACAAGGTCACCTACGACGAGTACAACGCAATCAAGGCGTGGCTGATCAGCGTCGGTGACGACGGCGAGTGGCCGCTGTTCCTCGACGTCTGGGTCGAGCACGTCGTGGAAGACGTCGCCACCGAGCACCGCGAGGGCAACAAGGGCACGATCGAGGGTCCGTACTACGTGCCGGACGCCCCGGAGCAGGGCGCGCGCGGCACCATCCCGATGCGCGAGGACGAACCCGGCACCCCGCTGGTGTGGACGGGCCGGGTCACCTCGACGGATGGCACGCCGCTGGCGGGCGCCAAGGTCGAGGTCTGGCACGCCGACGATGACGGGTTCTACTCGCAGTTCGCGCCGAGCATCCCCGAGTGGAACCTGCGCGGCACGTTCACCGTCGGCGACGACGGTGCCTTCGAGATCAACACCGTGCAGCCCGCGCCGTACCAGATCCCCACCGACGGCGCATGCGGCAAGCTGATCGCCGCCGCCGGGTGGCACGCCTGGCGCCCCGCACACATCCATGTAAAGGTCTCTGCCCCCGCCCACGAGCAGCTCACGGCGCAGCTTTACTTCCCCGGCGACGAGCACAACGAGGACGACATCGCCTCGGCGGTGAAGCCGGAGCTGATCCTAGACCCCCGGCCCGGTGCCGACGGCAGCGGCGCCACGGTTGAGTACGGCTTCGTACTCGACCCTGCCCGTGGCTGACATCGCGCAGGAGAACCAGGAGGCTCACCCATGCTGTTCCACGCCCGGATGGACGTGCACATCCCGCACGACCTCGACCCGGAGACCCGCGCCGACATCGTCGCGCGCGAGAAGGCCTACTCGCAGGAGCTGCAACGCTCCGGCAAGTGGCCCCACCTGTGGCGCATCGTGGGCGAGTACGCCAACGTCAGCATCCTCGACGTCGAGTCCACCGATGAACTGCACGACCTGCTGTCCGGACTCCCGCTGTTCCCCTACATGGACATCAAGGTCACGCCACTGGCCACGCATCCGTCCGACATCGGAAGACGTCCGTAGCGGTCCACGCGGCTGAACCTCGAGGCCAACAACACCCGCGAGTGCAGCCACAGCGCGATGGATAGCGCGCCTGGCGCCGAACATGGCTGCCTGGCGGGCCTCGGGGTGGCGAGATTCTGGTCTGCACCCGGGGGCGGGCACCGTGCGCCGGTGAGCGTGCACACTGCTGCGGTCGATAAGCAGCGCCGATCAATTGCGGCCAAATGAGTATTTCTGTGAACTGAGCAAACGCCCTAGCGTCGTGGCCTCCACCAACCACCCTTGGAGCTTGTTCATGGCCGTCACAGGCGCAATGCGGACTACTGCACCCGATACGCCGACTAGGGCTGCCTCTACCGGCGGCGGATCGCCCCGCCGCTCCGGCGGGGCCAAGCGGTGGGTGTCCTTCGCTGCCGGGCCTGTCGCAGGGCTGACGGTGTTTCTCGTGCTGCCCGACGGCCTGGCGATCGACGCCCAAATCGCTGCTGGTGTTGGCGCGTTGATGGCGGTGTGGTGGGTGAGCGAGGCAATCCCGATTCCAGTCACCTCGCTGCTGCCGCTGGCATTGTTCCCGACGTTGGGGGTTGCCGATATCTCCGACACCTCCGCGGGTTACGCCGCTGACGGGGTGATATTCCTCGTGCTCGGAGGGGTGATGCTGGGCCTGGCAACGCAACGTTGGAACCTGCACCCTCGCGTCGCCTTGCGCACCATGCTCGCGGTGGGCACCAAGCCAGCGCAGATCGTCTTCGGTTTGATGGCGGCCAGCGCGTTCATCTCGATGTGGGTCAGCAACACCGCCACCGCGGTGATCATGGTGCCCATCGGTGGGTCCGTCCTGGCGCTTCTCGGATCCTTGGATGGAGGACGGCCCACCCCGAAGCTCACCGCAGCGGTGCTCTTGGGCATTGCCTACTCGGTCACCATCGGCTCGATGGCAACCCTGATCGGCCAGCCCCCCATGGCGCTGATGGCGGCATACCTATCCGAGGCCCACGGCATCTCCGTCGGCTTCGCCGAGTGGATGCTGGTCGGCGTACCCTTCGCGGCGATCATGCTCGCCATCGCGTGGCTGGTGCTGACCCGGATCGTCTTCCGCTCCGAGGTGACCGAAATCCCCGGTGGCCGGGAGCTGCTTCGCGAACAATTAGACGGCATGGGTCCGCTGTCCAGCCAGGAGCGGTGGGTGCTGGTCGTGTTCGCTGCTGCCGCGTTCGCCTGGATCGTGTTGCCCCTGGCCTCGGTCGCCCCCGGTGTGACCGATGCAGCGCCGTGGCTGGAGAACATCGACGACACCAGCATCGCGGTGCTGGCCGCGATCCTGATGTTCGTCCTGCCCGGCTCGCGCGCGGACCGGACTCCCTTGCTGGATTGGTCGACGACAAGAGACGTGCCGTGGGGGGTACTGCTGCTGCTCGGTGGCGGCCTGGCCCTGTCGGCGCAGTTCACCGACACCGGACTGAGCACCTGGATCGGTCAGCAGGTGTCGGCCCTGGCAGGACTGCCGAACATCGTCCTCGTGGCCGCCGCCGTGCTGCTCGTGATCTTGCTGACCGAACTCACCAGCAACACCGCCACCGCAGCCGCCTTCCTCCCGGTCATGGGCGCGATCGCGGTGGGTTCGGGAGTCGACCCGTTGCTGATGACCGTCGCCGTCACCCTCGCGGTCAGCTGCGCGTTCATGCTTCCTGTGGCCACCCCCTCCAACGCAGTCGCGTTCGCCACCGGTGACCTGTCGATCCAGAGCATGGTGCGCGCAGGGATTTGGCTGAACCTGATCGGCATGATCTTGATCATCGGCGCGCTGTACACCCTGGTGCCACTCGTGTTCGGTGTCAGCGTGGGCTGATCTCGGACCGACGGACGGCAACCCCTAGACACACGCCCGCAGACGCCCGCAAGACGCTGCCAACTGCCGTCCGATCCGAGATTGATACTGGGTTGCCGTCCGAAGACCGATCTCTGGCGGCAGGACAAGGATGGCGTGGGCCGAGATTGGGGTCACGTAGCCTAGGCGTGCACGGCGTGAACATGCCGTCCCGGTCCAAAGTCATCCCTCGCGGGCAGGCCCGTCTGTGGGGGTGACACGGAAATGGAGCGCGGCCGTGTCGGCCGCGCGCATAGCCTCGCAGTGGCCTCGCACCGCCGGCCGGATGCGGCTGGGCGCGTGGCACGCAGCCACTCACCGCGTCAGAATGCTCGACGCAACTGCAGACTGGCCTACCCGACGCCGAGCAACTCCTGTGCGCGCGCCGCGTCCTGACGGAACTCCTTGACGCTGCTCTCGTGCACGATCCTCCCTTTCGTCATCACCGCGACCCGAGTCGCGACGTCGAAGGCGAGGCGGAGGTCTTGTTCGACCAGCAGAATCGCCAACCCCGTCTCCGCGAGGTCGAGGAGTACGTCGCGCACCTGCTCCACGACGGTGGGAGCCAACCCGTCGGAGGGCTCGTCCAACAGCATGATCCTCGGCGATCCGAGGAGCGCCCGCCCGATCGCCAGCATCTGCTGCTCGCCACCCGAGAGCTGCGCGCCAAGGTGGGACCGGCGGTCCGCCAGCCGCGGCATCACCTCGTAGACCCGATCCGGGGACCATCCACTTCCGCTCCTGCGAGCGGCGATCCGCAGGTGCTCCTCGACTGTCAGCGGTGCGAACACCCGCCGACCCTGCGGGACGATCGCCACTCCTGCGCGGGACACCACGTGGGGCGCTCGGCCGGTGACCTCCTCACCCGCGACGTACACGTGTCCGGAAGACGGCTTGACCATGCCCATCACCGCTTCTACGAACGTCGTCTTCCCGACTCCGTTCCGCCCGAGGAGCGTCAGCGTCTCACCCGCCGCAACCGTCAGCGACACGTCGTCGAGGACGCGGCTACCGGCGTACCCCGCGACAAGGTCGCGCACGACGAGCAGCTCCTCATGAGAGCTCATGAGGTCCCACCGAACAGCGGTTCCGAGGACCGGGGCTTCCCGAGGTAAGCCTCCCGAACCGCTGAGTCCTCGCGGACCTCGGCGGGGTCACCGTCAGCGATCAGCCTTCCCGCGGCGAGGACGCTGATCCGGTCGGCCAGCCGGAACACGACGTCCAGGTCGTGCTCGACCACCACGGTCGTGAGCTCGGCGGGCAGGGACTCCACCAGCTGCGCGAACCGCTGGGTCTCTGCCGCCGACATTCCGGCGGTCGGCTCGTCGAACAGGACCAGACGCGGCTCGCACGCCAGGACCAGGGCGACCTCGAGCTGACGGCGCTCACCATGGGAGAGCGCGCCGCACGAGGTGCCGCGGCGGTCTGCCAACCCCACCGAGTCGAGATGGCGCATCGCATGCTCCGTGACGGCCCGGTCCGCGCGTCGGGACGGCCAGGCACGTTTCGGTCGCCCCTTCGCCGGTTCGACGGCCAGGCGCGCGTTGTCCAGCACGCTCATGCCGAGGAACAGGCTGGAGTGCTGGAACGTCCGGACCAGGCCCACCCGTGCCCTCGCGGCCTCGTTGAGGCCGCTCACGTCCATGCCGTCGAACACCACCCGCCCGCCGGTCGCAGCCAGGTGCCCTGCCACCACCGCGAACAGGCTCGACTTGCCGGCGCCGTTCGGCCCGATCAGGGCATGACGGGCGCCACGACGGATGCGCATGCTCACCCGGTCGACAGCGGTGAGAGCATCGTAGTTCAGGGTGACGTCCTCGAGCTCGAGGATCTGGTCGGTCTGACGGATACTCATGTCGCCGATCCTCGCGTCCGGTGCGTCCGCCACCGTGCACCGGCGACTCCGCGGGGCAGGGCGTACACCGCGACGACGAAGAGGATTCCCAGCATCAGGGCACCCCGCCCGTCGAGGAACGTTGCGAGCCAGTCGCGAACCAGGATCACCACCGCCGCCCCGACCACCGGGCCCCACAGCGTGCCGGCGCCACCGAGTACGACGCTGAGTAGGGCGAATGCCGCGATGTCGAAACCGATGTCGCCTGGGGAGATGAACCGTGTCTGCGCCGTCCAGGCGGTCCCGGCGGCCCCGGCGAGGGCACCCGCCACGACGTACGCCATCAGCTTCACGGGGTAGGTCTGCTGGCCCAGCGCGCGCAACCGCTCCTCGCCATCGCGGACTCCGCGCATCGATCGCCCGAGTGGCGAGGTGGTGACCAGCCACGCCCCCAGCATCCCCAGCAGAAACACCGCCAGCACCCACCAGTACAGGAAGCCGGGTAGCACGAGCGGCGCGCCGCCGGGCAGGACGCTGACGAAGGGAATGCCTGCGAGCCCGTCGGAGGCGCCGACCACCGACCAGGAGTCCGCAAGCTGGTGGGTCAGCTCGCCGATGGCCAGCGTAACCATCAGGAACACGATGCCGGATGTTCGGACCGCAACTGCTCCCGTCACCAGCGCGACCAACGCCGCGACAGCGGATCCGGCCACGAGCTGCACGGCGGCACTGCTCGTCGCATGAATGCCGACGAGCCCGGCGGTGTACGCGCCCACGCCGAAGTAGGCGACCTGGCCCAGCGTCGGGAGGCCGGTGACGCCGGTGAGAAGGTCGACGCTCACCACCAGCAACCCGAACGCCAGGATCCGGCCGGCGAGCCCGATCGGGTACGGCGCGAGGAACAGCGGAAGGCCGGCCAACAGCAAGACCACGGCGCCGAAACACACGCGAGGCACTACACGTGCCGACCTCGTGGATGAGGTGGGTGACTGCACGCCGGTGCTCATGCGTGGCTTCCGATCTTGGCCGGCAGCAGCCCGCGGGGCCGAACCAGGAGAACCAAAGCCATGCCGCCGAAGAGCAGGAAGGAGGCGTACTCCGAGAGCAGGCTGACGCCGAGGGTCTGCACCTGACCGACCAGGACCGCTCCGACAAGGGCACCGCGGAGGGAGCCGAGCCCTCCGATCACCACGACGACCAGTGCCAGCAGGAGCACGGTGTCGTCCAGCCCGGGCTGTGCACCCAGGATCGGGGCGGCGAGCAGCCCGCCCACGGCAGCCAGCGCGGCGCCGGCACCGAACACGCCGCCCAGCACCAGGCTGGTCCGGATCCCCATCGCCTCGACCATCGTTCGGTCGGCGACTGTGGCGCGAACGATTGCTCCGATTCGGGTGCGCTCCAGTACGACGTACAGCAGGCCTGCTATCAGCGCGCTGATCGCGATGATCACCAGGCGGTAGACCGGGTAGGGATCGTCGAGCACGACGACCGTGCCGTCCAGGCCGGCCGGCGCCGGCACCGACTCCACGTCGTCGCCGAACACCTCGGCGAGGACGTCACCGGCGATCAGAGCGATGCCGAGGGTCAGTAGGGCCTGCCGTAGATGGTCGCCGACGGAGGATGTCAGCCAGGCGAGAGCGACGCCAATCACCAGTCCGATAGCGGCCGCGGCGAGAACGGCCACGAGGAAGCTCGAAGCGGCGGCGTTCTGCCCGAGCAAGGCGACACCGATGTACGCACCTGTGAGAGAGACCGCCCCGTGTGCGAGGTTCAGCACGTTCATCGTGCCGAACACCAGGGAGAGTCCGACCGCGACAAGGAACAAAACGGCTGCGAGCGCGAAACCGTTCAGGAGGGTTGCGGTGTTGGCGTCGAGCCAGGACAGCACGCGCGGACCCTACTGGGTCAGTTTCCCTACGATGACGTTACCCAACCCGGACTCGCCCTCCTGCACCTCCCGCAGGTAGTACGGCTGATCCGGGTTGTGGTTCTCGTCGAAGCTCCATGCGCCGCGCGGACTATCGATCTCACCGACGTCGGCCATCGCCTCGGCGATGCCGGCGCCGTCTGTGGACTCGGCCCCTTCGATGGCCGCATCGAGCGCGGCGGCCGCGTCATACGCCTGCACCGCGTAGACGGTCGGCACCTCGTCGTAGGCAGCCTGGTACGCGTCGACGAATCTCCTGTTGCTATCGGACTCAAGCAGGTCGGAGTAGTGCAGAGAGGTTTGCGTACCCACGGCCGCCTGTCCCTGTGCGTCCAGCACCCCACCCTCGGTGAGGAAACCGACGCCGTACAACTGTGTCTTCTCCGCCAGCCCGAACGTCGAGTACTGCTTCACGAAGTTCACCGCCTCGGCCCCTGCGTAGAACGTATAGACCGCAGTCGCTCCCGAGCTGCGGATCTTGCTCAGGTACGGCTGCCAGTCGCTGGTGGTGCCGAACGGCGTGTACGTCTCACCCGCCACCGTGCCGCCCGCCGCCTCGAACGCCTCCTTGAAGCCGTTCACCGACTCCTCGCCGGCCGCGTAGTCCGCGGCGATCAGGTAGACCGAACCGTCGCCGACATCCTCGGCCACGGCCTCGCCCAGAGCGGCGGCCACACCTCCGTTGGTGAACGACGTGCGCCAGATGTACGGCGACGCCTCGGCGGTGAGATCGTCCGCGCCGGCGTTCGCGATGATCAAGGGCACCTCGGACTGGACGAAGGTCTCCTGCAGGCCGAGTGCGACCGACGAGTTGACGATGCCGACCACCGCAGACACCTGGTCCTGGGTCACCAGCTTGGTCGTGGCCGGCACACCGGTTTCCGGGCCCTCGCCCTCGTCGGCAGAGACCACCTCGATGTCGCGGCCACCGAGCTTGCCGTCGTTCTCGTCGAGGTACAGGTTGAACCCTTGGGTCATGTCCTCACCCAAGGAGGCATAGACGCCCGAGACCGGGACCGACAGGCCGATCTTGACCGGCCCCGAGTTGTCGCCGCTTTCGCCCCCACCGCCCTCGGAAAGACTCCCGCCGCCACAGGACGCCAGCAGCACCGCAGCAACCGAAGTGAGCACCAGCCCAGCGGCGCGGTGGCCGCGCTGCACGTCACGCTTAAACATGGCTCCTCCAGGTGAGCGGGTCACGGAGCGAATGGAATACTCTACTGATTCTTGTCGACTGTCAATCACTAAGTAGTATCACCGTCGGGCCTCCCCCTCCAGGCGTTTGAGCGATGTCTTCGGCGAGGCTCAAATTGCCCACCGTTCAGTACAGAGGCTGGCTGACCACCTGGCGATCTATTCGGCGGGAAGCGCCCAGCGGGCCTTCACCATGTCGATGACGAGCCGCATCTGGGTCACCATGTCGAAGGGCTTCTCGGCGTGGAGCGGCTTGGCCCCTGCCTCGCCGCCAGACGCCACAGTGTCCGCGAGCGCACACAACCACTGGATCTGGATGCCGTCGGAGACTGCGACGATCGTTCGGGCGAGCTCGTGCGCTGGAGCGTCCGGCGCGACCACGCCGGCCGCCTTGCCGTTCTCGAACAGCTCTGCTGTCTGCCCGACAGTCCGCAAAAAGTGGTTGTGAAGCCACGGGTGCGCGGGGTGCCCTGCGTCGACCCCGCTGACCGCCATGGCCGTGTACAGCCCCACCATGCCCGGCAGCTGGGCATTGTGCTCGACTAGGGCGACCCACCGGTCTAGGAACGACCACACGTCGTCGTCCAGGCCTTCCATGCTCGCCATGTCAATGGCGTCACGGCGCTCGAGGACCGCCGAGAAGAGCCTTTCCTTGGAGCCGAAGTGGTGGAGCAACCCGGCCTTGGAGATGCCTGCAGCCTGGGCGACGTCGGTCAGGGACGTCCCGTTGTACCCACCCCGGGCGAATAGCTCGAACGCCTCGGCGAGGATCCGCTCGCGCTTGTCTTCGCTCCCGGTTGGAGGCCTGCCGGGACGGCGGCGCTCGACCATTGACACAGGCAGAGCGTAGCAGCACTATTTACCTTCCGATCGGTTAATTTCTGCGGTCACCGAGGGAGGACACGTGTCTCAGACCTCGCACCAACCGTCGGCAGGCGGCGGCCCCGGCGCCACCGGCGAGCTGCCCTACGCGGAGGACATCGTCCCCACCGAGAACGCCTCGCGTCGGGTGGTTGTCCTCATGGCCGTGGCGCAGTTCGGGTTGTTCGTCGCCCTGCTCGCCCCCGTCACCGTGAGCCTGGCGCTGAAGGTGCAGACGCTGGTCCCCGAGGATCAGGCTGCCGCATCGCTTGGCATGGTCCTGTCGGTGGCGGCCTTCGTGGCGCTCGTCGCTAACCCTGTCGTGGGGCGGCTCTCGGACCGCACAACCTCCCGCTGGGGCCGGCGGCGCCCGTGGATGGTCGCTGGGTGCGCGGTCTTCCTCGTGGGAATGGCGGTGATCGCCCTGGCCGATGGGATCCCGATCCTGCTCGCCGGCTGGCTGCTGGGCCAGCTCGGTGGGAACATGATCCTCGCGCCGCTGCTGACCACCATCGCGGACCAGGTGCCGGCGTCCCAGCGGGGCGACGTCTCCGCGAACGTCGGCGTCATGCAGAACCTGGGCATCTTCGCCGCGACCTACGTGGCCAGCTGGTTCGTCGGCAACATGCTGCTGCTGTTCCTTGTCCCGGCGATCTTCGCGACCCTCACGGTGGTGGCCTACTGCCTGGTGCTGCCGGACCGCCCGGTCCGCGTTCACCCAGAGCCCCACGGGTGGAAGAGGCTGCTCCGCACCTTCTGGGTGAACCCCCGACAACACCCGGACTTCGCCTGGGCGTGGTTGTCCCGATTCCTTGTCATCCTGACCTCGTTCTTTTTCATCACCTTCCGCCTGTTCTTCCTGCAGGATCGTGTGGATCTGTCGACGCAGGAGGCCACCGAGGTCCTCACGCTCGGTGTCCTCATCTACACGATCACCCTCGTCATCGTCGCCAAGATCGGTGGCTGGCTCTCCGACCGCTTCCAGCGGAGAAAGATCTTCGTCATCAGCGCGGCAGTCATGTTCGCCGTCGGCACGTACCTGCTCGTGCATGTCGACACGGTCTCCGCCTTCTACGGCATCGAGGTGCTCCTGGGCGCCGGGTTCGGCCTGTACTACGCGGTCGACATGGCTCTGGTCGTCGACGTCCTGCCCAACCCGGACGACGCCGCGAAGGACCTCGGCGTCATGAACATCGCCAACGCCCTGCCGCAGTCCCTCGCCGGCTCGATCGGCGCCTTCCTGCTCAACATCAACTCCGACGGCGGCAACTACACCTTGCTCTACCTTGTCGCCGGGGTGGTCTGCCTCCTCGGCGCTGCCGCCATCCTCCCGATCAAGAAGGTTCGCTGATGACCGCCGACACGGCTGGTCTCCACGACATCCCCCGCCTCGTCTCCGAGCTCAGCTTGGAGGAGAAGGCATCGCTGTGCTCCGGCGCCGACTTCTGGCACACGCAGGCGATAGAGGAGCTCGGCATCCCTGCCGTCATGGTGACTGACGGCCCGCACGGCCTGCGCAAGCAGGTAGGCAGCACTGACCACCTCGGGCTCCACCAGTCTGTCCCCGCCACATGCTTCCCGTCCGCCGCAGGGCTCGGCTCCAGTTGGGACCGCGACCTGCTCCGCCGGATCGGCGAGGCGCTTGGTGCCGAGGCCCGCGCGAACGAGGTCGCAGTGCTGCTAGGACCTGGGGTCAACATGAAGCGCACTCCCCTGTGTGGGCGCAACTTCGAGTACTTCTCCGAGGACCCCTACCTCGCCGGGGAACTCGCCGCGCCGTTGGTTGACGGTGTCCAGTCCCACGGCGTCGGCACCTCGCTCAAGCACTTCGCTGCGAACAACCAGGAGAGCGACCGCATGCGCGTCTCGGCCGACGTCGACGAGCGCACACTGCGGGAGATCTACCTGCCCGCGTTCGAGAAGGTCATCACCCGGTCCCGGCCGTGGACGGTGATGTGCGCGTACAACAAGATCAATAGCACCTATGCCTCGCAGGACCCGTGGCTGCTCACCGAGGTGCTGCGTGAGGAGTGGGGCTTTGATGGGCTCGTCGTCTCCGACTGGGGCGCCGTGGACAATCGCGTCGCCGGGCTCGTCGCTGGGCTCGACCTGGAGATGCCCTCCTCCTTGGGAGTGAACGACGCCCGGATCGCCGAGGCGGTCCGCGCCGGGGAGCTTGACGAGGCGGTCTTGGACCGCGCGGTCACGCGCGTGCTCACACTCATCGCACGGTCCCGGGCGGCGATGGCCGACCCCGGATCGTTCGACGCCGACGTGCACCACGCCCTGGCGCATGAGGCCGCGACCCGCACGGCGGTGTTATTGAAGAACGAGGGAGTGCTGCCGCTTGATGCCTCCACCTTGACCGGCGACATCGCCATCATCGGCGAGATGGCGCGCACCCCGCGGTATCAGGGCGCCGGATCCTCCCAGGTGAACCCGACACGGTTGGTGAGCGCGCTCGACGCGCTCACCAACCACGGGCTTGACCTGCCGTTCGCACCCGGGTACAGGCTTTCCGAGGCGGCGGGCGCCGACGGCCAAGACCGCACGGACGCGGAGCTGCGTGACGAGGCGGTCGAACGGGCCACCGGCAAGACCGCCGTGCTATTCCTCGGCCTGCCGGCGCTCGACGAGTCCGAGGGCTACGACCGCGAACACCTGGATCTGCCACGCAGCCACCGGGACCTCCTCGCGTCCGTCGCCGAGGTGGCCTCCCGCACGGTCGTGGTACTGGCCAACGGGTCGGTGGTGACCACCGTGGAGTGGGAGCATGCGGCCGACGCGATCCTCGAGCTCTGGCTTGGCGGGCAGGCCACCGGCAGCGCCGCCGTGGAACTGCTCCTCGGCGCTGCCGCACCGTCGGGCCGGCTTGCCGAATCGATCCCGGAGCGAATCGAGGACGTGCCCGCGCAGCTGAACTTCCCGGGCGAGAACCAGATCGTGCGCTACGGCGAGGGCCTCTACATCGGGTACCGGGGTCTCGACGCCACCCGCGTCCCGGTCTCGTACCCGTTCGGGCACGGCTTGACGTACACGACGTTCGAGTACTCCGACCTCGAGATCGACACCACGGCGGTCACGGACGAGACCGACGAGGACGACATCCTCGTAGTCGTCGGCGCCACCGTGTCCAACACTGGTGGACGCGACGGTGTGGCCGTGCCCCAGCTCTACGTCGGCCGGCCGGGCTCGGCAGTGGCGCGGCCCCCGCGTGAGCTGCGCGGGTTCGAGCGGGTCGAGCTCTCGCCCGGCCGCTCCCAGCGGATGGAGTTCGTCCTCACCCGGCGCGACCTGAGCCACTGGGACGTCGCCACGCACAGCTGGGTCGTCGAGCCGGGTGCGCTCGAACTCTCGGTCGGTGCGTCCTCACGCGACCTGCCGCTCAGCACCACCGTCGAGTTCGAAGCACCCATGAACCGCGCGCCACTCACCGCGTACTCGACGATCGGCGAGTGGATGGAGAACCCCGAGGCGGGCCCGGCGCTCATCCAGGCAATGGGCGACTCAGGAAAGATGCTCGGTCCGAACAGCCCGGACCCGGCGATCGCCGCGTTCTTCATGTCGATGCCCGTGGTCAAAGCGCCCCTGCTGGGAATAGGCGACACGTTCACACCGGACGACCTAGAGGCGCTGCTCAAACGGTTCGGACGCAGCTGAATGAAACCAGCACGCCCTCCGACCGCTGAAGCGATGCGCGCGGCATCTCACTCGGCACCCAGTCTTGGTGGGCGACCCGGTGCGCGCAGCCCACCAGTGGCGGAGCTGCTGGTCAGAAATCGACAGGTCGCCTACCAGAGCGGACGCCCCGGGGTCGATGCGTTAGTGCCTGCCTGCATGCGCAGGATCTCCACACCCGCGCGGGCCACGCCTTCCCAGCCGGCGTACAGGTTTCGCACGGCGGGGCCGGAGAAACTTCAGGGGCACGTAGTTGCGGTGCCCGTCCTCGCCGCGGTGGGAAGCAGGATGGCTTCCCACCGCCGCAGGAATGGTCAGACCGGGACCGAGTCCCGCGCCCTGGTGAAGTGGAAGCCCTGGTAGTCGTTGGACTGCACGTCGCCGAGAGCCGTGCGGTAGTTGGCCAGGCCGCCCATGTAGAACATGACGGTCTGCTTCTTGCCGGGGATGTTCGCCCCGAAGATCCAGGACTCCGCCTTCGGGAAGAGTGTCATGTGGGCGATCTCGTTGCAGGTCGCCGTCCACTCGTCCTCGGCCTCGGCGGTCGCCTCGACGACGGCGGGCCCGCTGCGCTCGGCCTTCGCGATCAGGTCGGTGATGAACTCGACCTGGGTCTCGATGCTCGGCGGCAGGTTGGTGAAGGGCCCATTCGGGCCGAGGATCATGAACATGTTGGGGAACCCGGCGGTGGTGAGGCCCAGGTAGCTGGTGGGGGCCTCCTGCCAGTGCTGGTTGACGTGTTGTCCTCCACGTCCGCGCAGGTCCATCGCCCGGTAGTTGCCGTCGACGGCGTCGAAGCCGGTCGCGAATACCAGCACGTCCAGCTCGTGCTCGGCACCGTCTGCCGTGCGCACACCCTGCGGAGTGATCTCCTCGATCGGGTTCTCCTTGATCGACACCAACGAGACATTGTCGCGGTTGAAGGTCTCGTAGTAGCCCTCGTTGCACAGCGGACGCTTGGCGTACAGATCGGTCGGAGTGAGCTTGCTGGCGGTCTCCGGGTCCTCGACGATCTCGGCGATCTTCGACCGGATGAACGCAGCCGCCGCCTCGTTCGCCTCGGGGTTGGTGGCGATGTCGCAGAACGTGCCGAACATGAACCGGAACCCGTTCCCCTTGTCCCAGTTCTCCTGGAACACGCGCTGGCGCTCCTCCTCGGAGACGCTCATCGCCTCCACGCCGCTCTCCTCGAACCCGAAGGCGACCATCGAGTTGCGGACCTGGCCCCAGATCGCATCGAAGTCCTGCTTGGTCTGCTCGACCTCGGCCTCGTCGACCGGACCGTTCCCGGATGGGACGACGTATTGCGGCGACCGCTGAAAGACCGTGAGGTGACCGGCGATCTTGGGGGCTGCGACGATGAACTGCGTCCCGGTGGAGCCGGTCCCGATGACCCCGACCCGCTTGCCGGTGAGGTCGAGGTCCTCCGGCCAGGCGTTGGTGTGCACCAGGGTGCCTGCGAACGAGTCCCGGCCGGGGATGTCCGGGATGTTCGTCTTGGCCAGCAGTCCGAGCCCGTTGACCACGTAGCGGGCGGTGCACTCCTCCCCTGTGCTCGTGCGGATGACCCACAGGTCGCGGTCCTCGTCGAACGCCGCCCCCACGACCTCGGTGTTCAACTGGATGTCGCGGCGCAGATCGAAGCGGTCCACGACGTGGTTGAGGTACTCGAGGATGTGCTCCTGTTCGAGGTAGCGCGTCGACCAGTCGTAGTCCTGGAGCAGCTCCTTGTCGAAGGAATAGCGGTACACGAAACCCTCGGTGTCGGACTTCGCCCCCGGGTAGCGGTTGAAGTACCAGGTCCCTCCGACGCCGCCACCCTTTTCGAACGCCCGGACCGTGAGCCCGAGCTCGTTGCGCAGCTTGTGAACGGCGTAGATGCCGCCGAAGCCGGCTCCGATAACGACGGCGTCGTAGTCGGCGGTCCGGTCGCCGCCGGTGGCCACTCGCGTGCTGTTCAAGGCAGTCATGGGTTCCTCCGATTGGACGTTGGCGCGGTCAGACTCATGCGTCGTACCACTTGGCGATGCGGGCGATCTCGTCGTCCGCAACCGCGGTGCGCCCGGCGTTGAACGGAAAGACATGTTGCTGGCCCTCGACGACGCACAGGGTCACGTCGACCCCGGCAGCCGTGGCCAGGTCGTTGAGCCTGGTGGCGTTGTCGAGCAGGGCCTCGTCACCGCCGGCGTTGATGTAGAGGCGCGGGAAGCCCGTGTAGTCGGCATGCAGGGGATTGGCGAGGGGGGCTTTGGGGCTCGTCTGCTCGCCCAGGACGCCGGCGATCATGCCCGCGAGCAGCTCGACGGTGATCAGAGCGTCCGTGGCGTCGTTGGTCTGCAAGGTCTCGCCCGAGTTCTCCATGTCGAGCCAGGGCGAAAACGCGATCACCTTGCCGGGCAGCGGCTTACCGCGCTCCTTGAGCGCGAGAACGGACGCCACGGCGAGGTTCCCGCCCGCCGAGTCGCCGATCGTGGTGATGTTCTCCGGTGCAATGCCACGCTCGATGAAGGCGAGGAAGGCAGACACGGTGTCCTCGAGGCTGGCCGGGTGCGGGTGCTCCGGCGCACGCCGGTAGTCGAGGACGAAGGCGACGACGCCTAGGGCCTTCGCCGAATGACCCGCGAGTTTGCGGTGACTCGACGCCGACCCAACGGCGAACCCGCCGCCATGGGTGTAGAGCAGGACCTTCGACGAGTCGGCACCGGCGGGGCGGCACCAGATTCCGGGCACACCACCGACCGTGTCCTCGGCGTAGGTCACCTCCTCGGGCTCCTTCGTGGGCTGGTGCCACTCGTCGAAGACACTGCGGAAGAGTCGGATGGTGAGATCCGGGGTCGTAGCGAGGATCTGGGACCAGTCGGTGTAGAGATCCTTGAGCGGGTCCCGCTCGCCGCCCACTTCAGTGAGTGCCTGGTCGTTCATGACGCAATTCCTTCCGCATGGCCGGGTAGGTCCGACGGGGTGCGGTGGCCGGCGGGAGCCCGCCGCATCGCCAGCGCCGCTGTGTGTCGAGCGACGCTAGGCGCGCCCATGGCCCGCTAGGTGTTCTGTTTTGGCACACCCCGGCGCCTGCGGGCTTCGGTCGGGCGCTGACGTGCGGTGCCAAGGAGCGCACCACGGCAAATGTTGTCGCTTGCGCATGAATCGGAGGCTGATTGGTATCAACGCAGGCAACTTCAGGTTTCACACAACTGTGATTGTCGCTACATACTTGAACGATGTCCGAGCGACCAGAGACTGCGATAAGCATTGTGCGCAACGGTTCCGAAGCCGACGCGATCCGGTCCGCGAAGGAGACCCTCGCCTCGCGCGGGCTCATGCAGAGCACTCCGCAGCCGTATCTGGACTGGCTCCCCGGGGAGATCGACCGCAGCTGGCGGCGCTCGATCAGCGCTGGGGCCGCCAGGGAACCGGGCTCGTTCCACTACGTCAACGAGTTCGACGCCGACAGCGAGCTGAGTCGCGCCGGGCGACCGATCCTCGATCGGCTGGAGGGGATGCTGCAGGACCTGGGCACCTCGATCTTCCTGGCAGACCGGACGGGCCAGATCGTGGCCCGACGAGTCGCTGGCCGCAGCGAACGGGCGAGGTTCGACAATGCGTGCGCCGCCGAGGGGTTCGACTTCTCCGAGGAAAGCATCGGTACGAACGGACTCGGTACCGCCATGCAGGAAGCGGCAGCCGTCTTCGTGCGAGGACCGGAACACTTCAACGAGGCGCTCGAGGAGCTCGCCTGCGCTGGTGCGGGTATCCGACACCCGTCGACGGGGCGACTGGTGGGCTCGCTGTCCCTGGCTGCACCGGCGGACGCAGCCGAGACGATGATGCTGGCCCTGGCCCGCGAAGGCGCTCGGCAGATCGTGGACAACCTGAGCATGACCGTCGGACGGCGTGAGGTCGCGCTCGGGCGCAGCTACCAACGGCACCGTGACAAGGGCCCTGTCATCGTGCTCAACAGCGACACCATAATGAGCAACGTCACCGGGCTCTCGTTCCTCAATGTCGAGAGCCACGCGCGCCTCTGGGACTCGCTGCTGTCCCAGGACTGGTCCCAAGGACCGTGCGTTCTGGACCTCGACCTCCAGGCATTACAGGCACAAGTCCTGGCTCACCGGCTCGACGACCTCAGCGACGAACCGGCCTTCGCCGTCGAGATCCTCAACCGGCGGCGTCCCCGAGCGAGCCGGCCTCGCGTGGCCGCCCCGACCTCCCGTGACCCCTTCGTCGCCGAGCTCCAGCGCGCGGCCGGTACATCCGCAGGGGCGCTGTGCGTGACCGGTCCCAGTGGGTCGGGCAAGCTGCACGTCGCCCTCGAGTGGCTGCGCTCGGTCGGTCATCCCGAACCGTTGGTGCTGGATGCCGGTGACGTCGAGACCTATCCGTCGTGGCGACACGAGGCGAGGGAGGCCCTGGGTTCGAACCGAGCAGTCCTGCTCAGGCGGCTCGAGGACTTGCCCATGGGGCAGGTCAATGCCGTCAAGGCCCTCAGCGAGAGGGTCACGCGTGCAGCTCGGGACGACTCGAGCACCTCGACGGTGGCGCCAGGGCACCGCGCGGCGCCGGCGCGACTGGTGATCACCGCCGACCTGAGTCGGTGCTCCGACGCGACCCGGGGAGTGCACGCAGGGCTCACGAGTGGCGCCGAGCTGCCACCGCTCTCGAGCCGCGCTCGGGATATCCCCAAGCTCGTGGACAAGCTGCTGGCGACGGTGGAGTCCTCCCGGCGCCCGATCCTGTCAGCTGCGACCATGCAGGTGCTGATGCGCTGGGACTGGCCCGGCAACGTGGCCGAGCTGCGCAGCCTGCTCGGGGACCTCGCCCGGGAACTCCCCGGCCAATCCGTGAGCCCCTATCACCTGCCCGAGCGCATGTGGGACGCGGCCAAGCGGCGGACCTTGACCCGGATCGAGTCGGCCGAGCGAGCCGAGATCGTCGCGGCCCTCCGTCAAGCCGACGGCAACCGGTCAAGGGCGGCCAGCCTCCTCGGCATCGGTCGCTCCACCCTGTACCGCAAGCTGCGGGCGCTGGGTATCGAGGAGGATGCGCTGCTGCCCGCCACGGCACAGACCGACGAGGGCTGAATGGTCCTTCGCCTCTCCCGGCATGAACGTGGAGCAGGTGACCTGAAGGTGCCCGGGCGGACTCCGCGGACGCGGGGGGCGCGACAGCGTGAGTGATGACCAAGGGCATGAGGCTGCCCCTTGGTTCATCAGTCCATGGCGGCGAGCTGGCGGCGTACGGCGTGCAGCGCAGGATCAGTTTCGGAGCGACGCCATGCCATGCGCAGGTGCACGTCCGGCGCCTCATTGACCACCGGGACGAACCTGGTGTGAGGGTCGGTGTCGTTCGCGGCGACGGAGGCCAGGGTGAGGTGACAGCCCACCTCTGCGCTGACCAGTGCCAGCGCGGTCTGCGTGTCCGGAGCGATCTGAACGATCTCGGGGAAGAACCCGCTGTCGCCGGCGAGCCGACGGAGCCGCTCCGGCAGCACTGCCCCCTCGAGCGGCGAGAGGGAGACGAACTGCTCGCCCGCCAGGTCGGCGACGACCACGGTGCTGCTACTTGCGAGCGCGTGGGTGTCGGGAAGGGCCAGCACCAAGGAGTCAGTCAACACCACCTCGGCCTCGAGGTCTGCCGGTACGACGTCCCAGCGCCCCAGCGCAAGGTCGGTGTCACTCTGCTGCAGTTTCCTCAATGCCGGCTGCGCGAACTGCTGGCTGGAGAGCTCGAGCTGGATCCCGGGGCGTCGCGACCGCACCGCGCGGGCCAGGCGGGCGACCAGCCGATGGGTCGACACCCCGGCGAACGAGATCCGCACGACACCGCTCTCCCCCTCGGCCGCGGACCTCACGGCGGTCTCGGCACGGTGCATCGCGTCGAGGGCTTCGGCCGCCGGCGCCAGCAGTGCCCGGCCGCTTGCCGTGAGCTCGACCCGTCGGGTGTTGCGGTCGAACAACACAATGCCGAGCTCTCGCTCGAGCTGCTTGATGGTCCGGCTCAGCGGCGGCTGCGCCATGTGTAGCCGCTCGGCTGCTCGCCCGAAGTGCAGCTCCTCTGCCACCGCAAGAAAGGAGCGGAGCTGTCCGACATCCATCAGGACCTCCAGTACACCCACAGACATATGTCATCGCAGTATTACAGAGGGACTCACTTTGTATTGGACTGATCACAATGGGGTGACTCAGACTGGAGCCATGTACACCGGGAATCCCGACGTCCCCGATGACGTCTTCTCTGACGTCCATAAGCAGGTCCACGAGTACGTGCGGACCCGAGTGGTTCCTCGGGAGCTCGAGATCATGCAGTCCGACACAATCCCCGACGACCTGCGGGCGCAGATCGCCGACATGGGTTTGTTCGGCTACGCGATCCCGCAGGAGTGGGGCGGGCTTGGTTTGGATCTCGTCCAGGACGTCGAGCTCGCGATGGAGTTCGGCTACACATCGCTCGCGGTGCGCTCGATGTTCGGCACCAACAACGGCATCGCGGGACAGGTTCTTGTCGGCTTCGGCACCGAGGAGCAGAAGTCGCGCTGGCTGCCGGGCATCGCCTCCGGCGACGTGGTCGCGTCGTTCGCCCTCACCGAACCCGGCGCCGGGTCGAACCCGGCCGGGCTCCGCACCACAGCCACCGCGGACGGTGACGACTGGGTGATCGACGGCGCCAAGCAGTTCATCACGAACGCTCCCGGCGCCGACCTCTTCGTGGTCTTCGCACGGCTGCGACCCGCGCCGGCGGAGGGGTCCGGCATCGCGGTGTTTCTGGTCCCGGCCGACAGCCCCGGGATCGATGTCGGCCTCAAGGACGCCAAGATGGGCCAGGAGGGATCGAGCACCGCGGATGTGACCTTCCATGGGCTGCGCGTGGGTCCCGAGGCACTCGTCGGCGGAGAGCCTGAGGGCGGCTACCGGGCGGCGATGACTTCGCTGGCGCGCGGACGTATCCACATCGCGGCGCTCGCCGTCGGCTGCGCCCAGCGTGCGCTCGACGAGTCGGTGTCCTACGCCGCGACGGCGACGCAGGGCGACTCGGTCATCGGGGACTTCCAGCTGGTGCAGGCGATGCTGGCCGACCAGAAGGTCGGCCTCGACGCAGGCCGCGCCCTGGTCCGGGACGCCGCCCGCCGCTACGTCAGCGATGAGGACCGGCGCGTCGCGCCCAGCGTCGCGAAGCTCTACTGCACCGAAATGGCCGGGCGCGCAGCCGACCTCGCTGTGCAGGTTCACGGGGGGTCCGGCTACATGCGCGAGGTCGCACGAGCGCCTCTACCGCGACGTCCGCCTGCTGCGCCTGTACGAGGGCACAAGTGAGATCCAGCGGCTGATCATCGGCGGGGCACTTGTGAAGGCAGCGCGATCGGAGGACCAGTGATGTTGCCACTCGAGGGCTACACGGTGGTCGCGCTGGAGCAGGCGGTCGCAGCGCCGCTCGCGACACGGAACCTGGCCGACCTCGGTGCGCGCGTCATCAAGGTCGAACGACTCGAGGGCGGTGACCTCGCCCGGGGTTACGACCACGTCGTCGAGGGCACAGGGGCGCACTTCGTCTGGCTCAACCGCGGGAAAGAGTCGTTGGCGATCGACCTCAAGTCCCCGGACGGAATCGGCGTCGTCCGCCGACTCATCAGCCAGGCCGACGTGTTCGTCCAGAACCTCGCCCCGGGCGCGGCCTCGCGGCTCGGTCTCGATGCTGAGTGCCTGCGGGGAGACAACCCCGGGCTGGTCGTGGTCAGCATGTCCGGTTACGGCAGCGGCGGCCCGATGGCCCAGCGAAAAGCGTACGACATGCTGATCCAGGCCGAGGCCGGCCTGATCTCCATCACCGGCACGCCGGACGACCCCGTCAAGACCGGTATCCCCACCGCCGACATCGCCGCCGGCATGTACACCGCCCAGTCCGTGCTCGCAGCGCTCCTGCGCCGCGCCAGGAGCGGCGACGGCGCCACCATCGAGATCTCGATGCTGGACTCGACCATCGAGTGGATGGGCCACGCCGTCTATACCCAGCGTCACACCGGACAGCCGCCGCCGCGTATGGGCGTCAGCCACAGTTCCATCGCCCCCTACGACTCCTACCCGACCCGCGATGGCCAGATGCTGATCGGCGTGCAGAGCGACCAGGGGTGGCGTCAGCTCGTCACCAAGGTCTTTGAGGCACCGGAGCTCGCGGACGACGAACGCTTCGCCACGAATGTCCAGCGGGTTCGCAACCGTGCCGAGTGCGACGCCGAGGTCGCCCGGCGTACCAGGGAATGGACGACTGCCGAGCTCGACGCCCGGCTGGCAAGCGCGGGAGTTCCGGCCGCCCAGGTCAAGCAGCTCGCCGACGTCCTCGACCACCCGCAGCTCGGGGCTCGCGAGCGCTGGCGGCCCATCGGGACCGAGTCCGCACGCGTCAACGCGCTCCTGCCCCCGGCGACGTTCCAGGACTTCGAGGCCCCCATGCAAGACGTCCCCGCTCTGGGCCAGCACACCCGTGCACTCCTGCTCGAAGCCGGACTCACAGAGACGGCAGCAGACCAGGCGCTCGCCCTCGGCGTGGCCGCCCAGAACGACGTCCAGGAATCGACGCCGGTCTGACCCGCGAGCCCTGCACCCTTCCGCAACGCCACCCGAGAGGTCTCCCCCCATGACAGCACTGCTCCAACACAAGGTCGCCCCGTCCGACCGCGTCGAGCAGCAACGCGTCGACCTGTTCGCCGAGGCCATAAAGCTGAAGGGCCGACGATGACAGCCAACCCCCGCACCGCGAACTCCGACTACTTCGGGCTTGATGACGATCTCCGGCCCGAGGAGATCGCTGTCCGCGACAAGGTCCGTGCATTCGCCGACAACCGCGTGCTCCCGGTCATCAACGAGTATTGGGAGAAGGCCGAGTTCCCCGATGAGCTGCTTGCCGGGCTGGCCGAGCTCGGCATCGTCGGGACGACAATCCAGGGATTCGGATGCCCGGGCATGAGCCGGAAGGCTGCCGGCATGGTCGCGCGAGAAATGGCTCGGGCCGACGGAAGCCTGAACACCTTCCTCGGGGTCCACTCGAACCTGTGCATGGGAGCACTCAACCTCCTCGGCAGTGACGAACAGCGGCAGCGTTGGCTTCCCCCGCTCGCTCGCATCGAGAAGACAGGAGCCTTCGCGCTCACCGAGCCCGATCATGGCTCCGACGCCATAGCCCTCGAGACGAGCGCCCGACGGGATGGCGGCGAATGGGTCCTCAACGGCCACAAGCGCTGGATCGGTAATGGCCACGCTGCAGACGTGGTCGTCCTGTTCGCACGAAGCGTCGGCGACGGTCACGTCAACGCCTTCGTCGTCGAGAAAGCCCCCGACGGCCGGCACCCTCTCGCCTACCGTCCCACCGTCATCACCGGCAAGGTTGGCAAGCGAGCGATCCTGCAGGCTGACATCCGCATCGAGGACCTCCGCGTCCCGGCCGAGAACCGGCTCGAACGATGCGACTCGTTCCGCGACGTGTCCCGCGTCCTGCAAGCCACCCGCGGAAGCGCGGCGTGGGAGGCAGTCGGACACGCGATGGCGGTGTTCGAGATCGCAGCTGACTACGCCGCGACGCGCAAGCAGTTCGGCAAGCCAATCGCGAGTTACCAGCTGGTGCAGGCGCGCCTCGCCAACATGCTGAGCGAGCTGACCGCGATGCAACTGCTGTGCAACCGAATGGCCGAGCTCGGCGACCGCGACAAGCTAACCAACGCCCAGGCATCCATGGTCAAGATGGCCACCGCGCAGAAAGCCAAATGGATCTGCAGCGAGGCCCGCGACATCTTGGGCGGCAACGGCCTCCTGCTCGAGAACCACGTCGCCCGCCACATGACCGACATGGAGGTGGTCTCCACATACGAGGGGACCGACTCGATCCAGTCCCTGCTCGTCGGCCGCGACATCACCGGCATGTCCGCCTTCAACTGAGCGAAACACCCTTCGACCAGCGGCCACGCGAGCTCCTCCGGAGGCCTCGGCGAACGAATTCCCTCGCCGTACGGTCGAAGGTCCGAGTTCGACCACCTGCAGGTGTTCATCGAGTGGATGAAGAAGGCGATGACAAGGCCGTCGATCGGTCAGGTGCCTTCCGTGTCCGTGGCCCTCGACTTCGCGAGGCTGGCGGCGGTTACCGCTACCAGGTCCGCATCCACAGGCAATGCTCGGAACTGCGCAGTTGGTCCACTGCCGCGGCGGAGAGCGGAGCGGAGGAGTCGGTGACGACGTAGCCGAGGGCATCTCGAGTCGACAGATGCTGACCGGTGACGTTGTCCTCGTCTGCGGCGAACAGCGCGTTGAGCTTGGCCATGACACCGGGGACGTTGTGGTGCAGGAAGCCCAGGCGGTGACCTGCTGTCAGCCGAGGTGCTTGCACCTCAGGAAGGTTGACCGACAGTGCGGTGCTCCCTTCAAGGGCAAAGCCGGCGAGCTTCTCGGCCACGAACCAACCAATCTCCGCCTGCGCCTCTTGGGTGGAGCCACCTACATGAGGCGTCAGAATTACGTTGTCGAGCCCACGCAGCACTGACTCGAACGCCTCCCCTTGAGCCTTCGGCTCGACCGGGAAGACATCGATGGCCGCGCCCACGATATGCCCCGACAGCAGGTGGTCGCGCAGGGAGACATCGTCGACCACCATTCCACGCGACGCGTTGATGAACATCGATCGCGGCTTCATGGCGCTGAACTGCTCAGCGCCGAAGATGCCGGCGTTGCCCGGCCGCCCGTCGACGTGCAGGCTGACCACGTCGGCCACACTGAGCAGCTCCTCCAGCGAGCGCATCCGGCGAGCGTTGCCATGGGCCGGGCGGTCCGCTGTGTCGTAGAAGACCACGCGCATGCCCATCGACTCAGCGAGGTTGGACAGCTGGGTGCCGATATTGCCGTAACCCACAATCCCCAGCGTGCGGCCGCGTACCTCGTGACTGCCTCGCGCAGACTTGTCCCACACGCCGTCGTGCATGCGCTGGGTCTTCTCGTGCAGCCGCCGAGCCAGCGCAACGATCTCACCGATCACGAGCTCCACCACGCTGCGTGTGTTGGAGTAGGGCGCGTTGAACACCCCGATGCCGCCCGCAGTAGCCTCTGCGAGGTCGACCTGGTTGGTGCCGATACAGAAGCACCCGATCGCTTCTAGGTCGGCCGCTGCGTTCAGCACTCGGTCGCTCACAGTGGTGTTGGAGCGAATGCCCAGCAGGTGGACGCCGGCCAGCGACTCGGCCAGCTCTCCCTCAGGGAGGGAACCAGTACGGAGGTCCACCTCGTAGCCGCGACCCTCGAGCACATCGACGGCCGCCGGATGGACACTCTCCAAAAGCAGGGCTTTCATGGCAATACCGTATGTGGCGCCCGGAGCAGCGCCGAGAGCGTACTCGCCGTCCACGTGACGCTCAGGCCCGAGCCTCTCGGGCGGCATACCGAGCATCGTTTGCCTGGGTCCGGTCCAAACCCTGTTTCCACGTGTCCTCCTGACTCCTGTTCAGCCGTTTCCACGGGATGCAAGTGACGAGGCTTGCTTGTCGTAGCCGTGTCTTACGGAGGTGGAGACGGAGTCAGCGCCTTGCCGACCGCGTGTCGACCTCGCCACTCTCGTCGGATAGACCCGTGCCTTGACTCGCACGTGTCGCAGGGCAAACCTGACAAGTGCAAGGTTGGTTCCTTCAGGGTTCGCTGGGAGTTGATGCCATGTCTACACACATCGCAAACGCCGGCCCGACCGACACCTTGACCCCGGTCAACGCCGTTGTGCTGCTCATCGACCACCAGGTCGGACTCATGCAGCTCATCGATGACATGCCTCCGGAGCAGGTCAAGAACAATGTGCTGGGCCTGGCACGAGCTGCCAAGACCCTTGGGATGCCGGTCGTGCTGACCACCAGCCGGGACTGGGGGCCTAACGGGCAGCTGCTGCCCGAACTCGTCGGGTTGTTTCCTGACGTCGAAGTGATCCGTCGACCGGGTGTGATCAACGCATACCGGTGGCCGGCGTTTCGCGACACCGTGGAGGCAACCGGCCGTAACAAGGTCATCATCGCGGCTGTCACCGACTCCACCTGCCTCCAGTACCCAGCCTTGGACATGGCCCTGGACGGCTACGAGATGCACGGCGTGATCGACGCATCCGGTGCCGAGGCCCCCCGGACAGATTGTTCGCGAGGCGGTCATCGCCACACTCACGCAAGCCGGCGTGCGGGTCCGCACCTGGTTCGGGATCGCCGCTGAACTCATCGCGGACTGGCGGCGTGACGAGGCCCTCGGATGGCCGTTGGCTGCAGGTGCCGTCCACGACCACCTGCCCTCGTGGGGCTACCTCCTCGACACGAATATGGACTACGTCAACAACAAGATGGCGCCACCAGAGTGGTTCGAGGAGCAAGTCGGAGCCGACCACACGCACCGAACCCGTGAAACGACCGTAGTCACACCCCAACGCGTCCCGCTGTTGCCAAGCATGACGGCGACCTGGCCGACCTGTTCACGCCTCCGCAGATCGTGTTGGCGCCAGCGTCTCGGTCCTACTGGGTCATTGGCTCATCAATTCAGCGGCACGGGCGATGGCCTTACGGATCCTCGGGTAGGTGCCGCAGCGACAGACATTCTCGATCTCGTCGATCTCCTCGTCGGTCGGCGCTGCGGACTTTGACAGCAGCGCTACGGCGTTCATGATCTGCCCGGGCTGGCAGTAGCCGCATTGGGGAACATCCTGCTCGAGCCACGCCTCTTGAACAGGGTGCAACTTGTCACCGTCGGCGAGTCCCTCGATGGTACGGACTTTTCGGCCAGCGGCCGTGGAGACCTTGACCGAGCAGGGCCGAATGGCTTCACCGTCGAGGAGGCTGGTGCACGCCTTGCAGACGTTGATGCCGCACCCGTACTTGGGTCCTGAGAAGGCGAGCATGTCGCGCAGGACCCAGAGCAGGGGCATGTCTTCCGGGGCGTCGACGGTGAACGTCTTCCCATTCACCTCGAGTGTGTACTGGGGCATGGCTTGCCTTTCATGTGTAGTCGGGCGGGGGCAGCTCGCCCGGCGGGAAGGGCTCGAAGTCCACCGGGAAGACCAGCGGGAAGCTTCGCGGCTTGGTACCGGTCGCCTTGGCGTAGGCGTTAGCGATGGCGGCAGAAGGCGCGGTGATGCCGACCTCGCCGGCGCCGCCGATGCGGTCGTTTGAGGACGGCATGAGATGGATGTGCAAGTCCTTGGGATAGTGCCGCATCCGGAGCCAGTGGTACTGGCTGTAGCTACCTTCGAGCGGAAGGCCGTTCTTGATGTGCAACCCGGCGGTCAGGGTGAGGGAGATGGCCTCGGCGATGCCGCCCTCCATCTGGGCCCTGAGCCCGGACGGATTCACCACAGTTCCGATGTCGACGACCATCGTCAGCTTCGTTACCCGAGGCGCTTTCGGATCGCGGCCGTCTAGTTCGACGACACAGGCGCTGAGGGTCTTGCTCTCCTGGTGGTACCCGATCCCTTGGGCGAACCCTCGCGGCATCCGCTTCCCCCAGTCGCCGCGCTTGGCGACTTCGTCGAGCACTGCGGCGGCGTCGGGATGCTTGGCGGACTCCTTCCGGAATGCGAGGGGGTCCTTGTCAACGAGCGCGGCCAGTTCGTCCACGACGATCTCTTCGCTGGTCCGTGTCGTGGGCACGTGGACGCTGCGGTAGACCGCGGTCGGGATGCCCGTTGGGAGCTCGGTGAGGGTCTTGTCGTAGACGCCGAGGTTGTACGGGGAGGCCACCATGAGTGCGAACAGCGACTGGCTGTAGGCCTGCATACCCACTGTCGTCTTCGCATCGGGCGGCATGTGGGTCGCCACGCTGGTGAGGATCTCTCCGAACCCGGGTGCCACGTCGAGCACGACGCCGGCCACCCGTTGTTCGTAGGCGACCACCTCGCCGCCGACCACGGAAGCGCGGATCCTGTGGTAGTTCTGCGGCCGGTGCCTTGCGTGCCGCATGTCGTCGGCACGATGCCACATCAGACGCACCGGTCTCCGCAATGCCTGGGAGACGAGCGCGGCTTCGATGGCGGGGTCGAAGAAGCAGTTGCGGCCGAACGTCCCGCCTGGAGGCACGACGTGGGCCTTCACTTTGTCCTGCGGCAGGCCAAGCTTCATCGCGATCTCCTGCTGCGCCACGATCGGCATCTGGAAGCCGGCCCATATATCGGCGCTGCCCTGGCGCACGTCGGCGACCGCGCAATTGGACTCCAGCGGGGCGTGGCACGCGGGCGCCCAGTCGAACTCTGCCTCGACGGTCTTGGCCCCGAGAGGAGGGGCGGCGAAGGGCAGGACTTGCTTCTTGAGCTGCGCCAGGATCGAGTCGTTGTCCTGGTTGTCGATCGGGCCGGGCCCGAAGTCGACCTTGAGCGCGTTGACGCCGCGTCGTGCCTGCTCGAACGTGTCAGCGACGACAGCGACGCCGGTAGGAATCGGGACCACGCCGACGATGCCCGGCATGGCTTTGACCTCGCTGGCGTTGTGCACCGTCTGGAGCGTTCCCTTGATCGTCGGCGGTCGACGCACGAGCGCGGGCTTGGCGGTGCCGAGCATGACGTCCATGACGTACTTCTTGCGACCGGTGACGGCGGCGAGCGCGTCTGTCCGTCGCTGCGGCGTCCCGACGATCTTGCGCTCGGACGGTCGCTTCGGCGCCACCTCGCCGGTAGGGAGGTCCGGCGAGGCCGCGGCGGTGGCGAGGGATCCGTACGTCGCGGTCCGTCCATCAGGTGCAGTGACGGCTCCGTCGGCTGTGGCGAGCGTGTCAGGGTCGAGGCTCCACTGCTGGGCTGCGGCGAGGATCATTCGCGTTCTGGCGATCGCCGCCATCGTGCGCACGTGGTCGTAGAAGATCCGAATGGTCGACGATCCCGCGGTGGCCTGGTTGAACAACAACTCGGGCCGGGCATCGGCAACCGTGACATCCACCTTGCTCATCGGTAGGTCAAGCTCGTCGGCGATGAGCATCGTGACCGCGGTGACGACGCCCTGGCCCATCTCGGTGCGCGGGAAATCGAGGCGGGCGACACCGTCCTTGCTCATCTCGAGCTGCACCAAGGGCATCGTCGGTGACGACGCGTGGTTTAGGGCGTCGCCGATGTCGTAAAGCTCCTCGACAGAGGGCGGTGAAGGAACCGCCGCCATGGCTGGCGGCGCCATCGTCGTGTCGCCGAGCGCGCGCGTAGCCACCGTCAGAACAGGTGCAGCAACCAGGTAGGTAAGGAAGCGCCGGCGTCCAAGCCCGCTGGGAGCGGCACTGGCCTGCTGGTCCGGCGGCACCGGAGTGCTCTTTCGTGTCATGGGGCTCCAATCGCTACTTCAGGTGGCGGATGGCGTGGTCCTCGGTGTAGGCGGATAGCCCGAGGGGTACCGAGAGCTACTGCCGACTTCGCGTTGCTTGACGCCGCCGAACGGCGTGCGCAGATCGAGGACATGAACGAGTGGTCGACAACGGGGTGTCACGTAGAGCACGGCTACGGCGCGCTCGGCGACGCAGACACAGGCTCGGGGGCGTGCCCCAGACCAGCCGTCCCAGCGGGGGAACAGTGGTAGACGCCATCACCTGGGCCCTTTCAACGTGCTTCCACGCCGCCAAGTTTCGGCGATGGCGCCAACGGCGTTGTGGACGCAACCGGTTTGGACGAGTCCTGCTAAGGCATCATGGGGAACTCCACCATATGTGTCAATAGTTTCTCCGCCGTCGCGAATATGGCACATGTCGTTCGGGCCCGTCTGCTGCGGATCGCACCCACTCCGAGGTGAGGGAGCCCGTGGCGGCCGGGCCACCGATCCCTGCCTTGGCTGCCGAGTAGCTGGACTGGCCGCTCAGGCGAGACCACGCTGGCGTTCGTCAGCGCCCAGGTTGGCTCTCACCTGACGCTGGCGTCTGTGGCGCACAACGGCACTCATCCGCATGTCGTCTTCGTTCCGGTGGAGGACTCCGTCGACGTGCCTTTTGGATGTGGACCTCCAGGTGGCGTGGCGCCGTGATGAAAAGAGCCCGGTGCTCCAACCGGTGCCGGACGAACTGCTTGCACTCGACGCTGCTGCGGTACCGGTCTGAGACCCGCTCCTAGACGACGCCGCCTTAGAGTGAGGCCTCGTCGTCGTCGAGCCCGAGCTGGCGGAGGCGGCGGTACAGCGTCGTCCTCCCGATGCCCAAGAGAGCCGCGGCCTCGGACTTGTTGCCCTCGGTGGCTCGCAGGGCCTTGATGATCGCGTCGCGCTCTGCGCTTTCGATCAGGGTGAGGTGACGGCGCGGCGGAGCCTGCTGCACGTGCGCCGGAAGGTGTCGGCGTTGAATGACCGACGCCGGCACCTCGTGCACCAGCGCTGTCAGAGTGTCGACGAGCTCCGCAACGTTGCCCGGCCAGCTCCATTGCATGCAGGACTGCAACGCCGCCGGCGACAGCATGTGCCGCCCCGCCGGATCGGCACGATCGAGGATCCGCTTCACCAGCCCGGGAATTCGCTCGCGGGTCAGCGATAGCGCCTCCGTGCGAGCCGTTAGCCCGACGCCGTCGACGATGGCACGGACCGCTGGGCTGGCCTTGTCCTGGCACGTCGTAAGGAGCAGGGTGCTTGTCCGCCGTCCCCCAACCCAGGCAGCGCGCTGCTCGTCCACGAGTCGCCTGAGGTGGCCGCCCTCGCTCTCGGGCACATCCTCTGTGCGCCGAACCAGCACGTCCCTACCACCGACGAGGAGGTCCGCAACAACTGTCCAGGGCGTCGGCGACGCCCTGGACACCGTGACAACCTCCAAGGCCGCCGTACGCCCCCGATCCCGGAGGAGCTCCCGGGCGACCGTCGCCCGGCCTGAACCCCTGGGGCCATCTACGACGACCAAGGCGTCGCCTGTTTCCCGCGTGCGAGCCGGCGCGACCACCCTCGCGATGTCCTCCCGTGACAGTCCACGGGCGGAAATCGCTGCCCCGGGGGGCTCCGCCAGGTCCGAGAAGTGCACCACATAGTGAGCCCTCGGCCCATCGAGGACCCGCCGGGCCACCACCTCCACGCTCGCCTCATCGAGCACGAGCCGGGCGGGACGGCCGGTCGACCAGTCATGGGAGTTGAGCAGCTCCCAGAGCATCACGTGAGAGGTGACGTTCACGTACGGGAGACCGGGCGTGTTCGCCAGCAGGGACTCGTGGTCCATCACGACTGTCGGTCGCTTCGAGTTGGTGAAGCGCATGAACGACATCGCCAGGGCGATGTCCTGGGGCCGGGCATCCGCCCGCATCCGTTCCTCGATCTGCTGGCCGATCTCACGGGTCAGCGAGAGCATGAGCGGGTTCGCGACCTCGATGGGCCCTCCGAGCGAGATCGAGCCGATGACCGATCCGCTGGGCGTACACACGGGAGCCGCCGCGCATGCCAGACCGGCCAGTGCGTCGTTGTAGTGCTGAGCGCCCTGGATGTAGACCGCGCGCCTCTCGACCATCGACGTGCCCAGCCCATTGGTGCCGACCGAGTCTTCGGAGTAGTCGAAGCCCTCGGCGGCGTGCGCGCGGTCCAGGCGCCGGCGCACGCTGGTGTCGCTGGTGCGTCGAGCCACGATGCTGCCCGAGCTGTCACTGAGGAACAGCGTCGTCCCGGTGTCGGTCAGCTGGTGCTGCCAGCGGTCGAGGATGGGCTCGGCAGCCCTGAACAGGATGGAGTCGGTCTCGACGGCCTCGTAGCGCTGGCAGGGTGACGCGCTCTCGACTCCGCCGCTGATCGAGCGGCGCCAACTTCGCAGGACTAGGTCGGGCACGACGCCCGCGGCGCTGGTCTCACCGAGGAGACCGACGCGGATCAGCTCCTGGCGTGCCTCTCGCACCGGATCAGCCATCGCATCGCCTTCCTACGGCCCCCGACTCCCTTACTGTGCCCTGGAGACTGTGTACTCCAATCCAAGGTGCGCGCCGAGTTAATTGCGCGTTAGGTATCAATCTTGGTCGTACCAGCTGCCGACGCAGTGTCCCGAATTGGAACACCACCGCGCCGGCGCGTTCTCCCACCATGGTGGCTGGCAGGTGAAGTGCGCCATACATGTGGCAAAAGGGACTCGAGGAGCAAAGCGCCATGGATGCGACGGCCCACGATCCGACCCGTCAGCTCGAGGCTCTCGTCGTCGGGACCGGTTCGGTGGGCTCCACATGCTGAACAAGCTGCGCAACGAGCTTGCCATCAAGGCAGTAGCCATCGACAAGACAGCCGCCTGACCATCTCCCTCCAGGTTTCGGTCGGGACAGATTGCTTGTGCCCCATCCCGACCGGGACGACATGTCACCAAGGATGAACATGACGAAGTACGCAACCACCGACCCCACCACAGGCAAGGTCATCCGCGAGTTCGCAACGATGGCGGACGCCGAAGTGAAGCAGGTGCTGACGCGATCGCTTCAGGCCTTCCGAACCTGGCGCGAGACCGATCTGGCGCAACGCGCCTCCCTGCTGTCGCGGGTGGCCGACCTGCATCGCCACAACTCGACCGAGCTGGCCAAGCTGATGACGCTCGAGATGGGCAAACCCATCGCACAGGCGAACGCGGAGGTGGAACTGGCCGCTGCCATCTACGAGTACTACGCCACGAAGGGGCCCCAGTTCCTCGAGGACGAGATGCTCGACATCGCCGGCACCGGTCAGGCCCTGGTCCGAACCGCACCCATCGGCCCCCTCCTCGGGATCATGCCGTGGAACTACCCGTACTACCAGGTGGCGCGGTTCGTGGCGCCCAACCTCCTTCTCGGCAACACGGTTCTGCTCAAGCACGCCAGGAACTGCCCGCAGCAGGCACTCCGGATCGCCGAGATCATCGACTCTGCCGGCGCCCCCGCAGGTGGGTACCAAAACGTGTTTGCCTCCGCCGACCAGGTCGCGGACATGATCGCCAGCCCGGAGCTTCAGGGAGTCTCGTTGACCGGCTCCGAACGTGCCGGAAGAGTGGTCGGCGAGCTCGCCGGACGCCACCTCAAGAAGTGCGTGCTGGAGCTGGGAGGGTCCGACCCCCTCATCGTGCTGCGCAGCGCGGACCTGGACCAGGCCGTGAGTGCCGCCGCCGCAGGCCGGTTCGGCAACGCCGGCCAGGCCTGCACCTCCTCCAAGCGGCTCCTCGTCGAGGCTTCGGTGTGGGATGAGTTCCTGCATGCCTTCACTGCACAGGTCGCCAACTGGCAGGTCGGAGACCCGATGAGCGAGGACACACGCCTCGGCCCCATGTCGTCCGCCGCTGCCCGCGAGGAGGTGGCCGCCCAGGTGAATGACGCAGTGAGCAAGGGCGCCGTCCTCCACGTCGGCGGAAAGGTCCCGGACGGTGAGGGGGCCTTCTACCCCGCAACTGTGCTCTCGGACGTAACTCCGGCGATGCGGGCCTACCACGAGGAAGTGTTCGGTCCCGTCGCCGTCCTGCACAAGGTTGCGTCGGTGGATGACGCAATTGAGCTCGCCAACGACTCACCGTACGGGCTTGGCAGCGCCGTGTTCACCCGTGATGACGAGGAAGCCGCCTCCGTCGCAGACCGACTCGAGGTCGGGATGGTGGGCCTCAACACAACGATCAAGAGCGCCCCTGACCTGCCGTTCGGAGGTGTCAAGAACTCCGGAGTCGGACGAGAGCTCGCCCGCTTCGGGCTCGACGAGTTCTCGAACAAGAAGCTCGTTCGCATCGCCTGAACAGTCGCCGATACAAGTCTTACCCTGCCGCTCCATGATCGGACGGTCGTGAGCGGCGCAAGATGAGGAGGAAGCATGCTCGCTGCCGTCTACTACGGCAACAAGAGGCTGGAGATAGAGGATGTCGCCGAGCCGTCGGTCGGAGACGGGCAGGTCAAGGTCCGGGTCAGCCGCAACGGAATCTGTGGCACCGATCTGCACGAGTACTACGACGGTCCGATCTTCATCCCGGCTGGCGATCCACACCCTCTGACAGGTAGGAAGCTGCCCGTGGTGATCGGGCACGAGTTCTCCGGTGTTGTCACGGAGGTCGGCCGAGAGGTGACGGACGTGCACGAGGGCGACCACGTCACGATCGAGCCGATCTACCGCTGCGGCCAGTGCCGCCCGTGCCAGACGGGTCGCTACAACGTGTGCAACCTCGTCGGGTTCCACGGTCTCATGGCTGACGGCGGGATGGCCGAGTACACGGTTGTGCCGTCGTACCAGGTGCACAAGCTGCCCGACAGCGTGCCGGTGGAAATGGGTGCGCTGGTGGAGCCCATGTCGGTGGCCTATCACGCGGCCGGCCTGGGCGACGTCGGCGACCAGAACAGCGCGCTGATATACGGCGCGGGCCCGATCGGTATCGGTCTCTGGTTCGCCCTGCGGGGAATGGGCCTGACGGAGATCGACGTGGTCGAGCCGTCCGCGACCCGTCGGAGCTCAATCGAGGCACTAGGCGCGCGAACCCTCGACCCAGAGAACCAAGACGTGCCAACGCTCATCGCCGATCGCACCGACGGCAACGGTGTGGACGCGGCGTTCGATGCCGCTGGTGTCGCGCCGGCTGTCTCCTCGGCGCTGGAGTGCATCGGTGAGCACCGCCCTCTGGTCAGCGTGGCCATCTATGACAAGCCTCTCACCACCCCACTGATCAACCTCGTCCTGCGTGAGCGTCGCATCCAAGGAACGCTCTGCTACACCAGCTCCGACTACCGGGCGGTCATCGACCTCATGGCACAGGGCCACTACGACACCACGGGCTGGGTCGACACCGTCCCCCTCAGTCAGGTCGTCGAGGGGGGGTACGAGGAGCTGCGCGCCGGCCGCAAGATGAAGCTTCTCGTCGACCCCACAAGCTGAGCCGCGTATGAGCGGGTACGCGCTGGGTTCCCGGAACGCCGAACAACCCAATCCAATGGGAGAACCGCAATGACAGTCGCACACGTGACCGGTGCCGCGCGCGGTATCGGGAAGGCCATCGCCCAGCGGCTGGCCCGGGACGGCCACCACGTGGCCGTCTCGGACCTCCCGCTCATGAGCGAGGAGCTCGGGGCCACACGCAAGAACATCGAGTCGCACGGGGTACGGGGGGTCGCTCTGACCGGTGACGTGTCGGACATCGACTCTGTACGACGCCTTGTCGCCGACACGGCGGCACAGCTAGGCAGCCTCGACGTCATGGTCGCCAACGCCGGAGTCGTACAAACGAAGGCATTGCTGGACGTCTCTCCCGAGGAGTATGACCGGCTCCATGCCGTCAACGGCCGTGGTGCTTTTCTGTGTTACACCGAGGCAGCACGGCACATGATCGACCAAGGCACGGGTGGCAAGATCATCGGCGCGTGCTCGATTGCCGGCCACAAGGGGTTCGGCTTGTTGGGTGTCTACAGCTCGTCCAAGTTCGGTGTCCGCGCGCTCACACAGGCCGCCGCACAGGAATGGGGGGAGCATGGCATCACCGTGAACGCCTACTGTCCTGGGATCGTCGACACGCAGATGTGGGTCGAGGTCGACCGTGACCTTGGAGCCATCAACGACGTGGGCGAGGGCGAGTCGATGAAGGCCATGGCCGCTGGCATCACGCTCGGGCGTGTGTCAACTGGTGAGGACGTGGCGAGCTTCGTGTCCTACTTGGCTGGGCCCGACTCCGGCTACATGACGGGACAATCAGTGCTGATCGACGGCGGGATGTTGTTCGTGTGAGGCTTGCCCGCGGTCTCAATTCTTTGCCGACCAGCCCCGCGGTTCTCGCGGTCTTTAGCACGCTGTCAGCTCGGTTGGCGGAGCGCGGGAATGCGCCTGCGGCGGGCACGATCGCCTTGATGTCACCGACCCGCGACCTTCGAGACCTTCTGTTCCCGTCGGTCCCCGATGACAGCTTGGCCGTCACCAGGCGAGCGTTGGCCGCGGGGCCAGCCCTGGACCCATCCGCGGCGTCAACTCGTTGCATGCCTGAAGTCTGTCCCGCGGAGACGACGCTCTGTTTCACATCGGAACACCATCGTTTCTCGCTCCGGTGTGACCGTTGCCACAGCGCCTCTGCGCCAGAAACAAACGACCCAGCAAGGAGCTGACATGTCTTTGAAGTTCGGGACCTTCATGGCGCCCTTCCACTGCCCGGTGGGCTTGGACCCGACCGCAGCCTACGAACGGGACCTCGCGGTCATCCAGCACATGGACAGGCTTGGCTTTGAGGAGGCGTGGATCGGTGAGCATCACTCCTGCGGCCACGAACTGATCCCCGACCCAATGATCTTCATCTCGTGGGCGGCACCGCAGACGCGGCACATCAAGCTGGGCACTGGCGTGCTGTCGCTGCCGTACCACAACCCACTGTGGGTGGCCGACCGCGCACTCTTCCTCGACCGATTGCTGCGGGGACGCTTCATGCTTGGGCTCGGCCCCGGAGCGCTTCCCACCGACGCCACCATGATCGGCATCACGATGGAGGAGCAGCGCACTGCGTTCGAGGAGGACGTGGACGTGCTCATGGCCATCCTGCGCGGCGAGCAGGTCAGCGCGAAGACCAATCGGTATAACCTCGTGGACGCGCGGACGCAATACGCCCCTTACAGCGACTTCGACATCGTGATCGCGGCGATCGCCTCGCCCACGGGGCCGCGGACAGCGGCCAAGAACGGTGCCGGCCTGATGTCTGTGGGTGCCACAGCCAAGGGCGGTTTCGATGCACTGGCGCTCCACTGGGACGTCATGGAGGAGCGGGCGCCCCAGTTCGGGCACACACCTGACCGCGCCAAGTGGCGGCTGGCCGGCCCCATGCACATCGCTGAGACTCGTGAGCAGGCAATTGAAGATGTGCGCTACGGCCTCGATGACTGGTGCGACTACACCCAGCACGTGCTCGCCGCCCCGCACTTCCGTGCCGCCGGGCAGACGTTCGAGGAGCGCGTCGAGTGGGTCAACGAGACCGGTCTCGGCGTCATCGGCACCGTCGAGGACGCGATCGCGCAGGTCGAGCGACTCGAGAAGCAGTCTGGAGGGTTCGGTTCCTACCTGCTCATCCACCACGAGTGGGCACGGCACGACGCGACGTTGAAGAGCTACGAGCTCTTTGCCAACCATGTGAAACCGCGGTTCCAGGGCAGCACCGAGCGGCTGAGAAGTGCCTCGGACTACGCCGTCTCCCGCTGGAAGGAGCTCGACCAGCGCCAAGCGGACGCCATCCAGGCCGCCACTGACCGGCACGCCAAGGAGAAGGCGGACAGCTGACCCGCCGATGGGTAGACAAGGTCATCCCCCAGGTGACCAACAAGCTGGCCGCCTGACCCCGCCAGGAGTACCACCCCATGATTCGCATGCAACCGGTAAGCAACGAACGGCAGCTCCGCCGAGCATTCGGCATGTTTCCGTCGGGCGTCGCCGCAGTCTGTGCGCGCATCGACCGGGCGCCGGTCGGGATGGCGGCGAGCTCGTTCACCTCGGTCTCGATGGACCCACCGCTGGTCTCAGTGTGCATCCAGAACGCGTCCGAGACCTGGCCGCGGCTTCGCGAGCGTCCCCGGCTGGGGCTGAGTGTGCTGGCCGAGAGCCATGACCTGGCCGTCATGCAGCTGGCCAGCAAGGAGGGCGACCGGTTCGCCGGCATCGAATGGGACGCAGGGCCGCACGGGAGCATTCTCATCCGCGGTTCGAGCGCGTGGATGGAGGTCTCACTGTTCGAGGAGGTACCTGCCGGCGACCACAGCATCGCCCTGCTCGAGGTGCACGGCCTCGACACCGCGGAGCACACGCCGCCGCTGATCTTTCACGCCAGCAAATTCCACAAGATCGGCAACTCGACCGTGCTGCATGACGACTTCTTCTCGGGCAGAGGTTGAGCCTCAGCGTGCGCCCCTCCTCACCGTCCAGTGCAACGAGCCTGAGGCGCGGTAGAGGTCCGTCTGGTCGACCTGAGCAGTGCGCCGCTTCGCACTCGACCAGTGGCTCGATGGTCGTCATGCGCTCGAAACCTCGAACATCGTGAGATGCCCCTGCGCGGATAACGAACGCGAGGGTGCTCAGGCAGTGGCGTCGCTGGACGGCCGAGGCGGGGCTCCCCGTGCCAAGTTGCGGCGTGACCCAGCGGGTCTAGGCTCGGGAGCTCCCGTAACGGCAGTCTGGAGCATCAGACGGGTGCGGACCCCACGGTAAGTCCACCGCAGACGTAGAGAACCTGGCCCGTGACGAAACCGGATCGGCTATCGAGGAAGAACGACGTGGAGTACGCCACGTCCTCCGGGGTTCCGAGACGCCCGACAGCGATCGACGCCTTCAATGCGACCGTGCGCGGCGACCGGGACGGGTTGGCCTGGAGGAACAAATCAGTAGCGATCGGCCCGGGAGCAATCGCGTTTACGGTGATGCCGTACTCACCGAGTTCGAGGGCCCAGACTCGAGTCACTCCGATGAGGCCGGCCTTTGCCGCCGCATAGGCGGTTCGCAGCTCCTTGCCGAGAGCCGCCCGCGATGACACGTTGACGATGCGCCCGAAGCCGGCTCTTTTCATGCCGGGGAGGACTGCCTGCGCGCATTGGACTGCGCAGCGAAGATTGAGCGCGTGCGACCTATCCACATCATCGAGCGACTGGTTCTCCAAGGAAGCGGGAAAGACCGCGCCCACGTTGTTCACCAGTCTCGTGATGGGCCCATCGGCCAGAGCCTCATTTAGGGCTCGGGTCGTTGCCCCAGCGTCACTGAGATCAGCGACTATGGCGTGGCCGATGGTTGACTTCTCCTGGTCGACCACCACGATGTCCCAGCCCTGGGAGTGACCATGTTCCGCGATAGCACGGCCGATACCGGAGGCACCCCCGGTTACGAGGAGTCGCTCGCGAACATCTGTCATATGTACCCCTTCAAGTGGTGGCAATCGGCGATACAGGCGAGCCGGTGGCGCCCGGCAACCGCAGGGGCGGCGCGGTCAGGAGGAATCGGGACCGCCTGGTCCCTCTGAGATGCTCGGCGAGCTCGGACAACCACCAGAGCTCTCCGAGGTGAATCCCGAGCCGAAACAGGCAGAACTCGTGGAGCGGTAGCACCGCTTGGCCGGCCGAGTGCGCCGGCGGTGGGAACGCCTCAACCGCGTGGTTGTCCGCTGCGATCGCAACAACCCCTGAGGCACCGATCCAGTCCAGAAGGTCTGTGTCGGTGCCGTCGAGGACCGCACACTTCTCCGGCACTGTCGTCTGTGTCGCCCCGGCAAACGCGCGCGCGAAGCCGGTGTGCAACACCAGGAAGTCGCCCGGCTCGATTGTGACTTCGTCCATCCGCAACACCGACTGAAGCTCGCTGTGACCTACAAGTGTCCCCTCGTTGCCGAAGTGTGCCTCGAGGTCGACGAGGACGGCCCTGCCCTGCACACCATGCCTGGCCATGTGGTTGATTCCGACCGGACCGGCGTCGCTGGTCGACGCCAGACCTTCGGCTGCGCCGTCGATGTCTACGAGGCTGTCGAGTCCAGCGCGACGGCTGTCATCGGTTGCAACGACTTCCCTGTTCGCTCGCCAACCGTTGTAGTAGACAAGCTCGGGAGCGCCATCATCATCGGCGTCGAAGCGAGCACCAACGTGTCCAAAGGCATCCCACTGCGTCGAGAACTGGGTGTGAAGGACGACGAGGTCGTCACTCACGACGTCGGTGGCTCCTTCGAACGCAACGGCCATGTCACAGTTGAAGTTCACATGGCCGGCACGCAGCGTCGGTCGCGTGATGGGCGGCAGCCGGTGCGGGCTCAAACGAACGCCGCTGGGTTGGTTGAGCTCTAGGGAGAGACAGAACACTCGTCCGTCGCGGACTTCCGCGATGCCTTTCTGGACCTGTTCGGGCCCAACGAGGTTGAGCCTGCCCAGAACGTCGTCGCCGCCGAAGTCACCCCAGTTCGCGCCGTCGGGCCGCACGCTCCAGCGAGGAGCGGTCGAGCGGTCACCAGATCTGTCTGTTGCCTGCATCGTGGATTCAGCGGAGAAGTTGGTGAATCTCGATGATGTTCCCGGCTGGGTCGCTGAGGAAGATCTGGTCCCAGTCCTTGACGGCCCACTCGCCATAGTCCGAGAACGGGATCCCCTGGTCGGTCAGGTGCTTGCGGACTGCGTCGAGGTCGTCGGTGCGGAAAGCGAAGTGCCCCGTGAGGAGTGGGTTGATGCTGTGTTCCATTTGGGCACCGAGGTATGGCTGCCGTCTCCCAGCGTGAATCTGCAGGTTGTCGCCCTCGCCGGCGTCGAAGAAGCCGACGTTGTCGCGCCAGGTTTCGTCGTCCTCTGCGTCGTTGCTGGCCTGATCCTCATGGCCGACATGGTCGATCATCGGCGGCAGTGGCATCCGTTCGAGGCCGAGGACCTGCGCATAGAACTGGTGCAGTTCCTCGATGTTGTCCGACACGACGTTGACGTGGTGGAGGCGAAGCTTCATGTTGTGCGCATTCCTTTCAGGATTTGGTCCCTCCACGGTCGCGTGGAGGCTCGCGCAGGTCAGTCTCTGAGGCTCGGGAGCAGCAGAATCTTGGCGGCGTCGGCTCGAATCCGCTCGAGTGCCTCGGCGAAGGCTGCTAACGGTAACCGGTGTGAAATCAGATCACTGAGGTCCAGTCGACCGGATGACACCATGGACGCGAGCAACTCCCAAGTCGTCCACAGCGACCGTCCGAAGCTTCCTTTAATCGTGAGCCCCTTCCGGATGACATATTTCGTGGTGTCGACTTCGACCGGCAGTCCCCCGAGCCCTACGGCCACTGCCGTCGCTTCCCGGCGTAGGGACTCCAGCACGGTTTGAAACGCACCCGGCGCGCCGGCGCAGTCGAATCCGACATCGAACCCGCCCATGGTCGGCTCTGATTCCCGGCACCAACCAACAACGTCGTCGGACGGGCTCAGTGCGACCGCCCCTGTCTTCTCGGCCATTGCGCGGCGGTAGAGGTTCGGTTCCACGACCACGACGCGCTTGGCCCCGAGAGCCTGACCCAGCTGAGCCAGGACGAGCCCGATCGGTCCACCTCCTGTGATGAGCATGGACTCGCCGGCGAGTCGATGCCCGCTGCGGAGATAGGCGTGTACCGCCACTCCAGCGGACTCGAACAGTGCGCCCACCTCGAGGGGTACCTCGTCGGGCAGCTTGTAACAGGCTTTCTCCGCAGCCACCGTCCGCTCGGCGAAGCCTCCGTCCACGTGCAGGCCCAGCAATTCCATCTGCGCGCAGTTGTGGGCGGTCCCAACCCGGCAGAAGTAGCACTCCCCGCAAGCGATATGGGACTCGAGGGCCACCCGGTCTCCATACCGAAGGCGCGTCACCGAACTGCCGACCTCGATAACGGTTCCTGACACCTCGTGGCCCAGGACGACCGGGAACCTGGGCCTGAACGACTGGGCCGCAGAGGTATATGCGACTAGTTCACGATCCGTCCCGCAGACCGAGGCGGCCGCGATCTGCAGCCGCACGTCTCCCGGTCCCAAGGCTGCGTCCGCGACGTCGTCGCGGTACTCGAAGCCCTCTCCGGGGCCCGCCTTGCGAATGGCGCGCATGCGTCTCGTCCTCCTGTGTCAGCCACGACAGGATCCCGGAGGTGTTCATTCCCAGTCCAATACAAATCCCGGCATCACTAATATGGGAACCAGAACGATGGGAGTCAGGTGTGGAACGGAGAAGGTCCGATGGAGATCCGTGACTTCGAGGCGTTCGTCGCTGTAGCGGAGGAGCTGCACTTCGGGCGGGCAGCCGCGCGCCTGCACATCTCGCAACCGCCGCTGAGCAACCGGATCCGGCAGCTGGAGCACGAGCTCAACCTGCCTCTGTTCGAGCGCAGCACCCGCACCGTCACGCTCACCGACGCAGGCGCCCGCCTGCTGGTGCCTGCACGAAGGGTTCTGAACGAGGTCGAGTCCGCGCGCAACCTCGCCCGGTCTATCGCTTCCGGTGACCAAGGCCAGGTGCGGATCGGGTTCGCCGGCGCGTCGAGCCAGCAGGCCCTGCCGCTACTCACCCGTGCCGTGCGCAGTGCACACCCTGGTATCGAACTCGTGCTGCAGTCGCAGACCTACGTCTACACCGCGTTCGAGTCCCTCATCTCCGGAGCCCTCGACCTTGCCTTTGCGCGCCTGCCGATGCCGCACCCGGAGCTCAGCTCCCGGGTGGTGGAGGTCGAAGAGCTCATGTGCGCTCTGCCCGCGGGTCATCCCTTGGCGGCCAAGGAAAGCGTGCAGCTGGCAGACCTCGTCAACGAAGACTTCGTGAGCCTTCCCGACAACCTGGGCTCGATGTTGCAGTCAACGATGTACTCGCTGTGTGTGTCTGCTGGGTTCCGTCCGAAGATCGCACAGGTCGCCCCAGATTCGAGCACCGTGCTCGCTCTAGTCGCCGCTGGGGCGGGCGTGACCATCACCCTGAGTTCTGTTCGCCCGGTACAGACCGTTGGCATCGCCTACCGACGACTGGAGAACATTCGCGCGAGCCACATGTTCGCGACGCTCGCCTGGCTTACCGACAACCCCTCCCCCGCGCTTCATCGGGTGCTCGATGTCTCCCAAGTAGCGTTGCCCACTCCAGATCTTTCTGCGTTCGATACTGATGTATCCGCCATTAGTATTGGATCAACATAGGAGCTCGCCATTAGGGTCGCCGAGCGATGTGGCAGGTGCCACGTCGTCCCCCGGCGAAGGAGTTACTCCATGGCGACGCAGCAGCTTGAACCCATGGGTTCCGCGCATGCAGTGCCCAGCAGCAGCCTGCCGCCCATGCCCACCGCCGAGCTGCCGTCGGCGCCACCGCTCCGCAAGCTCATCGGCCCCGGAATCATCATCGCTGCCGTGGGGCTCGGATCCGGTGAGTACATCCTGCACCCCTACATCACGAGCCAAGTCGGCCTCACGTTTCTCTGGGCCGCCGTCGTCGGCCTCGGACTCCAGTTCTTCCTGAACACCGAGATCATCCGGTACACGATCTCGACCGGCGAGACCATCCTCACAGGGTTCATGCGGTCCTGGCGTGGCTGGGGCCCGCTGTTCATCGCCATGACCGTCATCCCCTTCGCCTGGCCGGCATGGATGACGAGTGCAGCGGAGATGATCACCTTCCCGCTCGGAGGTGGCAATGTCACCGCAATTTCGATCGGGGGACTGATCCTGATCGGCCTCGTCCTTACGCTCTCACCCATCGTGTACAAGACGCTCGAGCGGCTCGAGTTCCTGAAGATCGCGCTAGTCCTGTTCTTCGCGGCGTTTGCTGTGGTTGCGCTTATCGGCTGGGAGCCATGGGCCGCGTTGCCGAGTGCCACGATCCAGGGTTTCGGCCGGATGCCGCAGGACGTTCCCACTGAAGTCCTGGTCTCGGCGATGGTTTTCGCCGGTGGCGGAGGCGCCGTCAACCTCGCGATCAGCAACTGGGCCCGCGACAAGGGATGGGGAATGGGAGCCCACGCCCCGCGGATCGTGTCGCCGATCACCGGGCAGGAGGAAGCCGGCAACACGACGGGTGTCCAGTTCGAGATAACTGAAGCCAGCATCGGCACCTGGAAGCGCTGGTGGAAGGCCGTCCGACTCGAGCAGTTCGTGACCTTCTTCCTGGTCACCCTTGTTGCGGTCGTGGTGTTCTCTCTGCTCGCATATCGGACCCTGGGCGACGGCTACGGTGGATCCGAAGACCTCGCGTTCATCGAGCGTGAAGGCATCATTCTCGGCCAGGCGTACGGCTACTGGGTGAAGGTGCTCTTCTGGGTCATCGGTGCCGTCTCCCTCACCTTCGCCAATCTCGTCGTGGTGGACCTGGTCGGGCGAATCACCTCCAACATCCTCTGCACGTCGGTGCTGCGCGACAGCAGGACCTGGACGGAAGCCAAGCTGTACTCGACGGTCGTGTGGGCGGTTATCGCGCTCGGGATCGCGATCCTTGCCGCAGGTCTGGACCAGCCGCTGGTGCTGTTGGCGATCGCAGCGGTCCTCAACGGCATGGTGATGGTGGTCTACTCGGCCCTCCTCGTCCGTCTCAACCGCTCGTTGCATCCTCGCATCGCCATCTCGAGCGGGCGGCAGGCCATCATGCTCCTGGCGTGCCTGGCGTACGCGGCCTTCACCGTGTACACGCTGGCTATGTGGGTCCGGGCATGGTGAGCTCTACAAGACCACGCGTAGCCGTGGTCGGGATCGGTGCCCTCGGTTCTCCCATCGCACGACGGCTCCTGAACCACGGATACGACGTGGTCGGTGTCGACCCAGCCCCGGCTGGCCGTCGACGGGCCGCCGACGCGGGCATCTCGTCAGTGTCGGAAATTGGCGAAGCATCCGCACGAGAGATTGTGATTGTGCTCGTCGCCACGGGACAACAGCTGCTCGAAGTAGCCAAGAGCGCGATGGCCCAGCAGACCGACCTGGTCAGCGAGACATGGGTCCTCACCTCCACGGTCGGGCCGGCCGACGCCGCGGAAGCAGGGCGGCTCCTCGGCGAGGCGGGAGCCCGCGTTCTGGATGCGCCTGTCACGGGAGGAGTGCCAGGCGCAGATTCAGGTCAACTCAGGTTCCTCGCCGCCGGCGGCACTGACGTGATCGACGCTTTGCGCCCCGTCCTCAGCACCCTGGGAGAAGTGATTTCGGTGGGCGAGCGAATCGGCGACGGACAAGCCATGAAGATCACCAACCAGCTCTGCAGCTCGGCTCATCTTGTCGTGGCAGCCGAAGCTGTCGCCTTCGCCCGGTCGCTCGGGCTCGACCCGGCACGGGCAGTCGAAGTCATCAGCGGCGGCTCAGGCGCGTCGTGGTTTCTGGACGATCGCGGCCCACGTATGGCGCGAGGGGCTGAGACGGCTGACACCCGCCTAGCGATTCTCGCGAAGGACTCCGAACTGGTAGCGGGTGAGGCAGACCGAACGGGCGCATTCGTACCCATGCTGCGTGCGGCTCGAGAGCGATACGAACTGGCTGGCCAATTGGGTCTGCTCGAGGAGGACGACAGTCAGATCGT
>Ga0190265_10000250_pt1 | contig 46618 bp, 47 predicted proteins | sample Popmic124T_FD_133135 | JGI IMG/M metagenome (GOLD analysis project Ga0190265, IMG submission 133135) | Populus adjacent soil microbial communities from riparian zone of Indian Creek, Utah, USA - 124 T | ecosystem: Environmental > Terrestrial > Soil > Riparian zone | place: USA: Utah | collected... | reverse complement strand
GCTCGCGGAGAAAGCGCGGGTGATCGCCGAGGGCGCCGGCGCGCTGTCGCCGGCGGCGGCGCTGACCGGCGAGGCCGGCGAGGGCCCGATCGTCTGCGTCATCTCGGGCGGCAATATCGATCTGGCGAAGTTCGCCTCTCTGGTGACCGCCTGAAGCGGCAGGTCGTCATGCGCCGGTGAACGTCGGCTTGCGCTTTTCCATGAAAGCGGCGACGCCTTCGCGATAATCGTCGCTATAGCCGAGCTCGCGCATCGCGTCGCGTTGCCGGTCGAGTTCCTCGTCCAGCGACTGGCCCCAGCTTTCCCGGATCATCGCCTTGATCCGGGCAAGGCCGCGGGTCGGCCCCGCGGCGAAGCGCGCCGCGAGCGCGTCCACCTCCGCGTCGAGCTGGTCGTCGTCCACCGCTTTCCAGATCAGGCCCCATTCGGCGGCGCGCCCGGCCTCGAGCGGCTCGCCGGTCAGCGCCAGGCCGAGCGCGCGCGCCTGGCCGACCAGCCGCGGCAGCACCCAGGTGCCGCCGCTGTCGGGAATGAGGCCGATCGCGGCGAAGGACTGGATGAACTTGGCGCTCTTCGCGGCGACGACGATGTCGCAGGCCAGCGCGATATTGGCGCCGGCGCCGGCCGCGACGCCGTTGACCCGCGCGATTACCGGCATCGGCAGGCTGGTCAGCGTCCGGATCAGCGGATTGTAGCGACGCTCCACCGATTCGCCGAGGTCGACCGCCTCGCCCGGCGCCACCGCGCGGTCGCCGAGGTCCTGCCCGGCGCAGAAGCCCCGGCCGGCGCCGGTGAGGATCAGGGTCCGCGCCTCGCCGAGATTGGCGAGCGCGTCGGCGACCTCCTCGTGCATCTTGACGGTGAAGCTGTTGAGCCGGTCGGGGCGGTTCAGCGTCAGCCGCGCGATGCCGCCGTCCAGCTTGAACTCGATGGTTTCGTACGCCATGGCCGCACCTCATGAGCGCAAACGATTTGGCCGACAAGGTGGCGCGTTCGATGCTCGCCGCCGAGGGCACGGGCCCCGCCTGGGGGATCGAGATCGAGGAAGCGCGCGAGGGCTATGCCCGGATCCGCCTGACTCTGACCGCGGCGATGCTGAACGGTCACGGCATCGCCCATGGCGGCATGGTCTTCGCGCTCGCCGACACCGCCTTCGCTTATGTCTGCAACGGCCGCAACTTGCGCAGCGTCGCGGCGCAGGCGTCGATCACCTTCCTCGACCGGGCCAGGGAAGGCGAGGTGCTGATCGCCGAGGGCCGCGAGCAGGCGCTTGTCGGCCGCTCGGGCGTCACCCATGTCAGCGTCCGGACCGAAGACGGGCGCGCCATCGCCGAATTCACCGGCTTCTCGCGCAGCTTGGGCGGGGCGTTGATCGAAACTGAGCTTGAACGAGAAGGCGAGTAAACCACCTTCCGTCATGCCAGCGAAGGCTGGCATCCATGCTGGATCAGAATGGACCCCAGCCTTCGCTGGAGTGACGGGGGGAGCGAATAACGAGGAACTGGGAATGACCGAAGCCTTCATCTGCGATGCGGCGCGCACTCCGATCGGCCGTTACGGCGGCAGCCTTGCCCATGTCCGCGCCGACGATCTCGCCGCGATCCCGATCAGGGCGTTGATGGCGCGCAACCCAAGCGTGGACTGGGCCGAGCTCGACGACGTCATCATGGGCTGCGCCAACCAGGCCGGCGAGGACAATCGCAACCTCGCGCGCATGGCCGGCCTGCTCGCCGGCCTCCCCGACACGTCGGGCGGCGTCACCCTCAACCGCCTCTGCGGCTCGGGTATGGACGCGGTGGCGATGGCGGCGCGGGTGCTCCGCGGCTCCGAAGCGGACATGCTGATCGCCGGCGGCTCGGAAAGCATGAGCCGCGCCCCGTTCGTCATGGCCAAGGCGACGTCCGCCTTCGACCGCAACGCCGAAATGTACGACACCACGATCGGCTGGCGCTTCGTCAACCCGAAAATGCGCGACGCTTATGGCGACGATACGATGCCCTCGACGGCCGAGAATGTCGCGCAGGAGTTTCAGATCAGCCGCGCCGACCAGGACGCGTTCGCGGTCCGCAGCCAGGCCAAAGCGGCCGCGGCGCAGGCGAGCGGCCGCTTCGACGCCGAGATTGTGCCGGTGACGATCCCCCAGCGGAAGGGTGACCCCTTGGTCGTCGACCGCGACGAGCATCCGCGCGAGACCAGCGTTGAGGCGCTGGCGAAATTGAAGCCGATCGTCCGCCCCGATGGCACCGTCACCGCCGGCAACGCCTCGGGCGTCAACGACGGCGCCGCCGCGCTCATTATCGCCACCGAGGAGGCTGCCGGGCGCAACGGCCTGACGCCCCGCGCCCGCTTCCTCGGCGCCGCCGTCGCCGGCGTGCCGCCCCGGATCATGGGCATCGGCCCGGCGCCGGCTTCCGAGAAGCTGCTGAAGCGGCTCGGCCTCAATATCGCCGACATGGACGTGATCGAATTGAACGAAGCCTTCGCCGCCCAGGGCCTCGCCGTGATGCGCCAGCTCGGCCTCCCGGACGATGCGGAGCATGTGAACCCGAATGGCGGTGCCATCGCGCTCGGCCACCCGCTCGGCATGTCCGGCGCTAGGCTCATTCTGACAGCCGTCGAGGAGCTCCACTGCACCGGCGGGCGCTACGCACTCTGCACGATGTGCATCGGCGTGGGGCAGGGTATCGCGACGGTCGTCGAGCGGATCTGAGCCGAAGTCGTCACCCCGGCGAAGGCCGGGGTCTCGTGGAGACACGCCGTGACCTCTCGTCCTGAGATCCCGGCCTTCGCCGGGATGACGATTAGTTCTTTGTCCGATCCGCCTTGGCGAACGCCTTCTGCGCATCCCGGCCGACCCATTTTGCTACCTTGTCGGTCGAGCCGGCCAGCCGGTCGGCCAGCTCTCGCGCGGCGGCGCGGAGCGCCGGGCTCTTCCTGCCGCCGATCGCGCGCAGCGCCCAGCTGACCCCCTTCTTGACGAAGTTTCGTTCGTCGCTCGCGGCGGCGTCGATCAGAGGCAACCGCGCCAGGAACGGCGCGTCGCCGCATTTCTTGTCGTGCAGCGCCAGGCTGGCGAGCAAGGCGAAGGCGGTGCGCTTGACGAATTCGGCCGGATCGTCGGCCCACCTGTCGACCATCGCGAAGGCGTGCGGGCTGCGGTCGAACAATTTGAAGCAGAGCGTGTCGCAGGTCCCCCAATTGTCGAAATCGCGGGTCCAGCGGTCCATCTGCGCGGGTGTCAGCAGGGCCGGATCGCCGACATAAGCGCTCAGCATCCGCGCTTCGTAGACGCGGGTTTCCCAAAGCGCGTCGGCAAGATCGTGATCGCTGCCGAACTGCTTGCCGACCTTCTGGATGCCGGCCATCGGCATGCCGATCACCCGCTCTTTGGTCTCGATCCCGTAGCGCGACAGGCCATCGCGAATGCGCACCTCGCCAAGCGCCTCCAATGCGGCGAGCGCCTCGGCGAGGCGCGTCACATCTCTCTCTTGAGCTTGTGCAGGATGATGGCGTTGCCGTCCGGGTCCTTGACGATCGCCATATGGCAGACCGGGCTTTCGATCCCTTCGGCGGCGAAGGCGACGCCCTTGGCTTTCAGGTCGGCGACCGTCGCCGGCAGATCGTCGACCTCGAAGGCGATGGTGCCGCCGGCGCTGGCGCTGGGCTGGTTGGGCGTCACCGTGGTGATGGCGAGGCAGCCGCCGCCGGGCAGGTCGAACTCGACCCACGGGCTGGCGGCGCCGTTCCCGCTGGGCGGCAGGCCCAAAGTCTCCTCATAAAAGGCGCGGGCGCGCGGCATGTCGACGACCGGATACATGGTGAACGCCACTTTGTTGAGCATCCGGGACCTCCCTCGCTGCCGCGCTCGGGCCTTAAACCATTTGGGGTTTTCCTGCAGCACCCCCGGTGCGGTATAATGGCCGCCATGACCCACTCGTTCGCCCTTCGCCTGACCCAGCCGAAAGCTGACGAAGTTGACGGTGTCGGCAAACGAATGGGACCTGTCGGAGTTGTCGGGATGTCCCGTCAACTTCCGATGCGACTCGGGCGAGCGCTCGCGCGTTGATTCGGTCGAATCGCGGCCGCGAATTCGTTGACCGATCGGTCGATTAATGGTAGGGTTGAGCATGTACACGACCGAATTGCAGAAGACGGCCAAGGTCGTCTCCACCGAGGATCCCGAAAAGCTCGCCGCCTTCGAGGCGCGGGTCGCCGCGGATGAGTTCATCGAGCCCAAGGACTGGATGCCCGAGGCCTATCGCCGCACTTTGACCCGGCAGATCTCGCAGCACGCCCATAGCGAGATCGTCGGCATGCTGCCCGAGGGGAACTGGATCACGCGCGCGCCTTCGCTTCGGCGCAAGGCGATCCTGCTCGCCAAGGTCCAGGACGAGGCGGGGCACGGCCTCTATCTCTATTCGGCGGCCGAGACGCTGGGGACGAGCCGCGAGGAGATGATCGAGGCGCTCCATTCCGGCAAGGCCAAGTACAGCACGATCTTCAACTATCCGACCCTGACCTGGGCCGATATCGGCGCGATCGGCTGGCTGGTCGACGGCGCCGCGATCATGAACCAGGTGCCGCTTCAGCGCACCTCCTACGGCCCCTATGCCCGCGCCATGGTCCGGGTCTGCAAGGAGGAGAGCTTCCACCAGCGCCAGGGCTATGAGATCATGATGCACCTCGCCGCCGGCACCGCCGATCAGGTGCGGATGGCGCAGGACGCCCTGAACCGCTGGTGGTGGCCGTCGCTGATGATGTTCGGCCCGCCCGACGCCGACAGCCCCAACACCGCCCAGTCGATGCGCTGGCGGATCAAGCGCGACACCAATGACGAGCTCCGCCAGAAGTTCGTCGACATCAGTGTGCCCCAGGCCGAAGCGCTCGGGCTGAAGGTGCCCGATCCGGACCTCGCCTGGAACGAGGAGAAGGGCGGTTACGATTTCGGCGCGGTCGACTGGGAGGAATTCTACGCCGTGGTGAAGGGCGAAGGCCCGGTCGCCAAAGAGCGGATGAAGGCGCGACGCGACGCCTGGGAAAGCAACGCCTGGGTGCGCGAGGCGGCGGCCGCTTATGCGGAGAAACGCGAAGCGAAGAGGGAAGCGGCATGACCGGCGCGCATCCAAATCCTCCCCTCGATTTCGAGGGGAGGGGGACCATGCGAAGCATGGTGGAGGGGCCCCTCCACCACACTTCGTGCGGTCCCCCTCCCCTGCAAAAGCAGGGGAGGATTTAATGAGCAATGACTGGCCGCTCTGGGAGGTGTTCGTCCGCGCCAAGGGCGGCATGTCGCACCGCCATGTCGGCAGCGTCCACGCCCCCGACGCGGAGATCGCGCTGCGCCACGCCCGCGACACCTATACCCGGCGGATGGAGGGCATCAGCCTGTGGGTCGTGCCTTCGGGCTCGATCATTGCCTCCGATCCGGGCGACGACGCGGCGATGTTCGATCCGGCCGAGGACAAGATCTACCGACACCCGACCTTCTACGACATCCCGGACGACGTGAAGCACATATGATGGCCGATCGGATCATGTCCTCCCCTGCATTTGCAGGGGAGGGGGACCGCACGAAGTGCGGTGGAGGGGCTTCTCAGGGCGAAAGAAGCCCCTCCACCGCACTTCGTGCGGTCCCCCTCCCCTCGAAATCGAGGGGAGGATTTTAGATGGCCTCGCTTCCGCCCATCGATCTGCCGAGCGGCGCCACCGGCGAAGGCGCGTTCGACGCACCGGCCGCCGACGCCAATCGCGACGTCCGGTTCGATTATCTTCTCCGCCTCGGCGACGACAGCCTGATCCTCGGCCAGCGGCTCGGCGAATGGTGCGGTCACGCGCCGTCGGTCGAGGTCGACCTCAGCCTCGCCAATATGGGCCTCGATCTGATCGGCCAGGCGACCCATTTCCTGAACCATGCCGGCGCGGTGGAGGGCAGGGGCCGCGACGGCGACGCGCTCGCCTTCAAGCGCGACGTGCTCGATTTCCGCAATTGCTGGCTGGTCGAACAGCCCAATGGCGATTTCGCCCAGACGATGGCGCGGCAATTCCTCTTCTCGACCTGGCAGGAGATGCTGTTCCAGCACCTGACCGGCTCGAAGGACGAGACGATCGCGGCGGTCGCGGCCAAGGCGGTCAAGGAAGTGCGCTATCATGCCGAATTGAGCGCCGAATGGGTGATCCGGCTCGGCGACGGCACCGACGAGAGCCGGCGGCGGATGGCGGACGGGCTCGACTGGCACTGGCGCTTCGTCCCCGAATTGTTCGAGATGGACGCGGTCGCGACCGCGGCGGCCGAATGCGGGATCGGCGCGAACGTTTCGGCGTTCCGCGATGATTATGACGCCCGCATCCGGGCGGTGCTCGCCGAAGCGACGCTCGAGCCGCCCGCGGACCAGCGCCCGATCCTCGGCGGCCGGCGCGGCCATCATGGCGAGCATCTCGGCCATCTCATCGCGGTGATGCAGTTCCTGCCCCGCACCTATCCGGACGCGACATGGTAGCGGTCATCTCCATGGATGCGCTGTGGGAGGTGCTGGAGCGGGTGCCCGACCCGGAGATTCCGGTCGTCTCAGTCGTCGATCTCGGCATTGTTCGCGATGTGCGGTCCGACCGGGTCATCATCACGCCCACTTACACCGGCTGCCCCGCCACCCAGGTGATCGAGCGCGACATCCGCGACGCCCTGGATGCTGCCGGTTTTCGGGACGTGGGCATCGAAACCACGCTCTCGCCCCCCTGGACGACCGGCTGGATCACCGAATCCGGCAAGGCGAAGCTCAAGGCCTACGGCATCGCGCCGCCGACGCGGGGGCGTGCGGTCGAATGCCCGCAATGCGGCTCGCTCGAAACCGAAGAGATCAGCCGCTTCGGCTCGACACCCTGCAAGGCGCAGTGGCGCTGCCGCGCCTGCCTCGAGCCGTTCGATTTGTTCAAGTGTCATTGATGTCGGTTGGCTTCCACACCCTCACGATCGCCGAAATCGTGCCGGAGACGGGCGAAGCGCACTCGATCCGCTTCGCCGTTCCCGAAGAGCTGCGCGAGACATTTAAATTCAAGCCAGGCCAGCATTTGACGCTCAAGGCTGAGATTTCGGGTGAAGAGCTCCGCCGCAATTATTCGCTCTGCGTCGCCCCGCAGGACGACGCGGTGACGGTCACCGTCAAGCGGATCGCCGGCGGCGCCTTCTCCAACTGGGCGAACGACAATCTGAAGCCGGGCATGGCGGTCGCGGTGATGGCGCCGCACGGCAGCTTCACCTGGGACTTCGAGCCGGGCGCCGCCAATCATTATGTTGGCTTCGCCGGCGGATCGGGGATCACGCCGGTCATGTCGCTCTTGAAGACCGCCCTGATGACCGAGCCCGGCAGCCGCTTCACCCTCTTCTACGGCAACCGTGACAGCAGCTCGATCATCTTCCTGGAAGCGCTGGCGCAGCTCAAGAATCGTTTCATGGATCGCTTGCAAGTCCATCATTTCCTTGCCGAAGAGGCCGGGGAGTTCGACCTGCTCAACGGCATGCTCGACCGCGCCAAATGCGACGAGATCCTGGCGAGCCTGGTCGACCCGGCCGACGTCGCGGCCTTCTTCATCTGCGGTCCCGGCCCGATGATGGACGCGGCCGAGGAGGCGTTGCGGTCCAGGGGCGTCGACCGGGACCGGATCCATCTCGAGCGCTTCACCGCCGGCCGCCCGTCGGCCGCGCTCGAGGCGCAGATACAGGCGCTGACCCAGGAGGCGGCGGGCCTCACCATGCTGGTCACGCTGGACGGCCGCAAGCGCCGCGTCGCGTTCGACGCCGAAGCGGGCAACATCCTCGATTCCGCCCGCGCCTCGGGCCTGCCCGCCCCCTTCGCCTGCAAGGCCGGGGTCTGCGCGACCTGCCGCGCCCGCGTCGTCTCGGGCGAGGTGGAGATGGCCGCGCGCTACGGCCTCACCGACGAGGAAGTGGCGGCGGGCTACGTCCTCACCTGCCAGTCGGTGCCGAAGGGCGACGGCGTCGAGCTCGATTATGATGCCTGATTCATCCCCCTTTTTCGTGAAGGTATGGGCCCTTCGGGGCGATGCAGGGGGGGATGACCCCCAAACATCATCGGTCGGAATCGAGGCCGCCGAGCATCAGATCGACCGCCATGTCGGCCAATTGCTCCGCCGAGACCGGGCCGCCGGGCCGGAACCAGGTGTGGGTCCAGTTGATCATTCCGAAGAAGAGCATGGCGAGCGGCAGCGCGAGCGCGCCGGCGCCGGGCCGCAGCTCCCGCACCAGCGCCTCGACCGCGGCGATGATCCGCCTTTGCTTGGCCACCACCTCGGCGCGCCGCTCCGGCGGCAAATTGTCGAGCTCGTTGAGCAGCACCTTGTGGCTGTCCTGCGCCCCGGCATAGAGCCGCATGAAGGCGAGGGTGAGCGCGCGCAGCTTATCCTCGGCGCTGCCCGCGCGCGTCGCTTGCTGCGCCGCCTCGACGAGTGCGTCGAGATGCGCCGCCATCGCTGCGTAGAGGATGTCGTCCTTGGACGGGAAATAGTGGTAAATCAGCGATTTGGAGGTGCGGCACGCCTTGGCGAGATCGGCGACCGAGGCGCCCTGGAAGCCGCGCCGCGCGTAGAGGTGCGCCGCTTCGGCGAGGATCGCCGCGCGGCGCTTGTCGTAATCGGGGGATTGCGGCCGCGCCATCGCGCCACCTTATGGCGGCGGCGGCGGCGCGGCTAGCGGTTGTAGGTGCTGAGGCCCGAGCGCGCGCTGTTGTCGTGATAGGCGATCGTCGCCCGAGTGACGTTCTGCATCAGCTCCATGCGCGTGCCCAAGGGCGTGCTGGTCCGCCCGATCATCACCGCCACCGCATAATGGCGGCCGTCGGGCGAGCTCAATATGCCGATATCGTTATAGCCGGCCTGGGTGCCGCCGAGCACCTGGCCGGTGCCGGTCTTGTGCGCGATCCGCCAGCCCGGGGCGAGGCCGCCGGTGAGGCGCAGCCGCCCGGTCCGGGTCTGCGACATGATCGAAAGCATGCGCTGGGTCGATTGGCGGGTCAGCAATTCGCCGCGCTGCAGCCGGGCGAGGCCGGCGACCAGCCCCTCGGGCGTGGCGCCGTCGATCGGATCCTCGATATAGCTGCGGAAGGCTTCGCGGCGGCGCTCGGCCGGAACCGCGTTGCGCGCCGTGTAGAAGGCCCTGCCGACCGAATAAGCCGGGCTCCACTGCAGGCCGGCGATCTGGCTCTGCATCGCCCGCTCGCCGGGGCCGAAGCGGATGCCGTCGATGCTGTGGTGGGCGATCAGCGAGCGCACCGCATCGGGGCCGCCGGCATGGCGCAGGACGATGTCGTTGCAGGTATTGTCGCTCTGGGTGAGGGCGCGGAAGATCAGATTTTCGAGCGTCGTCACATAGCCGTTCGGCCCGATCTGCTGGGCGATCGGCTGGTTGAACAAGGTGAGGTCCTCGCGCCGCACCGTCACCTCGCGGGCGAGATCGAGCCGGCCGGCGTCGGCGCGGGCGAAGGCGGTCAGCGCGACCCAGAATTTGCTGACGCTCTGTTGCGGGAAATAGCGTTCGCCGTTCCAGCTCGTCGTCCAGTCGCTGTCGACCTCGCGGACGGCGATGCCGACCTCGCCGGCGAAGTTGCGGCCGAGCTCGTGGACGCGCGCTTCGAGGATGCGCTGGGCGGACAGGTTGGCGAGCGGCGCCGGGCGCTCGGGGAGCTGCGCGGACTGGGCTTGGGAAATGCAGCCGGCCAGCACCAAAGCCGCCATTCCGAGGAGGCGCGCCCTGCGCGCCCGTCCGTTCATCCCGCCCGTCATCGTCCCCTCTCCAACGCCTTCAACCCCAAGGATTCTTCCATAAGGACTCGGGCGTTGCTGTCAGCTTAATCCCCGGCCCTTGGCGACGAGGCGTGTCGGCGATGCGGCGGTCCGAATCCATATCGTATTAACCATGGCGCCGCGGCGGGCCGGGCGGATCAGAAGGTGAAGCGCGCGCTGATCCTGAAATCGCGTCCGGCGAGCGGCGCGTAATCCTTGAGGAAGCTGGCGTGGCGCCGCGCCTCGACGTCGAAGATGTTGTTCGCCGAGAGGACGATGGCGCTGCTGTTGCCGCGGCCAAACGGGTGGATGGCGAGCGAGGCGTTGACCATCGTGTAGCCGTCGGTCGGGGTCTCGAACGCGGCGGTGCGGTCCTGCTCGCTCACCCATTCTAGCTCGATCCGGCCATTGACGTGGTTCGACTGCGCCTCGACCCCGGCAAGCAGCCGCAGCGGCGGGATGCGCGGCGCCGGGCCGGCGCCGTCGATGGTCGCCCGGACATAATCGGCGATCCCATCGACGTTGATCAGGACGGCCCCGATCTCCCCGACGTTCGCCGAGGCTTCGAGCTCGACGCCGAAATAGCGGGCGTCGGCCTGGAAATATTGGAAGACCGGAAGGCCGTCCTCGACGAGGCCGGTCGGCGCCTCGAAGATATAGCCGTCGAACCAGCTGTGGAAGATCGACGCGCCGAAGGTGAAGCCGCCGCCGCTATGGCGCAAGGTCCCCTCGAGGCCCCAGCTCTTCTCGGTGTCGAGGTCGGGGTCGCCGATCTCGAACGACTGGGTGCCCGCGTGCGGTCCGTTGGCGAACAATTCCTCGGCCGAGGGCGCGCGTTCGCTGCGCGTCGCGTTGAGGCCGATCCGCCAGTCCGGAATGAAGGCGTAGCTCGCCCCGAGCGAGCCGGTGAAGGCGTCGAAGCTGCGCCTCAGCGCCGGGTTGCCGAGATCGGCATCGGCGTCGGCGCGCAGGCTGCTGTGCTCGTAACGCAAGCCGGCCTCGGCCTTGAACGCGCCGCGATCGAGCGTCTGCAGGGTGAACAGGCCGATCTGCCGGGTCCGGTTCGGCGGCAGGAACTTCTCCTCGCCGATCACTTCGAAATCGCGCTGGAAATATTGCACGCCGAATCCGCCGCCCCAGCCGTTGCGGTTCGATTGGCGCGCTTCGAGCCGGCCTTCCCAGCCTTCGTTGAGGAAGGTCGTGGCGATGTCGCCCGTGTCCTCGATCTCGAAATGGCGATAGTCGGAATAGCCGCCGCGAAAGCGGACCGAATCGAGGAAGCCGCTGCCGGCGTCGATTTCGGCGCGGGCGTCGGCGCGAGTCTGCCTGACGTCGATATGCGGGCCCTCGGCCTCGACCGCCGGGTCGAGCGAGAAACGGATCGGCACGCCGTACAGGCTGTCGTAGCGGTTGACCGAGAAGCCGACATTGTTGTCGCCGTCGATCCAGGCGATTCCGGCGGCGACGTCCCAGGTCCGGCCGTCGGTGTTGGGAATCCGGCCTCTCAGTGTAGCCAGCTCGGCGATCTCCGGATCGGGGCTGGCCGCGGCCTCGGCGCGCAAATGCGGGGCGAGGATGAAGCCGCCGGTGTCGAGATCATCGCTCTTGCTGTAATTGCCGTCGAGATGGACGACGAAATGGCCGCCGATCGGGACGTCGATCGCGGCATTGGCCGAACGCTCGTCGGCCGCCGAGCCGTAGGTCGCTATGCCTTCGGCGTGGATCGCTTCGTCGGGCACGCGGCGCGGGATGCGCGAGTCGATCACGTTGACGACGCCGCCGATCGCCGAGGATCCGAACAGCAACGCCGCCGGGCCGCGCAGCACCTCGATCCGGTCGGCGGTCAGCGGGTTGATCGCGACCGCATGGTCGACGCTGGAGCTCGACGCGTCGAGGCTGCCGATGCCGTCGGTGAGGACGCGGACGCGGTCGCCCTGGAAGCCGCGCAGGACAGGGCGCGACGCATTGGGGCCGAACGAAGTCGCCGAAACGCCGGGCTGGCGCGCCAGCGTCTCGCCGATCGTCGGGCGCAGCTCCCGGGTGAGCTCGTCGCCGCTGACCACCGACGTGCCGGCGAGGATGTCGCCTCGGCTGCGCGGGAAGCCGGTGACGATGATGTTCTGGCCCTCCGGCTCATGGAAGTCGGCGGGCGGAATCGCGGGCGCCCGCACCGGCCTTTCGGGGGGGATAGCGGCGGTTTGCGCCAAAGCAGCTTGGGGAAAGGCGGCACAAGCCGCGCCGGCCAACAACAGAGGTCTAAGCAAGGAGGGTCCTTCCAAGGGATCAGCGACGTTTTAGCAGTGTGTGATGTTATATCAACGTTGATTAACCGCGCCTGACGCCCGCTTCGTCGCGGATTGCGACAAAGCGGGACAAATTTCTCCGCCGCCGACACATTCAGACGACACCGGACGCCGATACGGCCTGACATCCGCCAATGAGGGAGGGAGTTTCTCCATGAAGACGATCATTTTGCTTTCCGGCGCGGCGCTGTTCGCCGGCGTCGCCGTCGCCCAGCCCGGGCCGGGCCCGCGGCCCGATCGCGACGCCGCCATCACCCGCCAGCAGGCGATCGAGCATGCCGACCGGCGGTTCGACCGGCTGGACGCCAATGATGACGGCCGCTTCACCCGCGAGGACGCGCAGGCGATGCGCGCCCAGCGCGCCGAGCGCCGCGCCGACCGGCTGTTCGAGCGGTTCGATCTCGACCGCAACGGCAGCATCACCCGTGAGGAAGTGAACCAGGCCCGCGCCCAGCATGGCGAACGGCGGGCGGAGCGTGGCGAGCGGCGCGGGATGCGCGGCCATCGCGGCGGCCGGCGCGGCGCCATGCGCGCCCATCGCCTGCTCGGCGGGCAGGAGGCCGTCACCGCCGCGCAGTTCCGCGAGCGCGCGCTGGCCCGGTTCGATCGCGGCGACGCCAACCATGACGGCACGCTCACCGCGGCCGAACGGCGCGAAGCGCGCGAGCATCGCCGCCACGCCGACTGAGCCGCCGAAGAGCCGAAAAGGGGGCGGGTCCGTTCGGGTCCGCCCCTTTGTTCGGCCCGGCTCGGAGAATTATTCGACGCGGCGGCGATTCTATTGATCTGGCTTAAGTCGTTTCGGATCCATTTGTGCGACAGATAGCCGGCTTCCGGTTGACTATCGGTAGGGAAGCGGGGGGTTATGGTTTATTACAGGCTCTACCGGCTGGCCGAGCCCGGCGGCAAGTTCGTTGGCTTCGAGGAGATCGAGGCGGCGGACGACGTCGAGGCGGTGCGCCTGGCGGACGCCTATGCCGGCGCCCAGGCGCTCGAGCTGTGGTGCGGCAAGCGCAAGATCCGTGCCTTCCCGGCCAGGCAGGACTCCTAGGCTGTATCGACATTCAGTCCTCCCTGTCGCCGAAGGCGATGGGGAGGGGAACCATGCGAAGCATGGAGGGGCTACCTGACTCCGATCGCCTCTCCACCGCAATTCGGGCGGTCCCCTCCCCCTGAGCTTCGCTCACAGGGAGGATAAGAAAGGGAGGGACTCGACCGACCCCGTCCTGAGTACCGATAAGACCCAGCCCCGGTCAGGCCGGCAGCACGATCCTCGCCAGCAGGCCGCCGCCGGGGCGGTTCTCCAGCTCGAGGCTGCCGCCATGCGCCGCGGCGGCGCTGCGCGCGAGGGTGAGGCCGAGACCGGATCCGCCCGTCGCGCGGTTGCGCGAGCTTTCGAGGCGGACGAACGGCTCCTGGACGTTGCCGAGCTCCGCTTCCGGAATCCCCGCACCGCGATCCGCGATCTCGATCGCGACCCTGTCCCCGGCGGCGCGAACCGAGACCCGGGCGGTGCCGCCATATTTTATGCCGTTGTCGACGAGGTTGCGAACCGCGCGGCGGAGCAGATTGGGGCGGACCGACGCGCCGTGCCGCTCGCTCTCCTCCATCTCGACGTCGTGGCCGAGCGCGCGGAACTCCTCGACCACGGTGTCGGCGAGCGCGGTCACGTCGACGGCGCGCGCCGGCTCGCTCGCCCGTCCCGAGCGCGCCAGAGCGAGCGTGTCGTCGAGCAACGCCGTCATCTCCTCGATGGTGGCGATCATCCGCTGCCGCTCCTCGGCCGGCTCGACGCTTTCGGCGCGGATGCGGAGCGAGGCCAAAGGCGTGCGCATGTCGTGGCCGATCGCGCCCAGCATCCGGTCCTTCTCGTCGAGCATGGCGCTGACCCGCGCGCTCATCGCGTTGAAGGCGAGGATGGCGCGGCGGACGTCGGCCGGCCCGCGCGGATCGACCTGCGGCGCCTCGCCGCGGCCCTCGAACCGCTCCGCGGCCGCGGCGAGCGCGCGCAGCGGCCGCGCCAGCCGCGCGGCGACGAAGACCATCGCGCCGAGCAGCAGCAGATAGATAAGCAGGGTGGAGACCGCCAGCCGCACCGCCAGCCAGGGATTGGGCCGCGAGGTCACGAAACGGGCGTTGAGCCAGCTGCCGTCGGTGAGCTGGACCGAGAGGCGGATCGCCTGCAGCCGCCGCCCCCGCCTTTCGTCCGCTCCGCGCGGCGGCAGCTCGCTCACCGCGCCGCGCGCGGCGCGAAGGGCAAGCCCGGCATCGGCGGCCTGGGCAGCGAGGCGGGCGGCGAGCCGCGGCTCATTCTCGGCCGCGGCGACCGCGCTGCCGGCATCGATCGAGAAGCGCGTCCGCCGGCCGTGCTCCGCCGCCAGCAGGAGCGGGCGGCGCTCGGCGGGGACCGCGGCCATCCGCTGCGCGAAGCCGACGAAGCGGCTGACCGCCGGCCCCTCGATCTGCGCCCGGGTCGCGCGCTGGCGCTCGTTGAAGATCAGCCCGAAATTGATCGCCTGGGCGACCAGCAGGGCGGCAGCCATGACCAGGGCGATCTGGCCGATCAGGCTTTTCGGCAGCAGCCGCCTCACAGCTTGCGCACTTCGGCGGCGAGCATGTAGCCGCCGCCCCAGACGGTCTTGATCAGCTTCGGATCGGCGGGGTCGGCCTCGATCTTCTTGCGCAGGCGGCTGATATGGTTGTCGATGCTGCGCTCGAAGGCGGCGAGCTCGCGGCCCTGACTGAGATCGAGCAGCTGGTCGCGGCTGAGCACGCGCCGCGGCCGAGTCACCAAGGCGTGGAGGAGGTTATATTCGCCGGTCGACAGCGGCACCGCGACATTGTCCTCGCCGATCAGCTCGCGCTCGCCGGTCTTGAGCAGCCACGGGCCGAAGCCGTAGGTGTCGGCGTCGTCGGGCGCGCGCACCCGGCCCTCGCCGGTGCGGCGCAGCACCGCCTTGATCCGCGCCAGCAACTCGCGCGGGCTGAACGGCTTGGTGACATAATCGTCGGCGCCGATCTCGAGGCCGACGACCCGGTCCATCTCCTCGGCCTTGGCGGTGAGCAGGATGACCGGCACGTTGGTGGTGGCGCGAAGGAAGCCGGCGAGGCTGAGGCCATCCTCGCCCGGCATCATGATGTCGAGGAGGACGAGGTCGATCGCGTAAGCCGACAGCGCCTGGCGAGCGGCCGCCGCATTCTCCGCCTTGGTGACGCGCACGCCGTTGCGCGTAAGGTAGGCGGCGAGCGGGTCGCGGATGTCGCGCTCGTCGTCGACGAGGAGGATGTGTGGTTCCTCGGCCATGGCGCGCTCTTAAGGCGCGGGGCTGCCCGTGCGCCAGCGTTACTGTGTCGCCAAATGTCGTCAATTGTCTCGCGAAAGGGCAGGCTTCATAAGGGCCGGCGATGAGCGAAGCCGCCAGAAGCGCCAAAGCCGCGATCGCGCGCGGCGATCTGATCGCCGCCTATGACGCCACCGTCGCCGCGATCGCCGCCGGCGACGACTCAGGCGCGATCCGCCACCAGCAGATCCTGGCGCTGGCCCGGATGAGCGACACCGAGCGGGCGATGGGCCTGTTCGCCGCCTACGGCCTCGACCGCTCCGGGGACGTCGACGAGCGCGCGATCGGCGCGCGCCTGCTCAAGGACCGCGCGCTCGGCCTGCCGCCCGGGCCGCCGCGGCAGGCGGCGCTCGACGAGGCGTTCCAGGCCTATCACCTGCTCTATCGCGAGAGCGGCGACAGCTTTCCCGGCATCAACGCCGCCACCCTGGCGCTGCTGGGGGGCGAGGAGGGCGAGGCGCGCGCGCTCGCCGCCGCATTGCTGGCCGACCCCGAGGTCGCCGCCGCCGCCGATTATTACAAGGCGGCGACCCGGGCCGAGGCTTTGCTCATCCTCGGCCGCGACGCCGAGGTCACCGACGCGCTCGCCGCCGGCCCGATCCGCACCAGCGAGGACCATGGCGGCCGCTCCACGACGCTGCGCCAGCTCGCCATGATCGCCGCCCATCGCGGCCTCGACGAGGCGGCGCGGGGCGCGTTGCTCGCGCCGCTGGCGCCGCCCCGCGTCGCCCATTTCTGCGGTCATATGTTCGCCGCCGATCCGGCCGCCGAGGCCCGGATCGGCGCCGCGATCGACGCCATCCTCGCGCAGGAGAATATCGGCTTCGCCTTCGGCGCGCTCGCCTGCGGCGCCGACCTGCTGTTCGCCGAGGCCGCGCTCGCCCGCGGCGCCGAGCTCCATGTCGTTCTGCCCTTCGAGGAGGCGGATTTCCTGGAGCAGTCGGTGCGGCCGGGCGGCGCGGGATGGGAGGCGCGCTACCGCGCCTGCATCGGCCGCGCGGCGAGCGTCAGCGTCGCCAGCCCGATGGCCTATTTCGGCGACCCGGCCCATTACGGCTATGCCAGCCGGATGGCGATGGGCCTGACCCGGCTGCGCGCCCAGCATCTGGCCGCCGAGCCGATCCAGGCCGCGATCTGGGACGGAATCGCCTCGGACGGGCCGGCCGGCACCGGCGCCGACGTCGCCGCCTGGACGCGGCAGGGGGGGCGGAGCCGGATCGTCGATCCCGGCCCGGTCGACCGCGACCTCGCCCGGCCGGAGCCGGCGGGCGCCAGCGGCTATGAGCGCTGCCTGGCGGCGATCCTGTTCACCGATTTCGCCGGCTTCTCGACGTTGAGCGAAGCCGCCTTGCCCGCCTTCTGGGACGGGGTGATGCGCGCGGTCGCCGAAGTGCTCGACGCGCACGAAGGCGAGGTCGAATGCCGCAATTCCTGGGGCGACGCGCTCTACGCGGTGACGACGAGCGCGCCGGCGGCGGCCGAGATCGCGCTCGAGCTCCAGGACCGGCTCGCCCGCTTCGATTACGCCACATTGGGCCTCGACGGTTCGGGCGGGATGCGGATCGGCGCCCATTACGGCCCCGCTTTCCGAACCAGGGACCATATCACCGGCCGAACCACCTTCTACGGCACCGAGGTCTCCAAGGCCGCCCGGATCGAGCCGGTGACCCCGCCCGGCGCGGTCTTCGTCACCGAGCCCTTCGCCGCCATCCTGATCCTCGAGGCGCAGGAGCGATTCACCTGCCGCTATGTCGGCAGGATCGCGCTCGCCAAGAAATATGGCGATTATCCGATGTACCGGCTGACTAGGGCGGGGTGAATGGTGAGCCCAGCAGGATTCGAACCTGCGACCTACTGATTAAAAGTCAGTTGCTCTACCAACTGAGCTATGGGCCCTGACCGGCATCCGACCTAGGCACGGGGCGGGGCGCGGTCAACCGGGCGAGGAGGTGGCGCACGGTCGCGCCGGTCAGCGGGTCGCGCCAGCCGGGGGCGAGCTCGGCGAGCGGCTGGAGGACGAAGGCGCGGCGGCGATATTCGGGGTGGGGGATTATCGGCCCGGGGCCGCCCCAGGCGCCCTCCGACCACAGGATTATGTCGAGATCGAGCACGCGCGCGCCCCAGCGGCGGCCGCCCCGCCGGCCGAAGGCGCGCTCGATCGCCTTCAATTCGGCGAGCAGGTCGTCCGGCGCCAGCTTGCTGCCGACGATGGCGACGGCGTTGGCGAAGGCGCGGCCGGCCGGGCCGAGCGCGGGGGTGGCGCGGATCGCGGAGACGGCGCGGACCCCGTCCAGCGCCGCCAGCGCGGCGCGCAAGGTCGCGGCCGGCCCGCCGTGGCGGCTGCACCGGTTGGAGCCCAGGGCGATCGCATAGCTTGTCTTCGCCATCCTGCGCCGCCTAGACGCTCGCGATGCATCCCGAAAGCCCGGTCCCCGAAGCCGAAGCGCCGCGCGATTGCCCGCTCTGCCCCCGTCTCGTTGCATTCCGCGAACGGTTGCGCGGCGAGCATCCCGATTGGTGGAACGCGCCGGTGCCCGCTTTCGGCGACCGCGGCGCCTGGCTCGCCATCGTCGGCCTGGCGCCGGGCATGTGGGGCGCGAACCGGACCGGGCGGCCGTTCACCGGCGACCATGCCGGTTTCCTGCTCTATGAGACCCTGCTCAAGTTCGGCCTCGCCGCAGGCGTCTACGACCAGCGCATCGACGACGGCCTCAACCTGACCGGCTGCGTCATCCTCAACTCGGTCAAATGCCTGCCGCCGCGGAACAAGCCGCTGCCGGACGAGGTCGCGACGTGCCGGCGCTATTATAAGGCGTCGCTGGCGCTGTTGCCCAACGTCCGGGTGCTGGTCGCGCTCGGCCGGATCGCGCACGACAATGCGGTGCGGTCGGCGGGCGGCCGGCTCTCGGCCTATCCGTTCGCCCACCTCGCCGAGCATGTGCTGCCCGACGGCCGAATGCTGATCGATAGCTATCATTGCTCGCGCTACAACCAGAATACCGGGCGGCTGAATGCGGCGATGTTCGAGGCGGTGTTCGAGCGGGCTTTGGCGGTGAAGGAATCCCCTCCATCAAGCGGGAGGGCTTCTCAGATATCCTCGGTCAGCCGCCCGTAAAGCTCGGGCCGGCGGTCGCGGAAGAAGCCGAAGGCGGCGCGGTGGCGTTTCGCGGCGGCCAGGTCGACAGTCGCGGTAAGGACGCCCGTTTCCTTGGCCCCGAACTCGGCCAGGATGTCGCCGCGCTCGTCGCAGATGAAGGAGTGGCCGTAGAAGATCTGGCCGCATTCGTCGCCGATCCGGTTGGCGGCGACGACCGGGACGACGTTCGACACCGCATGGCCGATCATCGCCCGGCGCCAGAGCCGCGAGGTGTCGAGCTCGGGATCGTGCGGCTCGGTGCCGATCGCGGTCGGGTAGAACAGGATCTCGGCGCCCATCAACATCAGCGAGCGCGCCGTTTCCGGATACCATTGGTCCCAGCAGATGCCGACGCCGAGCGCGGCGTCCGACGTCGGCCAGATCTTGAAGCCGCTATTGCCGGGGCGGAAGTAGAATTTCTCGGAATAGCCAGGCCCGTCCGGGATGTGGCTCTTGCGGTAGACGCCCATCACCGCGCCATGATCGTCGATCATCGCGAGGCTGTTATAAAAATGCGGGCCGTCGGCCTCGAAGAAGCTGGCCGGAATGTAGATTCCGAGCTCGGCGGCGAGCCGGCGCATCGCCAATACCGCCGGATGGGCGTCGACCGGCCTGGCCGAGGCGAACAGGCCCTCGTCCTCGGTCCTGCAGAAATAGGGGCCTTCGAACAATTCGGGCGGCAGCACGACCTTGGCGCCCTTGCCGGCGGCCTCGCGGACGAGCTCGGAGACGTTGCCGATATTTTCATCCACATCGTCCGAGAAGGCGAGCTGGAGCGCGGCGACTGTGAGTTCGGTCATCCCATTTTCCGTCATTCCCGCGAAGGCGGGAATCCATGCTGACTTGGTGCAGGTTGGAGCGGGTGGCAAGGCCGCTTGGATTCCCGCCTGCGCGGGAATGACGGATTAGAGAGGCACCTGCTGGCTGATGCAGTGGAAGCTGCCGCCGCCGGTGAGGATGTGGCGGGTGGGCAGGCCGACCGCCGCCCGGCCGGGGAAGAGGGCGCCGATCAGCTCGACCGCCGCTTCGTCGTTCGCCGCGCCGTGGATAGGGACCACCACCGCCGCATTGCCGATGTAGAAGTTCATGTAGGAGGCGGCGACGAGCCCCCCGTCGCGCTCGATCCGGCCGGGGGAGGGAACGAAAGCGACGTCGAGCCCGAACGATTCGGCGCGGTAGCGGGCGTCGGCATAGGCCTGATGGTTGGGATCGTCGCTGCCGACGGGGACCGGCACTGCGAGCCTGCCTTCGGCGACGAAGCGGGCGAGATTGTCGACATGGCCGTCGGTATGGTCGCCCTTCAGGCCCTCGCCGAGCCAGAACAGACGCTCGACGCCGAGTTGGCTGCCGAGCCGCGCCGCGACCGCGTCCCGGTCGAAGCCGGGATTGCGGTTCGGGTTGAGCAGGCATTGCTCGGTGGTGACGCCGAGCCCCGTGCCGTCGACGTCGATCGCGCCGCCTTCCAGCACCCATTGATGGGAATCCAGTTCCGCGTTCAGGCTGCCAGCGAGGCGCACGCCGAGATCGTCGTCGCCGGGCAATTCATATTTGCCGCCCCAGCCGTTGAAGCGAAAGGTCGCGGCGCGCAGGGCGCCCTCATCCTTGAGGATGATCGGCCCGGTGTCGCGCAGCCAGATGTCGCCGAACGGCGTTTCGACGACGGTCGCGAACGGCGCCAGAGTCCGCGCCGCCGCAGCCGATTCGGGATCGGCGGCGACCAGCCTGACCTCCTCGCCCCGCCCGCCGGCATGGACCGCGGCGGCGAAAGCGGCGACCTCGTCGCGCGCGCCCGCCAGATCGTCCTCCCAGAGCTCTTCATGGCTCGGAAAGCCGATCCAGACGAACCGGTGCGGCGCCCATTCGGGGGGTTGGCGATACGCCATCCGGCGCTACTGCCCGGCGCGGGAGGTGTCGCGGATGGCGCGGAATTCGTCGCCGGGGAGCCAGTTCGGCCAGTCCGCGGTCGTCGCGAGCTCGCGGCCGACGCGGTAATAGATGCCGACGTCGGCGAGCGCGCCGGCCCAGTCCCAGGCGGGATCATATTCGTCGTCGACGCCATGATAGCGGGTCGCGCGATAGGCCTGCGACGCGGCGCGTCCGGCCGCGGGGCCGCCAGCGACCAGATCCTCCCCGCCGCGGCCGTAGAGCATCGGCACGCCCCTCTTGGCGAGGCTGAACTGGTCGGAGCGGAAATAATAGCCGGCCTCGGGCGTCGGCTCAGGCGAGACGCGCAGGCCCTGGGCCGCGGCGGCTCGGGCGAGATAGGCGTCGAGCTCGGATTTGCCGCCGCCGATCGATACGAAGTCGCGCGCCGCGCCGGCCATGTTGAGCGAATCCATGTTGAAGCCACCCGCGGTCCGCGCCAGCGGATAGACCGGGTTGGCGGCATAATAAGCCGAGCCGAGCAGCCCCGATTCCTCGGCGGTGACGGCGAGGAAGACCAGGGTCCGGTCGGCTGGGCCGGCGCGGGCGTGCGCCTCGGCGAGCGCGACCAAAGCCGCGGTGCCGCTGGCATTGTCGGTGGCGCCGTTGCAGATCCGGTCCTCGCCGGTCTCGGTGCACAGGCCGAGATGGTCCCAATGCGCGGTGTAGAGGACATATTCGTCCGGTCGGGTCCGCCCGGGCAGAACGCCGATCACGTTGCGCGAGGCGAAGCGGCGGAGCTGGTTGTCGAAGCCGATCGAGGCGGTGAGGCCGAGCGGCTGGGCGGTGAAGCCGCGCTGCTGCGCGCGCCGGGTGAGCGCGTCGAGGTCCTCGCCCGCCTGCGCCATCAGCCGCCGCGCCGCAGCGTTGGTCAGCCAGCCGTTGACCGCGGTCTGGTCGGCGCCGTCGTTCGGCGTCTGCATATAAGGCTGCGGCCCGGTCCAGCTGTTCTCGACTACGTTCCAGCCGTAGGAGGCCGGCGCGGTGTCGTGAACGATGAAGGCGGCGGCCGCGCCCTGCCGCGCCGCTTCCTCATATTTGTAGGTCCAGCGGCCGTAATAGGTCATCGCCCGGCCGCCGAAAGGCCCGTCCAGGCCTTCGGTCTGCCAATCGGGGTCGTTGACCAGGATGATCACGGTCTTGCCGCGGACGTCGAGCCCGGCATAATCGTTCCAGCCGCGCTCGGGCGCATTGATGCCGTAGCCGACGAAGACGATCTCGCTATTCTCGACGGAGACGCGCGGCTGGGCGCGGTAGGAGGCGCCGACGAAATCGGTGCGATAGGCGAAGCTGACGCCGCGCCCGGTGCCCGCGATCTCGAGCCGCGGGCTGCCCTGGAGCGTGATCTCGACCAGCGGCACGTCCTGGGTCCAGCCGCCATTGCTGCCGGGTTGCAGGCCGGCTTGCTCGAATTCGCGGGCGAGCAGGGCGACGGTGCGCTCTTCGCCCGCCGTTCCCGGCGCGCGTCCTTCGAATTCGTCGGAGGACAGTTGCTGGGTCACGCGCTGGAGCGTCGCCAGGGCGATCTGTCCCGGCTCGGATCCGGTCGACGCCGACGTCGTCGCGCATCCCGCGATGAGGACCGCCGTCAAGATCATCAAGCCACGCATCGCCTGTCCTTTTTCCGCCGTCGATGGCGGCAGCTCTTGGCACCCGCGCCCCGCTTGCGCAACCTTGCGCTTTTCCCGGGTAATTGGCATGAGGCAGGCCAACTGATTGGGGGCATTCATGTTTCAGCGATTCTGCGCGACCGCGCTCCTGTTGTTTTGGTCCGTTCCGGCGGCCGCGGATCCGGCCGACAATTTCGGCGCGCGCGAAAGCATCGAGAGCATCGCTTTGTCGCCGAGCGGCACCCATATCGCCTATGTCGCGCCCGCGCAGGGGCAGGGGTCGAGGCTGTTCGTCGTCGACCTGGCCTCGGGCGAGTCGCGGCAAACCACCGCCGCGGACGGCCGTACCCAGCGGCTCGGCGGCTGCTCGTGGGTGTCCGACCAGCGGCTGATCTGCAGCGTCTTCGCCCTCAGCGATTCGCCGGGCGTGATTGTCACCGTCTCGCGTCTCGTCGCGCTCGACGCCGACGGCTCCAACGTCAAGGTGCTGGGCCAGACCGACAGCGCCTATCAGCGCTACGCCAATCTCTGGGGCGGTCAGGTGATCGACTGGCTGCCGGGTCAGGACGGCGCGGTGTTGCTCGGCCAGAATTTCGTCCCAGAACGGCGCGCCGGCACCAGCATCGAGCGCCGCGAGGAGGGCTTCGGCGTGGTCCGGGTGGACACGCGCACGCTCAGCACGCGGTCGGTCGAGCGGGGGCGCCTCCAGGCGGCCGAATATATTTCCGACGGCCGCGGCAACATCCGAATCATGGGCATACAGCCGCCGCGCGGCGACACCGGCCAGGCCGGCGAGGTGATCAACTATCTCTATCGGCGGCCCGGCTCGGACGAGTGGCTGCCCTTTGGCAGCTACAATATCATGAGCCGCGAGGGTCCGAACCCCTATGCGGTCGATGCCACGCTCAACGTCGCCTACGTGCTCGAGAAGACCAACGGCAGGACGGCCCTGTTCCGGGTCGCGCTCGACGGGTCGGGCCGGCGCGAGCAGGTCATCGCGCACGACCAGGTGGATGTCGACAACCTGATCCGGATCGGCCGCGGGCGCCGCGTCGTCGGCGCGTCCTACGCGACCGAATCCCGGCAGGCGATCTATTTCGACCCCGAGTTGAGGACGCTCGCGGAGCGGCTGTCACGGGCGCTGCCCGGCCTGCCGCTGGTCCGCGTCATCGACTCGTCGGAGGATGAGAGCAAGCTCTTGATCTGGGCCGGGAGCGATACCGATCCCGGCCGCTATTACATCTACGATAAGGCGACGCGGCGGCTCAACGAGATCATGCTGAGCCGGCCGCAGCTCGAAGGAGCCCAGCTCGCCTCGGTGCGGGCGGTCTCCTATCCCGCGGCCGACGGCACGATGGTGCCGGCCTATCTCACCCTGCCGCCGGGGAGCAGCGGCCGCGGCCTGCCGGCGATCGTCATGCCGCACGGCGGCCCTTCGGCGCGCGACGAATGGGGGTTCGATTGGCTCGCCCAGTTCTACGCCCATCGCGGTTATGCGGTGCTCCAGCCCAACTTCCGCGGCTCGGAGGGCTATGGCGACGAATGGTTCCAGCGCAACGGCTTCCAGTCCTGGCGGCTCGCCATCGGCGACGTCAGCGACGGCGGCCGCTGGCTGGTCAGCCAGGGCATCGCCGATCCCGCCAAGCTGGCGATCGTCGGCTGGTCCTATGGCGGCTATGCGGCGCTCCAGTCGGCTGCTGTCAATCCGGACCTGTTCAAGGCGGTGGTCGCGATCGCGCCGGTGACCGACCTCAACCTGCTCAAGGAGGAGTGGCGGCGCTGGTCGAACTTCCGGCTGATGCGCGACTTCATCGGCAGCGGACCGCACATCCGCGAAGGCTCGCCGGCGCAGAACGCGGCCGCGATCCGAGCGCCGGTGATGCTGTTCCACGGCGATCTCGACCGCAATGTCGGCATCGGCCAGTCGCGGCTGATGGACGACAGGCTGCGCGACGCCGGCCGGCCGAGCGAGCTCGTCGTCTTTCCGAACCTCGACCATCAGCTCGAGGACAGCGCGGCGCGGGCCGACATGCTGCGGCGAAGCGACGCCTTCCTGCGCCGCGCGCTCAACATCCCATGAAAAAAGGGCGGCCCCGCCGGGCCGCCCTTCGATCTCGCTCGCGGTGCGCTCGGGTCAGCGCGAATAGAATTCGACGACCAGATTGGGCTCCATCCGGACCGGATAGGGCACTTCGTCGAGCGTCGGCACCCGGTTGAAGACCACCTTGGTGTTGCCGTCGGGCACGACATATTCCGGGATGTCGCGCTCCGGCAGACCCTGCGCCTCGAGCACCAGCGCCATTTCCTGCGCCTTCGGGCCCAATTCGACGACGTCGCCGACATTGACCTTGGCCGAGGCGATGTTGAGCTTCTTGCCGTTGACCCGGATATGGCCGTGGTTGACGAGCTGGCGCGCGGCCCAGATCGTCGGCGCGAACTTGGCGCGGTAGATGACCGCGTCGAGCCGGCGCTCGAGCAGGCCGATCAGATTCTGGCCGGTGTCGCCCTTCATCTTGGCCGCTTCGGTATAGGCGCGCTTGAACTGTTTTTCGGTGACGTCGCCATAATAGCCCTTCAGCTTCTGCTTGGCGCGCAGCTGGATGCCGAAATCGGAGACCTTGCTCTTGCGGCGCTGGCCGTGCTGGCCGGGACCATATTCGCGGCGATTGACCGGGCTCTTGGGCCGTCCGAAGACGTTCTCGCCCATCCGGCGGTCGAGCTTGTACTTGGCGCTTGAGCGCTTCGACATGATTCAAAACTCCAATTTGCTTTTCGTCAGATGCCCTGGAACCGCACCGCCGGGCCTTCACGCGCCCGGCGCGGCCACCGCTTCACCAGGGGTGCGGGGCCAATTGCGAAGGCGGGCACATGGCGGCAGGCGCCGGAAAAGTCAACCGGGCCGCCGGCCGCCGGCCAGCGCTCGGACGATGCCGCGCAGCGCCTGGATCTCGCGGGTCGACCAGCCGGGCTTGGTGAGGATGGTGCGGATCGTGTTCTTGGTCGCCGGCGTGCGGTCGGGCGGGTGGAAGTAATCGGCGGCGTCGAGCGCGCCGTAGAGCTGCGCGATCAGCCCTTCGAGATGATCGTGCGGCGCGCGCGGCTCGGCCGGGTCGCCTTCGGTCGGGACGGCGAGGTCGCCATGCTTGGCCCATTCATAGGCGATCAGGATCACCGCCTGGGCGAGGTTGAGCGAGCGGAAGTCGGGATTGACCGGGACGGTTACGATCTTGGCCGCCAGCGCCGCCTCCTCGGTCTCGAGGCCGGAGCGTTCGGCGCCGAACAGGATTGCGGACGCGCCGCGATTGGCGCGGACCTCGCGCCCCATCTGTTCGGGCGAGAGGATGGGAAGGACGAGGCCGCGCTTGCGGACCGTGGTCGCGTAGACGAACGGGCAGTCGGCGACCGCCTCGGCGACCGTGGCGAAGATTCGGGCGCGCTCCAGCACCACGTCGGCCCCCGACGCCGCCGGCCCCGCCGCCGGATTGGGCCAGCCGTCGCGCGGCGCGACCAGACGCAGATCGGTGAGCCCGAAATTGAGCATCGCCCGCGCCGCCTTGCCGATATTCTCGCCGAGCTGGGGGCGGACGAGGACAATGGCGGGGGGGCTTTGAGACGGGCCGGTCCTTCGAGACGGGCCTTCGCCGGGGCTTAGTCCCTCCTCAGGATGAGCGGGAGGGGGGATGGCGCCACTGTTCCGCTCCTCCTGAGGAGCCGCTGAGCCTGGCGAAGCGGCGTCTCGAAGGACCGCCCGGCTAGCGAGCTGCCGCAATGCCTCGAAGTCGCCCCGTATCAGCGCCTCCTTCTTCGCCCGGCTCCATCCCTTGATCTGCCATTCGGCGGCGAAAGCCTGGTCACGATCCGGAAAGCGCTCGGACCAGACCAGGGTGACAGGCCTTGTCTTCTCCGAATAGCCGGGGATAGCGCCAACTTGATGCTGCGCGATGCGGGCATCCAGATCGTCCGTATGGCCCACGTAATAATGGCCGTCCGAGCAGCGCAGCATGTAGGTGTAAAAATCCACGGCGGTCCTTCGATACGGGCCTTCGCCAGGCTCAGTCCCTACTCAGGATGAGCGGGTGGAGGAACGGGATTATTCCTCCCCCGCTTCGCTCACCGAGCCCGCGAACTGCTCGAAATCCTTGGCCTCGCGGAAGTCCTTATAGACCGAGGCGAAGCGGATATAGGCGACGGGATCGAGCGCCTTCAGGCCCTCCATCACCATTCCGCCGATCCGCGCCGAGGCCATCTCGCTTTCGCCGCTCGTCTCCATCTGGCGCTGGATCGAGGAGACGAGCCGCTCGATCCGCTCGGGCGAGACGGGGCGCTTGCGGCAGGCGATCGCGACCGAGCGTTCGAGCTTGGAGCGGTCGAACGGCTCGCGCCGGTTCTCGGACTTGATCACGGTCAGCTCGCGCAGCTGGATCCGCTCGAAGGTGGTGAAGCGGGCGCCGCAATCCTCGCACTGGCGCCGGCGGCGGATCGACGAGCCGTCCTCGGCGGGACGGCTGTCCTTCACCTGGCTGTTCTCATGGGCGCAGAAGGGGCAGCGCAATTATTGCTCCGGGTAGATCGGGAAGCGCGCGCAGAGCACGCGCACGCGCTCGCGCACGCCGGCCTCCATCGCCGCATTGCCCTCGTCGCCATTGGCGCTGAGGCCTTCGAGCACGTCGGCGACCATATCGGCGATGTCGCGGAACTCGGCGACGCCGAAGCCGCGGGTGGTGCCGGCCGGCGAGCCGACGCGGATGCCGCTGGTCTTGACCGGCGGCAGCGGATCGAAGGGGACGCCGTTCTTGTTGCAGGTGATCGCGGCGCGCTCGAGCGCCTCGTCGGCGTCCTTGCCGGTGACGCCGATCGGGCGCAGGTCGACAAGCGCGAGATGGGTGTCCGTGCCGCCCGAGACGAGGTCGGCGCCGCGCTCCTTGAGGCGCCCGGCGAGCGCCTTGGCGTTGGCGATCACCGCCCGGGCGTAGGTCTTGAAATCGGGCCGCAGCGCCTCGCCGAAGGCGACCGCCTTGGCGGCGATGACGTGCATCAGCGGCCCGCCCTGCAGCCCGGGGAAGACCGCCGAGTTGATCTTCTTGGCGATGGCCTCGTCGTCGGTCAGCACCATGCCGCCGCGCGGGCCGCGCAGCGTTTTGTGGGTGGTGGTGGTGACGACATGGGCGTGGCCGAAGGGGGAGGGGTGCTCGCCGGCCGCGACCAGGCCCGCGAAATGGGCCATGTCGACCAGGAAGATCGCCCCAACTTCGCCGGCGATCGCGCGGAAGCGGGCGAAATCGATGTGGCGCGGATAGGCCGAGCCGCCTGCGATGATCAGCTTCGGCCGGTGCTCGCGGGCCAGCCGGGCGACCTCGTCGAAATCGATCCGATGGTCGTCGCGGCGCACGCCATATTGGATCGCGTTGAACCATTTGCCCGACATTGCGGGCTTGGCGCCATGGGTGAGGTGGCCGCCGGCGTCCAATGACATGCCGAGGATGGTGTCGCCGGGCTTGGTGAGCGCGAGCATGACCGCGCCATTGGCCTGGGCGCCCGAATGCGGCTGGACGTTGGCGAAGCCGCAGCCGAACAGCTGCTTCGCCCGCTCGATCGCCAGCGTCTCGACGGCGTCGGAGGGCGCGCAACCCTGATAATAGCGGCGGCCCGGATATCCTTCCGCATATTTGTTGGTCAGTACGGACCCTTGCGCCTCGAGCACGGCGCGGGAGACGATGTTCTCCGAAGCGATCAGCTCGATCTGGTTCTGCTGGCGGTCCAGTTCGGCGGCGATCGCATCGGCGACGGCCCCGTCAGCCTGGCGCAGCTTGTCGGTGAAGAAGCCGTCGGGTTGGACCTCGCTCAATGGGCGGCTGCTCATGCTGGCTCCTTGGAGAAATGAGGGTGGCTCAGCTTATCGACACGGCGCGCGTGCCGGTCGCCGGCGAAGTCGGTCGCGAGGAAGGCCGAAATGCACGCTTTGGCCATTTCGATGCCGATCAGCCGGGCGCCCATGGCGATGACGTTGGCGTCGTTGTGCTGGCGGGCCAAAGTTGCCGAAAGCGGCTCGGAAACGAGCGCCGCGCGGCAGGCGGGGTGGCGGTTGGCGGCGATCGAGATGCCGATACCGGAGCCGCACAGCGCGACCCCGCGCTCCGCCCGGCCGGCGGCGACCGCCTCGGCGAGCTTGTAGCCGAAGTCGGGATAGTCGACCGAATCAATGCCTTGCGGGCCGAGGTCGGTCACCTCATGGCCGCTTTCAACCAGCCAGGCGACGAGATCGGCCTTGAGGCCGACGGCGGCATGATCCGAGGCGATGGCGATCCGCATAAGCGAAATCCACTAAGCGCTCGGGGCGGGATTCGCCAGCGCTTGATCAAAAATAACGCGCTCTTTGTCGGGCCGTATTTGCACTGCTCATCCGAAAGGTGCCGGATGTCGGCAGGGGACGAGGCAAAAGGAGCGCATCCATGGTGCGTATGCTCGTCTTCGCGCTGCTGTTCGCGGCGCAACCCGAACCGGCCCTCGAACCCTTCACCGCGCGCCAGCTCGCGCCCGGCATCCACCTGCTGGCGACCCCACCCGATTATCGCGGGCCGGTGATCGGCAACGTCACGGTGATCGAGCAAAGCGACGGCGTCGTCGTGATCGACAGCGGCGGCGCGGCGGCGGACGGGCGGCGGATCGTCGGCTTCGTCCGCGCGCTCACCGCAAAGCCGATCCGGGCGGTCGTCATCACCCATTGGCACGGCGATCATCCGCAGGGCGTATCGGCGATCCGCGACGCCTTTCCCCGCGTCCGGATCATCGCCACCGCGGCGACGCGCGAAGCGATCAGAGGACCGGCAGCCCAATTCCTCGGCTTCCGGCCCGACGAGCGCTCGGACACGATCGCGCTCAACCAGCTGTCGGGCTTCCTGTCGGGGGTGCGGCAGGCGTCGCGCAGCCCCGAGCATGACGACGCCACCCGCCAGCGTTACGCGCGGATGATGCGCGAGATCCAAGCGCGCATGGCCGAGATGGGGGGCACCTATCTGGTGCTGCCGACCGAGACCTTCGACCGCGAGCTGCTGCTCGACGATAGGGAGCGGCCGGTGCGGCTGATGTTCCTCGGCCGCGCCAACACCAATGGCGACGCCATCGCCTGGCTGCCGCTGCAGCGGATCGTGGCGACCGGCGACGTGGTGGTCGCGCCGACGCCGTTCGGCTTCTTCTCTTTTCCAGGCGACTGGATCGGAGTGCTCGAACGGCTGAAGGCGCTCGATTTCGCCTTGCTCGTCCCCGGCCATGGCGAGCCGCAGACCGATAGCGTCTATCTCGATCGGCTGATCGGCACGCTGACCGACGTCCGCGCCCAGGTCGGGGCGCTGGCCCGGCAGGGCCTGACGCTGGAGCAGGTGCGCGAGCGCGCCGATTTTTCGGCGCAGACCGCGATCTTCGGAGACACTCCGCGCAACCGCCTGCTGTTCGACGCCTATTGGCTGACCCCGATCGTCGAGAGCGCCTATAAGGAGGCGCGCGGCGAGCCGATCGTTCAGGGCGGAGATGCCGGCGGCTGATTCCCCAGAACCGGCTGCCGACGCTGAAGGAGAGGCGCGGATCGGGATCCTCGTGGGCGTCGTCCATTGGCTGCTTATGGGGCCTGATCCGGCCTGATGCCGTTCGGACCAGGCCAGGGCCGCAAGCGGGGAAGCCAGCGCGGCACGGCACGCGCAAAGGCTTCATAGTCGGCGGGGAATTGCCGCCGCAGCGTCGGTTCCTCATAGACGAGAACGAAGAGATGAAAGGCCAGCCAGACCGCCGCGGCGTAGAGCAGCAAGGCGAAGCGCCCGAACAGCAGCCCCTGGCCCAGGATGAGCGCAACCACAGCCACATACATGGGATTGCGGACGTGACGATAGAGCCCCGAGACGACGAGGCGGCGGGTCGGGGCGACGGGCGCCGGCGTTCCCCGCCCGACCCAGGCGAAACGGGCGAAGCATTCCAGGAGGGCGCCGCCGCCAAGCAGCAGGAGCGGCAGCCCCGCGAGCGGGACGAGAGGCGAAGCGCCGAATTCCCCGGCGACCTGCCAGCGGCTGATCAGCCAGGGCAGATATCCGGCGACGGTGCCGGGCGCGATGATCAGGAACAGGGCTGAAAAGGAGAGCGCGGCGGTTCGGCTCCGCATCGGCTCAGGCCGCCCAGCGCATCTCCAGCCGGTCCCAGATCTCGACCAGCGCCTTGGCGAGGCCGTGCATCATCTCCTCGCTGTGGGCGGGGCCGGGGGTGAAGCGCAGGCGCTCGGTGCCGCGCGGCACGGTCGGATAGTTTATCGGCTGCACGTAGATGCCGTATTCGGCGAGCAATATGTCGCTGATCCGTTTGGCGGTGACGGGGTCGCCGACCAGCAGCGGCACGATATGGGTGGTCGAGGGCATGACCGGGAGGCGGGCCTCTGCGAAGATGTTCTTCAACTGCGCCGCGCGCGCCTGCTGCGCCTCGCGTTCGGCCGACGAGCGCTTGAGATGGCGGACGCTGGCGAGCGCGCCGGCGACGAGGACCGGCGACAGCGAGGTTGTGAAGATGAAGCCGGGCGCGTAGCTCCTGACCACGTCGATGATGTCCCGGTCGGCGGCGATGTAGCCGCCCATCACGCCGAACGCCTTGCCCAAAGTGCCTTCGATGATCGTCACCCGGCGGGCGAGGCCGTCGCGCTCCGAGATGCCGCCGCCGCGCGGGCCGTACATACCGACGGCGTGGACCTCGTCGAGATAGGTGAGGGCGTGGTAGCGATCGGCCAGATCGCAAATCGCTTCGATGGGAGCGATGTCGCCGTCCATCGAATAGACGCTCTCGAACGCGATCAGCTTGGGCAAAGCGGGATCGGCGGCGGCGAGCAACCCTTCGAGATGGGCGAGGTCGTTGTGGCGGAAGACCTGCTTCTCGCAGCCCGAGCTGCGGATGCCGGCGATCATCGAGGCGTGGTTGAGCGCATCCGAGAAGATGACGCAGCCGGGCAGGATCCTGCCGATCGTCGAGAGCGTCGCCTCGTTGGAGATATAGCCCGAGGTGAAGAGCAAGGCGGCCTGCTTGCCGTGCAGATCGGCGAGCTCGGCCTCGAGCTCGATATGGTAATGGCTGTTGCCCGAAATGTTGCGGGTGCCGCCCGAGCCGGCGCCGACGTCGTGCAGCGCCTCCTCCATCGCCGCGATCACGTCGGGATGTTGGCCCATGGCGAGATAGTCGTTCGAGCACCACACGGTGATCGGCTTCGGCCCGTTATGCCCGGCGAAGCACCGCGCATTGGGGAAGCTGCCCTTGTTGCGCAGGATCTCGATGAACACGCGGTAGCGGCCTTCGGCGTGCAGCCGCTCGATCGCCTCCGCGAAGATACGCTGATAGTCCAATTTCCGTCCCCGGTGTCCTAAGGCGTCAATAATGGAAAGCGGGGCCGGAAGGCCAGTGCGAACGATTCGCAACAAGCGCGCGTTTAAAAGGGACAAGTCCCCATTTCTCCTAGAGCGTCTCGATCCGGCTCAGCCCGAAGCCGGCGAGGCCGCGGCGATAGGCTTCGGCTCGGTCGGCAGGGCCGGTGAAGACCGCCACCCCTTGGCCGGGCGAGTCCGGCCAGGCATGGCCGCGGGTCAGCCAGAGGGTGCGCCGGGCGATGCCCTCCTTGCCGTCGACGAAGGCGAGCGGGCGCGGCGCCGCCGCGGCGAGCTTCGCCTCGACCAGGGGGAAATGGGTGCAGGCGAGGACGATCGTGTCGATCCGCTCGCCGCCGGGCTGGCCGAGCAGGCCGTCGAGGATGCGGGCATAAGCCGCCTGGTCGGCCGCCTCGCCGCGCAGTTCGGCCTCGGCCAGCTCGACCAGCTCGGCCGAGCCGTGGCGCAGGACGAGGCAATCGGCGGCGAACTGCTCGGCGAGCCGGTCGACATAGGGCTGGACGATGGTCGCGTCGGTGCCGAGCACGCCGATCGCGCGGGTCGCGGACCGCGCGGCGGCCGGCTTGATCGCCGGCACGGTGCCGACGATCGGCAGGTCGAGCGCGATGCGGACCGCGTCGAGCGCGATCGTCGAGGCGGTGTTGCAGGCGATGACGATGAGCAGGGGATCGTAGCGCTCGGCGAGCCGTCCGAGCAGCGCCGGAACCCGCGCGGCGACGTCCGCGGCGCTGCGGGTGCCATAAGGGAATCCGGCGCTGTCGGCGGCGTAGACGATCGGCGCGTCGGGAAGCAGGGCGCGAATCGCCGCCAGCACCGACAGGCCGCCGACGCCGGAATCGAAGACGAGGATGGGGCGGATGTCGGTCATCGAGCCGGCTGTAGCTGCTAGCGGGAGGGTTTCAAGCCGCCCCCCGTCCCTCGATACGCCGCTTCGCCAAGCTCAGCGGCTACTCAGGATGAGCGGAAAAGTCGCAACCGCTCATCCTGAGTAGGGACTGCGCGAAGTCGACGGCCCGTATCGAAGGACCCATCGCTTTTGCTGCAATTTGTTGCGCGGGTTTGTCGGCGCGTCTAGCAAGACGCGGGGGTAGAAGTGACGCTCGAAATCATCGTTCCGCCGGTCCTTTGCCTGTTGCTCGGCTATGTGCTGGGATCGGTGCCGTTCGGCCTGCTGCTGACCAGGGCGGCCGGGCTCGGCGACGTCCGCGCCATCGGATCGGGCAATATCGGCGCGACCAACGTGCTCAGGACCGGGCGCAAGGGGCTCGCCGCCGCGACCTTGCTGCTCGACGCCGCCAAAGGCGTGGCGGCGGTGCTGGCCGCCGGGCTGATCTGGCCGGATCAGCCGCAATTTCCCGCGCTGGCGGCGATCGGCGCCTTTCTCGGCCACCTCTTTCCGGTCTGGCTGCGCTTCAGGGGCGGCAAGGGCGTGGCCACACTCGCCGGGATCGTCGCCGCCTTGCACTGGCCGACGCTGCTGGTCGTGGCCGCGCTGTGGACCGCGGTGCTGGCGCTGACCCGCTATTCCTCGCTCGCCGGGATGGTCTCGGCGGTCGCCGGGCCGGTCTCGGCCGCTTTGTTCGGCCGGCTCGATCTCGCCGTCCTGTTCGCCGGTTTCGCCTTGCTCGTGTTGTGGACTCACCGCGCCAATATCGGCCGCCTCGCCCGAGGCGCCGAGCCGAGGGTCGGGCGGGGCTGATGCCGGCGCCGGCCGACCGAATCGCCCGCCTGCGGCTGATCCGGTCGGACAATATCGGCCCGGTCACCTATTTCCAGCTGCTCGCCCGGTTCGGCTCCGCCCAGGCTGCGATCGACGCGATCCCGGATCTCGCCGCGCGCGGCGGCGGGCGGGCGCCGAAGCTCGCCTCGCGGGCCGAGGTCGAGCGAGAATTCGAGACGGTCGAGCGGCTCGGCGCGCGGCATCTGTTCCTCGGCCAAGGGCTGTACCCGTCGCTGCTCGCCGAGCTGGAGACGGCGCCGCCGGCGCTGATTGTCAAGGGCGACATGACGCTGCTCGACAGGATGGGGGTCGCCCTGGTCGGCGCCCGCAACGCCTCGGCGGCCGCCTCCCGCTTCGCCCGCCAGCTCGCCCAGGCGCTGGGCGCGACCGGGACGGTGGTCGTCTCCGGGCTGGCCCGGGGGATCGATTCGGCCGCCCATGACGGCGCGCTCGACACCGGCACGATCGCGGTGATCGCGGGCGGGATCGATGTCGTCTATCCGCCCGAGAACGAGGCCCGGCAGCGCGCGATCGCCGAGCGCGGCCTGCTCGTCGCCGAGCAGCCGCCGGGGGTCGAGCCGCATGCCCGGCATTTCCCCTATCGCAACCGGATCATCGCCGGGCTCACCCACGGCACGGTCGTGATCGAAGCCGCGCCCAGATCTGGGTCGCTGATCACCGCCCGTTACGCGGCCGAGTTCGGGCGCGAGGTGATGGCGGTGCCCGGCTCGCCGCTCGATCCGCGCGCCCAGGGCTGCAACCTCTTGATCCGCGAGGGCGCGACCCTGGTCCAGACCGCCGAGGACGTGCTCGAGGCGGTCAGCCCGCTGCGCCTTCGCCCGTTCCGCCAGCGTGAGCTCGATTATGCAGCGCCGGGCCCGAGCGCCGATGCCGACGAGACCGAGCGGCGCGTCATCGCCGCCCTGCTCGGGCCGACGGCGGTGCCGGTCGACGAGCTGATCCGCCAGTCGGGCCTCGCGCCGGCGACGGTGCAGACCGTGCTGCTCGAGCTGGAGCTGGCCGGGCGGCTGGAGCGCCACGCCGGCGGCAAGGTGAGCCTGGCGTGACCGATCCGCGCGACGGTGGCCGAATCTCGACGGGCGACATCCTAAGCGGCACCGCGGATCTGCTCCGCCGCGGCGCGCTTCGCGCCGGCGCCGTCATGGCCATCCTGACCGCCGCCGGGGTCATGCTCGATTCGGGGATGGCGGCAGACAGCTATGCGGTGACGCTCAATCTGTTGGTGTCGACCGCGGTGCTCGCCATGCAATATTGGCTTACGAGAGCGATCCTGCAGGACCTTCGCCGGGGGGCTTTCGCGGCCCCGCGCTTCGGAGCGTTCTTCGTGCTGGGGGTGATCACCACCGTCGGCATCCTCGTCGGTCTGGTGCTCCTGATCGTGCCCGGGGTCGTGCTGATGGTGCGCTGGTCGATCGCCGTTCCGATTCTGCTGGGCTCGGACGACAGCGTCTTCGCCGCGCTCCGCCGCAGCTGGCGGGAGACCGGGCCTCACTTCTGGCCGATCCTGCTGGCTTTTTTGGCAATCTACGCGCCGATGATCCTCCTCGTGATAACGGGCGGCTGGCTGGAGATCATCCTTCCCGGCAGCCTGTTCGGAATCCTGCTTTTCAATCTCGCTCTCAATGGCGGGTTGATCGCAGGCTGGCACGCCGCGGTGGCCATTCCTGTCGCCCTGGGCGATTCGGCGGGGCTGACCGAGGTGTTCGAATGAGCGATCCGGCGCGCTTCGCCCGACGCCGGTTCCGGGCGGGCTGGAACCGGGGCCGCGCTCTTCAATCCGGCTCTTGACGGCCTGGCGCACCGCTCTTCACCCTATGCGCGTACGCGTAAGGGACAAAAATCAGTAATGAAGCTCGTCGTCGTCGAATCGCCGGCCAAGGCCAAAACCATCGAGAAATATCTCGGCCCCGGCTATCGGGTCCTGGCTTCCTACGGCCATGTCCGCGATCTGCCGCCGAAGGACGGGTCGGTCGATCCCGACGCCGGCTTCGCGATGACCTGGGAGACCTATGCCGACAAGGCGCGGCAATTGAAGGCGATCGCCGACGAGGCGAAAAAGGCGGATTCGCTGATCCTCGCCACCGACCCCGACCGCGAGGGGGAGGCGATCAGCTGGCACGTCCAGGAGGTGCTGGCGAAGCGCAAGGCGCTGCCGGCGCATGTCGAGCGCGTCACGTTCAACGCGATCACCAAGTCCGCCGTCCTGGAGGCGATGGCGCATCCGCGCGCGCTCGACGAGGATCTGATCGACGCCTACCGGGCGCGGCGCGCGCTCGATTACCTGGTCGGATTCACGCTTTCGCCGGTGCTCTGGCGCAAGCTGCCGGGGGCGAAATCGGCGGGCCGGGTGCAATCGGTGGCGCTGCGGCTGATCGTCGACCGCGAGCGCGAGATCGAGCTGTTCCGCGCCCAGGAATATTGGAGCGTCACCGCGACGTTGGAAGCGGACGGGACCGAGTTCCAGGCGCGCCTGGTCCGCTACAACGGCGACAAGATCGATCGCCTGACGATCGGCGACCAGGGCATTGCCGAGGCGGCGAAGAAGGCGGTCGAGGAGGGGCGGTTCTCGGTGGTCTCGGTCGAGACCAAGCCGCTGACCCGCAATCCGCCGCCGCCCTTCACCACCTCGACGCTTCAGCAGGAGGCGGCGCGCAAGCTCGGTTTCTCAGCCAGCCAGACGATGCGGGTGGCGCAGAGCCTCTACGAGGACGGCGCGATCACCTACATGCGCACCGACGGCGTGCAGATGGTCGGCGAGGCGATCTCGGCGGCGCGCCGCGCCGTCGCCGCGCGCTACGACGCCGGCTATGTGCCGGACAAGCCGCGCCACTACGAAACCAAGGCGAAGAACGCGCAGGAGGCGCACGAGGCGATCCGGCCGACCGATTTCTCGCGCGACCGCGCCGGATCGGGCGATCATGGCCGGCTTTACGAGCTGATCTGGAAGCGCGCGCTGGCCAGCCAGATGGCCTCGGCGCGGCTCGAGCGGACCACCGCCGAGCTGGCCGACGGCACCGGCCGGCACGGGCTCCGGGCGACCGGCCAGGTCGTGCTCTTTCCCGGTTTCCTCGCGCTCTACGAGGAGGGCAGGGATGACGCCGAGGACGAGGAGGGCCGGCGGCTGCCGCGGCTGCGCGAGGGCGACACGCCGGCCAAGAAAAGCGTCGCCGCCGAGCAGCATTTCACCCAGCCGCCGCCGCGCTATTCCGAGGCGAGCCTGGTGAAAAGGATGGAGGAGCTCGGCATCGGGCGGCCGTCCACCTATGCGGCGATCCTGCAGACGCTCAAGGACCGCGATTACGTCGTGCTCGACAAGAACCGCTTCACCCCGGAGGAGAGCGGGCGGCTGCTGACCGCCTTTCTCGAGCGCTTCTTCGAGCGCTACGTCTCCTACGATTTCACCGCCTTTCTCGAAGAGGAGCTCGACGACATTTCGGGCGGACGGCTCGGCTGGCAGAAGGTGCTCGAGGATTTCTGGCGCGACTTCAAGCCGAAGACCGGCGAGGTGATGGAGCAGAAGCCCTCCGAGATCACCGCCGCGCTCGACGATTTCCTCGCGCCCTGGCTGTTTCCGGACAAGGGCGACGGCAGCGACCCGCGGCTCTGCCCGGCCTGCGGCGAGGGGCGGCTCGGCCTGCGCGGCGGCAAGTTCGGGGCGTTCGTCGCCTGCTCCAACTATCCCGACTGCAAGTTCACCCGGCGCTTCGGCGCCGAGGGCGGGCAGGAGGATACCGGTCCGCAGGTTCTGGGCGCCGATCCGGCGAGCGGGCTGGAGGTGACGTTACGATCGGGCCGGTTCGGCCCCTATTTCCAGCTCGGCGAGGGCAAGGACGCCAAGCGCGCGTCGCTGCCCAAGGACGTGCCTGGGGCGGACGCGGATCTGGAGGCGGCGCTGCGCCTGCTGGCGCTGCCGCGTCCGGTCGGCGACCATCCGGAAACGGGCAAGCCGATCATAGCGAGCATCGGCCGCTACGGGCCCTATCTCGCCCATGACGGCAAATATGCGAAGCTCGCATCGACCGCCGAGGTGTTCGAGGTCGGCATGAACGCGGCGGTCGCCAAGCTCGCCGACGCGGCCAGCGGCGGCGGGCGCAAGGCGGGCTCGCGCGAGCCGCTGAAAGTCCTCGGGCCTCACCCGCGGACCGAGCTCGAGATCAAGCTGATGGAGGGGCGGTTCGGGCCCTACGTCACCGACGGCACGACCAACGCGACCCTGCCGAAATCGCTGGCGCCGGACCAGCTGACGCTGGAGGAAGCCGCGCAGCTGATCGACGAGCGCGCCGCCAAGGGGCCGGCGCCGAAAAAGGGGCGGGGGCGCGGAAAGGCGCCGGCCAGGAAGAAAGGACCGAAATGACGATCGCAATGCTGCTGGCGATGGCCGCCAGCGCCGCGCTGGCTCAGGAGCCGCCGGCGCCGGCGCCCAACCCGGCCAATGCCGATTATCACTTCCGCTTTCTCAACCGGCTCGATCCGGCGCAGGGCTGGCAGCGCACGCAAAGCGGCCTTCGCTATCGCAAGCTCAGCGGCACGGCCAACGGCCCGCGGCCGAGCCCGGCCGACACGGTCACCATCCATTATGCCGGCAGGTTCATCGACGGCAGCGAGTTCGACAGCTCGGTCAGCCGCGGCGAGCCGGCGACCTTTCCGCTGCCGCGGCTGATCCGCGGCTGGCAGGAAGGCGTGCCGCTGATGAGCGTCGGCGACCGCTACGAGTTCGCGATTCCCTATACGCTCGCTTATGGCTGGAGCGGTCGCGGGCCGATCCCGGGCGGGGCGACCCTGATCTTCACCATCGATTTGATCGCCATCGCGCCGCCTTCCCAGGAATAATCTTGGTTTACCGGGCGTTTACGATGCCCGGTCCGGCTCTGTTTACCGTGGCGGCCTTAGTGATGCCGGATGCGTATTGGTAAGCTTGCGATCAGCCGCGGCCATCAGATCGGCGATCCGCCGCACCTTTCCCTGGTGGCGGCGGAGCCGGCGGCGCCGCCCGAGCATGCGCCGCCCGCTTCGCCCGATTACCAGCTCGTCCACGACCGGCTGACCGCGCTGGAGCGGCTGAGCCGTCTCCACGAGCAGGGCGCTCTCTCCGCGGCGGAGTTCGCGGCCGAAAAGCTGCTGATCCTCGGCCTGCCCGCCGACGAATATGTGCTGCGCGAGCCCGCGCCCGTTCATTTCGTGCCGGCCGAACCGCGCCGGCCGCAGCGCGGGCCGTCTTTGGTCGGTCGGATGCTGAGCGCGAAGTTCCTGATCTTCAGCCTTGCCGCCGGGCTCGGCTTCTCGCTGGTCGCCCAGCCCGACGCGACGTTGCGCTTCTTCGACCAGACGCTGCGCTATTTCGGCGCCTGAGGCGCGCCGCAAGCGGTGCAGGCCGGGTCTTTGGCGATCCGGATCGTCCGCATCGCCGGCTTGAGGCCGTCGAAAATGTGCAGCTTGCCCGCCGCCTCCTCGCCGAACCCGGCGAGCTGCCGGATCGCCTCGAGCGCGGCGAAGGCGCCGGCGATCCCCGCCATCGCGCCGAGCACGCCCAGCTCCGCGCAGGTGTCGCAATCCTCGGCGTCGAACGCGTCGCCGACGAAGCAGCGGTAGCACGGGCCCTGCCAGCCGCGGAAGGTGCCGATCTGCGCCTGGAAGCGGCCGATCGCCGCCGAGACCAGCGGAATGCGGGCGGCGACCGTATGATCTGAAACGACCAGCCGGGTGGCGAAATTGTCGCTGCCGTCGAGGACGAGATCGGCTCCGGCCAGCAAAGCGGCGACATTGGCCTGGGTCAGCCGCTCGGCGACGCCGTCATAGACGACGTCGGGGTTGAGCCGCGCGACCGCCTCGCCGGCGACGATGGCCTTGCCGCGGCCGACGTCGCCGGTGCCGAACAGGACCTGCCGCTGCAGATTGTCGAGCGTGACCCGGTCGTCGTCGATGACGCGCAGCGCGCCGGTTCCGGCCGCGGCCAGATACTGGATGGCCGGCGCGCCGATGCCGCCGGCGCCGACGATCGCGACGGTCGCGGCGAGCAGCCGGCGCTGGCCTTCGCCGCCAATCTCCTTGAGGACGATATGGCGCGCGTAGCGATCGAGCTGTGAATCGCTGAGGCTCACCGCCCGGTCGAGCCGAAGCCGCCCGCGCCGCGGCCGGTCTCGTCGAGGTCCTCGACCTCGTCGAACCGGGCCCGCAGCACCGGCGCGGGGACGAGCTGGGCGATGCGCTCGCCACGGGTGATCTCGAAGGCCTCACCGCCGAGATTGATCAGCACGACCTTGAGCTCGCCGCGATAGTCGCTGTCGATCGTGCCGGTGAGGCAGGTGATGCCGTTCCCGACCGCGGTGCCCGAGCGCGAACGGACCTGGACCTCGTAGCCGTGCGGGATGGCGATCGCGATGCCAGTGGCGACGGCGTGGCGGGCGCCGGGCGCGAGGGTCAGGCTTTCGGCGGCGACGACGTCGAGCCCGACCGCATGTTCGGAGCCGTAGGCGGGAAGGGGGAGGCCCTCACCGTGCGGCAGCCGCTTCACCTTGATGTCGATCATCGTCTCTCCCGCGCGCGACCAGCTGGTCGAGCGCGTAGCGCCCGCCGCCGATCGTCGCAAACAGGATTCCGAGGAAGACCAGGATCAGCGCCGGCCACCAGCCGGGGAAATCCTGCGGCCAGTGCACCATCCAGACCGCGACGATGAAGACGAAGGCGGTAACCAGGCCGGCCCAGCGCGTGAGCAGCCCGAGGACGAAGGCGATGCCGCACAGGAACTGCGCCCAGACGCAGAGCGGCGCCAGCAAGGCCGGCATCGGGAAATGGAACTGGGCGAGGAAGGCCTCGAACTCGTCCATCCGGGCTGCGCTGAAGATGTTGTCGTGGCTCTGCCAGATCAGGAAGGCGCCGGTCACCCAGCGCAGCAGCAGCAGGCCGAGATCGCCGAAGCGAGCCAGCGGCGTCAGCAATATCCAGTCCCTGCGCATCTCACCCCTCCAGAGCGGCGGCGATCCTCTGCGCGAGCCTTGCGGCGACCACGGCCTTGGGGGCGGTCTCCCAGTCCTCCGTCCCGTCGGCGGTGATGAGATGGACCTTGTTGTCGGCCCCCCCCATCACGTCGCCCGAAACGTCGTTGGCGAGAATCCAGTCGCAGCCTTTCCGTTCGCGCTTCGCCTTCGCGTTGCCGACGACATTGTCGGTTTCCGCCGCGAAGCCGATCAACAGCCGCGGCCGGCGCGGTGACGAGGCCAGTTCGGCGAGAATGTCCGGATTTTCGACGAGCGACAGGCTGGGCGGGCCCCCGGCGTCCTTCTTGATCTTGGACCGGGCGGGATCGACCCGCCAATCGGCGACCGCGGCGACCATTATGGCGGCGTCGGCGGGCAGGGCATTTTCGACCGCCGCGGCCATTTCGCGCGCGGTCTCGACGTCGATCCGGGCGACGCCCGGCGGGGTCGGCTGGTCGACCGGACCGGCGATCAGGCTGACCCGCGCGCCCAAGCCGGCCAGCGCTTCCGCAATCGCGAAGCCCTGTTTGCCGGAGGAGCGGTTGGCGAGCATCCTGACCGGGTCGATCGGCTCGTGGGTGGGGCCGGCCGTGACGAGGACGTGCCGGCCGGCGAGCGGGCCGGGGCCGCCCAGAATCTCTTCGATCGCGGCAAAGATCGCTTCGGGCTCGGGCAGCCGGCCCGGGCCATATTCGCCGCAGGCCATCTCGCCCTCGTCGGGGTCGAGGATGGCGACGCCGTCGGCGCGAAGCCGCGCCACGTTGCGTTTGGTCGCTTCGTGCCGCCACATACGCACGTTCATCGCCGGCGCGGCGAGCACCTTCTTGTCGGTGGCGAGGAGCAGGGTGGTGGCGAGATCGTCGGCGATGCCGCCCGCCATCTTCGCCAGCAGGTCCGCGGTCGCCGGGCAGACGACGACGAGGTCGGCCTCCCGCGACAGCTGGATATGGCCCATCTCGGCCTCGTCCTTGAGGTCCCAGAGGCTGGTATGGACCTGTTGCTCGGAGAGCGCCGCCAGCGTCATCGGCGTGATGAACCGGGCGCCGCCCGCCGTGAGCACGCAGCGCACGCCGCCGCCCGCCTTGCGGACCAGCCGGATCAGCTCGCACGATTTGTAGGCCGCGATGCCGCCACCGACGATGAGGAGGATGCGCTTGCCCCGCATCGGCCTAACTTAGGAACCAGACCGCCGCCGCGCCAGCCGCGGCCGACATCAAAGCGGTGAGCGCGATCAGGCCGGAACGGTGCGGCCGAACCACCGCGATCTCGCGCAGCGGCGGCGCGGGTGGAGCGGCGCCGGGGGGCGGGTAATAATGGTCGAGGCGGCGGATGAGATCGGGGAGCCTGCGCAGCAGCCGGACGTTGCGGACGATCTCGTCGGCGATCCGCGCCTCGGGGCCAAGCTCGCTGCGCACCCATTCGGTCAGGAAGGGCTCGGACGTCTCCCACATGTTGATGTCGGGATCGAGCGCCTGGGCGACGCCCTCCTCCATCACCATCGTCTTCTGGAGGAGGAGGAGGTGCGGCTGGGTCGGCATGTCGAAGTCGCGGGTGATCTTGAACAGGCCATCGAGCATCTGGCCGATGGAAATGTCCTTGGCGGGCAGACCACGCATGGGCTCGCCGACGGCGCGCAGCGCGGTCGCGAACTCGTCGATATTGTGGTGCGGCGGGACGTATTGCGCCTCGAAATGGATTTCGGCGACGCGGCGGTAATTGCCGGTCAAGAGGCCGTAGAGGATCTCGGCCAGCCAGACCCGCGCCTGGCGGTCGATCCGGCCCATGATGCCGAAGTCGATCGCGGCCAGGCGGCCGTCGGGAAGCGCGAACAGATTGCCCTGATGGAGGTCGGCGTGGAAGAAGCCGTCGACCACCGCCTGACGCAGGAAGGCGCGGACCAGGATGGCGGCGAGCGCCTTCAGATCGTGGCCGGCCGCGATCAGCGCGTTGCGGTCCGTGAGCTTGATGCCGTCGATCCATTCGAGCGTCAGCACCCGCCGGGCGGTGCGGCTCCAATCGATCTCGGGGACGAAGAAGCCGCCCTCGGCGACGAGATTGTCGCGCAGCTCGGAGGCGGAGGCGGCCTCCTGGCGGAGGTCGAGCTCGCGGTTGGTCCATTGCCGGAAGGTGGCGACGACGAGGCGGGGGCGCAGCCGCGCCGCCTCGCCGCCCATCGCTTCGACCTGGGCCGCCGCCCATTCATAGGTCTCGATCGCGGCGGCGAAATCCTCCTCGATATGGGGACGCAGCACCTTGACCGCCACCAGCCGGCCTTCGGTGGTGGTGGCGCGGTGAACCTGGGCGATCGAGGCGGCGCCGACCGGCTCGGGATCGACCTCGGCGAAGAGCTGGTCGAGGGGCTTGCCGAGGCCCTGTTCGATCGCCGCCCTGATCTTGTCGAACGGCGCGGGCGGCAGGCTGTCCTGGAGCATGGCGAGGTCGTGCGCCGCCTCCTCGCCGACCAGATCGGGGCGAGTCGCCAGCGCCTGGCCGAACTTGATCGCGGCCGGGCCGATGTCCTGGAATGCCTCGGCATAGGTCGGCACTTCGGGCACCCGCGCGCCGAAGCGGGCGAGCTTCGCCAGCCGGCGGACCGGCGGCGGCGTGTTCGGGTCGCGCTCGATGCCCTTGAGCGCGCCGTGCCGCGCCAGCACCCGGCCCCATTTCAGCAGCCGCCAGATATGGACGACTGGGTGAGTCAAATCTTCCAGCCGCTGTGGATGGCGACGAGGCCGCCGAGGATCGGCTCGGCCTTGACGTTGCGGAAGCCGGCCTGTCCGATCATCGTCGCGAACGCCACCATGTCCGGGAAGCGCTCGATCGATTCGATCAGATAGCGATAGCTGTCCTCGTCCTTCGCCACCGCCTTGCCGATGCGCGGAACGATATGGCGCGAATAGGTCTCGTAGAGGGTTCGGAAGCCGGGCCAGCGGGTCTGCGAAAATTCGAGGCAGTAGAAGCGGCCGCCGGTCCTGAGCACGCGATGCGCTTCGCCGAGCGCGGCGGCGATGTCGGTGACGTTCCTGATCCCGAAGGCGATCGTGTAGGCGTCGAAGCTCTTGTCAGGAAAGCTCAGCGCCTCGGCATTCTCCTCGGCCCAAATCAGGCCGTCGATGCGACGCGCCTGCGCGCGGTGGATCCCGACCGCCAGCATCTCGGGGTTGATGTCGCCGACGGTCACCGCCGCCCCCGCGCGGGCGAGGCGAAAGGCGACGTCGCCGGTGCCGCCGGCCATGTCGAGGATCGCTTCGTTCTTGCGCGGCCGGACGCGGCGGACGAAAACATGCTTCCAAAGCCGGTGCTGGCCGCCCGACATCAGATCGTTCATCAGATCGTAGCTGGCCGCGACGCTGGAGAAGACGCCGCGCACCCGCCGCGTCTTTTCCCGAGGGTCGACGTCCTCGTGGCCGAAAGAGACCTTGTCCATCGCGCCGCCCTCTAGCAGGGGAGGGAGGAGATGTGCACGCCCCTTATCGAACCGGCTCATGCCTGAACTGCCCGAGGTCGAGACCACCGTGCGCGGGCTCGAGCCGGTGCTCAAGGGCCGGCGGATCGAGTCGATCGCGCTCAGGCGGCCGGACCTGCGGCGGCCGTTCCCGCCGGACCTGCGCCAGCGGCTGACCGGGGCGCGGGTCACCGGCCTCGGGCGACGCGCCAAATATGGGCTGATCGAGACCGACCGCGGCGACACGATGGTCTTCCATCTCGGCATGTCGGGAAGCTGGCGGGTCGACCCTTCCGAGATCGGCATCCACGACCATGTCGTGATCGAGACCGACGAGGGACGGCGGCTCAGCCTCAACGATCCCCGCCGCTTCGGCTCGGTCGATATCGTCCGCACCGACGAGCGCGAGTCGCTGCCGCCATTCGCGACCATGGGCCCCGAGCCGCTCGGCGAGGGGTTCGGCGGCGCCTATCTCGCCGCTGCCCTCGACGGGCGGAAGGCGCCGATCAAGGCGATACTGCTCGACCAGCGCATCGTCGCCGGCCTCGGCAACATCTATGTCTGCGATGCGCTCAACCTCGCCGGCATCGCGCCCGGCCGCGAAGCCGGCCGTATCTCCCGGCCGCGTCTCGACCGGCTCGCCGCGGCGGTCGAATCGGTGCTCGGCGCCGCGATCGAGGCGGGCGGCTCGACGCTGCGCGACTATCTCCAGCCCAATGGCGAACTCGGCTATTTTTCGAGCAAGTGGCGCGTCTACGGCCGTGAGGGCAAGCCGTGCCCGGATTGCGGAGCGCCGATTCGGCGGCGCACCGATTCGGGCCGCTCGACCTTCTTCTGCCCGAAATGCCAGCGCTGATGCTTGACCTGTTCCCTCTCTCCGCGTAGAGGGCGCGGCCTGAGCGGGTGCGGTTCGAAGCCGCGCCCTTTTCATTTGAGACACGAGGCAATCCACGATGGCGAATACGCCGCAAGCAAAGAAGCGCATCCTCCGCAACGCCAAGCGCGCGGACATCAACCGGGCCCGGGTCAGCCGCATCCGGACCTTCGTCAAGCAGGTCGAATCGGCGCTCGCCGCCGGCAACAAGGACGAGGCCAAGGCCGCGCTCGCGCGCGTCCAGCCGGAAATGGCGCGCGGCGTCGCCCGCGGCGTCCTCCACAGGAACACGGCGTCGCGCAAATTGTCACGCCTGACACGGCGTCTCGCGACGCTCGGCTAAGCCCTTTGGAAAGTTCGACGAGTGCGCCCGCCGGCCCCCAACCGGCGGGTTTTTCTTGTCCGGAACGCGCCCATCAAAAAGCCTAGGATTTCCCGCGATTCGCGCCATGCCGTGCACCGTGCGGTTGCCATAAATATTTGAAAGTTGGCCGTTTTCTTGCGAACGCACGCAGTTCTGCGCTTTTTCGTCTGTCAATATGAATTAATTTCCATGACACTTTTTTTTCGCTTGCGCCGGCCCCAGCCCAGTTCCAGAACAGCCTTTCGGCAGAACGAATCTTCTGCCGGCACAAGCAAAAACGCATCGAGCAGCGGCATGCCGGGGGCGGTTCGTCGCGCGGGGGAGTTTTGCGCCTGAAAAAAACGCATCGTCAACGAGCGGTGCGAGGGAATGAGGGGTTGGCGCGGTGCAGAAGGTCGGAATGGCGGCACGGGCGGACATGGACGTGATCGATCCGATCGCGGCGGCATGGGAGTCGATTCGCGCGCAGCTTCGACGCGATTGCGGCGCCAGGACCTTCGACGGCTGGCTGCGGCCGATCGCGCTCGGCGGCTTCGACCCCGACACCGGCGCGCTGAGGCTCCAGCTGCCCTCGCAATTCATGGCCGATTGGGTGCAGACCCATTTCGCCGAGCGGCTCGCTCTGGCGTGGCGAGCCAAGCTGCCCGACGTGAAGCAGATCCGGATTGGCGTCGGCCCGGCCGCGCCGCGCACCGCCGCCGTGGTCGAGATTCCGGCGCCGGAAAAGGAAGAGGAGAAGGCCGCGCCGGGGCTCTACGCGGTCGCGCTCGAGCCGCGCTACCGGTTCGAGAATTTCGTCGTCGGCAAGGCCAATGAGGTCGCGTTCAACGCCGCGCGGACGCTGGCGAGCGCCGACAAGGTGGCGTTCAACCCCTTGTTCATCCATGGCGGCACCGGCCGCGGCAAGACCCACTTGCTGCACGCCATCGGCCACGAATTCCACCGCCTGCGGCCGCGCGCCAAGATCGTCTACATGTCGGCCGAGAAGTTCATGGTCGAGTTCGTCGCGGCGCTCCGCGCCAACGAGACGATCCAGTTCAAGCAGCAGCTGCGCTCGGCCGACCTCCTGATGATCGACGACGTCCAGTTCATCGCCGGCAAGGAATCGACCCAGGAAGAATTCTTCCACACGATGAACGAGATCATCTCGGCCGGCCGCCGGCTCGCGATCAGCTCCGACCGCGCGCCGCAGGACCTGGACGGGATCGAGCCCCGCATCCTCTCGCGCCTCTCCTGGGGCCTGGTCGCCGACATCAACGCCGCCGACCTCGAACTCCGCCTCAACATCATCCAGAAGAAGCTCGAGCAGCTTCCCGAGGTCAAGGTGCCCGAGGACGTCGTCATGTTCCTCGCCAAGAGAATCAGCTCGAACGTCCGCGAGCTCGAAGGCGCGCTGAACCGGATCGCCGCTTATGCCGGCATGCAGAACCGCGCGATCGACCTCGATTTCGTCAGCGAGGTGCTCGCCAACATCCTGCGCGCCAACCAGCGCCGCATCTCGATCGACGAGATCCAGACCCGGGTTTCCGAGCATTACCGGATCCGCAAGGCCGAGATGACCTCGGCGCGAAGGGCCCGCGAGGTCGCCCGCCCGCGCCAGGTCGCCATGTACCTGTCCAAGCAGCTCACACCGCGTTCGCTCCCCGAGATCGGCCGGCGCTTCGGCGGACGCGATCACACCACCGTGATCCACGCCGTCCGCCAGATCGAG
>Ga0190265_10000249_pt1 | contig 46635 bp, 50 predicted proteins | sample Popmic124T_FD_133135 | JGI IMG/M metagenome (GOLD analysis project Ga0190265, IMG submission 133135) | Populus adjacent soil microbial communities from riparian zone of Indian Creek, Utah, USA - 124 T | ecosystem: Environmental > Terrestrial > Soil > Riparian zone | place: USA: Utah | collected... | reverse complement strand
GGCGTTGGCGGCCGAGCTCGACGGCCCGCTGGCGTAGCCGGCCGCTGCCTCGACGGGAAAGCCCCGCGCCGCCCTCTAGAGTGCGCGGCCGTGAGCGCACTGGCGATCGAGGTCTCCGACCTCCGCAAGAGCTATGGCGACGTCGATGCCGTCCGCGGACTCTCCTTCGAGGTCAAGCGCGGCGAGGTGTTCGGCCTGCTCGGCCCCAACGGGGCCGGCAAGACGACGACAGTCGAGATTTTGGAGGGCTACCGACGCCGTTCGGGCGGCAACGTCAGCGTGCTCGGCCACGACCCCGAACGGCGCGAGCGCGAGCTGCGCCAGCGCGTCGGGATCGTGCTGCAGAGCTGCGGTTTCTACCCGCGCCTGACCGTCCGCGAGGCGGTCGGCCACATGGCAAAGGCCTACCCCAAGCCACTCGACGCCCGCGAGGCGATCTCGCTCGTCGGGCTCGAGAAGAGCGCCGACGTCCGCGCCGGCAAGCTGTCCGGCGGTCAGCAGCGGCGACTCGACCTGGCGCTGGCTCTGGTCGGCGACCCCGAGCTGGTCTTCCTCGACGAGCCGACGACCGGCTTCGACCCCGCCGCCCGCCGCGATGCCTGGGAGGTCGTACGGCGGCTACGCGAGCTCGACAAGACGGTGCTGCTGACGACCCACTATCTCGACGAGGCGCAGGAGCTTGCCGACCGCGTCGTGATCGTCAAGGACGGCGTCGTCGTCGCCGAGGGGCCGCCGTCCGACCTGACGCCCGACTCCGGCGGCTACCGCGTCTCCTACGTGTCTAGCGGCCGTCGCGTCGAGCACCAGACAGAGGATCCGACCGATCTGCTGCACCGCCTGACCGGCGACGCGCTCGGCCGCGGCGAGCGGCTCGAGGGGCTCGAGGTCGCGCGGCCGACGCTCGAGGACGTCTACCTCCAGCTGACCGCCGAGGCCGCCGACGAGCTGGTCCCCGCCAGCGAAACCGAGGAGGGGCGCTCGTGAGCGGCGCCGCGCTGGCCTGGCAGCAGTTCCGGATCGAGCGCAAACTCTTTTGGCGCAACCCGAGCGCCGCCTTTTTCAGCTTCATCCTGCCGCTGACGCTGCTGCTGCTGGTCGCGTCGGTGTTCGCCGACGACCCCAGCGAGCTCGACGTCCTGATTCCCGGCGTCGCCGGCATGAGCGTGATGGCGACGACCTTCAACGCGATGGCCTACAACCTGACGTTCCTGCGCGAGCAGGGGATCCTCAAGCGGATGCGCGGCACGCCGATGCCGACCGGGTCCTACTTTGCCGGCTTCCTCGGCAACTCAGTCGCCAACGCGTTCGTCCAGGTCGGGCTCGTGATCGTCGTCGGCCACTTCCTCTACGACGTCGCCTGGCCAAAGGACTGGTTCGAGCTGGCGGTATTCACGGTCGTTGGCGTGATCACCTTCGGCTCGCTCGGAATCGCGCTCTCGCACGCGATCCCGAACTTCGACTCGGCTTCGGCCTACGTCAACGCGCTCTTCCTGCCGGCGATCATGATCTCCGGCGTCTTCTACTCCAGCGACTCGCTGCCTGCCGGACTGGCGGCAGTCGCCGAGGCGCTGCCGCTGAAGCACGTGATCGACGGCTTCTCCGACGCGATCGTCACCGGACAAGGCATGTCGCACGAGCTCGGAGCACTGGCGGTGCTGGCGCTCTGGGGGGTCGCGGGCGTCATGCTGGCGATCCGTGGCTTCCGCTGGGAGAGATAGACCGCCGCCGCTACCGGCGGCGTCCATCCCAGTCGTGCTCGAAGGCCCAGCGGGCGCCGACGGTCCAGGCCTGGACGCGGTTGGCGATCGCGATCGGCTCGGGGCCAGCGGGACCGACGGCGTACAGCTCGGGCGCGCCACCGAGACGGTCGAGCGCGTCGAGGACGCCGGCGCGCACACGCTCCGCCTCGTCGTGGCGGCCAGCCGCGCGTAGGCCGCCCCAGCCGAGCCAGGAGTCGAACGGCCAGACGGCGCCGCGGTGGTAGGCGTGGGGGTCGAACCGCGGATGGCGCTCGGAGAGTGTGCGCAGGCCCCACGGCGTGAACACGTCGGGCTGGGTGAGCCGCTCGGCTGCGCCGGCGGGCGCGGCGTCCGCCCAGAGCAGCCACCCGAGCGAGGAGCCGGCGCCGCGGACACGACTGCCGTCGGCCTCGATCGCGATCGTCTCCGGCAGCGCGCCAGGATCCGCGGCGAAAGCGACGGTGACGCGCGTCCTCAACGAGTCCGCCAGGTCGCGGTGGCGCTGCCCGCCGGAGAGCCGCGCGAGCGCGCGAGCCGCGGCCACGGCGATGGCCTGGCTGTCCGCGTCGGCGAGCGGCGGCTCGGGTGGCGAGCCGTCTTCGCGCAGGATGCCGCCGCCGTGCGTGTCGGGGTCGAGCGGATCTGTGGTGTCACGCCAGCCCTGTTGGGCGAGGCCGCCGGGCGCCCTGCGCGGCCCGTGCCGGACCAGTCCGCCCCCGCGTGCCAACGTCCGTTCCAGCCACTCCCCCGCCGCGCGCCAGCTCGGTTCGAGCTCAGCAGCCAGGCGGTCGTCGTCGAGCGCGTCGAGCACCACCAAGAACCACGACGTGGAATCGGCCGAGCCGTAGTAGAGCAGACCCCCGTCGCGCACCGGCCAATTCATGTCGATCAGCCGTCGCGGCGCGCGGCGCCAGTGCTCGTGGAGGATCTTGCCCGGCTCCTCGTCGGTCCGCGGATCGTCGCGCTGCCCTTGCAGCGCCGCGAGCGCCCGCAGCGTCGCTGCCGCGACGTCGGGACGACCCGGCAGCACCTGCAACGCGAAGACGAGCGAGTCGCGCCCGAACAGCGTGTTGAACCGCCCGGGATCGCCGCCGTCCACCGCCGCACTGGCGTTCGCCCAGCCGTCGCGCGACAGCACGCTGTCGAGCGCATCGGCCACGCGGCCGGCTAGCCCTTGACCGCGCCCGCGGTCATGCCGGCGACAATGCGCTTCTGGAAGATGATCACGAGCGCGACGAGCGGGATCGTGATGATCACCGACGCCGCGCTGATCGTTCCGAGCGGGACCTCGAACTCGGTGCTGCCGGTGAAGTTCGCGACGGCGACGGGCACGGTGTAGGCGGAGGGTGAGCTGGTCAGCGTCACGGCGAGCAGGAACTCGTTCCAGACGAAGAACGCAGTCAGTAGGCCGGCTGTGACCAGTCCCGGCGCGGCGAGCGGCAGGACGACCTTGCGAAACGCCTGGAAGTGCGTCGCGCCATCGACCAGCGCCGCCTCCTCGAGCTCCTTCGGGATCTCCTTGAAGAACGAAGCCAGGATGTAGATCGCCAGCGGCAAGGCGAACGTCAGATACGGAACGATCAGGCCCGTGTAGGTGTTGTAGATGCCGATGTCGGTCCAGAGCTTGAAGATCGGCGCGGCGATCGCGATCGGGGGGAACGTCGAGATCGAGAGCACCACCGCGAGGATCAGGAACTTGAACTTGAACCGCAACCGCGCGAGCGCATAGGCGGCGAACGAGCCGAAGATCAGCGCCAGGGCGGTCGTGACCGTCGTGATGATCACGCTGTTGCGCAGCGCCGAGGTGAAGTCATTGTTCTCGAAGATCGACGAGTAGTTGTCGAGCGAAGGGCTCGGCGGGATCAGGTCGGCGTTCGAGAGATCCGCGCCGGTCTTCAGCGAGACGTTGATCAGCCAGTAGAACGGCAGCAGGCAGAACACGCAGATCGCTGCCACGGCGATCCAGAGCAGCAGCGAGCGTAGGCGTGGCGCGATCATCTCAATCGTCCGCCACCAGCGAGCGGATGTTGCCGCCCACCAACCGGATATAGAGGAACGAGACGCCCATCACGATCGCGAACGTGAGCACCGACAGCGCCGATCCGTAGCCGATCAGCCGGTTGGTGGTCAACTCCTGGTAGGAGAGCAGCGACAGCGTGGTGGTGTCGTTGGCGCCGCGCGTGAGGACGTAGGGCAGGTCGAAGATCCGCAGCGCGTCGAGCGTGCGGAAGATCAGCGCGACGAGGATCGCCGGCGCCAGCAGCGGCAGCGTGATGCTCCGGAAGCGCTGCAGCGTCGTCGCCCCGTCGACCTTGGCGGCGTCGTAGACGTCGTTGGGGATCACCTGTAGGCCGGCGAGCAGCAGCAGCGCTATGAAGGGGGCTGTCTTCCAGACGTCGGCCAACACCATCACCGCCATCGACCAGCCGGTCTCGCCGAGCCAGACGACATCGGCGCCCGGCAGACCCAACGCCGACAGGACCTGCGGGGCGAGGCCGAGGTTGGGCTCGAAGATCGTCCGCCAGGTAATCGCGCTGACGACCGTCAGGACCGCCCACGGCACCAGCACTACGGTACGGAGAATGCCGCGGCCCTTGAACGCCTCGTGCATCGCCAGCGCCATGCCGAGGCCGACGGCCAGCTCGATCCCGACCGAGATCGCCGTGAACATGAACGTCACGACGACGGCGTCCCAGAACTCCGGCGAAGAGAAAGCCTCGGAGTAGTTGTCGAAGCCCGCGAAGCGCGACAGCCCCGGCACGCGGACGCTGTACTCGTTCAGCGACAGCCAGATCGCGTAGCCGATCGGGTAGGCGGCGACCAGCGCCATCACGATCAGCGACGGCGCCAGCATCGCCCGCGCGAGGCGTCGCTCGCCGCTGCCGTAGCGGCGTCCGCCGCGAGACCGGCGCCGTCCCAGCCTCGCGGTCGATGCCTCCATCGCCTACCTCTCCGAGCTAGAAGGTCTCCAGCGCGTCCTGGATGTCCGCGTTCATGTCCTGCGCCGCCTGGTCGGGCGACTTGTCGCCCTGCAGGGCCGCGTAGACGTTGGTGTAGATCGCCTCGCTGATCTGCGGATAGACCGGCGAGACAGGACGCGGCTGCGCCTGCTCGACGGCGTCTCGCAAGTCCGTCGCGAACGGCAGCGCCTTCTGCACCGAGGGCATGTCGTAGACCTCGCTGACCACCGCGGGCAACGACGCCTCGGTGGCTTGGATCTCCTGCTGGCCCGGCTCGACGGCGAACTCGATGAACGCCAGCGATCCCTCGGGGTTCTCGGAGAAGGCCGAGATCGCGAGGTTGTAGCCGCCGAGGACACCCGCTCCCGGGTTACCCTCATAGGGCGGGAAGGTGGTCACGTCGAAGCTGTCGGCGATCTGCGAGTCCTTGGCGAGCGCGTAGGCATACGGCCAGTTGCGCATGTAGGTCGCGCGATTGGCCTCGAAGGAGCGCCGCGACTCCTCCTCCATGTAGGTGGTGACCGCCTTCGGCACGTCGCCATCGTCGATGCCGTTGCGCATGAACGTGAGCACGTTGCGGACCTCGTCGCTGTCGGCCGTGGCCTCACTGCCATCCTCGCTGACCACCGTTGCACCGGCGCTGTAGAGCAGCTCGAGGAAGTTGACGGTTAGCCCCTCGTAGCGCGCGCCCTGGTAGATGAAGCCGTCGGCATCGCCGGCCTGCTGGTACATCTGCTCCCAGCTCTCCGGCTCGGGGCCGCCGTCCTGCCCCGTGCGCCAGTAGATGAACCCGGCGTTGGTGTTGAACGGAAAGGCCCAGTACTTGTCCTCGTACTTGGCCGTCTCCAGCGTCGACGGGATGAAAGCGTCGGCCTGTCGCTCGATCGCCTCGCTGACGTCGAGCAGCCAGTTCTGCGCCGCGTACTCCGCCGTCCAGATCACGTCGACGCCGAGCACGTCGCACTGCGCCGACTCGGCGCGCAGCCGCTGGATCTGCAGCCGCCGCTGATCGTCGGCCGACTCCGGCAGCTCGAGCAGCTCGACGTTGGCGTCGGGATTCGCCTTGTTGAAGTTGTCGACGACCGTGGTGAACGCGCCGGTGGTGTCCTTGCCGATGCACCAGGTCACGTCGCCCTGGGCTCGCGACTCGGTCACGGCCTGCGAGTCGGAGGAGCCGCCCCCGCCTCCGCCATCGTCGTCATCGCCGCAGCCGGCGACCGCAAGTAGTGCGACGGCGATAAGAATCGCCGCAAGGCGCAGGACGTTCATCGAAAACTCCTCTTCTGCCGCTCACCTGGGATGTACCCAAGAAGTGGACCCTCAAACGAGCCGGAGCTACAGCCGCAAGGTAGCCCCGTTGCGGCGTAGCCAGCGCTCCTCCTCGCGGTAGCCGGGACGCCGCGCGGCGAGCAGATCCCAGAAGCGCTGGGAGTGGTCGTGGATCTCCAGATGGGCGACCTCGTGCTCGACGACGTAGTCGAGGATCTCCGGCGGCGCGAGCAGCAGGCGCCAGTTGAAGCTCATCGCGCCCTTCGAAGAGCAGCTCGCCCAGCGGGTGCGCTGGCCACGGATCTGGAGGCTGCTGTAGGACCGACCGACGCGGGCCACGGCCGTATCGAGGCGGATCGCGACCTCGGTGCGTGCTTGAGCGCGATACCAGCGCTCGAGCGCGGCCACGACCGCGGCCGGGCCGGGCTCTGAGACCGCCGCGTTCAGCTCCTCCGCATGACGGGCTACGTGCGATCGCCGTCGCTCGGGCTCCACGCGCACGCGCAGCCTAAGCCGCTCGCCGAGATAGGGCACCTCGCCCCCATCCTCGAGCACCGGGCGCGGCCGCTCAGCCTCGGCGGCGCGCATCCGCAGCAACGTGCGATCGATCCAGGCCCGCTTCGAGGCGACGAACGGCTCGACCTCGTCGAGCGGAAGCCGGCGCGGAACCACTACCTCGACCCCCGCCGCCGTCACCTGGATCCGCGCGCGGCGGGCGCGGTCGGAGCGACGGACGGTGTAGGACGGTTCAGACACCGGCACCAGAGTAGGCGCCCGCCCGGCTCAGAGGATCGTCGGAACGCTGCCGCCGTCGACGCTCCATGCAGCGCCCGCGACATTCGACGCGCGCTCGGAGCAGAGGAAGGCGATCACAGCCGCGATCTCGTCCTCGCTGCCGATCCGCCCCAGCGGGATCTTGTCGCCGAGGCCGGCGATCACCTGGTTGCGATCGATGCCCTGCTGGGCAGAGACCTGGTCAGCGAGGCCGCCCTCGTCGAGCCACAGGCCAGTACCGACGACTCCGGGCGCAACCGCGTTGACGAGCACGCCCTTGGGCGCGAAAGCATCGGCATAGGTACGCGACAGCGAGAGCTGGGCGGCCTTGGTGACGGAGTAGGCGGCGTTGCGCTGCGACGGCCGCTTGCCCGACGACGAGCAGACGTTGACGATCCGTCCCCAGCCGGCGGCGGCCATCCGGGGCGCGGCGGCGCGCATCAGCCGCATCGGCGCCATCACGTGCAGCTCCCACTGCCCCTGCCAGTCGCCGTCGCTGAGTTGGTCGAGCGCCACCATCTTGGTCATGCCGGCGTTGTTGACGAGCGCGTCGACGCTGCCAAAGCGCTGCTCGCAGGCGGCGATGACCTGCTCCCCGGCGTCGGGCTCGGTGATGTCGGCGGCGAGGATCTCGGCGCGATCGCCGCACTGCGCCGCCGCCGTTACGAGCGCCTGCTCCGAGCGGCCGACAAGCAGCAGCTGCGCCCCCTCGGCGGCCAGCAGCTTCGCGGTCGCCAGACCGATTCCCCGACTGCCGCCGGTAATCACGCAGGCCCTGTCACGCAGTCCGAGATCCATGTCGGCAGAGTCTCTCAGTCTGCTTTGCGGTTGGCCTGATGCGGCATCGGCTCGCCGCGCAAACCGGCGAGCAGGTTGTCGACGGCGATGTCGGCCATCTCGGCGCGCGTTTCGTGCGAGGCGGAGCCGAGGTGGGGCGCGACGACGAGGTTCGGCGCGACGAGCAGCGGGTGCTCCGCCGGCAGCGGCTCAGGATCGGTGACGTCGAGCGCGGCGCCGGCGATCCAGCCCTGCTCGAGCGCCTGACCCAGCGCATCGGTGCCGACGATCGGGCCGCGCGCGGTGTTGACGAGGTAGGCGTCGTCGCGCATCCGGCGCAGCGCGTCGGCGTCGATCAGCCCGCGCGTCTGGTCGGTCAGCGGGCAGTGGAGCGTGACGACCGTCGATTGCTCGAGCAACTCCTCGATCGGCATGCCGTCGGTCCGGCCGGTGTGGACGACACGCGCACCGAATCCCTCGACGCGCCGCTTGACGGCCTGGCCGATCCGGCCGAGGCCGACGATCCCGACAGTCGCCCGGTGAAGATCGTGCCCGAGCAACCGCGCCGGCTCCCAGGTCAGCCACTCCCCCGCCCGCACCTCGGCATCGCCCTCCGGAATCCGCCGCATCACGGCGAGCATCAGCGCCAGTGCGAGGTCGGCACTCGTCTCGGTCAGGACGTCGGGCGTATGGCCGACCGGGATGCCGCGCTCGCTGGCGGCGGTGAGATCGATGTTGTCGGTACCGACGGCGTAGGTGGACACGGCGCGCAGGTCAGGCGACGCCTCGAACAACTCGCGATCGACCGCGTCAGTGAGCATGCAGAGCAGGCCCTTAGCTTCGGCGGCCCGCTCGCGCAACTGCTCGCGCGTCGGCGACAACCGCTCCGGCCAGACCTCAACGTCGTGCTCGGCAGCCAGCCGCTCGACGGCGGTTCCCGGAATCTCGCGAGTGACGAAGCAGCGCGCCATCGGTCTAATCCGACCACAGACCGCTGACGGGCAGCGCCCAGAGGCGATCACCGAACCGCAACGTCTCGGGGGCGGTGCTTACCACGACACCGGCGACGAACCGCTCGCCGAGCCTGTCGCGTAGATGGGCCAAGCCGCTGAAATCGCCCTTGGCAGGCGTTGAGCCCAGCTTGACCTCCACGCCCACGACCCTGCCGTCGGGCGCCTCTAGCACGATGTCAACCTCCCGACCACCGGCGGTCCGAAAGTGATGGAGACGCACGGCGGTCTCGCTCCAACCAGCCTGCTTGAGCAGCTCGCCGGCGACGAAGCTCTCGAACAATGCGCCCGCCTGTGCGGTGTCGTCGGAGACAAGGCGCTCTGCGGAGTAGCCGATCAGCTCGCAGGCAAGCCCGCTGTCAGGCAGCCAGAGCTTGGGCGACTTGATCAACCGCTGACCGATGTTGCGGCTCCAAGCCGGAACGCGATGCACGAGATAGAGAAGCTCCAGCAGACGCAGGTAGCGGCGCACCGAGTCCTTCTTCATCCCGATCGCAGATCCCATCGCCGTCGGCTCCACTAGGCCACCAACCCGTGCGGCGGCAAGCTCGAGCAGCTTCGGCAACTCGTCGAGCTGCTGCGGCCGCTCGACGACATCTCGGGCGTCGCGCTCGACGACCATCTCGACGTAGGCACGCGCCCAGCGCGCGCGACGCCGCGGCTCCGACCTCGCGACCATCTCCGGATACCCGCCCGCGACCAGCCGATCCGACACGGCGCCCCGACCGACCGGCCGGCCGATGAGCTCAGGGATGTCCCCGTCGAACAGCCGGTCGATCAGGTCCTCCCGCCGCCCCTCGATCTCTCCCTGTGAAAGCGGCCAGAGCTGAACACGCTCGGCCCGCCCGGTCAGCGACTCGGAGAGCCTGAGCGTCGCCCAGACGTTTGCCGACCCGGTCAGGAGGAACATGGCCGCCGGCCGCCGGCCGCCGCGCCGGGCCTGGTCAACACGGTGCTTGATCGCATCGAGCAGCGGCGGGGCCTTCTGGAACTCGTCGATCACCAGCGGCAGATCCGCGCCCTCGATGAATCCCGCCGGGTCGCTGTTCGCCGCCGCCCGAGCGCGCGCGTCGTCGAGCGACACGTGGCGTGCGCCATGGCCGTCTGCGACCGCCTCCGCCAGGGTGCTCTTGCCGCACTGGCGCGGGCCGACAATCGCGACGACGGGGGTGTCCGCCATCGCGGCGACGACTTCAGCCTCGGTGTGGCGGGGGTATATAAGGGCTGACATCAGCGCAGATGATACCTGACGAGAGCGCAGTTTCTCCCTGAAGACGGCGCACTGAACATCCGGTGCCGCGGTGATCCCCGCCGTCGCACGCTGGGTACGCTGGAGATCAGTGCCCAAGGACACCGGCTTCCCCCAGACCGACGCGCAGTTCGACTTCTCCCGCGCCCGGCGGGGGCGTGCGCTCGCCCGCCTCGCCAACCGTCTCAAGGGCCGCCCCGGCGCGAAGGTCGCGATCCTCCCGTTCGAGGAGGTCGTCGACGCGCTCGGCCGCCGCGGCGAGCGCCGCCTCGGCCTGAAGTCGATCCCGCTCGATTCGATCGTCGGAACCGTTGACCGCGGCCGCGAGTTCGACCGCGGCTTCCGCCCCACCTCCAGCCGCCCGCGCGGCCGCTTCGAGCGGATCGCCACCGCCAAGCGCCGCGGCGAGTCGATGCCCCCGATCCGCGTCTACCGGATCGCCAACGCCCACTTCGTCGAGGACGGCCACCACCGCGTCGCCGTCGCCCGCGCCCAATCCCAACCCGACATCGACGCGTACGTCACCGAAGTCGTCCCCGAGATCGGCCACGACCTCGACCTACGCAAGGCCACCCCCGCCGAGCTGCGAGCGCTGCGCTAACGGCGCTTCCCGCGTGTCTTCTTCGTCACCTTCGGTGGCTTGACGACGAGCGCTGGTGAGCGCTCTGAGAGAAACCGGTCGGCCGCAGATCCGAACCTGAGCACCACCTTGACTCGTGTCCGCTGCGGTCTGCTCAGCAACTTCCTGCCTTCCCGGGTTAGTGAGACACGCAGGCGATGGCGCTCACCCTCAGCGAGCCGCTTACGTCCCTTCGCCAGTAGGACTCGCTGACCACTCGGCCCGGTATAGACGCGCAGCACGAGCATCCCGGCGAGCGGGGCTCGAAAGGCCGCTAGGCGAGCACGGCTCGGGCCGCCGCGCAGCGCGCTCGAGACCGAGTTCACCAGGCTTCCGAGACGGCCGGAGACCAGTGCCGTCGCAGGATTTGGGGGCACGAGCCGCGGAGCCGGGCGACCCGACAGCTGGTATCTCCCTGTGGTGGGATTCCGCGGGCCGAAGGTCAAGGCTCCGGCATGCCTGTCCTCGCCGACGAGATAGCCGATCGGCCGAGGCAACCCGTCTGTCGGCTTGAAGACCACCCCCACGGTGCACGTCGCCCCCGGTTCCAGCTGGGCCGGGCAGTCGTTCCCAACCATCGCAAAGTGCGGGTTGTCGATGACAGTGGGCGGCACCGCAACGCATCGGGTCCTAGGTTGCGAACAGTGACCGTCCGGCTCTCGTTCGCATGCGGCACCAGAACGCCGAAGTCCACCTCGCCAGGCTCGATCACAACCGTCCGGCCTACGCGGTCAGCGAGGACCCGTCAGACGGGTCGAAGAGCTGGATGTGGGAGGCGTCGATGAAGATGTCTGCCTCATCGCCCTTCTTGACCTGGCTCTCGGCTGAGAGGCGGGCGACGATGTCGCCCTCCTGGCCGCCGCCGGGGACCTCGCCGGCGCCGGAGTCCTCGGCCAGCTCGCGCAGCTCGTCGGACTCGATGCTCTTGTCGGAGGAGACGCTGAAGTGGGCGTAGATCTCCGAGCCAAGCGACTCGATCAGGTCGATCTTCGCCCTGAAGGAGGCGCCGCGGCTGCGCGTGTCGTCGCCGAGCAACGCGGCGTCCTCGAAGTTCTCGGGCCGGATGCCGGCGATCAGCTCGCGGCTGCCGCCCTCGCTTCCAGCACCGACGCGCTCGCGCACATCATCGGGCAGCCGCACGTCGACCATCGGCAACTTGACGGTGTCGCCCTCGATCGTCGCTGGCATGAAGTTCATCGCCGGCGACCCGATGAAGCCGGCGACGAAAAGGTTCTTCGGCCGGTTGTAGAGCTCCATCGGCGTGTCGACCTGCTGCAGGACACCGGCGCGCATGACCGCGACGCGGTCGCCGAGCGTCATCGCCTCGGTCTGGTCGTGGGTGACGTAGATCGTCGTCGTGTCGGTGCGGTTCTGGATCCGCGACACCTCGGTGCGCATCTGGACGCGCAGCTTCGCGTCAAGGTTCGACAGCGGCTCGTCCATCAGATAGGCCGACGGGTCGCGGACGATCGCACGGCCCATCGCGACGCGCTGACGCTGACCGCCAGAGAGGTTGGCCGGCTTGCGGTCGAGGTGCTCGGTGAGGTCGAGGATCTTCGCCGCGTCCTCGACCCGCTTGTCGATCTCAGCCTTGTCGGTGCCGTGCAGCTTGAGCGCGAAGCCCATGTTGTCGCGCACCGTCATGTGCGGGTAGAGCGCGTAGTTCTGGAAGACCATCGCGATGTCGCGGTCGCGCGGCGCCTTCTGGTTGACGACCTCGTCACCGATCGTGACCTCACCGTCGCTGATGTCCTCGAGCCCGGCGACCATCCGCAGCGCCGTCGACTTGCCGCAGCCCGAGGGGCCGACGAGGATCATGAACTCGCCGTCCTCGATCTCGAGGCTCATGTCCTTGACGGCCTCGAAGCCGTCCGGATAACGCTTGGTGACTCCGTCGAAGGTGATCTTGGCCATGGTCTCTCCTTACCCGTAGTCGCTCGCTCTATCCCTTGACCGCGCCCGCGGTCAGGCCAGCGACGATCCGGCGCTGGAAAATCAGGACCATCACGATGATCGGGATCGTCACGACCACCGCCGCCGCCGAGATCGCCCCGATCGGCTGCTCGAACTGCGACCCGCCGGTGAAGAAGGCGAGCGCCGCCGGGACCGTGCGCGCGTTGTCGGTCGAGGTGAGCGTGTTGGCGAAGATGAAGTCGTTCCAGGCGAAGATGAACACGAGGATCGCGGCGGTGAACACGCCCGGCGCGGCGAGCGGCACGATCACCTTGCGGAACGCCTGGAACGGAGTCGCGCCGTCGACCTGAGCCGCCTGCTCGAGCTCCCACGGAATCTCGCGGAAGAACGCCGACAGCGTGTAGATCGCCAGCGGCAACGTGAAGGTCATGTAGGGGATGATCAGCCCAGCCCAGGTGTCGTAGAGGCCGATTGAGCGCCACATGTCGAACAGCGAGCCGACGATCGAGATCGGCGGGAACATCGCAACCGCGAGCGCGCCCGAGAGGATCACCGTCTTGCCGGCGAAGTCGAGCCGCGAGAGCGCGTAGGCGGCCATCGCGGCGAGGGCGATCGAGATCAGCGTGGCAATCAGCGCGATGCCGATCGAGTTGACCAGCGCGGCGATGAAGGTGTCGTCCTCGAAGATCGACTTGTAGTTGTCGAACGAGATCTCGCCGCTGAAGAACTTGCGGTCGGTCAGCTTGTCGACCGGCTTGACCGACAGCGACGCGATCCACAGCACCGGAATCAGCGCGTAGAAGAGGACGACGAGGATGCCGATCCCCCAGAACACCCGATCGCGTGCCGAGTCGAGCATTGCTCAGGCCTCCCCTCGCTGCTGTGCGGTGCTCGTGCCGAGCACCTTGACGAAGAAGGTCGCGATTAGGATCACGGCGACGAAGATCAGGATCGATATCGCCGACCCCAGGCCGAGGTTCACCCTGTTGATCAGCACGGAGTAGCCGAGGATCGACACCGTCTCGGTGCCGTTGGCGCCAGCCGTCTGGATGAAGACCGTGTCGAAGACGCGGAAGGCGTCAAGCGTGCGGAACAGCAACGCGACCAGGATCGCCGGCTTCATCAGTGGCAACGTGATCCGGTAGAAGCGCTGAACCGCGTTGGCGCCATCGACCTTCGCCGCCTCGTGCAGCTCGTCGGGGACGAGCGCCAGCCCCGCCAACAGCAGCAGTGCCATGAACGGAGTGGTCTTCCAGACCTCGGTCAGGATGATCACCAGTAGCGAGCTGTCGCGCTGGTTGAACGGCGCCCAGGTGTCCGATATCAGCGGCAGGCTCTGGACGAAGCCGCTCGTCGGGTCGAAGGCATAACGCCAGGCGAACGCCGCGACGACGGTGACGATTCCGTACGGGATCAGCACCGATGCGCGCACCGCCCCGCGGCCAAAGATCGCCCGGTGCATCACCAGTGCGATCGCCATGCCGAGCACCAGCTCGATCGCGACCGAGGCGACGGTGATGATCAGCGTCGTCCCGACGTCCCCCCACCAGGTGCTCGAGCTGAGCACGTCGGCGTAGTTCGACAGGCCGACGAACTCCTTCTCGTCGGGAAAGCGCAAGTCGAACTTCTGCAGTGAGAGGTAGAAGGCGTAGCCAATCGGATAGCCGGTGACGATCAGCATCGCGATCACCGCCGGCGCGCAGAGCATGTAGGCGAGCCGGCGCTCGGACTTCGCACGGTCGGTCGTGCCGCCCTTGCCCTTTGGCGCCTGCGGTGCGACCTGGGCGTCTGGCACGCTCGCCGCCTCCATCAAAAGATTCCCCCCTCGGCTGCCTTGTCGATCCGCTCGCGCAGCTGGTCGACGACCGTGCCGGGGTCAACCTCGGCCGGCGGATGGAACGTCTTCTGAATCGCCTGCGAGATGTCGGTGTAGGCCGGCGTCACCGGCCGTGGGCCGGCCTGGTCGATCGATTGGCGCAGCAGGTCGGCAAACGGGAACGCCTTCTTCAGCGCCGGGCGGTCGTAGACCGCCTCGCTCGAGGGAGCAAGGCCACCCTTCTCGGCCGCGACGAGCTGGCTGTCCTCGCTGGCCAGGCACTCGGCCGCCTCGAACGCCAGGTCCTTCTTCGTCGAGAATGCGCCGATGCCGAGGTTGAAGCCACCGAGCGGCGGCCGGCTCTCGCGGTCGGCGATGCTGCGCGGGTAGCGCGCCCAGCCGATGTTCTTCTGGAAGTCCTCGCTGACCTCGGCGGCGCTCGGGTAGATGAACGAGTAGTTGATCTGGTAGTCGGAGCGGCCGGACTCGAAGCCGAGCCGCGCGTCGTCCTCGGCGTTGGTCGACATGCCGGGCGGCGCGGCCGAGGAGTTGGCGAGCTTGCTGACGATCTCGGCAGCGGTCTTGGCGGTGTCGTCGACGACGTCCTCGCCCTGGGCGTTGACCAGTTGGCCCCCGGCCCCTTCGATCAACGCGTTGATCCAGACCGTGAAGCCCTCGTACTGACGTGCCTGGACCTCGACCTGGGTGCCGTTCTTTACCGCCTGATCGATCATCTGGTCCCAGGTGAAGTCGGCGGCGGGCTTGTCGACGCGGTCCTTGCGATACCAGAGCAACTGGGTGTTCGACGTGTAGGGGATCGCCCAGACCTTGTCTTGGTAGCGAACCGACTCGAGCGGGCCGTCGAGGCGGCCCCGCTCGGCCGTCTCTCTCCGCTCGCCGGTCCACGGGAGGATCCAGCCGGCCTCCGCGAACTCGGCGGTCCACGGGACGTCCATGTTCACGATGTCGACGGTGTCGTCCTCGGCCGCCAGCCGGCGGACGACGAGCTCACGCTGCTGATTGGCGTCGGTCGGCAGCCGGACGTAGTTGATCGTGTAGCGCCCGTTCGCCTGCTTGTTGCAGTCGGCGATCGACTGCTCGTAGGCGCCACCCGGCTCGTTGAACGCGTACCAGTTGACGGCGCGTGGGCCGCTGGCTGCGTCGTCTCCACCGATGCCCGCGCAGCCCGTGAGCCCGGCGAGCGCGGCCAGCGCCAGCGCGGCAACCGACAAACGAAACCTGGGTCTCACTTCCCCCTCTGGTCAGGGTCGCGGGAGCGTCAACAGTCCACGTCTACCCCCGCGTCAGCTGTGACAAACCGGCTAGGCGGTCGCGTTGTCTCGCTGCGACCGCCGCCATGCGAGCAGTTGCCGGTAGAGCGAGAGCAGCGAGTCGGGGTACTCGCGCTGGTCGGCGACGTTGCGCTCCACGGGATCGACCAGCGGCAGCCACGGCTCGCCGGTCGTGAAGCCGCCGTCCGGGCTGGCGTCCCACTGCATCGGATGGCGGTGGGTGTCGCGGCCAGCGCGGTCGTAGGGCGGCTGGTGTCCCGGCCCATCACGCATGCCGATCTCGTCGCCCTGGTAGATAAAGACGATCCCTGGCAGCGAGCAGACGAGCTGGGCGGCGTCGCGCACAGCCTCGTCGCCGTAGCGATCGGGCAGGCGCGGGAAGTCGTGGTTGGACAGCGCCCATGCGGCGGCTCCGGGCAACGCGATCTGCGCCTCGATCGCGGCCTCGAGCGCCCCCGCGTCCCACGGAGCGTGAAACAGCTCGAAGGCGAAGGTCGCGTCGAGCGACTCCAAGTAGGGCGTGACCTGCCCCGCAGGCAGGTAGACCTCGCCGACCAGCAGCGCGTCGCCGGCCGCCTCGCGCAGCGAAGCCAGCGCTGCGCGAATCTCCGGGCGGTTGCGCGAATAGAGGTGCTCGAGCCGGGCGTACTCCTCGGGCAACGGCAGAGCGAGCGGAGCGCTGGCCGGCGGGTCGTCGCGCAGCTGGTCGTCTTTGATCAGCCGGTCGATCGCGTCGACGCGGAAGCCCGCTACGCCACGGTCGAGCCAGAAGCGGACGATCTCACCGAACGCCGCCACGACTTCCGGGTTGCGCCAGTCGAGGTCCGGCTGCTCCGGATAGAAGCTGTGCATGTACCAGCGCGACCCGCCACCCGGATCGCGCGTCCACGCCGGCCCGCCAAACGTCGACCGCCAGTTGTTCGGCGGCCCACCGTCGCGTCCCTCGGCCCAGAGGTACCAGTCGGGGTGCTCACGGAACCAGGGGTGCTCGATCGAGGTGTGGCAGGGCACGAGGTCCATCAGCACCCGCAGCCCGCGCTCGTCCGCCGCCGCAATCAGCCGGTCGAAGTCCTCGAGCGTCCCGTAGACCGGATCCACCGCCATGTAGTCGGAGATGTCGTAGCCGAAGTCCGCCAGCGGAGACGGCTGAATCGGCGACAGCCACAGCCCGTCGACCCCCAGCTCGACCAGATGGTTCAACCGTGTCTCGATCCCGTACAGGTCCCCGATCCCATCCCCGTCGGAGTCCTGAAACGACCGCGGATACACCTGGTAGATCACCGCGTTCTCCCACCACCTGCTCACCCGTTGGAACCTACCCAGCCTTCCTCGCTAGCCTCGTCGCGATGCAGGACGAACGTCGTTTCAACGTCCGCACGCTCGTCATCGCCAGTATCGCGTCCGCGGCTGCGGCTTTGATCACGTCACAGTTCTGGATCAGGGGTACGCCGATCGCGGCGGCGCTGACGCCGATCATCGTGACGCTGGTCAGCGAGCTGCTGCACCGGCCGACCGAGCGGATCGCACAGCGGATGACGACGGAGACGGACGCGCTGCCGGAGGCGGCGGGAGCGGAGCCTCCGCCGCCGAGCGAGGAGACGTCGCCCCGACCGGCGCGGGACCCGGATTTCAAGGTCTATCGCGCAGGGAGCGCTCGTCGTCAGCGAATCGCCTGGGTCACTGTTCTGACTACGGGGCTGCTGGCGTTCGTGATCGCGGCGGTCGTACTTACCGTTCCTGAGCTGATCGCCGGCGGCTCGATCGGCGGGCGTGACCGGGCAACGACGCTCGTGCCGTCGAAGAAGGGCGACGGCGGCGACGTGAAGGCCCCGCCTGACCAGGAGACCGTGACCGACGAGCAGACGGTAACCGAGACGGTTCCGAGCGAGCCGGAGACGGTGACCGAGACAGCCCCTGCCGTCCCTCAGCAGAGGACGACCCCGACAGTGCCACAGCAGCAGACCACGCCGCCGGCAGCGACGACACCGACCACGCCGGCCCAGTAGCGCCTTGGACCAAACGCGCGAAGGGTTCTCGGGGCCAGCGCCCGAACGATCCTTCGCCGAGCAGGACTAGCGCCGCGGGCGCGGCAGGCTGGAGGTGTCGACGACCTCGAAGTCGCTGCCGCGAACGCGGTGCAGTGAATGGAGGTCGTCGTTGTCCCAGCGCGGCGACGGGGCGCCCGAGACGTACCAGGCGGAGCCGTTGTCGGCGACGAGCGCTCCGTACTGCTTCAGTGCTCGCAGCACGACCCGCGCCTGTGGCGGGAAGCGCGAAACATCGAAGCCGCGCTTCAAACGGACACGCTGCCCCATGGCCGGCAGGTTGGGATCGGCCAGGTCGGAGGCGAAGTGGCGCGCGGGGTAGATGAACGCGCGCCGGGTGCGCGGGACGGTGATACGCAGCGCGTGGTCGATCCGCCCGCGGCGAACCTCGTCGTAGCGGGCGAGACCGGGCAGGATCGGCAGACCGGCGGCATCGGCCGAAGTCCAGCCGCGCGGGCGCAGCCGATTCGAGCGCAGGTCCCAGCGGGCGCCAGAGCCAGCGCGCCAGCGCCTGCCATCGTCGACCGGATAGGCGGCATACAGCTCGTGCAGCACGCAACGGGCACGGTCCACCACGATCACGTGGCGATCGCCGTCGGCGTTGCGACCACCCTCGATCGGAGCGCGACGGGGAATCGGATAGCGGCCGCGGTCCGACTCGTCGCCGTATTCAAAGCTCACCGGCACGCGCGGCTGGCCGCGACCGACCACGACATACGGAATCCCGATCGGACCGCCGTCCCAGAGTCCGGACCCGAAGTCAGCGTGAGCGTTCTCGGCGCGCCCGATCGCCCGGACCATCGCGTCAGAGCGCGGATGGACCGGCAGCCGGTCGACCGGCTGGTTCCACTGGCTCGAAGCGGGGAAGACCGGGCACTGCGCCGCCTTGGGCAGCGGCCGACCCTCGCCACCGCGCGCGAGGACCGCGCCGACGACGACGGCGCCGAGCACGGCAATCGCAAGCCGAACCCGAACGCCCACGGGAGCCGCTAGCCGATCTGCTTGACCGTGGGACCGTCGGCACCCTCGGGGGCGCGGCCGTCACGACCGACGTAACCGCCCTTCGCCCCCACGACCACATAGGTGGTGTCCGCGCCGCTCACGTTGCGCGTCTTGCGGTGCGTGGCTGCGGCAACGCGCGCAATGCCGCCCGGACCGAGCCGATGAACGGTCCCGTCGCCGAACTCGATCTCGAGCTCCCCGGCGTGCACGAAGTACAGCTCCTCCTGGGTCTCGTGGTAGTGGAACTCCGACTCGATGCCCGTAGGCATCACGATCGCATTGATCCCGAACTCCTCGACCCCGAGCTCGCGCCGGATCTTGCGGAATCCCGGCCCGTCGCCGAGATCGTCGAGGTTCGCAACCGAATAACCCTCTCCCTGCGTGACTTGGCTCATGGAGGAACCCTATAACCGGGTAGAAGCCCTCCATGATCAGGATCGGCTGCTCGGGCTGGAACTACGATTCGTGGCGCGGTGAGCTCTACCCCGAGGGGATGGGACCGGCGCGCTGGCTGCGCGAGTACGCGAGCCACTTCGACACCGTCGAGGTCAACTCGACCTTCTACCGGCTTGCATCTCAGAAGGCCGTCGAGAGGTGGGCCGCGGACACGCCCGACGACTTCTGCTTCACCGTCAAGGCCAGCCGCTACCTGACCCACGTCAAGCGCCTGCGCGACGATCCGTCCAAGGACTTCACGCTCGCCCAAGGTCTGCAGCGCTTCTACGAGCGGATCGAGCCGCTGGCCAAGGCCGGCAAGCTCGGCCCCACGCTCTGGCAGCTGCCCGCCAACTTCCGCCGCGACGACGAGCGGCTCGCCAACCTGCTCGACCGCGTGCCGCCCGGCCGTCACTGCGTGGAGTTCCGCGACGCGAGTTGGTTCGCCGACGACGTCTACGAGCTGCTGCGCCGCCATGACGCCGCGCTGGTGATCGCCGACGACCCGGAGCGTCCGCTACCAGCGGCCGAGCCGACCGCAGGCTGGACGTTCGTCCGCTTCCACCGCGGCTCGCGCGGTCGGCGCGGCAACTACTCGCCGAGCGAGCTCGAGCAGTGGGCGCAACGAATCACGAGCTGGCGCAAGAGTGGCGTCGACGTCTACGCCTACTTCAACAACGACTGGGAGGCGTTCGCGCCACGCAACGCCGCGGCGCTCGAGCAGCTCGTCACGGACGTCTAGCCGCCCGCGGCCTCAGCCTTCGCGAGCCCCCGCAGCGCCCAGACGCCGAAGAAGATCAGCATCCCAATCGCGACGCCGTAGGCAAGTGCGAGGTCGACGGAAACGCCCGAGATGAAGTCGCGCGCAGCCTCGATGATCGCGGTGATCGGATTGACGCTGGCAGCCGTCTTGACCCAGCCGGTGAGCAGGTTCAGCGGCACATAGACCGGCGCGATGAAGATGATCAGGAAGACCGGGGTCTGCATCAGCGGCCCGGCCTGCAGCGAACGGAAGCGCAGTGCGATTCCCGCCGCCCACATCAGCGCGGTCGTGTTGATCAGCAGCGCAAGCGAGTACATGCCGAGGAGCTCGGCCGGACTGCCGCCGACCTCCATCCCGACCGCCAGCGCGATCGCGGTCAGCAGAATCCAGATGAACAGCGCCCGGCCGGTTGCCACCAGGGCGTAGCCCGCGAGTAGCGCGCGCCGGTTCGGTGCGGCGAGCATCATCCGCCGCCCGAAGCCGGACTCAAAGTCGCGCGCGATCGCGAAGCCGGTGAAGACGCCGCCGAAGGCGCTCGCCTGGATCAGGACGAAGACGAACTGGAACGTCGTGTAGTTCTCGGGGAAGTCGAAGCCCGGCACGTTGGCGACGTTCGACAACCCGCCGGCGAACGCCGCAAAGAAGAACAGCGGAAACATCATCGACGGGATCACCATCGTCGGGTCGTGGAAGAAGCGGTGCAGCCCGCGCCACGCGACGCCGAGCGCGACCGACCGATTGCGCGCGCTCATGTGCGCACCACCCGCGCGTTGAGCGCCCGCACCGCGAGCGGCAGGAAGATCGCCGAGATGATCGCCGCGACGCCGAACGCCTCTGCGAGCGCGGCGAGGTCCCAGCCGCCGTAGAAGAGGCTGCGGATCCCACTGAAGATGAAGCTGACGGGGTTGTGCTCGGCGATCGCGCGGAACCAGTCGTTCTCGATCAGGTCGGCGGGCAGCGCCATCGTCGACAGGAACAGGAAGACGAACAGCAGCGGGAACAGCCCCTGCACGGCCTCGCCGTTGCCGAAGCGGAAGGCCGCCGTGACGCCGATCAGGCCGAAGGCGAAGACGATCGCGACCTCCAGGGCCAGCAGCACGACGACGCCGGCCGCGCCGGTGTCGAAGGTCGCACCGGCCGCCAGGCCGATCGCCAGGAAGATCACGCCCTGGACGAGGCCGAGCGCGATCGTGCCCGCCATCTGGCCGGAGACCAGGCCCGTGCGACTGAGCGGCGTCAGAGCAAGTCGGTCGAGGAAGCCGGACTCGATGTCGCGCGCCAGGTCGGCACCAAGGCCGGCGACGGCGAACAGCCCGGCCTGCATGAACGGCACGGCGATGATCCAGGTGAGGTAGTCGGGCGCCGGAAAGCCGGGTAGCTCGGCGGCCGAATCGAGCCCGGCCGCGTTGATCGCGAACAGGAACAGCGGGAAGGTGATCGCCGGGATGACCTGGGCGGGCTGCCGTGCCGTGCGAACGAGCGAGCGGCGCGCGAGCTCGGATATCTGCGTGCGGGTGTAGCCGCTCGAACCGCTCAAGCCGGCGCCCCCTCGACGGCCCGCTCGCTGTCACCCACGTAAGCGCCATCCTCCTCGTCCTCACCATCGCCCGAACCCTCGAGCGAGCGGCCGGTCTTGTCGAGGAAGACGTCGTCGAGCGTCGGCGCGTGCAGCTGCAGGCTGGCGACCGCGATCCCCTCGCCGTCGAGCGCGCGCACCACGTCGGCCATCGCCGCGTCGCCGCCCTTCAGGCGGACGCCGACGCTGCCGTGCTCGTGGTGGACGCAGTCGCCACCGGCCGAGAAGCGCTGGAGGACCTCGGCCATCGCGTCGCGGCGGTCCGCGTCGGCAGGCACGACCTCGAGGCTCGGCTCGCCGATCTCCGCCTTCAGCGAGGCGGGTGTACCCTCGGCGACAATCTTGCCGCGGTCGATAATCCCGACCCGGTTGGCGAGCGCGTCGGCCTCCTCTAGGTACTGCGTGGTCAGGAAGACTGTGACGCCGTCCTCCTTCGACAGTCGCTCGACCTCCTCCCAGAGCGAAGCGCGGCTCTGCGGGTCGAGGCCCGTGGTCGGCTCGTCGAGAAAGAGGATGCGCGGGCCGTGAACGAGCGCCAGCGCAAGGTCGAGCCGCCGCTTCATGCCACCCGAATAGCCGCCAACGCGGCGGTCGGCAGCGTCGGATAGCCCGACGCGCTCGATCAGCTCGTCGCCGCGCCGGATGCGCTCGGCCTTCGCGATGCCGTGCAGGGACGTCTGCAGGCGCATGTGCTCGCGGCCGGTGAGGAACGGGTCGAGCGCCGCCTCCTGGAGCGCGGCGCCGATGCTCTCGCGCACGCGCGCGCCGTCGGTCGCAACCTCCCAGCCCGCGACGCGGGCCGAGCCGGCGGTCGGCGGCAACAGCGTGGTCAACATCAGGACGGTCGTCGACTTACCCGCGCCGTTCGGTCCGAGGAAGCCGTAGATCTCCCCCGGCGCGACCTGGAGGTCGATCCCGTCGACGGCGCGCGGGCCCTTCTTGAACTGCTTGACGAGGCCCTCGACTTCGATGCTTGCGGCGTGCTGGCTGGAGCTCATGACGCCGCAGGCTATCACGATGCTTGAGGCTGTCAACTATTTATTGCACCGACCTTCGACCGGATTGACTATTGGTCTGGTTCAGATATAATGGGCCTGGCGATGAGCACACCGACACGGGTCGACCCCGCCACCGAGGCTTGGAGCCTGGCCCTCGAAATCGTGTTCTCCGAGAAGCCGCCCCGGGTCCCCGCTGTCGCCTCCGAGTTCGACCTGTCGCCGATGGCACTGAAGCTGCTCTACACGCTCGAGCCCGATGCAGCGAAGCCGATGAGCGCGCTCGCCGAGACACTCTTCTGCGACGCGTCGAACGTCACCGGGATTGTTGACCGCCTCGAGGCACGCGGGTTGATGGAGCGTCGTGACAACCCCGGCGACCGGCGTGTGAAGCTGATCGCGCTGACCGACGACGGGGCCGTCATTCGCGAACAGGTGCGCCAGCGGCTGCACGAGCCGCCCGAGCAGATCGCCGCGCTCTCGCGCGACGACAAGCGCACCCTGCGTGACGTGCTGCGTCGCGCCGTCGACTGCTGCTAGCCGCCCGGCCCCCACCGGTGGGAGCGGCGCCCATGGACGCTTCTTGCGAGTCCATTCCTCCGGGCAGCAAACGCCCCCACCGGCTTCGTGCCCGTCCTTCCCCTCCCCGGGAAGCTTTAGAGCCAATAGCAGGCGTAGCAATTGGTACTTGCGTTTCGTTAGCTACATGTGACATGGGACCCTCAACTAGTCGTCGTCGCCGCCCGAATCGTCGGACCCGGAGCCACCCGAGGAGCCGGAGTCGTCAGAGCCTGAGTCGCCGCCGCTGCGCCCACGGCCCCTTCCCCGCCCACTTCCATCGTCGTCACCGCCGTCATCGTCTGCGACTGCCGGTGGCGCGACGGGAGGAGCCGTGGCTGGCCCTGAAGCGCCGGCCTCCCGAGCAGCAGCCCGCCGTGCCGCGGCACGGCGCCGTACGGCTACGCGGCGGGCTGCCCGGCGGCGTCGCTCGCGCGCACGTGCCCTCTGCTGCGCGCGATCGACCGGCGGTGCCAGCTCCTCGCCCGCGGTGATCGGCTCCGACGTCAAGCCGACGTCCTCAGTCGTCAATGCGCGCACGCCCATCGAGACCCCACCGGCTACGAGCAGACCGATCAAGGCGATCAGGGTCCACGTGACAGTGGTCCGGCGGCTCATCGCGCATCGCTCCAGGTCAGCGATGCGCGGGCGCCGTCGCCGTCGTCGCGGTTGGCGATCCGCAGCTCGCCGCCCCACGTCCCGGCCAGCTCCTGCGCGATTGCCAGTCCAAGGCCGGTGCCTGCCGGCCCGCGCCGCCCGGCGGAGCCCCGATGGAAGCGCCGCAACACCGCCTCCTCCTCCCCAGGAGCCAGCCCCGGTCCACGATCGAGCACCTCGACGACTCCGTCGCCAGCGACGATCTCGACGGCGCTGCCGGCTGGCGAGTAGCGGATCGCATTCTCGACGAGCGAGTCGACAGCGCGCTCCAACGCCGCCGGCGAGCAGCGCGCAGGCAGCGCGCCGTTGGTGTGACGGACGGCCAGATCGACGCCCTCTTCGCGCGCCGGCCCCTCCCACCGACGGCGCGCGGCATTGGCAGCGTCACCGAGGTCAACGGTCTCCGCCTCGGCCAGCACGTCGGCCTCGCCGGCGCGGCTGAGCACAAGCAGCTCCTCGACCATCGCGCTCAGCCGGTCAACCTCGGCGATCCCATGATCGATCTCCTCGCGAGCGGCCGGATCGTGCGACTCGGCGTGGGCCTCCTCCAGCCGCAGCCGTAGCCCGGTCAGCGGCGTGCGCAGCTGGTGTGAGGCGTCGGCGACGAACTGACGTTGAGCCTGCAGCGCCTGCGCCAAGCGGCTGGTCATCGTGTTGAACGAGCGAGCGAGTGACCGTTGCTCGCTGGTCCCCTCTACGGGCGCGCGACGCTCGAGATCACCGTCGGCGATCTGGCGCGCCGTTGCGTCAAGCCGGTCGAGCGGTCGGGCAATCCGGCGTGCGATCACCCAACCGACCGCCAGCCCCAACAGCAGTACGACGGCGCCAAGCAGGGCGAGGCCGGTGACCGAGCGGCGCACCGAGCGACCGACGGCATCGACGCTTTGGGTCACGCGCACCGCACCCGCCGGCCGGCCGCTGTCGATCACCGGCACCGCCGTGGCGAGTATCTCCTCGTCGAGCGTGTCGCTGTGACGTGTCTCCTGCACTGCCTGGCCATCGAGCGCCGCCGCGATCTCGGGCCGGTCGCCGTAGTCCCCGCCGCTTGTCGCCGTGCCTGCACTGTCGGCCAGCACCTGACCATCGCCATCGACGATCACGACACGGCCGCGCACGCTCGAGGCTGAGACACGCGCCAGCTCGCCTAGCCCCGCGCGGTCGTCGCCCAGCAGGTCAGATGCCGTCGCGGCAACGACGTCGGCCTGGCTGCGCGCTTGCGAGCGGACCTCGGAGTCGACACGGTCGCGGACGTTCAGCGCCAGCGGCACGCCCAGCGCGAGGATCGCCAGCAGCAGCACATAGGCCATCGCCAGCAGCAGGCCAGTGCGCAGGCTCACGGCGCCGCCATCCGGAAACCGACGCCACGCACGGTGTGGATGTAGGTCGGGCTCTCGGCCTCATCACCGAGCTTGCGCCGTAGCGTGCCGACGTGGACGTCGAGCGTCTTCGTCGAGCCGTACCAGTTCTCGTCCCAGACACTGGACAGCAACTCCTCGCGCGTCACGACGTTGCCGGCGTCGCGCGCGAGGCGCACCAGCAGGTCGAACTCGCGCCGTGTCAGGTCGAGCTCCTCGCCTGCCAGCGATGCCTGGCGCGCGCCGGGATCGACGGTCAGCTCGCCGATCGTCTGCGGCGCAGCCGGTGCCGGCGGGCCGTTGCCCGTACGACGCAGCACCGCCCGTATCCGTGCGATCACCTCGGCACTCGAGAATGGCTTGACGACGTAGTCGTCGGCGCCTAGCTCGAGGCCGACGACGCGATCCATCTCCGTTCCACGCGCGGTCAGCATCAAGATCGGCACCTCGGACTTGCGCCGCAGCTCACGACAGACGTCGCGCCCGTCGCCGTCGGGCAGGTTGAGGTCGAGCAGCACGAAGTCGAACTCCATCCGCTCGGCGAGCGCCAGCGCCTCGGCTGCCGTGAATGCCGTCACCGGCTCGAATCCCTCACGAGCGAGCGCCTTCGCGAACGGCTCTGAGATCGAGCGCTCGTCCTCCACGAACAGGATGCGCGGGCGTCCCGCCGCAGGTTCCACGATTCCACTGTAGCCCGCTTCCAAAGCGGCTCCGCAATCCCTTACCGACTCCTTACCCGCTGCTGGCCGGCGGTTGGGCGCCCCCGAGCGACGCTGCAAGTGCAAGCCACCAAAGGAGCAGCGCCATGAGCAGGATGCGCATCGCAACCGGATTCACACTCGCGGTCCTCGGCCTGGTTGCCGCCGTGGCGATCGGCTCGACGATCGTCCCCGACTCCAACACCGGCACGCCAGCCGCCAACACCGTGGAGGGCACCACCACCGCCGACGACGCGACAACTGCCGAGGACACCACCACGGCCGAGCGCACGACCACCGCCACCGGCGGCGACGACGACGGCACGGCCGATCAGGGCCCCGGCGACGCGCCCGGAACCCCCGGCTCCGGAACCGTCACCAGCGACGACGACGGGACCCCCGACCAAGGCCCCGGCGACTTCGGCAGCACCAACACCACCACGACCCCCGACACCGCCGACGACGGTCACCATCGAGGCCGCGGACGCGGCGGGGACGACGACAACAGCGGACCCGGCAGCAGCAATAGTGGCCCCGGTAGCACCCACAGCGGTGACGACGATTTCGACGACGACCACAGCGGAAGCGGTCACGGTGGCGACGACGACGGATTCGACGACCGCGGCGACGATGACGACAACAGCGGCCATGGCAGCGGCGGAGACGACGACTAACGCACTCAACGCGGGCGGCCACCACCAGCCGCCCGCGTCTCAAAAAGTAACTGGCTGTAGACGTCTCGCTCCGCGGGTGGCGACGATTTTGCGTTTGCGCGCACAGGCGTAGCGAGCGAAGCGTCCGGGCGGAGCCCCTCCCGTCGACCAGCGTCACGCGCCTACAACCGAATTGCGCCAGGGACGGGGCGGAGTCCCAGCGGAGCCGCGGAGCCGAGCACGCAAACCAAAATCGGAGACAGGACCCGCGGCCGGCCAACGCCAATCCCTCAGACGAATCTCCGCCCCCAGCGGTACGCTCGCCAGGCGCCATGCCGCTCGACCTCATCGCCTCTGCGTTCGGTCCGGTCCAACAGGAGTACCTGCTGGAGGCGCGCCAGATGCAGGCGATGTCATTCGTCGCCCACATCCCGCTGGTCTGCTTCGGCGTCGCCTTCCCGGCGCTCGTCGTCTTCGCAGAGTGGCGACATCATCGAACGGGCGACCCCGTCTACCGCACGCTCGCCCGCCGCTGGTCGAAGATCATGCTGGCGTTGTTCGCCGTCGGCGTGGTCAGCGGCACGATCCTCAGCTTCGAGCTCGGCCTGCTCTGGCCCGGCTTCATGGCGACGTTCGGCGACGTCTTCGGGCTCGGCTTCACACTCGAGGGCTTCTCGTTCTTCATCGAGGCGATCTTCATCGCGATCTACGTCTACGGCTGGGATCGGCTCCCGCCACGGACCCACCTCCTGACCGGCATCCCGGTGATCCTGTCGGGGATCACCGGCTCGTTCTTCGTGATCGCCGTCAACGCCTGGATGAACAATCCAAGCGGCTTCAAGATGGAGAACGGCGAGGCCGTCGACATCGACCCGTGGGGCGCCCTGTTCGGCAACTCGTATCTGGCCCACGAGATGGTCCACATGTACGTAGCCGCCTACATTGTCGCCGGCTTCCTGCTCGCCTCGATCTACGGCTGGCAGTGGCTGAAGGGCAACCGCAGCCACTACGTGCGCACGGCGCTCACGATCTCGCTGACCGCCGCCGCGGTCGCCGCGCCGGTGCAGCTAATCGTCGGCGACTGGGCGGCGCGCACCGTCGCCGAGGAGCAGCCGATCAAGCTCGCCTCGTTCGAGGACCTGCAGGAGACGACGAAAGGCGCTCCGTTCGATATCCCGCCAGGTATCGAGATTCCGGACATGCTGTCGCTGCTCGCCTTCCACGACCCGAACGCGACCGTGACGGGGCTCGATTCGGTACCAGCCGACGACCGCCCGCCGGTCGGCATTGTCCGCACGTCGTTCCTGACGATGGTCGCAATTGGCTCGCTGCTGGCGGCGCTCGCCGCGGTCTTCCTCTACGTGCGCGTGCGCAAGCGGCGACTGCCGGAGTCGCGCTGGTTCTGGCGCGCGACGATCGTCGCCGGGCCGCTGTCGGTGGTCGCGCTGATCGCCGGCTGGGTGACGACTGAGGTCGGCCGTCAGCCGTGGGTGGTCTACGGCGTGATGCGCACCGAGGATGCGGTGACGGGCGCCGGCGGCATACCGATCGGCTACGCGACGCTGGCGATCGTCTACGCGGGCGTCCTCGCGGCAGTCATCTGGATCCTCCGCCGGCTTGCAGCGCGTCCGCTCGCAGAGGACGCGCCGACTGCGACCGAGGGAGCCGCCGGTGGCTGAGATCCCGATCGTCCTGATCCTCGTCGGTCTCGCTGCCTACACGGTGCTCGGCGGCGCCGACTTCGGCGCCGGGTTATGGGAGCTGACCGCCCGCGGCGAGCGCGGTGCCGCGCTGCGCGACCACACTCACCGGTCGATGGCGCCGGTCTGGGAGGCGAACCACGTCTGGTTGATCTTCGTTCTGGTCATGGCCTGGACCTGCTACCCGGAGGCGTTCAGCTCGATCGTCTCGACCCTGACCATCCCGCTGTTTGTCGCGGGGGTAGGGATCATCTTGCGCGGCTCGAGCTACGCGCTGCGCGCGGGTAGCGCCACGCCGCGCGAGGAGGGACGGATCAGCCTGCTGTTCGCGTTCTCGTCGGTGTTGACGCCATTCGCGCTTGGGCTCGTCGTCGGCGGGATCGCCTCTAACCGTGTCCCGGTCGGCAACGCCCAGGGCGACGAGATCACGAGCTGGTTCAATGGGACGTCGCTGCTGATCGGCGTGCTCGCGGTCGCGACGGCCGCCTATCTCGCCGCCGTTTACCTGGCGGCCGACGCGCGCCGGATGGACTCCGAAGACGTAGCCGAGGCGTTCCGTAAGCGGGCGCTGATCGCGGGCGTGGTCGCAGGAATCCTTGCGGCCGCGGGTCCTTTCATCCTGAACTCTGACGCTCCGGACATCTACGACGGCCTGACGAGCGGCGCCGGGCTGGTGGCGCTGCTCGCGTCAGGCGCGGCCGGCGTGACTGCGCTGGCGCTAGTCGCGAAGCGACGCTACGGCGCAGCGCGAATTGCGGCCGCGACGGCGGTCGCGGCGATCGTCGCCGGCTGGGGACTCGCGCAACAGCCGGAGATCCTGCCGGGCCTGACGATCGACGAGGCGGCGGCGAGCGACACGGCGATCACCGCGGTGCTGATCGGCTTCGCGGTCGGTCTGCTGATCCTGGTGCCATCGCTCCTCTATCTGTTCCGGCTGCTGCTGTCGGGCCGTTTCGACCCGGCGACTGCGCCTTGGCCCGGCCCGGCGTCGGCCGATGAGGCGGCGGCTTCAGCCGATCCGAACGCCCACAGCTCGCTGCGCACCGCCCTGATCACCGGCGCCGTCACCGCCCTCGGGGCGGGAATCACCTTTGTCTCCGACGGGCCATTGCGCAGCGTCGGCGTCGCCCTGATGCTTGTCGGCGCCGTCGCCTGCTTCTTGGCAGTGGCCAGCTTGGATGAAGCCGAGTCGCCAGCTGTGCCTTTTCCGTCACCCGAGCAGTGATTGAGCTTCCCCCGCGTGGGGGAAGAGGTTGACACTGCCCGGGACGAGGAGAAGAATCGTCTTGCGGGAGACAGACGAAGCAGCCACAGCCACATACAGACAGACCAAGGGAGGTCTCCCATGACCAGTACCACTTGGCGCGCACTGATCCTCAGTGCCCTCCTTGCGCTGAGCGGTGGAGCTCTCATCGCTTGCGGCGATGACGACGACAGCGGCTCCTCCGGTGGTTCCAGCAGCTCAGGCGGAGGTAGCGGCTCGATAGCCCTGCTGTTGCCGGAGTCGAAGACCGCACGCTATGAGTCCCAGGACCGGCCGAACTTCGAGCGCAAGCTCAACCAGCTGTGTCCTGACTGCGAGTTGATCTACTCGAACGCCGATCAGGATGCGGCGAAGCAGCAGCAGCAGGCCGAGGCCGCGATCACCAAGGGCGCCAACGTCCTGGTACTCGATCCCGTCGACGCTGCGTCGGCAGGTTCGATCGTCGCCCGGGCCAATCAGTCGGACATCCCGGTCATCAGCTACGACCGTCTGATCACCGATGCCGACGTCGACTACTACGTGTCGTTCGACAACGAGCAGGTTGGAAAGCTCCAGGGTGAGAGCCTGGTCAAGAAGCTCGACGCCGACGGCAACGGTGACGGGACGATCGTGATGATCAACGGCGCCCCAACTGACAACAACGCCAAGTTGTTCAAGCAGGGCGCGCACAGCGTCATCGACAAAAGCGACCTGAAGGTCGGCAAGGAGTACGACACTCCCGACTGGAGCCCGGACAAGGCCCAGCAAGAGATGGAGCAGGCGACTACCGCGCTCGGCAAGAGCGGTTACGTTGGCGTCTACGCGGCCAATGACGGAACCGCGGGCGGCGCGATCGCCGCGATGAAGTCGGCCGGTGTCAATCCCGCCCAGCGCCCAACGACCGGACAGGACGCCGAGCTCGCCGCGATCCAGCGGATCCTCGCCGGCGAGCAGTACATGACGGTCTACAAGGCGATCAAGGCCGAGGCCGAGGCAGCCGCCGAGTTGGCGGTCGCATTGGCCAACGGCGATGACCCGCCGAGTGGTCTGGTCGAGGACGAGATCGACAACGGCCAGAAGCAAGTCCCGTCCGTGCTGTTGACCCCGGTGGCTGTCACCAAGGACAACATCCAGGACACGATCATCAAGGACGATTTCTGGACGGTGAAACAGATCTGCACTCCGCAGTACGCGGCGGCGTGCAAGCAGGCAGGTATCCAGTGAGCAATGGAGCGCCTGTGCTGGCGCTGGAGAAGGTCAGTAAGAGCTTCGGCCCAGTGCAGGCGCTCCAGGACGTCGACTTCGAGGTGCGGCCAGGTGAGGTGGTCGCCCTCGTCGGCGACAACGGGGCCGGGAAGTCGACGCTCGTCAAGGCGATCGCCGGCATCCACTCGATCGACGACGGCAAGATCCTGTTCGACGGTCAGCCCGTCAAGGTCTCGACGCCGACCGACGCGGTCGACCTCGGGATCGCGACCGTCTACCAAGATCTGGCCCTCTGCGACAACCTCGACGTCGTCGAGAATCTGTTCCTCGGCCGCGAGGAGCGCGGCGGCGGGGTAGCGACCGTGACGCGCCAGCTCGACGAGACGTCGATGGAGCGTCAGGCCCACGAGCTGCTCGAGAACCTGGCGGTGACGATCACCGACGTCCGCTCCGAGGTCGGCACGATGTCGGGTGGTCAGCGCCAGCAGGTGGCGATCGCCCGCTCACTGCTCGGCGAGCCGAAGGTCGTGCTGCTCGACGAGCCGACCGCGGCGCTCGGCGTGCGCCAGACCGCACAGGTGCTGGCGCTGATCAAGCGGCTGCGTGAGCAGGGCCACGGCGTCGTGGTGATCAGCCACAACCTCGCCGACGTCTTCGAGGTCGCCGACCGGATCGTCGTGCTGCGACTCGGCCGGCTAGCGGCCGTCTACGACGCCAAGGACACGAGCAACGAGGAGGTTGTCGGCGCGATCACCGGCGCGAGCGACCCGACCACCGGCGAGCTCGGCCCAGCGGTCGACGACGTGATGAGCGCCGCCAGGCGCCGCGACGCCCCACCCGGCGAGACGCCGGACAACGAGCCCACCGAGCGCGAGACCGGAGGTGCGTCATGACCGCCGAGGCGACAGCGGCCGAGCCGGCGCCGAGCGGCGGAGGCGATCCGGACGACAAGCCGATGAAGGGCTTCGTCAGGCGCTTTGTCGAGGGCGATCTCGGCGAGCTACGCGTGATCATCGTGCTGGCTGTGATCTGGGCGATCTTCCAGAGCCAGGAGGACCGCTTCCTCAGCGCGACCAACCTGACCAACCTGCTGCTGCAGATCACCGCGATCGGGCTCGTCTCGGTTGGCGTTGTGCTGGTCCTGCTGCTCGGCGAGATCGACCTATCGGTCGGCGCCGTCAGCGGGCTGTGCGCGGCGGTGATGGCGGTCTTAAGCGTCAAGCACGGCTGGTCGCCCTACCTAGCAATCGCCGCCGCTGTGCTTGTCGGAACGGCGATCGGGATGTTCCAGGGGTCGGTGTTCACCCAGTTCGGGGTGCCGTCGTTCGTCGTCACGCTCGCAGGGTTACTTGCGTGGCAAGGCGCGCAGTTGGAGGTGCTCGGCACGACTGGGACAGTCAATCTCACCGATCCCAAGATCACCGGCCTGACGAGCACCTTCTACGAGGGAGCGACCGGCTGGGCGATCGCGATCGTCGGCTTTGCGATCTACGCTGCGGTCTCGCTGGCTGCGTGGCGGCGAAAGGTCGCCGCCGGGCTGCGGACCCAGCCGCTGGGCACGCTGCTGATCCGGCTAGTGCTAGCGGCCGTGGCGATCATCGCCGCCGTCGCGGTGCTCAACGACGACCGCGGCGTCCCGCTCGCCGCGCTGATCCTCGTCGGCTTCGTGATCCTGTTCCAGTTCATCACGACCAAGACGACCTTCGGTCGCCACATCTACGCGGTCGGCGGCAATGACGAGGCCGCTCGCCGCGCCGGGATCAAGGTGAAGCGGATCCGCGTCGTGGTCTTCATGATCGCCTCGTCGATGGCGGCAGTCGGTGGGATCATGGCCGCGTCGCGACTGCTCGCGGTCAACCAGTCCTCGGGCGCCGGCGACTTCCTGCTGCTGGCGATCGCTGGACCAGTGATCGCCGGCACCAGCCTCTTCGGCGGCCGTGGCTCGGTATGGACGGCGCTACTCGGCGCACTGGTGATCGGCTCGATCTCCAACGGCATGGACCTGCTCGCGCTCGAGTCCTCGGTCAAGTTCATGGTCACCGGCGCGGTGCTGCTGATCGCGGTGGTCATCGACGCGCTAGCGCGCCGCAGGAGGCAAGCAACAGGAAGGGTCTGACCGAGCTTCAGGCGGCCGGAACCGGCTCGACCTCGCCGCGCTGAGCGGCTTCGGCGTGCTCGCGGCTATCACGCGAGGAGATCAGCACGGCAGCGAGGATCGCCCCGAGGACCGCGAAGGCCGCGCAGACCAGGAAGGCGTCCTGGAAACCCTCGGTCAGCGCGACTAGGCGATTGGCCTCACCTGACGCGAACGCATCGGCTGTAGTCGAGTTCGCCACCGTCGCCGCAATCGCGAGACCAAGTGCGCCACCGACCTGCTGCGAGGTGTTGATCAGGCCCGACGCAAGACCAGCCTCGTCGTGACGGGTGCCGGTGACCGCGGCGATCGTCACCGGGACGAAGGCGAATCCGAGCCCGACCGCGACGATCATCGACGGGAACAGCACGTCGCCGAGATAGGTGCCGTCCGGCGACACCTGTGAGAACCAGAGCAGTCCGACCGAGATCAGCAGCATGCCGGCGATCAGGGTCGGCTTGAAGCCGACGCGCGTCACGAGCTGCGACGCGCCACCGGCGCTGAGGATGATCAGGATGCTCAGCGGCACGTAGGAAAGCCCGGCCTTCAGCGGCTCGTAGCCGAGCACCTGCTGCAGGTAGAGCGAGATGAAGAAGAACATCGAGAACAGCGACATGCCGACCAGCAACCCGACGATGTTCGCGCCGGTTAGCGTCCGCAGGCGGAAGATCGTGAACGGCATCAGCGGGTTGCGGCTGCGCGACTCGATCGTCACGAAGACGACCAGCAGCGCGAGCGCGCCGGCCAGGATCAGCAGCGTCTCGCTCGAACCCCAGCCGACGTCGACGGTGTTGACGAGCCCGTAGACAAGCAGCGCCAGACCGGCGGTCACCGACACCGCGCCGGGGATGTCGAACGAGGTCGCGGTCGGGTGACGGCTCTCCATCAACAGGCGCGGCGCAAGGAACGCGACGATCGCCGCGATCGGCACGTTGACGAGCAGCACCCACTCCCAGCCGAAGAACTCGGTCAGCACGCCGCCGAGTAGCACGCCCGCAGCGCCACCGGCACCGGCGACAGCGCCCCAGACGCCCAGGGCACGGTTGCGCTCAGCCCCCTCGGCGAAGGTCGTGGTGACGATCGACAGCGCGGCCGGCGAGATGATCGCCGCGCCCAGCCCTTGAACCGCGCGGGCGGCGATCAGCTGGGCCTCGCTGCTCGCCAGCCCGCCAGCCAGCGACGCGACACCGAACAGCAGCGCGCCGACGATGAACATCCGTCGGCGACCGAGCAGGTCGGCGAGCCGGCCGCCGAGCAGCAGAAAGCCACCGAAGGTCAACGTGTAGGCGTTGACGACCCAGGAGAGGTTCTCCTGCGAGAAGTTGAGGTCGCTCCCGATCGAGGGCAGTGCCACGTTTACGATCGAGGCGTCGAGCACGACGATGAACTGGGTCGCGGCAAGCAGCAGCAGGGCGAGGCCCTTCGAGCGGCCGTTCTCGAGCGTGGTCATGGTTCGTCGGTCTCCTAGGACGGGTTCAAGCGCAGATCCCGCGAGCTTACTAAAAGTGAGCGGACTTGGTCAGGCGCGCCAGTCGAAGCTAGTGTCCCCCTATGGATAGCGAGCGCGACGGGATCGAGGCGCTGACCGCGGCGATCGAGCGTTACAACGCGGCATGGAACAGCCACGACGTCGAGGCAGCGATGGCGATGCATGCGCCCGACATGGTCTTCGAGAACCACACCGCCGGCGAGGTCGCCGAGGGTGAGGCTGTTCGTGACCACATTGCCGGGATCTTCCGCGCCTGGCCCGACATCGAGTTCGCAACGCGGCGGCTCTACGTGCGCGAAGGGCTCGTCGTCCAGGAGTGGACGGCGACCGCCACGCACGCCAACAAGCTGCGCCGCGGCGACATCGAGGCGCCTCCGAGCGGCCGCAAGATCAGCTGGGACGGCCTCGACGTGATCCCGTTCGAGGACGGCCTGATCAAACGCAAGGACGTCTACTCGGACTCGGTCTCGATCCTGCGCCAGGTCGGCCTGCTCGACTGACTCGGCCGGCGAGGCCATAGGCTGCCGCCCCTATGGGAGATCTCAGCGGCAGAACAGTGTTCATGTCCGGCGGCAGCCGGGGAATCGGACTAGCGATCGCGAAGCGGCTGGCCAGCGAGGGCGCGAACATCGCCTTCGTCGCCAAGACTGACCAGCCACACCCGAAGCTGCCGGGCACGATTCACACTGCTGCCGCCGAGATCGAGGAGGCCGGTGGCAAAGCGCTGCCGATCCTCGGCGACGTGCGCGACGAGGCCCAGGTCGCCGCGGCGGTCGAGCAGGCCGTCGAGCAGTTCGGCGGGATCGACATTTGCGTCAACAATGCCTCGGCGATCAACCTCGCCCCGATGCGCGATCTGCCGCCCAAGCGCTACGACCTGATGCTCGACATCAACGTGCGCGGAACGTTCGTCGTCACCCAAGCCTGTCTCCCCCACCTGCGTGAGTCCGACCACGCACACGTGCTGACGCTCAGCCCACCGCTATCGCTCGACCCACGCTGGCTGAACAGCCACTCCGCCTACACCGTTTCGAAGTTCGGCATGTCGATGATCACGCTCGGCGTCGCCGCCGACGAGCCGTCGATCGCCGCCAACTGCCTCTGGCCACGCACGATCATCGCCACCGCCGCCGTCCAAAACCTGCTCGGCGGCGACGCCGCGATGGCCGCCAGCCGCACTCCCGAGATCGTCGCCGACTCCGCCTACGAGATCCTCCGCAAGCCGCCCGCAGAAGCCTCCGGCAACACCTACCTCGACGACGAGGTCCTCGCCGCCGCCGGCATCACCGACCTCGGCGGCTACACGGCCGGTGATGGTGACTCCGAGCTCGCTCTTGACCTGTTCGTGGCGGACTGGCCGGACTGACGCAAGCTGCCGGTCCGCTCAAACTGACCCAGTACCGCCAGATCAACTGGCTGCCGCAGCCATCTCGTCGACCTGGGCGATGTCCATCTGGAGCGCGGCTACGACCTTGAACGGCACCTCCACCGGACTCTCGCCTGGAGGAGTAAGCCGGATGGTCCCATGCTGCCACGTGCGCTTGAAAGTCAGCGTCACCTTGCGCACGACACCCGGCGGCACCTCGAAGGAGATCTCCTCCGCGAAGGTGCGCTTCTTCTGCTCCGAGATCGCGAACCGCTCCTTCAGCGCCTGCTCCGCCGTCACCTCTACCTTCGGTCCACCGTCCACGCCGAACGTCCCCTTGACTCCCGCACTCGTCGTCTCCTCACGCTCGAGGGTGTACGACTGGGTCCACTCCTCGGAGACAGACCGCGTCCGCTTGAGTTCGGAGACGCCGCGCGAGTTGTCCAGCTCGATCTCCTCGCGGCGCAGCTCGTCGGTCGACTGGTGGGTCTCCAGTATCTCGATCTCGTCCGGCTGCTTGTAGAAGAACCATCGCTGATGGCACCGGGGACACTCGGACAGCGAGGCCGGGTCGGTCGGCTTGAAGATCCGGCGAACCCTGCCGTTCGGCTCATACGTGCGGTCGTAGAGGAGGAACTTCTTGCAGCGTGGGCAGCGCAGCCGCCAGGTGAAGTACTCCTCCTCCTTGGACCGCGACAACTTCGGAACGTCACTTCGGAACATCGCTCCCCCACCCACCGAGCGAGTTTTTCAGGATGACGATCTTATGGCTTGAAGTGACTCTAGGCAACTACGTTCGAGATGGTGCAAGCTCCCAGCGGTCGCCCAAAGCTGGCAGGCTCTTCGAATGATCGACCAGTCTGCCGGCCTTGGCCGGCGGGATGACTTGGACGCCGAGCTCGACGCGCTCGGGGATCCGGGACTGACTGCGGGACGTGTGCTCGCCCAACATCGCGGCCACTGGGTGGTCGCCGAGCCAGGTGGCGAGGAGCCACGGCTGCTGACGGCGCGCGGGAAGATGCGTGAGCAGCCGCCGGTGACCGGCGATTGGGTGGCCGTCGACTCTGACGGCGAGATCACGGGGCTCCTCGAGCGGCGTGGGACCATCGTCCGGCGAGCGGCGGGCGAAGCGACGGTTGCTCAGGTGCTGGCCGCCAACGTCGATTTGGCGCTACTGACGGCCCCGCTGCCCGAGCCGAACGGTCGCCAGATCGAGCGGCTAGCCGCGCTCGCCCAAGCTGACGACGTTCCGGTATCTCTCGTGCTGACCAAGTCGGATCTCGATCCGGAGGCTGGCCGGACCGCTGCCAGCATGGCGCGCGAGCTGGGGATCGTCGACGCGGTGGCGATCAGTCCCCGCACCGGCGACGGAATCCCAGTCCTGCGCATGCTGCTGACCCCCGGGACAACAGCCGTGTTGCTTGGTCCGTCGGGCGCCGGGAAATCGACGCTCGTCAACGCGCTGCTCGGCGAGGAGCGCCAGGCGACCGGAGCGATCCGCGCGGGCGATGGGCGTGGCCGTCACACGACAGTCACCCGCGAGCTGATCGCGCTTCCTGGCGGGGCACTCTTGATCGACACCCCCGGGGTCCGCGAGGTCGGCCTGTGGGACGGCGCTGGCGAGAGCTACTCCGACATCGACGAGCTCGCCGCGGGTTGTCGCTTCAACGACTGCGAGCACGAGACCGAGCCCGGCTGCGCCGTGCGCGAGGCTGTCGACCCCGAGCGGATCGAGGCCTGGCGCAAGCTCACCCGCGAGCAGAAGTGGGTCGACGACCGGCGCGCAGCCGCCCGAGAGCGCGAGGCTCGCGGACGTTCCTACTCACGCATCCAACGCGAGGCGCGCCGCGCCAAGGGCGACGAATAGCCCGCTCTACCGGCGTGAGCTAGGCGATGGTCAGCGGGTCGGCCTCGTCGCCGGCCCGCTTGTCGCTTTAGCTCTGCGGCGCGGGCACGACGCCGAGCCCACATCGGCTGGCCGCGACGGCCAGTCGCTGGTCCCACGCGCCGACGACCAGGCGCGGCACATCGAAGGTGACCATCGACGCGAGGTGGATCGCGTCGTAACCACGCAGCGCATGCAACTCGGCCATCTCGCCAGCTCGCTCTGAGACTTCCGAGTCGATGTCCAGCAAGTCGAGTGCCTGACTGGCGTCGTCGACGCTCTGGACCGCAAGGGTCAGCTGTCGATCGTCGATGCGTCCTGAGCGCCGAGCCGCTGCGAGGGCGGCGCGAGCCTCGGGGTAGACCACCTGGCTCGACACGCGCTTAGCCGCCAGCTTCCAGAGGTCGCGCGCGACATCAGATCCGGCCTCATCCAGTACCAGCTTTACGAGCGCCGAGCTGTCGAGGTAGACGATCAATCCCGCTGCTCCGAGACCAAGGGCGCAACAGGCTCGGACGGCCTCGGACGCTCGGCATCATCCGGGTTCCAATCGGCCGTTGCCTCGCGCAACACGCCCCGCCGCTTCAACTCCGCAAATGGATCTGGGGTCTCGATAGGCGCCAGCCGCGCGACCGGCGTCCCGCGCATGGTCACCAAGACCTCCTGCCCGCCGTCTGCGACATGGTTGACGTAGCGGCTCAGCTGATTGTGGAGCTCGCGTACACCGACTTCGGACTTGAGGCTATGTAGCGTCATATGATCGATAATAGACGCTACATCGGCTACCTCGTAGGCTGCCGCGGGATGTCTGCGGCAGTCAGCTTCGAGATCGACCTAGGCGGGTTGCGCTCGTGGTTCGGGATCGGAGTGGCGGGGAACTTCGCCGGGCACCTCGAGCAGCCGGTGAGGCGGACGACTTCGTGAACGTGGCGGCGGCTGAAATTGCGCCGAAGGGTCTCTTTCCGTTCTACGCCCCGGGCCACGACTCGTTCCTGTCGGTCTTCCCGCTGTCGCACGATGTGATCACCCCTCCCGTGGATTCCAAGGCCGCCGCGAGCCTCCAGGCCGAGCCCGAGGTCGGGATCGCCTGCGAAGTCCGCTACGCCGCCGACGGGACGGTCGAAGCGCTCGTCCCGTTCGCCTTCGGCGCCTGCAATGACTGCTCGATCCGCGTTCCCGGCGCCGCCAAGATCAGCGAAAAGAAGAACTGGGGCACCTGCTCCAAGGGCGTCGCGCCAAGCTGTTGCTCGTCACGATCGGCGCCACGCGCTACACGCCATTCGGCGAGTCGACCTACCTGCGGCCCGGCGACGAGTCGATCGTCGCGGTCTACGACCCCGACCTGACGGCACCAGCCGCGCTGGCTGTCGCTTTGCGCGACGGCCCCGCCCCGACGTCAGCGTCGGTGCTGGTCCAGCGCGAGACCGCGGCATAGCGCTAAGCCGGGCTAAACCGGGCCGCTACGTGCCGATTGGCACGGGACGCTCGCTGTACCACGGCCTTAAAGTCACCGTTTAGCCGCCGGCCGAAGCCGGCGGCAGTGGAGACGGTGGGAATCGAACCCACGTCCGCGGTCGTGCGAATACAGCGTCTACGAGCGTAGCCGGCCCTCTGTTCTCACCCCGAGCTAGCCTGACCGGCCGGGTTGCTCAGAGCCAGTCTCTGTAGTGAGTCCCCCCGCCGCCAGAGACGCGCGACGGGAGCAAGCCCGTTTCTGATGCCGAACATCTCCCCCACGGGCCGAGGGGAGGCCGACAGCTCACTGGCTAGTTTTAGCTAGGCAGCAAGCGCGAACGAGTGATTCTCATCCGCAACTATGGTTTTGCCGGTTGTTTAACGAGGCCTACCGACAACCTCGACTCGCAACTGCATCCACGGACCGACCACGTCGAAGCCTGTCGTCCCCGTAGAAGCCATTCCAGTCTAGCGCGGCACCACAGCCAATCCGCACTCCGCCGACGCGGTTGCAAGCGCGGTATTCCAGCTTGCGACCACCACTCGCGGAGCATCGATGCTCAGCGCCGAGGCCAAGTGGACTGACTCGCTGGTGCCGAGCCCGTGGCGCTCGGCCAGTTCGTCAGCCGCGTCCGAGATCTGATCGTCGGTCTCGACGATCTCGAGACGATCGAGCATCGCCTCAGGCAAGGCCGTCGTGGCTCCCGCCTCGGCGCAAGCGAGCTCGCTAGACACGATCCGGTCGGCGGAGTCCCAGAGGTTGGCGGCCAGCTCCGAGTCCGGCCCGGTCTCGGCGCGCTTGACTAGCGCCGAGCTATCCATGTAAACGATCATATGTGAGTTCATGGTATATATGCTAGGTCGAGCATCGGCCGGAACCTTCTCGGTAAACGTGTGGCCTCACTAGCCAGCGACGGCGGGGACGCAAAGGCGAGCAGCGGTGTCGACCACTGTCTGCTTCGAGACGTCGGGGTGGTCGATCCACCACAGCGCAAGGCCAGCCAGACCACTGGTCAAGAGCTCGGCCGTCGGCTCGACCTGCTCGGCAGGCACGCGATCGCCGCCAATGGCGGCGATGAAGCCGGCCATTACGTCGCGCGCGCGGGCGCTGACCTCGAGGCGCCGGCGGCGCAGCTCGTCGTCGCCGGACGCGTCCCGGAAGAGCATCGCCCAGGCGTGCTGGTTCTCGCGGACGTAGTCGAGCCAGTGCTCGAGGATCAGGTGCACCAGGGCGTCCGGCGCAAGATCGGGCGTGACACCGGCCACGCGCTCGAAGAAAGTCGGCAGGTCAGCCTCGTGCTTGTCGAGCAGCGCGACGTAGAGCGCTTTCTTTGAGTCGAAATGGCGGTAGAGGATCGGCTTGGTGACGCCCGCGGCGGCGGCGATATCGTCGAGTCGCGTTCCCGCGTAGCCGTCGCGCGCAAACAGCGGGCCGGCCGCGCGCAAGATCATCGACCGCCGCTCGGCGGTCGGCATCCGTCGTCGTTCGGGGACCGCCGCAGACATGAGTTACCGGAGAGTAACTTGACTTGCTAAGTTACCTGCCGGTAACAACACTCCTTGCAAGCCGACAGGAGGCTCCCATGCCGACCATCAGCGAGCCCGTCCACGACCCCGTCCACCGTGCCCGCCACACCTTCACCCCCGAGGGGGAGAACTTGATCGTCGACACCTGGCTTGAGCCTGGCGGCGAGCTTCCACCCCACTTCCACCCGCGTCAGGAGGAGTACTGGTCGGTCGTCGAGGGCGAGGTCGAGGTGCTGGTCGGCAAGGAGAAGCGGGTTTTGCGCCCGAGCGACGGCGAGGCGACCGTCATGCCGGGCACTAAGCACGGACTCAAGAACAAGAGCGGCAAGACGATCCATGCGCGCTGTCGGGTGATCCCGGCGCTCGCCCTCGAGGAGTTCCTCACCGACAGCGCCGCGGCCGCCCAGGACGGCCTGTTCACGCGCGGCGGCATCCCACGCGGCCTGCGCGGAGCGCGTTGGGGCGCACGCTTCCTCAAGCGCCACCGCGACGAGACCGTGATGACGTTCCCGCCGCAGTTCGTCCAATCAGCGCTGATCGCCCTACTCGCGCGCGACTGACGGCGACTGCGTCAGGCCGGCTGGAGCCGCGGCTCGAGATCCATGCCGGCGCGTCCCTTGCGCAGCGACATCGCGACGAGCGGGAAGGCGAAGGTCGACAGCATCGCGGCGCCGACCAGCGAGGCCGCGGTGGAGCTGTGCATGTGGCCGCCGTCGACAGCGATCGTCGTGATCGCGACTACAAGCGGCAGCTCGGTCGCGGAGTAGAAGCCGAGCGCGAGCCGGTCGCGGCGCTCCTTCAGCACACCGCGATAGAGCAGCAGCGCCGGGCCGCCGCGGACCAGGAAGAACAGCGCGAGGAACAGCGGCAGCTCGTACAGCGTCTCCGGCGACGACAACAGTGCGTCGAGATCGAACTTGATCCCGCTGACGATGAAGAAGAACGGGATGAAGAACCCGTAGCCGATCGCCGTCAGCTTCGACTCGAACAGCTCGACCTCGCGACCCTGCAATGCCATCCGCGTGATCAGACCGGCGACGAATCCGCCGAGCAAGAGGTCGAGCCCTAGCTCGTAGGCGAGCGCGACCAGTCCAAAGATCAGCAGCACCGAAAGCCTGATCGCGACCTGGCTGCTCGCCTCCAGCGTGCGCTCCATCAGCGGCCAGCCGAGGAATGTCGAGCGCACCGCGACGATCGCGACGATGACGGCGATGGCCACGAAGGCGACGAGGATCGCCGCCTCCTCGATCGGCTGCCCACCCGCGAGCACGAGCGTTACCAGCAGGATTGGACCGAACTCGCCGACCGCGCCGGCCGCGAGCAGGAAGGTGCCGAAGCGAGTCGGTAGCTCGCCTGCGTCGCGCAGCACCGGGATCAAGGTGCCGATCGCCGTCGTCGCGAGTGCCGAGCCCGTGTAGAGCAGCGACAGCACGATCCCCGCCCATGCGAGCAAGCCACCGACTGTGTAGGCGATCGCCAGCGACAGCACCCAACCGAGGATCGCCAGCTTCAGGGGCTGGCCCTCGATCCGCCGGAAGTCGATCTCGTAGCCGGCGAAGAAGAACAGCATCCCCAGGCCGAGGTTCGAGAAGAAGTCGGTGAAGCTGTCCGACATCGCCAGGCCGAGCACGTCCGGCCCCACGACGATCCCGAGCAGCAGCTCGATCACGACGACCGGGATCGCGATCCGCTTCTCCACCAGTGCCGCGGTCAGCCCCGCGAGCGAGGCGACGGCCACGATGACCAGGAAGGACGCTGCGTCTACCTCGACCACGGCGCAACCCTAATGCGGGGGGTGGCCAGCGCTAACGCTCGCGCTCGGCGAGGGCGCGCTGGATGTCGCGCTGCTGATCCTTCGCCTTGAGGTCGCGCCGCTTGTCGCCCTGGTCCTTGCCACGCGCGACTGCGATCTCGATCTTCACGCGCGAGCCCTTGAGATAGACGCGCGTTGGCACGAGCGTCAGCCCCTTCTGCGAGGTCTCCCCGATCAGCCGCTCGATCTCGGCGGCGTGCAGCAGCAGCTCGCGCGGCCGCTCCGGCTCGTGGTTCTCGCGTGAGGCGGGCAGGTACGGCGCGACGTGCATGTTGTAGAGCCAGACTCGCTCCTGCTTGTCGATGTGCGCGTAGGCGTCCTTGATCTGGACGCCGCCGTCGCGGATCGACTTGACCTCCGACCCCTGCAGGATCACGCCGCACTCGATCTTCTCGAGCAGGTGGTAGCGGAAGGACGCCTGGCGGTTGCTCGCCAGGTCCCCAGGTGCCGCCTTGCGCTTGCCCTTCTTAGCCATCGCCGACCCGACGCTACACGGCCAGGTCGAGGTCCACGCGCCCGCGCACCGGCTCTACCCTCGCCACCTCGACCCGCACCGGATCGCCGAGCCGGATCGCGCGACCGGAGTTGGCGTCGACGAGTTGGCTCTCGTACTCGTCGGGCTCCCACCAACCGTCGACGCGACGGACCGGCAGCATCCCCTCGAAGCGCTCCTCGCCGAAGCGCACGAACCAGCCCTTGGCGATCACGCCGACGACCTCGCCGTCCCAGATGCGGGTCGGGGGGCTCGCGCCCCCCGCGTCCCCCGAGGCGCCTGGCTGGCCGGAGGCGGCCCAAGCGGCAAGCTCGCGTTCCAACAGGAACGCCAGGCAGACGTCGTCGGCGCCGCGCTCGGTCTTCATCGCCGTGCGCTCGGCCTCGCTGCAGACGATGCCGAGCTCGTCGAGCTCGTGCGCGCGTGGCGCGGCGTCATCGAGCCCCAGGCCGGCAAGCAGCGCGCGGTGGGCGACGATGTCGGGATAGCGGCGGATCGGCGACGTGAAGTGGCAGTAGCGCGGCGATGCCAGGCCGGCATGGCCGACGTTGCGCGGCGTGTAGTAGGCCGGCTTGAGCGAGCGCAGCACAAGCGAACTGAAGGCCGCCGCGCCACGACCGTGGGTACGCGCATATGCCGCTGCCATCCGCGATGCCTCGGCGGCGACGTCAGCAGCCTGCTGGGGGCTCATGGCCTTTGGCGCCGGCGGCGTCGGGACCTCGAGCGCCGCCAGCTTCGCGAGCATCGCCTCGACGGACGGCGGGTCCGGCTTCTCGTGCACGCGGTAGAGCGTCGGCAGCTTGCGGTCGGCGAGGTAGCCCGCGACCTGCTCGTTGGCGAGGATCATCAGCTCCTCGATCAGAACATGCGACTCCGTCTCGACGTCCTGGGCCACACCTGTGACGTGGCCTTCGGAGTCGAACTCGAACGACGGCTCGTGGGAGAAGACCTCAAGCGCACCGCGCTGCTCACGCCGCTCGCGCAGCGCCCGCGCAACCTCACGCGCGGCGGCGAGCGGCTCACCCCAGGGCGTTTCGGCCTGCGCCCGCCCCGCGAAGATCTCGTCAACCTGGCCGTAAGTAAGACGGGCGTCCGAGCGGATCGTCGAGCGGTGGAAAGCCACGCGCCGCACGTCGACCCCCGCGATCTCCATCTCGACGGTGACCTCGAGCCGCTCCTCGCCCGGGCGCAGCGAACACTCGCCGTTGCTCAGCTGCTCCGGCAGCATCGGCTCGACCTCACCCGGCACGTAGGTACTCGTCCCGCGCCGCTGCGCCTCGCGGTCCAGCGCCCCGCCGGGCCGCACGAATGCGGTCACGTCGGCGATGTGGACCCACACGCGGACGAGCCCGTCGTCGATCCGCTCCGCCGAGATCGCGTCATCAAAGTCCTGGGCGCTGTCGGGGTCGATCGTGAATGTCGGTAGCGCGGTGAGGTCAGTTCGAACGCCAAGTCCCGGCGGATCGGCGGCAACCTCCAACGCCTCGGTCTCGACCCGGCGCGGGAACGACCGCCGCAGTCCCCGATCGAGCATCAGCGCTTCGACCACATCGCGCGCCACCCACGGCTTGCCGAGCACCTTCAGCACGCGCACCCCGCGTTTACCGGCGCCCACGAGCACGATGTCGCCCTCACCGCCTTTGCCGCGCGCGACCTCGATCTGCTCGCCGCGCGAGTCGAACAGCGGCTTCGCGACAAGCATCCGGCCACGACGGCCGAGCACGGCGACCAGCGGAAGGTCAAGCCGCGTCGGGCGCCCGCGCGGCGCCCGCGCACTCACTGTCCGGAAGCCTCGTGAGCGAGAGTGTCGAGCGCGATCGGCAGTGCCTCGTCGCGCTCGGTGTCGACGTCGTCGCGTGCTGTGACCGTCGGCTTGACGCCTTTGTCGCCGATGTTCTCGCCGTTCGGCAGGAAGTACTGGCCGACGGTAATGTCGAGCAGGCCGCCGTTCGACAGCGGCTTGATCTCCTGGAAGACGCCCTTGCCGAACGTCCGCGTGCCGACGACGGTGCCGCGGCCGCGATCCTTGATCGCCCCGGAGACGATCTCCGACGCCGACGCCGTACCGCGATCGACCAGCACGACGACCGGGGTGTCCTCGTCGATCGAACCGCCGACCGAGTCGTACTTGCGCTCGGGCTTGGTGCGGCCCTTTGTCGAGACGATCAGTCCGTCGTCGATGAAGACCGAGCCGACGAGCACTGCCTCGTTCAGTAGGCCGCCGCCGTTGCCGCGCAGGTCCAGCAGGATGCCCTCCGCGCCTTTGTCGAGCAGCTCGTCGATCTCCTTGCGGACCAGCCCGTGCGCGCCCTCGCTGAAGGTGCTGAGCGTGACGATGCCGAGCGTCTTGCCGTTGCGCTCGACGATCCGGCCGGTGGTGATCGGAATCTCGATTCGCGCGCGCTTCAGTTTGACGGTGCGCGGGTCGAAGCTCTCTGGATCGACCAGCTCGAGCGACACCGTCGTGCCCGCGGGCCCCTTGATCTTGGCGGTCGCGACATCGGCCGAAAGGCCGGCGATCGAGCGACCGTCGACCTCGGTGATGAAGTCGCCCTTCTTGACTCCGCCGCGCTCAGCGGGTGAGCCCTCGAAGACGTTGAGCACGCGCAGCCCGCGCTTGTCCTGGTCGACGTTCATCCCGACGCCCTCGAAGCGGCCCTCGACCGACTGCTGAAACTGCGCCGTCTCCTTCGGCGTCAGGTAATTCGAGAAGCGATCGTCGAGGCCCTGGACCATGCCCTTCAGAGAACCCTGTTCGATCTGCGCGTCGTCGACCTGCTTGTAGAAGTCGTCCTGGATCGCATCCTGGAGCTCGGCGCGCAGACCACGATCGTCGGTCACGAACGCGTCGCGCAGAGGATCGGGCAGCGACTCGGGGTGGCCGCCGAGCCAGATGCCGCCGATCAGCAGCGCCACGGCGGCGGCAGTCACCGCGACAACTTTGAGGAGGGCGCCCACGGGGACGGTCAAGAGTAGTCGGCGAGCGCGCTCAAACGCGCAGGAAGCGTCGCAGCGTGATCGCCGAGCCAGCCGCCGAGACGGCGACGCAGGCGAACAGCAGGACGACGATCAGCAGTGGGAAGTTGATCGTCTCAGGCGCCGCAAGCAAGTCGAAGCGCGACTGGAGCGGATCGATGAACGTCTCCTTGGCGATCGTCAGCAACAGCACGGCCAGCACACCACCCATCAGGCCGACGATCACACCCTCGATCACGAACGGCCAGCGGATGAACCAGTTGGTCGCGCCGACGAGTTTCATCACCTCGACCTCACGACGGCGCGCGAAGATCGACAGGCGCAGCGTGTTGGCGACCAGGGCGATCGACGCGAAGACAAGCAGCGCCATCAAACCGCCGGTCAGGATCTTCACCAAGCCGGTCGCAGAGAGAATCTTCTCGGTGTCCTCCTCCTTGTTGCGCACCTCGTCGATCGCGGCCAGCGACGGCTCACGGGCGCCGTCAGCGCCGACGGGCGCGAGGCGGTCGACGATCGCGGACACCTGCTCGGGATCGTCCGGCGTGACGCGGTACATGTCCGGCAGCGGATTCGCGCCGAGCAGCTTGGTGCCCTCGGCGAACGCCTCGGGGTTCTTGCGCTCGGCCTCCGCGAGGCCCTCGGCCTTCGAGACGTACTCGACCGACTGGACGTTGGTCGTGCGCTTGAGCGCTGCGGCGAGCTGCTGGCGCTCGCCCTTGGTCGCCTCGTCGGCGATGTAGACGTTGACGACGACGCGGTCGCGGACCTCGTTCGCGGTGCCGGTCGTCGCTTGGACGATCGGAATGAAGACGCCGAGCACGAGCGCGGTCAGCAACACGGTCAGCATCGCGGCGAGTGCCGGCGCCGAGTTGCGCGAGAGGCCGCGGACGGCCTCCTTGAAGAAGAAGGGGAAGGTCATCGTTAGTTCGGGTGGCCCTCGGCGCCGACGCCCAGCTCACCGCGCAAGCGGATCGCGAACTCGGTCGTCGACTCGTCCGGGCGGTACATGCCGGACTGCTCGTCGCGCACGATCCGGCCCTCGCGCAGCTCGATCACGCGGCGGCGCATCTTGTCGACCATCTCCTTGTCGTGGGTCGCCACGACGACGGTCGTCCCAGTCTTGTTGATCCGGTAGATCAGCTGCATGATCCCGATCGACGTCTCGGGGTCGAGGTTGCCGGTCGGCTCGTCG
>Ga0190265_10000248_pt1 | contig 46678 bp, 16 predicted proteins | sample Popmic124T_FD_133135 | JGI IMG/M metagenome (GOLD analysis project Ga0190265, IMG submission 133135) | Populus adjacent soil microbial communities from riparian zone of Indian Creek, Utah, USA - 124 T | ecosystem: Environmental > Terrestrial > Soil > Riparian zone | place: USA: Utah | collected... | reverse complement strand
GTCGAAAGCTCCGCTGAGCCGTCCAGCGGAACTTTGAGCGATCCAGAGAAATTCTGGACGGCTAAAAATTCCGCTGACGCGTCCAGCGAACGAGACGACCGCTCCGCGAGCTGCTCTGCTCCTGCGTGACGCTCCGGACCGGGGAAACGTATGAAACGTCGGCGGTGTGTGTCTCAGCTCACCTTCACCACTCGCCGCGGCTGGCGGGCGATTGGAGCCATGGCCGGGACAGCGGTCGCGGCCGGTTCCTTGAGCCGGCGGCTGACGCCGATGCCGCTCGAGCGGAAGCTCATGGCCGGGGGATCGAAGGGCAGCACCAGGCTCATGATCTTCTCTCCCTCGCGGAACAGGAGCCGCCGCTCCTCGAGCCAGGCCATCTCGCGATCAGGGTCGAAGCCGGACAGATGCCCCAGATCCATCGCCAGAGAGCCCATCATCTTGGGCTCGTTCAGATAGGACAGGAGCTGCCGGGTCACCGGGCTGAGCGGGTACTCCCTGGCCTCCCCGTCGCGCGAATCATGGATGTAGCTCTGCCCCTGGCGCTCCAACACGAACAGCTTGGCCGGCAGCTTCCGGTCGGTTCCCTGCCAGCGCTCCCGCCAATAGGCGATCTTCTCCTTGAGGCGGTCGATCCATCTGCTGAGCGCCTGGAGGTACTCGGCTTCGAAGTTGTGGTCCATGAAGTCGTAGGCGATGTTGACCAGCGCTTCAGAGGGGAACGGGTAGACCATCTCATAGTAGTCCAGCGGCCGCAGGTCGAGACCGTACTCCGCTGCCTTGACGAAATAAGGGCTGTAGCGGTTGAAGTGGATCGAGAAGAGCGCCTGCGGAGCGGGCAGGTGCACGAGCGCCGGCAGATCGTTGAGGTACTTCTCGTAAGTCTCCTCCCCTTCGCCGGGCGACCCCACCAGCAGGTTCCAGCCGGGATAGACATCGTGGATGGCGCAGTATTTCATGACCTGCAGGTTGTGAAAGGCGCTTACCCCCTTGTCCATGAGCTTCAAGGTCGTGCTGGACAGCGACTCGAAGCCGGGAGTGATCCGCTTGACGCGCGCCCGGGCCAGGGCCTCGACCTCGCGCTCGCTCAGGTTGGCCTTGAGCTGGTAGAAGATCGAGGTCCCCTCGGGGGTGTCCAGGTAGGGGAAGACCTCCTGCACGTACTGGCGCTGCAGGATGTTGTCCACGCACATGAAGACCTTGGCCCGGCCGGCATGCTGGAACAGCGAGCGGATCAGGTCCAGCGCCAGCGGCGGCTTCATGGCTCGATAGCTCATGGTGATCTTGTTGAGCCCGCAGAAGGTGCAATGCGCCCTCTCGCCCCACCAGCAGCCGCGCGAGGTCTCGAAGGGCAGCACGGCGTCGATCTCGTGGTCGGGGAACCTCTCGGCGAGGAGGTCGAGGAAGGGTCCGTAGTCGAGGGGGATCGGGGTGTCGATGTCCAGCTCCTCGCCCACCGGGCTGACGACTCGCCCCTGGTTGCCCTTGGAGAACACGCCGGCCAGACCGTCGTTCAGGTCCATCCGGCCGTGGAGGCAGTTCTCGACGAACCGGGGGAAGCTCTGGAGCGAGGGGCCGGAGAACACGTAATCGACCACGTCCACGTTGCGGACGAGCTCTTCGCCAGCCGGCGACTCGCAGTTCGCTCCTCCCATGGCGATCAGGATGCGCGGGTTGCGCGCCTTGAGCCGCCGGGCCAGGGCGATCGAGGGCATGTTCTCGAAGAACATGGAGGTGAAGCCCACCAAGTCGGAGCGGTCGAGCTGATGGTTGTCGATGACGCGGTCGAGCACGGCTCCCAGGCCCTTGCGCTTGGCGAGGATGGTCTCGCGAAAGGCCAGGTTGGCGGGATCGTGGCCAGGATAATAGCGGGCGAAGTACGGCCCGGTGTTGTCCGGCAGGTGAGGGAAGGCCTCCTGCCGGAAGAACCACTCGGCAAAGCCCGAGTTCAGGTGCTGCCCCGAGCTGCCGATGCGCTCGTACAGCTCGAGCCCCACGTAGCGGGCGAACTCGTGGTTCGCGTATACCACGCGGGTGTCGACCTCTCCTCCGTAACGGGCGTCGACCACGAACTTGAGCTGCGTGAGCCCGATAGAGGGCATGTGATAGGCCGCGAACGGCATGTTGAGCAGGGCGATCTTGAACACGGTGCCTCCTCTTTCCGGGTCTGCCCGGTCAGACGGCCATGGACTCGGCGTCAACCTGTTCGATGTGGACGCGCAGATGTTGTCCGACGATCCCCGCCCACGGCTCGTCCAGCAGCACGTGGTGGGACGCGGGGATCTCGTATACGGTCAAGGGCGCGGCGGCGAATGCGCGCCAGGCTGCCACGGAACCGTCGCGGTCCAGGGGCAGCTGGTCCTCCGGCGACTCCTCGATCCCGGTGCAGCGGAAGAAGACCAGCGGGCGCCCCAGCGGGAGCGGCTGATAGTCGAGGAACGCGCGCAGGTTCAGGATCTCGACCTGCAGCAGGCGGCGGAGGTGGTTGGGCTCGATCCCTGCGCTCGAACCGCGGGCGCCGGCCACCACCGCATCCAGGAAGCAGGCGAGCCGCTCCTCCGGACTCTCCCTGCGCGCCAGCTCGTCCTCACGGACCTCGATCTGCAGCATGGCGGCCTTCCACATCAGCAGTTGCAGGTCGTCGTACCCGTTGCCGCCGATCGGGGCATAGGTGTCCATCAGCGCGAGCAGCCCCACCCGCTCGCCGGCGAGGACGATCTGTCGCGCCATCTCGTAAGCGATCGCACCGCCCATGGAGAATCCCCCCAGCAGATAGGGTCCCGACGGCTGGACCCTGCGCACGGCCTCCAGGTGATGGGCCGCCAGCTCTTCGAGCCGCGAGCAGGGGATCTCCGCTTTTTCGAGACCTGGAGCCTGGAGCCCATAGACCGGCCGCGGCCCCAGGTGCCGGGCGAGGCCCTGGTAGCAGAGCACGTTGCCTCCCAGCGGATGGACGATGAAGAACGGTCGCGCGTCCGCCTCTCCGGCCAGCAGCGGGACCATCGTCGGCGGCAGGCCGTTGCCCGGCAGGGCCGCTGCCGATGCCGCCAGGGCCATGGTCTTTTCGACGACCCGGGACAGGGCGGACACGGTGGGGTTCTCCAGCAGCCGGGCGAGGGGCAGGTCGACTCCGTACCGCTCCCGCAGCCGGGCCGCCATGCCGAGGGCGACCAGCGAATCGCCACCGAGATCGAAGAAGCTCTCATTCGGGCCGACCCGAGGCAGCCCGAGCAGCTCCTGCCAGATCCCGGCGATCCCGGCCTCGATCGGAGTGCCCTCCGTACCGGGCCCGGATGGCGGCTCCGGCCGGACTGCCGGCGCCGCCGGAGAAGGCGCGATCCGCGGCATGGCCGGGCGCCGGCTGTCGCGCAGATGGTCCGCGAAGTCGTGGGTCGAGACGATCACATGCGGGGCGCGCTGGTCGAGGATCCGGAACAGGGAGTCCGCGCCTTCCGCGGAGGAGAGCGCCGTGGCCAGGCTTGCCTGCCGGCCTGTCTGAAGGGCAGCGGGCGCCGCGGTCTCCACCGCCATTCCGGCTTCGCGCCAGGCGTCCCATCCGATGGCGACCGTGAGCGCACCGCCGCGGGCGCTCCGCGCCTGGGCGAAGGCGTCCAGGAAGGCGTTGGCAGCGCAGTAGTCGACCTGCCCCAGGCCGCCGAGCAGCGAGGTCTGGGAGGAGCAGAGAACCAGGAAGTCGAGAGGTGCGCCGCGGAACGCCTGCTCGATCATCAGGGTGCCCTGTACCTTGGGCGCGAGGACGAGGGCGGCCTCTTCCGGTCGTTTCCATTCCAGGATGCCGCCGCCGGGCACACCTGCGGCATGGACGATGCCATGGACAGCCCCAAACCGCTCTTCCGCCCGCCGCCGCACCTCATCCATGCCCTCGCGCACGGTGACGTCCGCGCTGATCGCCAGGACCTCCGCCCCCCGCTGCTCCAGGTCCTGGAGCCGCCGCAACCGCCGGCTCAACGGGTCGTCCGGCGGATGGGAGCGCAGCCAGAGGCCCCAGTCGGACCGCGCCGGCAGGGCGGAACGCCCCACCAGGACCAGGCGGGCGCGCTCTCTCTCGAAGAGGTGCTCGGCGAGCGCCAGGCCGATGCCGCCCAGGCCCCCTGTCAGCAGGACGACCGCGCCGGGACGGAGACGCGCAGGGTGGCCCTGCGGCTCGGCCAGTCGCACTGGCTCGAGGTCCTGGGTCCAGCGTCTCCCTCTCCGCCAGGCAACGTCCGGCTCGCGGTTGCCGGCGCCCATCTCCCGCAGCAGGCAGCCAGCGAGCTCGTCCAGCCCCGCGATCTCCGGCGGCTCCAGGTCGATGCTCCGGCACGAGACTCCCGCCAGCTCCTGGGGGATCACCCGGCAGGGACCGAGCAGCAGAGCCTTGAGAGGCTCCACCTCCTCCCCGTCGGCAACAGCATGAAGCCCGCTCGCCACCGCGGTGATCCGCACCGGCTGCGAGGTGCCCTCCGCAGCCCAGGCCTGGGCGAGGAAGAGCAAGCTGTAGAAGGGGTTCTCCCCCTGCGCTCCGGCGCCGCCGCCATAGCTCCAGAGATGGAAGACCTCCCCCGGCAGCTCGCCCCGGGCGCGAAGGTCGGCGAGCAGGGCGTCATAGTCGGCACGCACGCCGGGGTGGACCGTATAGGCGCGGCTGTCCCGGCGAGCGAACCCGGCACCAGGAACGACGGTCGTCACCTCGGTTCCAACTGCGGCAAGGCGGGAGGCCAGCCGCGCCCCCAGGCCGGGTTCGTCCAGGAAGAGGAGCTGGCGTCCCGTCGTCGGTCCGGCTCCGGCGGGTGGGGCCGAGGGTTTCCAGTAGGGGACGTAATACCAGTCCCCGGGCTCCCTGCGCGCCGGTCTGGCCGTGGGACGGGAGGCCTTGGTGCCGTCGGCGGATGGACCCGCGGCCCAGTAGGGCCTGCGCTCGAAAGGATAGGTCGGAAGGGATACCCGTCGCCGGCGCTCTCCTCCATGAAGGGCTTGCCAGCCGACCGCGACCCCGGCCAGCCAGAGGCGGCCGCAGGTCAGATGGCAGAGCGCCGCCTCGTCAACAGCCTCCGCGGCCGCAGGGAGCGAGGGAAGAACGGCCACCTGCGATGCGCGCCGGGCCTCTCCCGCCAGAGTCCGGCCCGGGCCGACCTCAAGAAGCACTCGCGAGCCGTCGGTCAGCTCCGCCAGGGCGTCGGCGAAGCGCACGGTGCTGCGCAGGTGGCGGACCCAGTAGGACGGTGCAGTCATCTCCTCCGGCTTCGCCCAGGAGCCGGTCACGTTGGAGAGGAGGGGGATCGACGGCGGCCGCAGATCGACCTTGGCCACCTCCGCGGCGAAAGCCTCCAAAACGGGGTCCAGCATGGCGGAGTGGAAGGCGTGCGAAGTGGCGAGGCGGCGGCAGGCAACGCCCCGCTGGCCCAGGCGCGCTTCCAGAGCGGCCACGGCGCCGGAAGGACCCGAGATCACGCAGCGGCTGGGGCCGTTGACCGCCGCCAGGGAGAGCCGATCTCCGAGCAGCGGCTCCACCTGTTCGGACGGCAGGGGGATGGCCAGCATGGATCCGGGAGGGAGGCTCTGGATGAGCCGGCCGCGCGCGGCGATCAGAGCGAGCGCATCGGGCAGGGACATCACGCCGGCAAGGCAGGCGGCGACGTACTCTCCCACGCTGTGTCCGAGGAGGGCCTGCGGCTGGACACCCCAGGCCATCCATGTGCGCGCCAGGGCATATTCGATGGCGAACAAGGCCGGCTGGGCGAGCTCCGTCCGGTCGAGCGGCTCGTCCAGGAAGAGGGCCTCGCGCAGGTCGCGGTCGAGGTGGGGACGCAGCAGCTCGAAGCAGCGGTCCAGCTCGTCCCGGAACACCGGCTCCTCACGGTAGAGGCCGCGCCCCATGCCGGCATACTGCGCCCCCTGGCCCGGGAACAGGAAGGCGACCGGCGGGTCCCGGCGCTCGCAGAACCCGGCAAGGGTGCGTTCGGGAGCCTGCCCCCTCAGCCCTGCCAAGGCCTCCCGGAGATCCCGGCAGAGGACGATCCGGCGGTGGGGAAAGGCGCGCCGTCCGGCTTGGAGGGTCCAGGCCACGTCGGCGAGCGGCAGCTCGGGGTGCTCCTCCAGGTGGCGGGCGAGCGCGGAGGTGGCCGCGTCCAGGGCGCTCTCCGTGCGCGCGGAGAGCGGCAGCAGTTGCCAGGAGGAGGCGGGACCGGTGCGGAGGGGCTCCGGCGCCTCCTCGACCACCACGTGCACGTTGGTGCCGCCTACGCCGAAGGAGCTGACGCCGGCCCGCCGCGGTCCTCCGTCCGTGGTCCACTCGCGCAGGCGCGAGCAGACGAAGAAGGGGCTGGACGCAAAGTCGATCGCCGGGTTGGGCCGGTCGAAGTGCAGGCTGGGCGGCAGCTCTCGGTGCTCCAGCGCCAGCACGGTCTTGATGAGTCCCGCCACTCCCGAAGCGCCGTTCAGGTGGCCGATGTTGGTCTTGGCCGAGCCGATCGCGCAGAAGCCTCGGCGGTCGGTGTCGGCGTGGAAGGCCTCGGTCAGGGCGGAGATCTCGATCGGGTCGCCCAGGGCGGTCGCGGTGCCGTGGGTCTCGATATAGCTGAGGCTGTCGGCCGGGACACCGGCGCGGTCCAGGGCGGCGCGGATCACCTGCGCCTGGGCGCCTGCGCGCGGTGCATTGAACCCCACCTTGCCGGCGCCGTCGTTGTTGAGAGCCGAGCCGCGGATCACGGCCCGTACCCGGTCGCCGTCCCGCAGGGCGTCGGCCAGGCGTTTGAGCACCACCATGCCGGCGCCGTCGCTGTCCACGGTGCCAGCCGCCTGCGCGTCGAAGGCGCGGCAGCGACCATCCGGGGAGAGCACGCCGCCGGGCTGGTAGAAGTAGCCCGCCCGCTGCTGGCCGTTGACCGAGACGCCTCCGGCCAGGGCCATGTCGCACTCGCCGGCGAGCAGGCTCTGGCAGGCCAGATGGACGGCGACGAGCGAGGTCGAGCAGGCGGTCTGCACGTTGACGCTCGGCCCCCGCAGGTCCAGCTTGTAGGAGGTGCGGGTTGTCAGATAGTCCTTGTCGTTGCCCAGGCCGGCGAAGTGGTTCGACACCGGGTCCGAGATCGCACCAGCTTCGGCCAGCAGCGCCACATAGTTGCTCTTGCTCGCTCCGCCCCAGACGCCGATCGCCCCCGGGTAGCGCTCTGGGTCGTACCCTGCCTCTTCCAGGGCCTCCCAGGAGCACTCCAGGAACAGCCGATGCTGCGGGTCCATAAGCTCGGCCTCGCGCGGGCTCACGCCAAAAAACGCCGCGTCCCAGCTCTCGACGTCGTCGAGCACCCCGCCGGCCGCCACCCTGTGGCCGGCGGAGGCAAAACGTCCCCCGGCAGAGCGTTCCTCGAAGAATGTGATCGACTCGACGCCAGCGCGCAGGTTGCGCCAGAGCTGCTCGACGTCGCGGGCGCCGGGGAAGCGGCCGCTCATCCCGACGACGGCGATCGCCATCCCAAGGTCCCCGCCGGCCGTGGCGGCGGGCACCTCCTCGGCCGTGGCGGGCTTGCCGGTGGCGGGTCCGGTCTGCTCCAGCGCCTGCTCCAGCCGGTCGGCCAGGGCGCGCACGGTGGGGTGCTCGAACAGATCGACCATGGACAGATCGATCCCCAACTGCTCCTGCAGGCGCGCCCGCACCAGGGTGATCAGCAGGGAGTGGCCACCGAGGTCGAAGAAGTTGTCGTGCAGCCCGACCTGATCCAGGCCGAGCAGCTCGCACCAGAGATCGGCCACGGTCTTCTCGAGCCTCGTCGTTGCACCCTCCGCGGGTGTTTGGAGCGCGCCGGGCTTCGGGGGTGCCGGCAGCGCGCCGCGGTCCACCTTGCCGGCGGAGCTCCGGGGCAGGCTTGGCAGCTCCAGGTAGACCGCCGGCAGCATGTAGGCCGGCAGGCGCTCCGAGAGCCAGGAGCGCAGCTCGGCGGCCGGGGGGGCCTGGTTCTGTTCGCCGGCAATGTAGGCCACCAGGTGACGGACGGAGGTACCATCCTTGCCTTCACGCAGGTCGCGCAGCTCCACCGCTGCCTCCCGAACCCGCGGATGGGTGAGCAGCGCAGTCTCCACCTCGCCCGGCTCAACGCGGAAGCCGCGGAGCTTCACCTGACGATCGCGGCGGCCGAGGAACTCCAGGCTGCCGTCGGGGAGGAAGCGAGCCAGGTCACCGGTTTGGTAGAGCCGGCCGCCCGGCGGGCTCCCGAAGGGGTCGGGGACGAAGCTCTCGGCGGTGAGGGCCGGGCGTCCCAGGTAGCCGCGCGCCAGATCGGGTCCTCCGAGGTGGAGCTCGCCCGACAGGCCGGCAGGCACCGGCTCGCCCAGGGGGTCCAGCACGTAGACCGAGCGGTGAGCCAGGGGCCGGCCGATCGGGAGATTGTGGCGGTCGCGATCATCACCGGCAGGTACGGCCTCGTGCAGGGTCGCGGTGACCGCCGCCTCGGTAGGCCCATAGCCGTTTTGAATAGGTACGTCGCCGAGCGGCGTCTGCCGCCACAGGTGGAGAGCACCGGACGGGGCCGCCTCGCCCCCGATTCCGATCACCTTCAGGCAGTGTCCCGCGAGATCTCCCTTGCCGGACGCCCACTCGCAGGCCATGTCGTGCCAGTGGGAGGTGGACAGCTCCATGGCCGTCACCTGCAGATCGACCAGATGACGGGCCAGCTCCGCGGCTGTCGCACCGCGCTCGACCTCGAGCACCGCTGCGGCGCCGCTGACCAGAGGGCACAGAAGCTCCTCCAGCGAAAGATCGAAGCTGAACGAGGCGACCTGGAGCAGCCGTTCTCCGGGGCCGAGCCGCAGCCGTTGCACCATGTCCAGGCAATGAGTCGCGAGCGTGCCCTGGGAGACCATCACCCCCTTGGGCGTGCCGGTGGAGCCGGAGGTATAGATCACGTAGGCGAGCGCCTCCGCCGGCGGAGCTGGTGGTGGAGCCGCCGCGGTCTCCCTGGTCTCCTCAAGGCGTTCGATCACCAAGGCCGCGCCGCTGTCCTCCAGCATCCAGTCCCGGCGCTCCTGCGGAAGCTGCGGGTCGAGGGGCAGGAAGGCTGCGCCGGTCTTGAGCACCGCAAGAATGGCGACGGCGAAGTCGCGGGGGCGCTGGAGGCTCAGGGCGATCACCCGCTCGAGGCCCGCGCCGGTTGCCAGCCACCGCCCGGCCAGGCGGTCCGCCTCGCGGTTCAGCTCGGCGTAGCTCAGCCCGCCCCCGGGCCAGACCAGGGCGGGAGCGCCGGGCGTCTGAAGCGCCCAGGCCTCGAACAGGGGCGCCACCGCAACGGGCCGCGGCAGATCCGTCGGGCCGGTGCTCCACTCCCGCAGAACCTGATGAGACTCCGTCTCCGACAACAGGAGGACCGAGATGGCTGGCTGCCGGGGATCGGCAACCAGAGCCGCCAGGAGGCGCTCCAGGTGGAGCCCCAGCCTGCGGACGGCAGGAGCGTCGAACAGGTCTGGGTTGTAGGAGAGACCCAGCTCCAGGCCACGCATCGACTCCATGAACTGCAGCGACAGATCGAAGAGCTCGGACGCCTCTCCGAGATCGAGAAAGCCCAGGGTCAGGCCGGGCAGGTCGAGGGCGGCCCATGGAGTGCTGTGGCTCGAGAGGGAGACCTGGAAGACCGGGTTCCGGCTCAGGTCGCGCTCCGGTTGCAGCTCCTCGACCAGGCGCTCGAAGGGGAGGTCCTGGTGGGCATAGGCTCCAAGGGCCATTTCCCGCACCCGTTCCAGCAGCTCGGCAAGGGTGGGATTTCCGCCCAGATCGACACACAGGGCGAGGCTGTTGACGAAGAAGCCGATCAAGTCCTCGATTTCGGGCCGGTTGCGGTTGGCGATCGGAGTGCCCACGATCGGGCTCGTCTGTCCCGTGCGCCGGTGGAGCACGACGCCGAAAGCGGCCAGGACAGCCATGAAGAGGGTGGCGCGATGCTCGCGCACCAGGGCCTGGAGGCGCACCAGCAGGTCCGCCTCCAGGTTCAGGGACAGGCGCCGCCCGCCATAGGTCTGGAGGGCAGGCCGAGGCCTGTCGGTAGGCAGATCGAGCACCAGCGGTGCTTCCCGGAGCTGCTGCCGCCAGTAACCGAGCTGGCTCTCCAGCACGTCGCCCGAGAGCCACTGCCGCTGCCATTGCGCGTAGTCGGCATATTGGATGGACAGCTCCGGCAGCCGGGAAGGGGCGCCGGCGAGCAGGGCGCGGTAGAGCTGTGCCACTTCGCGCATCAGGATCTCGAGAGACCAGCCGTCGCAGACGATGTGGTGCAGGGCGAACGAGAGCACGTGGCGGTCCGGGGCGAGCCGCAGCAGGCCGGCGCGGAAGAGCGGTCCGTCGGCCAGGGAGAAGGGCCGGCCGGCCGCTTCGCGGGCGAGCAGCAGGCCCTCCGGCTCGCGTGCGCCGTCGGTCAGCACCGAGAGGTCCACGACCGGCAGGAAGAAGGGACGGGGTGCGTGGAAGACCTGGACCGCGCGGCCGTCCTCGCCGGTGCGGAAGGTGGTGCGCAGGGCTTCGTGACGGCGCTCGACCTCGCCGAGCGCCTGGGCCAGGAGACCGGCGTCCAGCCGGCCGCTGAGCCGCAGCGAGGCGGCGACGTTGTAGAAAGGGGTCTCGCCCCGGCCGAGCTGATCCAGGAACCAGAGGCGCTGCTGGGCGAACGAGAGGGGCAGGTCGCGGTCGCGCGGCACCGGGGTGATAGCGGGCAGCTCCAGCCCCTGCTCGGTCCGCCGCAGGTCTGCGATGCGCTCGGCCAGGTCGCGCAGCACCGGGACCTCGAAGATGGCTCGGGTGGGCAGGCCGATGCGGAAGGTGGTGCGCGCGTGGGAGGTCACCTGAGTCGCGGTCAGCGAGTGCCCGCCCAGGTCGAAGAAGTTGTCGCAGGCGCCAACGCGCTCGATGCGCAGGACATCGGCCCAGATCCCGGCGAGCACCTCCTCGACCGGCCCGCGCGGTGCCTCGAACCCGCCCGGCTCCGTCTCCAGGGAAGGCTCGGGGAGGGCGGCGCGGTCCAGCTTGCCATTGGGCGTGTGCGGCAGGCGGGGCAGGACCATGAGGGCGGCCGGCAGCATGTAGTCGGGCAGCTTGTCCTGGAGGAAGCTCCGCAGCTCGCGTGGGGAGGGAGCGGCTCCGGCTTGCGGCGCCACATAGGCGACCAGCCCGAGCTCCCCGGTCGGCCCGGGCCGCGCCACGACCACGCACTCCCCGACCGCCGGATGGGACCCCAGCGCTGCCTCCACCTCGGCCGGCTCGATGCGGAAGCCGCGGATCTTGATCTGATGGTCGAAGCGCCCGAGGAACTCCAAGGCTCCAGCCCGGGTCCAGCGCGCGCGGTCTCCGGTGCGATACAGCCGCTCGCCCGGACCATCAGAGGGGCTGGGGACGAAGCGCTCGGCCGTCAGGTCCGGCCGGTCGAGATAGCCTTGGGCCAGCCCTTCGCCGCCGATGTAGACCTCCCCTGGCACACCCATCGGCACCGGCTGCAGGTGGATGTCCAGGAGGTGGATGCGGGCGTTCGCCAGCGGCCGGCCGATGGGCACGGTCCAGGCGCCGGGCGCGACCTCCCGCAGGGCCTGCCAAGTGGTGAAGGTGGTGGCCTCGGTCGGACCGTAGACGTGGAGGAGCCTCTGCGGCGGACGCCCGGCGAGCACCGCGGCCACGCGGGTGGGATCGACGGCTTCGCCGCCGAACAGCAAGTGACGCAGCGGCTGGAAGCAGCCCGGCACGTCCGCGGCCATCCGGTTGAACAGTGCCGTTGTCAGGAAGAGGGTAGTGATCCCCCGCTCGGCGATCTCGCGGCCGAGCTCCTCGGGCGACAGCGTCACCTCCCGGGGCACCATGGACAGTCGCGCCCCGTTCAGCAGCGCACCCCAGATCTCGAACGTGGCCGCGTCGAACGACGCGTTGGATGCCTGGGCCACGACGTCGTCCGGAGCGATCCGGACGTAATCGGTGTTGCGCACCAGCCGGACCACGGCGCGATGGTTGACGCAGACCCCCTTGGGCACCCCGGTCGAGCCCGAGGTGTAGAGGACGTAGGCCAGATCGTCGGCATCCGCTTCGGGCAGCCTGCCGGCGGTCTCCTCAGCCGGCTCCGGGTTGTCGAGAAACAGGGTGCGCGCAGCGGGCCATGGCAGCCGGTCGAACAGGGACCGGAGCGAAACCAGGATGTCGGCCCTGCCGTCCGCCAGCATCCAGGCCAGGCGCTCGGACGGGTAGGAGAGGTCGAGGGGCAGGTAGGCGGCTCCTGCCTTGAGGATCCCGAGCAGGGCGATGACCAGACCCGAATCGCGTTCCAGCAGGACTCCCACCCGGTCTCCGCGCCGCACGCCGAGCCCCACCAGGCGGTGGGCGATGCCATCCGAGCGCCGGTCGAGCTCGCCGTAGGTCAGGGTAGAGCCTGCGTCGACCACCGCCGGGGACTCGGGATGCTGCGCGGCGCGTTCGGCAAAGAGCCGCAGTATGCCGGCCTCGCGTGGGAAGTCCGCGGCGGAGTCATTCCATTCCTGGGCGAGCTGGTGACGTTCCGGCAGGGTCAGCAGCGCCAACTCGGTGAACGGCCGGTCAGGTTCCATGACGAGGCCAGCCAGCAGCAACTGCCAATGGCGATCGATGCGAGCCACGGTGGCCGCGTCGAACAGCGCGGTGCTGTACTCCCAGAAGCCCCGCAGCCCCGCTCCTTCCTGCATCACGTGAAGGCTCAGCTCGAACTTGGCGGTCCCGGAATGGGCCTCGATCAGGCGCAGCCGGAGGCCGGCCCGGTCCTCCTCCGGCACGGCGGGAGGCTGCAGGGCGAAGGCCACCTGGAAGATCGGGTTTTGATCCAGCCGCCGCTCGGGGCGCAGCTCCTCGACCAGCTTCTCGAAGGGGAGATCCTCGTGAGCATAGGACTCGACTGCGCTGGCACGGACCCGCCGCAGCAGCTCGCGGAAGACCGGCCGGCCCGACAGGTCGGCGCGCAGAGGCAGGATGTTGACGAAGAAGCCGAAGACGCCCTCGGTCTCGGACCGTCCCCGATTGGCAACGGGTGAGCCCACGACCAGGTCCTCGCGGCCGGAGTAGCGGCCGAGCAGAGCCTGGAATGATGCGAGCAGCACCATGAACAAGGTAGCTTCGGCGTCGCGGGCGAGGAGGAAGAGGACGGCAGCCTGGCTTTCGGGCAGTGCGAACGGGAGGATCCGGCCGGCCTGCCCCGAGGCACGTGAGCGCGGCCGGTCCGTGGGCAGGTCCAGCTCCGCCGGCGCTCCGGCGAGCAGGCGCCGCCATGCCTGAAGCTTGTGCTCCAGCACCTGGCCTTGCAGCCATTCACGCTGCCAGGCCGCGAAGTCCGCGAACTGGATCGGCAGGTCGGGCAGGCAGGCGGGCTGGTGTTCGAGCACCGCCTGGTAGAGATCGAGCAGCTCGCGCACCAGGATGCCCAGGGACCATGCGTCGGTGATCGCGTGGTGGAGGTTGAGGAAGAGGACGTGCTCGTCCGCGGCCAGCCGCAGGAGCAGGGCCCGCACCAGAGGCGGACGGCCGAGATCGAACGGCCGGGCGGACTCGCGCCGCACGAGCTCGAGGGCCGCGGCTTCGGCTCCGGCGCCGAGCTCCTCGAAATCGACCCGCGGCAGGGGGAGCTCGAGCCGGGGAGCGATGATCTGGACCGGCTCTCCCTCTTCCACGGCCAGGGCGGTGCGCAGCGCCTCGTGGCGGTCCGTCAAGGTGGCGAGAGCTCCGGCGAGCAAGGCGTGCTCCAGCCGGCCGGCCAGCCGCAGGGCGAGCGGCACGTTGTAGCTGGCGAGCCCCGGCGACAGGCAGTCGAGCAGCCACAGGCGCTGCTGGGCGAACGAGGCCGGGACGACGTAGAACTCGTCTCCCGGCGGCTCGAAGACCAGAGCGGCGGTGGCATCGGAGCTAGGCGACAGCATCGGATCGTCCTCCAGTCATCCTCCCAGCGGGCTCAGGCCCGTGCCCCCACGCGCCGCGCCGTGCGGGTGGTGGGCACGAGCGCCGGGGCCGTCGGAATCCGCCCGGGCCTGCCTGCCTCTTCGACCGCGCTTGCTAGGCCTGCGACCGTGGGCGCCTCGAAGACCGCGCGGGCGGACACCTCGATCCCCAGCCGGTCGCGCAGGCGGGCGACCAGGCGGGTGACGAGCAGCGAGTGCCCTCCGAGCTCGAAGAAGTGGTCGTGCACGCCCACGCGCTCCAGCCCGAGCAGCTCCTGCCACAGCGTGGCCAGCGCCTCCTCGACCGGCGTGCTCGGGGCTCGGTAGGCCGCGGCCAGCTCCGGCCTCTCCGCGCCCGGCTCGGGCAGGGCGCGGTGGTCGACCTTGCCGTTCTCGGTCAGGGGGAGACGCTCTAATGGCACGAGCTGAGCGGGCAGCATGTACTCCGGCAGCAACAGCTTGAGCGCAGCCCTGAGCTCGGCGTGAGCGGGCGGCGGGCTGTCAGACACGTACCAGGCCACGAGCCGGCGCTCGCCGGCGGGATCGGCGGTCGCGGGCCGCAGCTCCACCGCGGCTTCTCGCACGCCGGGATGGCGGCAGAGGGCCGCCTCGATCTCTCCCGGCTCGATGCGCAGGCCGCGCAGCTTGACCTGCCGGTCGATGCGCCCGAGGTATTCGAGATCCAGGTCGGGCAGCAGCCGGCCGAGGTCGCCGGACCGGTAGAGGCGTGAGCCCGGGACCGCGGAGAAAGGATCGGGAACGAAGCGCTCAGCGGCCAGGTCCGGGCGGCCGAGATAGCCGCGGCAGAGCCCCGCGCCGCCAACGCAGATCTCCCCGGGCACGCCGAACGGCATCGGCTGCAAATCGGGACCGAGCACGAGCAGCGAGAGGTCGGCCAGCGGCCTGCCGACGCGGCTGCTCCGCAGGTTGCAGGCATCGGCGGCTCTCATCTCGCGCCAGGTCACGTGCACCGTGGTCTCGGTGATGCCGTACATGTTGATGAACCGGACCCCGGCACCGGGCCGGCGGTCGAACCAGGGACGCAGGCTGCCGGGGTCCAGAGCCTCGCCGCCGAAAACCACGGTGCGCAGGTCCGGCAGGGGCTCATCCCCCAGTGCCGCCAGGGTCTGGCGGAAGGCCGAGGGAGTCTGGCTCAGCGTCGTCACCCGCTCGTCGCGCAGCAAGGCGCAGAAGGCCGCCGGATCGCGGACCGTGGCGCGCGGCACCACTACGACACGTCCGCCGTGCAGCAGGGCACCCCACAGCTCCCAGACCGAGAAGTCGAAGGAGTGCGAGTGGAAGAGGCTCCAGACGTCGCTGGGAGCAAAGTCGAAGATCCGGCGCGCGGCGGCGAACAGGCGCGCGACGTTGCGGTGGGTCACCAGGGCTCCCTTGGGCGCGCCGGTGGAGCCCGAGGTATAGATCACGTACGCCAGGTTGTCCGGGTAGACGGCCGGGATTTCCGCGGAACCTCCGGTGGCCGGCAGGTCGCCGTCCAGGCAGAGCACGCGCGCGGGCAGCGCCGGGAGCCCGGCGGCAACCGATTGCCGGGTGAGCAGCAGCGGGGCGCCGGCATCCTGCAGGAGGAACCGCAACCTCTCGTCCGGCATGTCGGACTCGACCGGCAGGTAGGCGGCCCCGGCCTTGAGAATGCCGAGGAGGCCGACCACCAGATCCAGGGAGCGCTCCAGGCAGATCCCGATCCGCACCTCGGGGCCTGCGCCGAGCGCCCGCAGGGCGAGCGCCAGCCTCCCGGCGCGTCGGTCGAGCTCCTCATACGAGAGCCGCTCGGCGCCGCAGACCACGGCCACGGCCTCGGGCCGGCGTCGGGCCTGCTCCTGGAACCGCTCGTGCAGGCAGCGCTCGGACGTGTCCGGGATCATTCGATGCTCGACGATGAGCTGGTGCCGCTCGGCCGTGGATAGCAGGGGGAGGTCGCCCAGGTGGGCCGCGGGCTGCGCGGCGGCTCCCGCCATCACGGCCAGCAGGTGCTCTCCCATGCGGCGGACAGTGGCGGCATCGAAGAGGTCGGTGTTGTATTCGATCTGCAGGATACCCAGGCGGCGGGCGCGGAGGCCCGCGAAGAGGATCAGATCGGTCTGGCAGGTGCCGTTGTCCACCCGCATCGGGGTCGCCCTCAGGTCGACCAGAGCCAGGTCCGGCGTGGGTGTGTTCTGGAGCGAGATCATGACCTGGACGACGGGGCTGTAACTGGGATCGCGCCGCGGCTGCAGCTCCTCGACCACGCGGTCGAACGGAAGCTCCTGATGTTCATAGGCCTCCAGCACGGCCTCGCGGACCTGGTCGACCAGGGCGCGCAGTGACAGGCCGCAAGACGGGCGGACCCGCAAGGCCACGGTGTTGACGAAGAAGCCGATCAGAGACTCCAGCCCGGCCGTGGGGCGGCCGGCCACGGGGAAGCCAACCACCAGGTCCTCCTGATGAGTGTAGCGGTGGAGCAGGGCCGCGTAGGCCGCCATCAGAATCATGAACAGGCTCGCGCCGGTCGCCTGGGTGAGCGCGTCGACGGCGCCGGGCAGCTCCTTGGGCAGGGTCAGGGTGATCCGGGCGCCACGATAGGTGCGCGCCGGCGGGCGCGGCCGGTCCGTGGGCAGCTCGAGCCGCTCCGGCGCGCCGGCCAGGTGCCGGCGCCAGAAGGCGATCAGCGCCGCGAGCGAGGCACCGCTCAGCCGCTGCCGCTGCCAGATCGCGAAGTCGGCGTACTGGACCGGAAGCGGAGGCAGTGGCGAGGAGAGGCCCCGTGCGAAGGCGGCGTAGAGCGCCGTCAGCTCGCGGTGGAACACTCCGAGCGACCAGGCGTCCGAGGCGATGTGATGCATGGCCACGAGCAGCAGGTGGTCCTCGCTCTCCAGGCGCAGGAGCCGATAGCGCCAGAGCGGCCCGTGAGCCAGGTCGAAGGGGCGTCGCGACTCCTGGCGCGCCAGCTCCAGGGCGTGCGGCTCGCGCTTCGCCTCCGGCAGCGCGCTCAAGTCAGTGACCGGCAGCGCCCGATGCAGCGGCGGCAGGGAAACCAGGTAGGGCTGACCGTCGATGGCGGTGAACGACGTCCGCAGGGCCTCGTGCCGGCTCTCGACCTCTTGCAGAACCTTCTCCAGGGCGCCCGTGCGCAGCAGCCCACGCAGCCGGAAGCAGAGCAGGGGAAGGTTGTAGAACGGATTGCCCGGCTCGATCTGGTCGAGGAACCAGAGGCGCTGCTGGACGGGCGCAGCCAGGACCGGCTCGTCCAGAGAGAGCCGCGGTACCACCTCGGCCGCAGCGGCCGGCTCTCCGCTCGCAACGAGCAACCGGGAGTAGAGAGCCCGCTGCTCCGGCGTAAGGGCGGCGAGCCTGCGATAGAGATTGCGCACGCTCAAGCCGGGACCTCCGCGAGATCCGGCTGCGCCGCCCGGGCTCGGCCGGGGAGCTTGTCTGTCAGTAAGACCAGGCTCACCAGGCGCTGTCCGTCCTCGAAGATCAACCCCCTGGAGCGCAGGGCCGCGAGCTCCACCTCGATCCCGGCAGCCGCCATCCCCTCCAGACGCGCCGGCAGATCGGATAGCGCAGCCGGTTCCTCCAGGGCGGTCAGCACGAGCCGGCCGGCCTCGCCAACTTCATGCACGACCACGTCCCCGGAGCGCGAGTCGTAGACCGTCGTCCCCCCCTCCCGCTCGAAGTGGAGCGCTGGGGGCTCGCATCCGGCCCAGCGCTCCCGCCATCCGGTCTGGGCGCGCCGCAGCCGGCCGATCCATTTCGCCATCGCCACGAAGTAGGACGCGGTCACGTTCCGATCGGCGAAGTAGTAGGCGAGGTTGGCCAGAGAGGCGTCGTCCAGAGGGTAGGTGAAGGGATACAGGTCTAGCGGCCGGAGGTCGAGGCCGTATTGCGCGGATTGCACGAAATAGGGGCTGAAGCGGTCGAAGCGGACGGGGTAGACGCCGGAAGGGGGCGCGAGATGAACCAGCCGCGGGATGTCCTCCACGTACTTGGCGAAGACCTCCTCCCCCTCGCCCGGGAACCCGACCAGCAGGTTCCAGGCCGGGAAGACGCCGCACGTGCGGCACAGCTTGAGGAACTGCACGTTGCGCACGGAGGTGGTGCCCTTGCGCATCAGTTTCAGAGTCGAGGTGCTCAGGGCCTCGATTCCCGGCTGCACGGAGTCGACCCCGGCTCGCGCGAGCCAGCGCAGGTCCTCCTCGTCCAGGTCGGCCTTGACCTCGTAGAAGATGGAGGCACCGAGCGGCGTTGCCAGCCGGGAGAAGACCTCGCGCGGGTAGTCCACGGGCATGATGTTGTCGACGCAACTGAAGCGCCGCACGCGCGGGACGTGCTCGAGCAGCCGCTCGATCAGGGCCACGGCGCGGTCCGGCCTCATGGCCCGGTATTTCATCGTCGAGCCGTTCAGGCCGCAGAAGGTGCAATGGGCTCGCTCCCCCCACCAGCAGCCGCGCGAGGTCTCGAACAGCAGGATGGGCTCGACCGCCTCCTCCCGGAGGTTCCGCTCGAAGTCATCGAGGAAGGATCCGTAGTTCAGCTCCACCTCCTCTTCGATGTCCAACTCATCGCCGAGGATGGCGACCGAGGGCTGGCCGCCGCGGCAGTTGCCCTTCGTGAACACACCGTTGAGACGCTCGGCCGGGGCGAGGTCCCCGGCCAGGCAGCACTCGACGAGATGCGGGAAGCTGTGCAGAGCAGGCCCCGAAAACACGTAGTCGATCGCCTCGACGTGACGCGTGATCTCCGCGCCCATGGACGCCTCGGCGTTGGCGCCGCCGAGAGCGGTGATCAGGCCTGGCCGGCGCTGCTTGAGCTTGCGGGCAAGAGCGAAGGAGGAGAGGTTCTGGGAGAACATCGAGGTGAAGCCCACCACGGCGGCTTGACCGAGCCGGTGCCGATCGATCAGCTCATCGAGCAGCGATCCCAGGCCGGGGCGTCTGGCCAGAGCCAGCTCCAGGGCTTCCTGTCGCCGCTCCCGGGCCGGGAAGAAGCGGCGCCGGTAGGCCTCGGTGTTGTCCGGCAGACCAGGGAAGGCGAGGTCGCGGAAGAGCCAGTCGCCCAGCCCGGAGTGGGAGGCCTCGTCACAGATCGTCCGATAGAGGTCGAGACCCAGATAGAGGCAGAGGTCGTGTGAGAAATAGTGGATCTCCACTGCTACCGATCCCCCGAAACGGCGCTCGACCACCGAGCGAAGCTGGGTCAGGGCGATCGAGGGCAGCTCGATCGCGGAGAACGGCATGTTGACCAGCGCGATCCGCAGGCGTTCCATCTCAGGAGACCTCCTGGCGCCCTTTAGCCCAATCCCGGGCTCTACGGGCGTGCTCCTTCCAGGCCAGGGCGCCGCGTTGCTGCCCGGCCCGCGGCTGAAGGTTGTCGCGACCAGTACCCGTCCGCCGGCCTTCCAGTCGCGCGGCAAGCAGTCGCAAGGTCGGGCTCTCGAACATGTCGACCAGCGACAGGTCCGCCCCCAGCGAGTGCCGCAACTCTTCCTGGACCGCGGCCATGGCCAGCGAGTGCCCCCCCAGGTCGAAGAAGTTGTCGTCGTCGCCGACGGCGCCGACACTCAGCACCCGGCGCCAGGCGTGCTCGATCGCACGCTCGACCTCGCCGCGCGGCGCCTCGGGTGCCGGTACCGCCGCGCGCGGAGGGGCTGCCTGAAGGAGGGCGTCGCGGTCCACCTTGCCGTGCGGCGTGAGCGGCAGCTTGTCCAGTGGCTGCAAGGTGGAGGGCACCATGTAGTCCGGCAGTCTGCGGCGCAGGAAGTCGCGCAGCTCGGCGATCAGAGCGGGCTTCGCCCATCCCGGACGCGGAGCGAACCAGGCGGCGAGGAAGGCGCCACCCGGGCCCTGGCTGGCCAGCACCGCCGCCTCCCGCACGGCGGGGTGCGCGGCCAGCGCGGCCTCGACCTCGCCCGGCTCCACGCGGAAGCCGCGCACCTTGACCTGAAGATCGATGCGCCCCAGGTATTCAAGAGTGCCTTCCGGGAGCTGGCGAGCGAGGTCGCCGGTCAGGTAGAGGCGCGCCCCCGGCTGCCCGGCGAACGGGTCGGGAATGAAGCGGGCCGCGGTCCCGGCGGCGTCACCGAGGTAGCCGACTCCCACGCAATCCCCTGCCACGGCAAGCTGCCCGGGGACGCCAATGGGCACCGGTTCCAGCCCGGAGTCGACCACCCAGAGGCGGGCGCTGGGGAGCGGCCGGCCCACCGGGGCGCCCATCTCGCCGTCCAGCCGATGGAAGCTGACCACGTCCGTGCACTCCGTGGGGCCATAGGTATTGACCAGCCGGGCATGGCAGCCGGCTGAAGCTCGCCATGGGGCGAGCCGCGCCATGGCGATCGGCTCGCCTCCGAGGAACACCCAGCGCAAGGAGGCCAGCTGCTCCCACTGCCCCCGATCGACGAGCGGATAGAAGGCGCTCGGTGTGCAGTTGATGCGGGTCACCCTGTCGCGCTCCACCATCGCCGCGATCCTCGCGGGCTCGTAGGCCGGCCCGAACTGCAGGCGGGCGCCGGCGGCGAGAGGACCCCAGAGGTTCTTCTGGGTGAGGTCGAAGCCCACTGAGCTCAAGACTAGGAAGACGTCCCCGGCCGTGACGCCGAACTCCTCCAGGTACCAGCGGACCAGGGCGTCGAATGCGCTCCGGACGACCCCGGCTCCCTTGGGCCTGCCCGTGGAGCCGGAGGTGAAGATCACATAGAGGAGGTCGTCGCCGCTCGCCGTGAAGGCGGGGTTGGACCGGGGGTAGCCGGCGAGCCGCTCTCCCTCGCCATCAAGGAGGAGCAGCCCGAAGGCGCAGGGCTGCGGCAGGCGACCGGCCAGGGGCGCGAGAGTGACCAGCCGCGACACCCGCGCCTGCTCCAGAATCAGGGCCCACCGGTCGGCCGGATAGGAAGGATCGAGCGGCACGTACGCTCCCCCGGCCTTGACGATCCCCAGCATCCCTACCATCAGCTCGGGAGACGGGGGCAGGCAGAGGCCTACGAGAATCCCCGGCCCGATCCCGAGCTCGCGCAGCCGGTGGGCGAGCTGGTTGGCACGGGCATTGAGCTCGCCGTAGGTAAGAGCCGAGCCCTCCGGCCCGACCACCGCCAGGGCCTCCGGAGTCCGCGCGGCCTGCCGTTCGCAGCGCTCCACCAGGTCACTCTCTTCGAGGGTGAGCGCCGCGGGAGCATTCCACTCGCGCAAGGCCTGCTGCTCGGCGGGGGTGAGCAGCTGCAACTCGGCGACAGGCCGCTCGGGCTCGGCGGCCATGCCGGCGAGCAGGACCTCCAGGTGCGCCGCCATGCGCCGGACGGTAACCTCGTCAAACAAGGCCGTCTTGTAGTTGAACGTGAGGCGGAGCTCCGAGCCGGCGCGGGCGGCGAAGAGCGTCAGGTCGAACAGGGCCGGCCCGGGGTCGACCGCGAAAGGCTCGACGGCCAGCCCCGGCAGCGAAGGCAGCGGCGGCTCGTCCTCCACACTCAAGGCAACCTGGAACAGCGGGTTCGACCCCAGGTCGCGCTCGGCGCGCAGCTCTTCGACCAGGATCTCGAAAGGCAGGTCCTGGCAGGCATAGGCAGCGAGGGCATCCTTGCGGACACGCTCCAGGAGCTGGCGCCAGCCCGGCCGGCCGGCGAGGTCGGCGCGCAGCGCCAGCATGTTGACGCAGAAGCCGACCGTGCCGTGGAGCTCCGGCCGGCCCCGGCTCGCGACCGGAGAGCCGACGGAGAAATCCTGCTGACTGCAGTAGCGCGACATCAGCGCCTCGAAGGCCGCGAGCAGCGTCATGAACAGCGTGGCTCCGCTGCGCGCGCGGAGGGCATCGACGGCTGCGGCTGACAGCATCAGGTCCCAGCGCGCGCCGCGGAAGGTGGGCTGCGCCGGCCGGGGACGGTCGCCGCGCAGCCGGAGCGCCGGCAGCCCCTCCAGCCGCCTCCGCCAGTAGGCGCGCTGCCGTTCCATGGCGGGCGTCCGCACCAGCGCCTGCTGCCAGAGGGTGAAGTCCGCGTACTGGGCAGGCGGCGACAGTTGGCACGGGAGCCCCCGCTCCAGGGCGCCGTAAAGCGAGCCCAGCTCGTCGAAGAGCACCCCCATGGACCAGCCGTCCAGGACCAGGTGATGAACGGTCAGGAGCAGCAGGGACCGGCGGCCGGGTTCCAGGCGCAGCAGGACGGCACACAGGAGAGGCCCGGCCGCGAGGTCGAGCGGACGGCGCGCGCCGGTCTTCGCCAGGCGAGCAGCCTCGCGATCCCGCAGAGCCGCCGGCAGCGCTTCCAGATCCACCTCGGGCAGCGGCACGGAGGCCGCTGGCGCGATGCGCTGCACCGGACCCGCGTCGGTCATCGCGAAGGTCGTCCGCAGGGCTTCGTGGCGAGCGACGACCCCCTCCAGGGCGCAGCGCAGCGCCACGGCCTGGAGGGGACCGCGCAAGACTAGGGCCCGCGCGACGTTGAGGAATGCCCCGCCGGGGACGAGCCGGTCCAGGAACCAGAGGCGCTGCTGCGAGATTGAAAGCGGCGCGGTCCAGACCTCTCCCGGCCGTCGCCCCGGCGCCGCCGGGACCGGGGGCAGGGGCTCGGAGTCCCTCTCTCCTTGCGCGACCCGGCTGGCCAACTCGGCGAGGGTCGGGTGCTCGAACAGCGCGCGGAGGGGCAGCTCCACGCCGAAGGTCCGGCGCACCTCGGCCACCAGCCGGACCGCCAGCAGCGAATGACCGCCCAGATCGAAGAAGCTGTCGTGCCGGCCGATCCGGGTACGGCCGAGTGCCGCGGCCCACACGTCGGCCAGCAATTCCTCCACAGGACTCCGAGGCGCCGCGTATCCTTCCCCGGTCGCTTCGCCGGTCGCCAGCCCGGCGGCAGCGGCGCGATCCACCTTGCCGTTGGCCGTGAGCGGCAGATTGTCTACGAGGGCCAGGCGCGACGGAACCATGGCCTCGGGGAGCCGTTCGCGCAACCAGGCCTTCAGCTCGGCAGCGGAAGGTCCTGGCTGTTGCACGGCTGCGCAGGCGGTCAGGGTGCGGCCGGCCGCATCCTCGACCGGGACCACGGTCGCCCCGCGTACGCCGGGGTGGCGCGCCAGCATGGCCTCGACCTCGGCGGGCTCGACGCGCACGCCGGAGATCTTCACCTGCGAGTCCAGGCGTCCGAGGAAATCGAGGCAGCCGTCCGGCAACCAGCGCACGAGGTCACCGGTGCGGTACAGCCGCTCGCCCTCGCCAAAGGGGCTGGGCACGAAGCGCTCCGCCGTGAGGTCGGGAAGTCCGGCGTAGCCGCGGGCGATGCCGTCGCCCCCGGCATACAGCTCACCGGGTACCCCCACAGGAACGGGCTGCAGATGGTGGTCCAGCACCCACACCAAGGTGTTGGGGACAGGGCGGCCGACGGGGACCGACGACTTCAGCGCGGCCGGGTGGAGCACGCGATGGCAGCAAGTGAACGTGGTCCCTTCGGTGGGGCCGTAGCCGTTCACGAAGACCATGCCCGGGCGAGAGGCAAGCAGCCGGCGCACGGCCCCGGGCGCGACCACGTCGCCGCCCGCCAGGACCTGCCGCACTCCTTCGAGCCCGTCCATCTCCTGGTCCATCCAGGCGTGGAAGAGCCCGGCCGTCAGCCAGAGCGCGGTGACACCCGATTCGCGGACCACTTGTCCCAAGCCGGCCAGGGTAGCCTTCTCGCCCGGGAAGAGCACCAGCCGGCCGCCGGTCAGCAACGGGGCCCAGATCTCCAGAGTCGAGGCGTCGAAGCCGGCCGGCGCGAGCTGCAGGAAGGCCTCGCCCGGGCCGGTCTGGAGGTAATCGGCGCCGTCGATCAGCCGCACCACGTTGCGGTGAGTGACCGCCACCCCCTTGGGGGTCCCGGTCGAGCCCGAGGTGTACATCACATAGGCCAGGTTGTCAGGATCGAGGCCGGCCGGAGAAACCTGCGGGAGCTCTCCGGCTGCGTCCCCGGCGTCCAGGCAGAGGACGGTGACGGGCCGGTTGGGCAGCCGGTCGGCAAGGGAGCCGGTGGTCACCAGGAGCGGCGCTCCGATGCCGGCCAGCAGCGAAGCCGATCGTTCCGCAGGCTGGGAGGGGTCGAGCGGCACGTAGGCTCCTCCAGCCTGGAGCACGGCGAGCACGGCCACGATCAGGTCCGGCGAGCGCTCGATCAGCAACCCGACCGGCACCTCGGGGCCGACCCCCAGAGCGCGAAGCCGGCGCGCCAGCCGATCCGCCCGGCAGTGCAGCTCGCGATAGGTGAGCGCTGTGGACCCGCAGGTGAGGGCGACGGCCTCGGGCGCGCGCGCCACCTGCCGGGCGAACAGCTCGGGCAGAGTCGCATCCCGGGCGTACGGCACGCGTCTCCCGCACCACTCCCCTAGGAGCTGACGACGCTCTTCCCGGGCGAGCAGCGGCAGATCGGAGACCCGGGTGGCCGGCGCTTCGATGGCGGCGCTCAGGAGTGCTGCCCAGCGCTCTCCCATCCGATCGATCGTGGCCGCGTCGAAGAGATCGGTGCTGAACTCGATCTCGGCCTCCAGGGCGCCGCCGGCCTCCCGCACGTAAAGCGTGAGGTCGGTCTTGGCCGTGTCGGTCGTCACCTCGATCGGGCTTGCTTCAAGGCCGGGCAACCGCAACGGCAGTGCCGGAGGCTGCAGCACGAGCATCACCTGGAACAGGGGCGTTCGGCCCAGGTCTCGCGCCGGGGCCAGCTCCTCGATCAGCTTCTCGAAGGGGAGATCCTGGTGCGCGTAGGCGGCCAGGGCCATTTCGCGCACCCGCGCCAGCAGCTCGCCGAACGCCGGATCGCCGTTCAGCCGGACCCGCAGCGCCAGGGTATTGACGAAGAACCCGATGAGCCCCTCGACCTCGGCCCGGTTGCGGTTGGCGATCGGAGTGCCGACGGCGAGGTCCTCGCTGCCTGCGTGCCGGGAGAGCAGGGCGGCGAAGGCGACAAGCAGGACCATGAACGGGGTGACGCCGCGGGGCCGGCCGGCCTCCTCGATCCGTTGCGCGAGGCCAGGAGGCAGGACGAGCGGCCGGCGCGCGCCGCGGAAGCTCTGCACCGGCGGGCGCGGGCGGTCGCCCGGCAGGTCCAGGGCGGGCAGCTCCGCGAGCGTCCCCGACCAGAAGCGGAGCTGCCCGGCCAGCACCTCGCCCTGGAGCCAGCGCCTCTGCCAGACCGCGAAGTCCGCGTACTGCAGAGGCAGCTCGGGAAGCGGGGAGGGCCGGCCAGCGGCGAAGGCCGTGTAGAGAGCTTCCAACTCGCGCTCGAAGACCGCTCGCGACCAGCGGTCGAAGACCACGTGGTGGAGCTGCAGGTTGAGCCGCCAGTCCTCCTCCCCGAGGCGCGCCAGCTCGCCCCGGATCAGCGGCCCGCTCGTCAGGTCGAAGGGCCGGGTCAGCGCCTCGCGAGCCCGCTTCTGTGCCACTTCTTCCTGCGTATCGATTTCGAGCAGCTCCAGCGGGAAGGAGGGACCGATCATCTGAACCGGCTCGCCGTCCTGCTCGGCGAAGACGGTGCGCAGCGCCTCGTGGCGCCGGACGATCTCCTCAAGACTGCGGCGCAGGGCCGTGGCGTCAAGCCGTCCCCGGATGCGGAATGAGGCGGCGATGTTGTACAGCGGGCTGCCGGGTTCGAGACGGTCCAGGAACCAGAGCCGGCGCTGCGCGAAGGAGAGCGGCAGGGGGCCGCTCCGGGACACCGGTGCCAGAGGCGGAGCCGGCGGGGCCGAGCCCGCCCCGGCCAGGGCCCGCGCCAGACCCGCCGGGGTTGGTGTCGCGAAGATCTGCTCCAGCGCGATCTCCACGCCCCAGGCCTGGCGAACCCGCGAGACGAGCTGCGTCGCCAGCAGGGAGTGCCCTCCCAGGTCGAAGAAGCTGTCGCCCGGTCCGACCTGCTTGACGCCGAGCAGCTCCCGGAACAGTCCTGCCAGGGCGTCCAGGCTCGCCGCGTCGTGGGGCGGCCCGGTCCCCGGCTTCTCCTTCCGCCGCGCCACCTTTCTCCAGGGTCCTGCCGACCCTTCCGGCCGGACTCCCAGGCGCCAGAGCCGGCCGGCGGCGTCGAGCAGGACGGCTGTGTCCGGCTGCGGGTCGGCGGGGTGCCGCATCGAGGCCACGACACGCTGCGGATCCACCCCGGGCTGGCGCCGGGCGAGGGTGCTCAGGGTGGTGCCCGGCCCGACCTCCAGCAGGATGCGGCGCGAGTCCCGCGCCAATTCCGTGACCCCCTCGGCAAAGCGCACGGTCTGCCGCAGGTGGCGCGCCCAGTACGCCGGGTTGGTGGCTTCGGCGGCCGTGACCCAGGTGCCGGTTACGTTGGAAACATAGGGGATCGAGGGGGACGAGAGCGCCAGCTCCGCCACGAACCGCCGGAACGGCTGCTGGATCGGATCGACCAGAAGGCAGTGGCTCGCACCCTCCACCGGCACACGCCGGTGCTTGACTCCGCGGGCGGAGAGCGTGCCCTGGAGCTCCTCCAGGGCATCGGCGTAGCCGGCCACCACGCACAGGTCCGGGGCGTTGACGGCCGCGAGCGAGAGCCGTTCGCCCAGGAGGGGGGCTACCTCTTCGGCCGGGAGGGTGACGGTCAGCATCCCCGCACCTTTCAGCGTTTCGAACAGATGGCCGCGGTGGACCAGGAGGGCCACGGCGTCCTCCAGGCGAAAGACCCCGGACAGCGTGGCGGCCACGTACTCGCCGAAGCTGTGCCCGATCAGGGCCGTGGGCCGGAGGCCCCAGCTCGCCCAGAGCCCCGCCAGAGCCCACTCGACCGCGAACAGGGCAGGCAGGAAGATGGTGGGCCGGGCCAGCGCCCGCCGCGCCTCCTGGGCATCCTCCGGAGCCGGGAAGAGCACGGTTCTCAGGTCCAGATCCAGCCGAGGGGTGAACAGGTCGCAGCAGCGGTCGACCTCCCGGCGGAAGGCCTCCTCCGTCAGGTACAGCTCCTTCCCCATGTCCACGTGTTGCGCCCCGCCGCCGGGGAAGAGGAAGGCGACCTCTGGGGGCGCCGCGGATCTCCTGGAAGAGCGGCCGGGCATGCTCAGCTCTCCCTCGCTCCCTGGCCGGGCCCGGGTGCACCGATGAGAACCGCCATGTTGCCATGGGGATGGCGGTTCTCGGCCATGAGGCCGTGGGCCGCCGCCAGCTCTTCGAAGGCAAACGTCCGGGACAGGGTCGGATCGATTCGGCGCCGGTCGATCAGCTCGGTCACCCGCAAGGCCTCCTCGTCCCCGAAGGCGTGGGATCCCTGCAGACGCTTCTGGCGGATCCAGAGGTAGCGCAGGTCCAGGGTGCCGTTGTAGCCCGTGGTGCCGCCGCAGAGCACGACCATGCCGCCCGGAGCGCAGACGTAGAGGGAGGTGGGCAGCGTATCCTCACCGGGGTGCTCCACGACCAGCCGCGGGCTGGCTCGCTCGCCCGCGGCCTCCCAGACGGCCTCGCCGAAGGCGCGTGCTCCCTCAAGCCAGCGGTCGTAGGCCGCGGCATCGTCCCAGCTGGGGAGCTGGCCCCAGTGAGTGAAGCGGGTGCGGTCGATGCAGCCCACGGCGCCGATCCGCAGGCAGAACTCGAACTTCTCCTCCGAGCTCACGACCGCCACGGGCCGGGCCCCGGCCGCCCGGGCGATCTGGATGGCGAGCGAGCCCAGGCCTCCGGCCCCGCCCCAGACCAGGACCACGTCCCCCTGAGACAGGGTATGCCCGGCGTGGCCGTGCAGCATGCGCCAAGCGGAGCCCCCCGCCGCCATGTAGGAGGCCGCGTCCTCCCAGGTGAGCCGCCGCGGCTTGCGGAAGCACTGGTGGGCCTGCGGCTTGGCGAACTGGGCGAAGGTACCCCAGTTGCTCTCATATCCCCAGGCGCGGAAGGTGGGGCTGTGCACCGGGTCGCCGCCGGCGAGGACGGTCGGGCAGCCCGAATCCCATTGGGAACCGTGGATTGCCACCTCGTCGCCCACCTCCAGCCCACGGACGCCCGGCCCCAGCTTGTAGACGATGCCGCTCCCCTCGCTGCCCGCGATGTGGAAGTCCTCGGCCGCGCCGCGCCGCCGGCGCAGCGCGATCACGTCGAGCGGGCGCGCCTGGCAGGCCCACAGGCCGTTGTAGTTGATCCCAGCGGCCATGACATAGACCAGCACCTCGCCTTCCTCAGGCTCGGGGGTCTCGATCACCTCGGCCTGGAAGGCCTGCCGCGGATCGCCGTAACGCTCGCGGCGCACCAGCCAGCCATGCATGAGCGCCGGCACCATCCCGAGCGGCGGGCGCTCCCCCACGGGGTAGAGATCGGGCTCGGCGGCGCGCTTGGCCATGGCTCCTCGTGCCGGCTCAGCCGGCCAGCGCCTCCGCGGCCGTGGCATCCTGCGCGGCCAGGCACCGCAGCTCGCCCAGGTGGCTCAGGCTCTCCATTACCGACGGGACATCGACCCCGAAGTCGAGCAGGCAGCCGACCTCGTCGACGCCGACCTCGCGCAGCCGCCGGACCATCTCCAGGCACTTCCCAGGGGTGCCGAGCAGCGAGCCGGTATGGAAGTAGCGCTCGAACTCCATCTGCAGCAGCTCCTCCAGGTCCTCGGGCGAAACCGTCCCGCGATCGAAGCCCTTGTGCAGGCTGCGGGAGATGGAGGACAGAAGCTCGGTGTGGGAGCGCAGGTAGTGGCAGAAAGGCCCCCGGACCTTCTCCTTGACCCGCTCCAGGTCGGCGCCGACGAAGGTGTGGATCATGACCGCCACCTGTCCCTGCCCGGGGTCGTGACCGTGCCGGGCCAGGCTGTCCCGGTAGAGGTCGATCCGTTCCCGCAGCTTGTCCAGGCTCATGCCGATCAGCGAGGTCAGGACATTGGCGCCGATCCGGCCCGTGGTGATGAAGGTATCCGGCGTGTTGGCGCAGGTCACCCAGATCGGCACCTCGGGCTGCACCGGCTTGGGGAAGATCTCGACCTCCACCTCGCCGCCGCCGCCATCCGGGAACGCGACCTTCTCGCCCCGCCAGAGCCGGCGCAGGACATCGATCCGCTCGAACATCACCTTGCGTCGCTCGGGGAAGTCGCGGGGGGCGAAGATGAAGTCGTTGGGATGGAAGCCGGAGGCGAAGGAGAGCCCCACCCGGCCCCGGGAGAGGTTGTCGACCACGGACCACTCCTCGGCCACCCGCACCGGGTGGTGGAGGGGGAGAACCACGCTGCCGGCGCGGAGCTGCAGGCGCTCGGTGACCATGGCGAGGGCCGAGCTCAGGACCGACGGATTCGGGTAAAGCCCGCCGAAGCTGTGGAAGTGCCGTTCCGGCGTCCAGATCGCATCGAAGCCCATGCGGTCGGCGAACCGGGCCCCTTCGATGATCAGTCGGTACTTGTCCTCGGGGAACAGGTTCTCGTCGCCCGAAAAAAAGAAGAGGCTGAAACGCATGGGGCTCTTGCCGTTGCCGGAGAGGGGGGCCGGCTCGAACTGCAGGACCACGGGCTCCGGCCGCTCCGGCTGCGGCTCTGGAGCGGGAGCCGGGGCCTGGAAGACCTGCTCCAGCAGGCGCGCCCGCTCGGCGAGCTCCTCCGGGCCGGGCAGGCGCTCCGCCAGGATCTCCGCCAGCTCGGCCACCGTGGGGCTCTCGAAGAAGGTGCGCACGGACAGCCGGACACCGAAGACCGACTGTACGCGCGCCAGGACCTGCAGGGCGGTCAGGGAGTTGCCGTAGAGACGGAAGAAGTTGTCGTGGACCCCGACCCGCTCGACGCCGAGCAGGGTCTGCCACATGTCCGCCAGGACCTCTTCCAGCTCGTTGCGCGGCGCCAGGTACGAGCCCGGCTCCAGGGGCGCCGCGTAGCGCTTGTCCACGTAGGAGCCCGCGGAGGACGCGGGCGCAGCCGGCTCCGGCTCGAGAGCGGGCCGGAGCGGGACGGGCGCCGGAGCCATCTCCTCGAAGTCGATCCAGTAGCGCCGCCGCTCGAAAGGATAGGTGGGCAGGGGGATCCGGCGGCGGCGCTCGCCCGCGTGGAACGCCTCCCAGTCCACGGCCACGCCGGCGGCCCAGAGCCCCCCGAGCGCCTCCATCAACGCTGCGGCATCCGCGGTATCGGCGGCACCGCGGGGGTCCTTGGGATGGGCCAGCGACGAGTGGATCGCATGGCCGGCGCCCCAGGCCGGGTGGCTCCGCGCCGCGGCTCCCAGCGCCTGGCCCGGCCCCACCTCCAGCAGGATCGCTCCCGGGTTCGCGAGCAGCGTCCCCAGGCCGTCGGCGAGGCGCACGGTCTGCCGCAGGTGGCGGCTCCAGTAGGCGGGGTCCGTCGCCTCGGACGGCGAGATCCAGCGGCCGGTCACGTCGGAGACGTAGAGGGTCCGGGGGGGCGAGAGCCGTACCTTCCGGACCTCGGCGGTGAAGGCTTCCAGGATGGGGTCCATCATGGCCGAGTGGAAGGCGTGGGAGGTGCGCAGCCTCCGCGGCTGGACATCGCGGGCGATCAGCTCCGCGCGCAGCCTCTCGATGGCCTCGGCCGGACCCGAAGCCAGGCAGAGGTCCGGCCCATGGACCGCGGCGAGCGCGAGGTCGTCCCCGAGCAGGGGAAGCAGCTCCTCCTCCGGGATCGGCACGGCCAGCATGTCGCCGGACGGCAGACCCTGCATCAGCCGCCCGCGGGCTGCGACCAGGGATGCCGCATCCTCCAGGGTGAAGACCCCGGCAAGGCAGGCTGCAACGTACTCGCCGAGGCTGTGGCCGATCATGCCGCGGGGCTCGACGCCCCAGCTCTGCCACAGCCCGGCCAGGGCGTAGCCCACGGTGAACAGGGCCGGCTGGGCGATCTCCGTCCGCGCCATGGCCTCGGCGTCGGCCTCCCGGTCCAGAAGGAAGTCGCGGAGGTCGAGGCCGAGGCGTGGTTGGAACAGCGCGGCACAGCGGTCGACCAGTTCGCGGAAGACGGACTCGCTGCGGTAGACCGCCGCCGACATGCCGGGGTGTTGCGCCCCCTGGCCGGTGAACAGGAAGAAGGCCGGCCGCGGGCGGCCGTCGTCGACGCCGGCTGCTCCGGCGTCTCCGGACAGGGCCGCCACGGCTTCGGGAACGGTGCGGCAGGCCACGGCCCGCCGGTGCTCGAAGGCGCGCCGCCCCACCTGGAGGGTATAGGCTACGTCCGCCAGCTCGGTGCCCGGATTGCGCTCCAGATACTCCGCGAGGTTGCGGGAGGCCGCGGCGAGGGCGGCCCGGCTGCGGCCGGAGAGCACCAGCAGATGCCAGGGACGGACCGGGGTGACGGACGGCGGCGGGGGGGGCGCCTCCTCCAGGATCACGTGGACGTTGGTGCCGCCGAAACCGAAGGAGCTGACCCCGGCGCGCCGCGGCAGGGCCGTCCACGGCGCGAGCCGGTCGTTGACGTAGAACGGGCTGTCCTCGAAGTCGATCTGCGGATTGGGCTGCGTGTAGTGCAGGCTCGGCGGGATCTCGCCGTGCTGCAGGGCCAGCACGGTCTTGATCATGCCCGAGATCCCGGCGGCACACTCCAGGTGGCCGATGTTGGTCTTGACCGATCCGAGGGCGCAGAAACTCCGGCGCGGAGTGCTGCGGCGGAAGGCCCGGGTGAGGGCGGCGACTTCGACCGGATCGCCCAGGGCCGTGGCCGTGCCGTGCGCCTCGACATAGCTGATCGCGCCCGCGTCGATCCCGGCGTCGGCCAGGGCCTCGGCGATCACCTCGGCCTGGCCGCTGACGCTGGGGGCGAGGAAGCCGGCCTTGGTGGCGCCGTCGTTGTTGACCGCCGATCCCTTGATCACGGCGCGGACCGCGTCGCCGTCGGCGAGGGCGTCGGCGAGCCGCTTCAGCACGACGATGCCCACGCCGCAGCCGAAGACCACCCCGGCGGCGCGGGCATCGAAGGCGCGGCAGTGGCCGTCCGGAGAGAGGATGCCCCCCTCCTCGTGGAAATAGCCGCTGTTCTGGGGCAGGGTGATGGACACCCCGCCGGCCAGCGCCAGGTCGGTCTCCTCGGAGAGCAGGCTCTGGCAGGCCATGTGGACCGCCACCAGCGAGCTGGAGCAGGCTGTCTGCACGGTCATGGCCGGGCCGCGCAGGTCGAGCTTGTAGGAGACGCGCGTGGCGAGCGAGTCCTTGTCGTTGCCCGTGGACAGCAGGGTGGCGTCGATGCCCCGGGCCCGCAGCCGGTCGCGCAGAGGATGGAGGTGGAGCAGATAGCTGCTCAGGGTCACGCCCGCGTAGACGCCGGCCGGTCCCCGGAGCCGCGCCGGGTCCTGCCCCGCGTCCTCCACGGCCTCCCAGGCGCACTCCAGGAATACGCGCTGCTGCGGATCGATGACCTCGGCCTCGCGCGGGGAGTAGCCGAAGAAGCCGGCGTCGAACAGGCCGGCCCCGTCGATCACGCCGTGCGCCTTGACGTAGTTGGGCGCGCCGTAGATGGCTGCGGGAATGCCGGCCTCGCGCAGCTCCTCGTCCGAGAAGAAAGAGATCGATTCGATCCCCTCCCGCAGGTTGCGCCAGAACGCCTCCAGGCTGCCGGCACCCGGGAAGCGGCCGGCCATGCCGATGACCGCCACCTCGGCGGGCGCTTCGATGAGGCCGCTCATTGCGAGGCCCTCTGCATGGCTGTCCGCCGCGCCCGGCGCCGCGAGCCGCGCTCCAGGCGGGCGTCGACCGCCTCCTCCGGCCGCCCCGAGACGGAGCGGGCGGCGGCGGCGACGGACGGGTTCTCGAACAGGAGGAAACGGCCGCCAGGGAGGCCGAAGCGCCGCTCCATGGCGCGCGCCACCTGCAGGGCGGTCAGGGAGTCCCCTCCGAGCTCGAAGAAGTTGTCGTGGATACCCACGTTCTCGATGCCGAGGGCCGCGCTCCAGATGTCGGCGACGGCCTGCTCGACGGCATCGCGCGGCGCCGCATAGGGGTTGAGCAGTGCTGGCCGTGCGTGGATTGCCTGCCGCATGGGCCGGGCCTGAGTCTCGGGGTCTGAGCGCCAGGCCCCGGCCGGCTCCGCGCGGCGGGCCACGAGAAGCGCTACGTCGCTGGCCTCGCGCAGGGCTGCCGAGCGCGGGAGAGCCGCGGCCTTCTCGAACCCGGTGCGGAGCAGGGCCGCCTGCCAGGCCTCGGCGGAGAGCAGAGGCGAACAGGTGCGCAGCGGGGTGTCCTCGAAGCTCCACCAGCCGTCGGTCAGCCCCCAGATCAGGTCGGCCCAGCGTTGCGGCCGCACGCTCTCCAGCAGGAGGAGGAAGCCGCCGGGCGCGAGCAGCGTCCGCAGGTGGGCGAGGGTCTCCTCGATGCGCGGCGTGGCATGGACCACGTTGGCCCCCAGCACCAGGTCGAACGAGCCCGGTGCGAAGCCCTGCGCCACGGGATCACGCGCGATGTCGAGCACCCCGAACTCGAGGTGGCTCCAGCCGGCCGCCGCGGCTCGCTGCTCCGCGGCGAGCACGAACGAGCGCCCGAGGTCGGTGACGCAGTAGCGGATACCTGGACCCGCCACGGCCGGGGCCAGGCGCGAGGTCAGCACCCCCTCGCCGGCGCCGACCTCCAGCAGCCGCAGCTTCCTGCCATTGCGCGCAGCGGCGCCGGCAACCACCTGCCGCAGCAGGGCGGCCGCGACCTCGTACCGGCCTCCTCCCTCGCCCTCGCGGGAGGCCTGGCGCAGCAGGTCCGAGCGGCCTTCAGGGTAGAGCACCTCCAGACCCGAGACCTCGCCGCAAAGCACCCGCGGGATCTGGCGGGCGCACTGGTCGAGCAGGCCGTAGAGCCCCTGGAAGGCGGGTGCCTTTCCCTCCAGCCGTTCCCGTAGGGGCTCCGGTGGACCCACCTCGTCCGCGCCCAGGAAACGCACGCTCTCCCCGTCCATCAGGGCAAGCCTGTCCTCCGCCAGGACGCGCAGCAGGAGACGGAACAAGGGCTCGTGCTGGGGCTGGAGCCGGAGCCGGCGGCGCAGCTCGGCCAGAGCCCAGGCCCGGCCCGGGGCGAGCTCGACGCCGCTCTCCCGCAGCAGGCGGCAGACGTAGCGGGTGCACAGCTCGGCGACCTCCGGCGGCGGCATGGAGCCGAGGCCGGGGACCGTCCCGGACGCGAGCCCGGCTTCCAGGCGCTCCAGCGCCTCCCAATCCAGCATCTCTTCGGACCGGCGGCGCGCCTCCACCCAATAGCTCTGCCGCTCGAAGGGATAGGTCGGCAGCGGCACCCGGCGTCCGCCCCCCGGGCCCCGGGTCTTCCAGTCGACCTCGACCCCGGCCGTCCAGAGCCGTCCGAGCGCGTTCAGCAGGGCGTCGTGCGCCGGCGCGGCATCCCCCTCCCGCGGGAGCGAGGGCACGGCGACCGGGGTCTCGCCGGGCCGGGCGTTGCGCAGCGCCAACGCCGCCAGGGTCTGGCCGGGGCCGACCTCCAGGAGGACTCGCCCGCGCTCGCGCAGCAGCTCGCGGAGGCCGTCGGCGAAGCGCACGGTGCGGCGCAGGTGCTCGACCCAGTATCCGGGGCTCTGGGCCTGCCCGGGCTCGATCCAGGTGCCGGTGACGTTGGAGAGGAAGGGGATCCTGGGAGGCGCCAGGGGCGCGCGCCGCAGCTCTTCTTCCCATGCCGCGAGCATGGGCTCGACAGCCGGCGAATGGAAGGCACGCTGCACCGCGAGGAGCCGGTGCTCGACCTCCCCGGCAACGAGCCGCTCCCGCAGCCGTGCCATTGCTTCGGGCGGACCGGATGCCACGCACTGGCCAGGAGCGTTGACCGCGGCCAGCGCGGCCTCCGGCGGAAGCAGAGGCGCGAGCTCCTCCTCCGGCAGGCGGACCGCCAGCATCTCACCGGGCGGCAGCGACTGGGCCAGGCGGCCGCGCAGCGCCACCAGCGCCAGGGCCCGGGGCAGGGGGATGACCCCGGCCAGACAGGCCGCCACCAGCTCGCCGAGGCTGTGCCCGAGCAGAGCCTGCGGGCGCACGCCCCAGACCATCCACAGGCGCGCCAGGGCGTACTCGAAGGCGAACAGCGCCGGCTGCGCCAGGGCGGTATCCACTAGACGGGAGGCCGCCTCCGCCTCCTCCCCCGGCCCCGGCAGCAGCAGGCGCCCGACGTCCAAGCCCAGATGGGGGGCGAGGAGGCCGCGGCACTCGTCCAGGGCGTCCCGGAAGGCCGGCTCGAGAGGGTACAGCTCCGCGGCGGCGCGCAGGTCGCGCGCGCCCTGGCCGGGGAGCAGGAAGGCGACCCGCCGCTCTCCGGCCCGATGCTCGACGGCCGGTGCCTCGCCGAACCGGTCCGCGGCCTCGGCCAGGTCGTGAACCACGGCCGCGCGGCGCCAGGGCAGAGGCTTGCGCCCGGCCTGCAGCGTCCAGGCCGCGTCGGCGAGGCGCAGCCCGGGCTGGCTCCGCAGATGCCCGGCCAGGTTGGCCGTGACCGCGTCGAGGGCGGTGCGTGTGCGGGCCGAGAGCACCAGCAGCCGGGCGCCGGGGGCCTCTGCCGGCGGATCGATCGGCGGCGCCTCCTCCAGCACCACGTGCGCGTTGCTGCCGCCGATGCCGAAGGAGCTGACCCCGGCCCGCCGCGGGAGCCGGTCCGTCTCCCAGGGCACGAGACGGTTGTTGACATAGAACGGGCTGGCCGCGAGATCGAGCTCGGGGTTGGGCCGCTCGAAGTGGGCTGTCGGCGGGATCTGCCGGTGCTGCAGCGCGAGCACGGCCTTGATCAGGCCGGCCACGCCTGCGGCCGCGTCCAGGTGGCCGATGTTGCCCTTGACCGAGCCCAGGGCGCAGAAGCCCCGGTCGGCGGTATCGGCGGCATTGGCGGCGGCATCGGCCCGGAACACACGGCTGAGGGCGCGGACCTCGATCGGGTCGCCGACCTGGGTGGCGGTGCCGTGCCCTTCGATGAAGGTGATGCTGCCGGGCTCCACCCCGGCGAGGGCGAGGGCCATGTCCACGGCCTCGGCCTGGCCGTCGGCACTCGGGGCCGCGTAGCCCGCCTTGTCCGCGCCGTCGTTGTTGACCGCGACGCCGCGGATCACGGCGCGGACCGAGTCCCCGTCGGCAACCGCGTCCTCCAGGCGTCTCAGCACCACCAGCCCCACGCCGCTGCCGCGCACCGTGCCGGCGGCGGAGGCGTCGAAAGGCCGGCAGCGCCCGTCCGGAGAGAGGATGCCGCGCTCCTGGAAAAGGTAGCCGGCGCGCTGCGGCAGGCGCACTGAGACGCCGCCCGCCAGGGCCAGGTCACACTGGTAGGAGAGCAGGCTCTGGCACGCGAGCCAGACTGCCACCAGGGAGGTGGAGCAGGCGGTCTGCACGTCCAGGCTGGGTCCCCGCAGGTCCAGCTTGTACGAGACGCGGGTGGCCAGGAAGTCCTTGTCGTTCGCGATGACCGACTGCAGGCCGCCGTCCAGGGAGTCCCCGTCCTGGTTGGGGAGGAGGTGGAGGCGCAGGTACTGCCCGAAGCTGGCGCCGGCGAACACGCCGACCTTGCCGCTCCCTCTGCCCTGCGCGTGACCAGCATCCTCCAGGGCCTCCCAGGCGCACTCCAGCAGCAGCCGGTGCTGGGGATCGAGAAGCTCGGCCTCGCGGGGGGTGAAGCGGAAGAGGGGGGCATCGAACAGGTCCACGCCGTCAAGCACGGCGCCGGCGGGCACGTACGCCGGGTCGGCGATCAGGCGGGGGTCGACCCCCGCGGCATTCAGCTCCTCCGGAGTGAAGCGGGAGATCGAATCCACGCCCTGGCACAGGTTGCGCCAGAAGCTTTCGAGGCCGGGCGCGCCGGGGAAGCGGCCCGCCATGCCGACGATGGCGATGCTGCAGGGGTCCAGGGGCGGAGAGTTGCTTGCCATGTACGACCCCCGGATGCGAACGGCTCAATCCGTCCTCAATGTGACCGCCGGGTGGATGCGGGTGACCCGGCGCGCAGGCAGGTAGCAGGCGAGCAGGGAGACCAGGGCGAGGAGCAGCGGCACGCCCAGGAACTGGAGCGGGCTGTGGGAGCTGACCTCGAACAGCAGCCCCTCCATCAGCCGGCTGGCGAACAGGGCCGTGGCCAGCCCGAGCCCGATGCCGATCAGCACCAGCCGCAGACCGTGGTTCATGACCGTGGCGAGCACCTGACGCGGCTGGGCCCCGAGCGCCATGCGCACGCCGATCTCCCGCTCCCGCAGCGAGACGGCATGGGCCATGACGCCGTAGATCCCGAGGATGCAGAGAACCAGGGCCACGGCGGAGAACCAGCTCAACAGGCGCGAGGTGAACCGCTGCCCGGCGATGGAGGCGGAGACGATCTCCTCCATGGTCTGGAACTCGGCCACCGGCTGGTCGCGGTCGATGGCCATCACGGTGTCCCCCACCGTCCGGGCCATCTGCGCGGGGGGGAGCGGCGTGCGCACGAGCAGGTGATTGAACGAGGCCGGCGCCATCGCCTCCTGGGACTGGCGGGTGTGGAGGTAGAACAGAGGCGAGTTGGGAACATCCAGGCCCTGCTGCTGGACGTCCTCCACCACGCCGATGATCTCCATCCGGGTCTCCCCCTGCTCTCCGAGGAGCAGGTACTTGCCGAGCGGGTTCTCGCCGGGGAAGAGCTGCTTCACCAGGGTCTCGTTGATCACGGCAACCAGCGGCGCCTCGGCCGGGGTGGCGGGGTCGAAGTCCCTGCCCTGCAACAGCCTGGTCCCGAGCGTCTCGAAGTAGCCGGGGCTGACCATCATGCGGAAAGCCATGGGCCGCTCCTCGACCGGCGGCAGGGACCGGCCGAGGACGGCGATGGGTGTGCGCGGCGCTCCGCGCACGGGCAGGTAGTCCGAAGCGGTCGCATCCTCGACGCCGGGCAGGGTCCGGACCCGGTCCAGGATCTGCTCGAAGGCGACCTTCTTCTGCGCCAGCTCAGGGTAGCTCTTGTCGGACAGGGAGACGCGGATGACCAGGAGGTCGTCGGGGTCGAAACCAAGGTCCACCGAGCGCAGCCGGCCGAAGCTCTGGATGAGCAGGCCCGCTCCGATCAGCAGCACCAGGGCCATGGCGACTTCGGCGACCACGAACAGGCCCTGCGCCCGGCCCTGCTGCCGGCTCGCGCTCGCTCCGCGGGTGGAGCCGGGGAGCAGCTCGCCCGCGTCCACGCGCAGGATCTGGCGGGCCGGCGCTACCGAGCAGAACAGGCTCGTGAACAGCGCCAGCAGCAGCGTGAAGCCGAGCACCCGGCCGTCGACGGCGACCTCGTCGAAACGCGGGAGGTTGCCGGCGCTCAGGGTAGGCAGAGTTTCCAGCATCCACGTCGCGAGCAGCAGCCCGACTGCCGATCCCAGCAGGCAGAGCACCAGCCCCTCGGTGAAGAGCTGGCGCAGGACCTGCCCGCGGCTGGCTCCGACGGCCACGCGGATCGCGACCTCCCGACGCCGCACCACTGCCTGGGCGAGCAGCAGGTTGCCGATGTCGGCGCAAGCGATCAGCAGCACGCACCCCACGGCGCCGAAGAGTAGGAACAGCGACGACCGGAGCTGGCCCACGAGCTGCTCGTTCATGGATACCAGATACAGCCCGAACGGGGCGTCGAGGCGGTTGGGGGAACCGTCCCGGTAAAGGCCGCTGATGCGGTCGGCCTCCTCCTGTGCACTCTCGGCCGAGACCCCCGGCTTGAGCCGCGCCATCACACTCAGGAAGCCGGCTCCCTGCTCGATCGTCTCGGGGCTCAGGAAGTCCAGCTCCTCCACGCGCGGCGCCCAGAGCTGGGTCTCGCGGAAGGGGAAGCGCAGCACCGGCGGCATCACGCCGATCACGGTGAAGCTCCGGCCGCTCAGGCTGAGGCTCTGTCCCAGGATCCGGGGGTCGCCGCCGTACTGCCGCTGCCAGAGGCCGTGGCTCAGCAGGACGACGTCCGCTCCTCCTTTCCGGTCCTCCGCGGGCAGGAAGCGCCGCCCCAGCACCGGCTCGATGCCCCACACGTCGAAGAACGTGTGGCTGACCCGCGCGCCCTGGAGCTGCAGGGGGCGCTCGAGCCCGGTCAGGTTGAAATACTCGTTGCGGAAGGCGGTCACCGCTTCGAAGACCCGGCGCTCCCCGGCGAGCGCCTGGAACTTGGGGAACGAGACCTGCGTCTGCGGCAGGCCCAGCTCGGGAGCCGTGGCCCAGACCTGGACGAGGCGTTCGGGATCGGGGTAGGGGAGCGGGCTGAGGACGACGGCGTCAAGCACGCTGAAGATAGCCGCGTTGGCGCCGATCCCGAGCGCCAGGATCGAGATGGCGATGAGCGCGAAGAGAGGCTGCTTGCGCAGTCGTCGGACGGCGAAGGTCAGATCCCGGATGATGGCCATCATGAACTAAGTCCGTGGTAAGAACGAAACTTAGTACGCCGGGCTCTCTGGAGTCAAGGTGGGCCCGCGGCATCCAGCCGGCATGCCGGACGGATCCGGCTCCTCAAGCGGCTGCGCGCTGGAGCGTGGCCTCCTCCGGCACCGGGGCCTGCCGCTCCAGCCAGCCGGCGGCCTCCTCCCACAACGTGTCCCGGAAGCGGTCCCGGAAGAAACCGAAGTGGCCCACCGGCGGCAGACCCGCCGTGTGCGGCACCACGTGGCGGTGGACCACCCGGGCCTTGCGATAAAAGTGGAGCAGGGCCACGGCCGCCGCGCGCGGCGCGAAGTCATCGTCCTCGAAGCTATAGGAGAAAATCGGCCGCGAGAAGCGGTCGAACCCAGCGCGGCGCTCCTCATGACCGTCCAGGAGGAAGAGAGGCCGGCGGCCCCAGGCAGCCCACTCCCGCGCCACACCCGAGGGAAGGTCTTCCTTCATCCCGAGCCACCCGGGCATGTACCCGAAGGCGCGGCTCACCACCGGGAACACCAGGTGCCAGTAGAGCGCGACCTTCCATCGCTCCGGCGAGGGCCAGTGCCCCCAGTAGCCGCTCTGGGAGGCCACGGTGAGCAGGGCGTCGATCTTCTCGTTATTCTCCGCCAGGCCCACGAGCTGTCCGCCCACGCTGTGCCTCACCGACAGCAGGCTCGCGGGCTGCACGTGGCGGGCCGCCCAGGCGATCACCCCGGCGAGATCCTCCTCGCCCCACTCGTGCATCCTCGCCTGGAAGCCCCGCAGGCTCTTCGGCCGCGACTCCCCGATTCCCCGGTAGTCGTAGGCGAGCACCGCGAAGCCACGCCCGGACAGGAAGCGGGCGAAGCCGTCGTAGTAGCTCCGCGGCACGGCGGTCGCCGAGCTGATCACCACCAGGGTCTCGTGCCCCCACGCGCCCCGGCCTTGAGGCTCGTACAGCGTCGCGGCCAGCTTGAAGCCGTCCCGGGCCGGGAGGCGCAGCCCCCGGTCGATTCCCTTCTCGCGGTTCTCGCTCATGGAAGCCTCCTTTTTTAGACGCGCTCGACGATGGCGGCGATACCCTGGCCGCCTCCGATGCACAGGGTGACCAGGGCCGTGCCCAGCCCGCGCCGCTCGAGCTCGTCCAGGGCGGTGCCGAGCAGCATCGCCCCGGTGGCGCCGAGCGGATGGCCGAGGGCGATGGCCCCGCCGTTGACGTTCACCTTCTCCGGGTTGATCCCCAGGTTGCGGATCGTCTGCAGGGGGACAGCGGCAAAGGCCTCGTTGATCTCCCAGAGGTCGATGTCACCTGGCTCCATGCCGGCCTGCTCCAGCGCCTTGCGGGAGGCCGGGGTTGGAGCGGTCAGCATGATCACCGGCTCGCTGCCGGCGGTGGCCAGGGCGCGGATGCGAGCCCGCGGCTTCACTCCGCTCGACCGGACGTAGTCCTCCGAAGCCAGGAGGACGGCCGCGGCCCCGTCCACCACGCCGCTGGAGTTGCCCGCGGTGTGGACGTGGCGGATCTCGCCTGCTTCGGGATAGCGCTGGAGGGCGACCTGGTCCCAGGTGGCGCCCATGGCCACGAAGGACGGCGACAGGGAGGCGAGACCCTCCGCCGTGGTGTCCGGCCGCGGATGCTCGTCCTTCTCCAGGACCACCTGCCTGGTCTCCGGGTCACAGACCGGAATCCGGCTGCGGAAGCGACCTTCCTCTTCGGCCCGGGCGGCCCGGCGCTGGGACTCCAGGGCGAAGGCGTCGATCTCCTCCCGGGTGAACCCCTCCAGGGTGGCGATCAGGTCGGCGCTGATCCCCTGGGGGACCTGGAAGTGCTTTTTGCGCAGGTGGAGGTTGCCGCCGTCCTGGCCGGCGCCGTCCGAACCGATCGGGTTGCGCGACATGCTCTCGACTCCGCCCGCCACCACCAGATTCTGGTAGCCGGACGCCACTCCCATGGCGGCGAAGCTCACCGCCTGGAGGCCCGAGCCGCAGAAGCGGTTGAGGCTCACGCCCGTGACCTCGATGGGCCAGCCGGCCGCCAGGATTGCGTTGCGGGCCACGTTCGCACCCTGCTCGCCGGCCTGGGAGACGCAGCCGGCGACCACGTCGTCGACCTCGGCCGGGTCGATCCCGGAGCGCCCTGCCAGACCATTGAGGACCTGGGCGAGAAGCTCCTGCGGATGGATGCCGGACAGGGCACCCTTGCCCGCCTTGCCGCGACCTCGCGGCGTGCGGACGGCGTCGAGGATGTAAGCGTCGGACATGTGATCTCTCCTAATTGGCAAGCACGAACGATCGTGCGTTTTTCGTCAGGGCGGAGTGGTGCTAATTTTTCATGACGGTCAGGGATCAAGCCTTGTAAGAGGACAGAAGCCGTTCGAAGGAGGCGCGGGCTCGCTGACCGGCCCTGGGATCGCGCATGAGGCGCTGGGCATGGTGATAGCCCAGGACGATGGCGTCGAGGTCGAAGGCGAACTGCTCGGGATCGAGGTCGGACCGGAAGTGGCCGGCCTCGACCGCCATCCGGGCAGCTTTCGCCATGAACGCGGCCCGGTCGCGAAAGGCCTTGGCGAGGAGCTCGCGCTGGGGCCCCGGCCGGTCGTCGAGCTCGGTCGAGACCCCTACGAGGATGCAGCCCCCGGGCATTTCCGGAGCGTTGGACCAGGCCAGCCAGTTCTCGAACAGGGCGCGGATGCGCGGCTCGCCCCGGGGCACAGAGAGGGCCGGACGGATCACGTTCTCGGTGAACCGGTCCACAGCCGCCTGGAGGACCTGGATCTGGAGCTCGTCCTTGGACCCGAAGTGGGCGAACAGGCCGCTCTTGGACAATCCGAGCTCGGACGAGAGCGAGCCGATGGTCAGCCCGTCCAGCCCGTCGCGGCTGGCGATGCGGACCGCCTGGTCAAGGATCCGCTCGCGAGTTTCAGCCCCCTTGCCCATGGAAGTAGTTTACGAACGGTCGTTCTATTTTGTCAAGCCCCCGATGAAATCGGTAGGCGATGGCGGGACCGTGTGGTCCCGCCAGAGATCAGGGTCACTTATCCGGAGGAGGGGGGTAGCAGATGAAGCAGCCGCCGCACTGGGAGAACGGCGTCTTGATGCCCCAGGCCACCCGGTTGTTGCAGCAGTCGTATCCGTACTGCCCCACGACCGTGGAGTGGGCGGCGTTGTTGTAGTAGGTGCAGTTGGATGCGGCGTCCACAGAGGGGACGGACACCGCCGCTCCGAGGGCGAGGAGGGAGAGCAGGACGACAGCGAAGACGGCCTTGCTCAGACTGGAAGCTCTGTTGCTCATGCGAGTCTGCTCCTTTCGTCATCCGGACGCGGCCCTCCCGCGTCCAGGCTGGCAACCTTATCGCACAATGGCTATTGAAGCGCGGAATATCAGATCAGCTTCCCGCCGCCCGCCGCACCCGGAACGCCGCCAGGGCCTGGAGCTTGTCCTCTGGCCATTCCGCCAATGCTGAGGCCATGCGCCGGACGACCTTGCCCCAGTTGGCCTGGGCCGTCCACTTCTTCCCCTCGACCGGCTCGGTCAGGACTCCTCGTCCGGCCAGCCGACTGGCCAGGTCGGGCCGGGGGCTACCCTGGCTGTCGACCGCCACGACCTCGAAGTCCGCCCCCTTCCTGTAGATGGCCAGGATGCCGAAGACCTCCTCCTCGCCGGGCACCTGGAACAGGGCCACCTGGCCGCGGGGGCCTTCCTCCAGCTCCATCAGGACGCCTTCCACCAGCGGATGGCCCGAGGCGAAGTAGTCGAGGGTCTCGCGATCGACGGCCTCGGCCCGGTCAAAGGTGCCGAGATAGCGCGAGCCCGGGGGCACCCCGGGAATGTGGTCCACCAGGGCCTCCCATCCGAACTCGATGCCCCAGATGCTCCGGCCGCTCTGCTGCTCCAGAAGGAACCCGAAGCGGCCCGCCGCCCGCAGCACCACGCTCTCGTTGAGGAGGTCCAGGTCCGGCGGCACCCGGGCGAGGATCTCCTCGGCCATCTCGGGACGGTACGGGTCCCGGTGCAACTCGTGGTAGGCGGCGCTCCGCACCCGGTCGTGCGCCTCCTGCGCCTCCTTCAGCACGTCCGCGAAGGTGGAGGGGTCCACCTCCTCGGGACCGTGGAGGGCCTCGCGCTCCACGGCCCGGGCCACGTGCCGGAGCTCCCGCTCCAGCCCGCCGAGCGGCTCCTCGAAAAGGCCGATCGCCTCGTAGAGACCGGCCACGGCCCGGCCGAGCCCCGCCGGCGGCCGGAAGTAGACGATCTCGGTGGGGATCGTCCGGCCGATCCGGTCGAGCCGGCCGATGCGCTGCTCGACCACGGCCGGGTTCCACGGCAGGTCGAAGAGCACGAGCCGGTGGCAGAACTGGAAGTTGCGCCCCTCGCCTCCGGCCTCGGTGGAGATCAGCACTCCAGGCCCCTCCGGAAGGCGGAACTGGCCCACCTCGATGTCCCGCCGCTCGGGCGCGAGATCCTCATGGAAGAGGCCGGCCCGCGCCCGCCCCTCCCTCTCGACGGCCGTCTTCAGCCTGTCCAGGGTCTCCTTGTGGGCCACGAAGACCAGCGTCTTCTCCCCGGCCTGCTGCCAGCGAGCCGCCTGCTCGGCCAGCCACTTCACCCGGGGATCGGAGCGCTCGGCCTCGGCGACCAGGCCGGCCAGCTCCGGATCGTCCCGGTCTGAGGTCGGTAAGGCCGCGGGGGCAGACAGAGCCCGCACGATTCGGTCCGCCTTCCGGCGCTCGGCGACCACGTTCTCGGCCGGCTGGGCGCGCACCCTGCGCTCCAGGCGGAGCAGCGCCTCCCACCCGGGAGCACTCCCTTCATCATCGATCTCGACCGGGACCCCCATCCGCGGCGGGAGCCCGCCGATGTCCACCCGCCGTGTCGAGCTGGTGCAGGGGGGCAGGGGCTCGCGCCGGGCCAGCCGCTCCGCGAAGCTCTCCGATTCGGGAAACTCTTCAGGACGAAGGAGCTGGAGCAGACGGAAAAAACCGTTGGCGTCGTCCTCCAATGGAGTCGCGGTCAGGAGGAGGACGTGCCGGCCCACTCCGGCGATGGGGGCGACGGCCCGGTAGGCCTCGTTGCCGGGATGACCGGGCGGCCGGCGCAGGTGATGGGCCTCATCTACCACCAGAAGATCGATCCCCGCCTCGACTGCCTGCTCGGTGAGCCGGCGTCGGGACGCGAGCAGGTTGAGCCCGATGACCGAGCGCCGGTGGATGTCGAACGGGTTGAAGTCCGCCCCATGATCGCGGGCCACGTCGGCGAGGCGCTTCTCGTCCAGGAGGGCGAAGGCCTGGTGATACTTGCGCCAGAGCTCGCCCAGCCACTGCAGGGTCAGGGTCTCGGGAGCGACGATCAGCGTGCGGTCCGCGCGGCCGGTCTGGAGGAGGCGGTTGAGGATCAGGCAGGCCTCGACCGTCTTGCCGAGGCCCACCTCGTCGGCAAGGAGCCAGCGCACCGGATCGCTGTGGCAGGCGCGCTCGGCCGCGTAGAGCTGGTGGGGAAAGAGCTGGATGCGTCCACCGAGGAAGGAGCCCAGGCCTCCCGCCTGGCGAAGGCGCTGAAGGCGCAGTCCGTCCAGCCGGTTGACGAAATCGTCGTAGCTGTCCACCTGCCCCCGGGCCAGGCGTTCAGTAAGAGGGAGGTCGGCGGGCAGCGGCCAGAGGTCGGAGACCGGGACCTCGCGGCCGTCCTCCAACTGACAGGTTGCTCCTTCGCAGAACGCGATCACCACCGTCTCCCCGGTCCCCTCCAGGCGCGCCTTGGTCCCTGGCCCGAGGGAGTGGGGAACGAGAGCGTCCGAGCTGTTGGAGAAGGCGAGAGTCTGGCCGCTCTCGGGGAAGCGCACCTGGACGTTGCGGGGCCGGACCTCGACCACCTCGCCGGGTCCCAGCTCGGGATTGAATCGGTGCGTCAGTCGGTCGCCGGGCTTCCACATCGCGGCGGATTGTAACCGCGGGGGGATGCTGGGCATTCCTCTATGGGTTAGGCGTACTCGTAGAGAGGAATCGTGCGGGAGGGTTCAGGCGAATCCTGGAGCAGGGCCTCGATGTGCCGTACAGTCTCCGGCGTCAGGAGGACATCTCCACAGATGGGGCAGACCTCGGCTGGAACATGATCGATGACGACGATCCGACCGTGGTGGCGTACGGTGTGGGTAATCTCACGAGCCTCATACTCCCCGGGGCATCCCTGGATGCTGCATCTCATGGCTTTCTTCCTCTCCGGGTCGGGGCCATCTCCTGTTGGGCGTGTTGGGTAAGGCGGACATCTTCCTGGATTGCTTGTTCGGCGATCCATCTCTCGACGGCTTCGATCTCGTCCTTTCCCACTCCTCCTCCTGGCCTGGGTTCTTGCTGGGAAGAACAGTGTACTGCTTTTTTGCGATCTCCTTGCCAGGGTGGCTTGCGAGATACTCCCCTCCATGGCCACGATCCTCTGCCCCGTCCGAGGCTGCGCCGCTCCCCTGGAGCGACAGGAGCAGTCCTGGTCCTGCCCGCGGGGACACTCCTTCGACATCGCTCGGAGCGGCTACTGCAACCTCCTCCAGCCCCAGGACCGCAAGTCGAAGAGCCCTGGCGACCCCAAGGAAGTCGCCCTGGCCCGGCGACGCTTCCTGGAGGCAGGACACGGAGACTTCCTCCTCCAAGCTCTTCTGGAAGAGATACCGTCCGGGCTCGCGGTGCTGGACGTCGGCTGTGGCGAGGGGTTTTTCCTGGGCTCTCTTGCCCGGGAGCGGGAGATGGAGGCGCATGGCGCCGATCTGTCGGTCCCCGCGATTGACCTTGCCGCCCGACGATTCCCCGGAGTGAGCTGGTGGGTGGTCAACGCCGACCGCGCCCTTCCCTTCGCGGACGGCTCCTTCGGCCTGGCGCTCTCCATCGCCGGCCGCCGTCCGTCGAAGGAGCTGCGGCGGGTGCTCAGGGGAGATCTCCTCGTCGCGATCCCCGGAGAGGACGACCTGATCGAGCTGCGGGAAGCGGTGCTGGGGGAGGGGAGGCTCCTCGGAAGGGTCGAGAGGACGGTCGCCGAGTTGGCTGGGGACTTCGAGCTGACGTCCCACCGCACGGCGCGGCATACGGCGCGACTGGATGAAGCGGCGATCCGGGACGCCCTCGCCTCTACCTATCGCGGGGCACGGGATAGCCAGAGGAAGAGGCTGAAGGAGATCAGGGGGCTAGGCCCCCTCTCCCCCGCGCAGGCGGGGGAGAGGGATGGGGAGAGGGGGGATGGGATCAAAGTCACGCTCAGCTTCGATCTGCTCCGTTTCGCTGTGTCAGAATGACTGAATGATGCCGGAAAGCCCGCAACCGCCCGACCCGCCCCTGGAGCCCGTCGACGAAGCCTCCGACGAGAGCTTCCCGGCGAGCGATCCCCCTTCCTGGCAGCCTCTCCATTTGGGTCCTCCGGGTGACCATCCTCCGGCAGAGAAGAAAGAGGCCTGAAAAGCAAAAACCCCGGCCTCTTGCGAGGCCGGGGCTCTTTTGGTCTGTGTCGGTGGCGTTGGGTTCCCCGTTCGGGTCACCCTCCGTCATCTTTGGAGGAGCCTCTTACGAGGACGCCACCTCCAAACCGTGACAATCGTTCAAGGATCACCTCCTTTCTGGGC